>Ga0272446_1005278_pt1 | contig 14399 bp, 9 predicted proteins | sample YNPCB0061_FD_194587 | JGI IMG/M metagenome (GOLD analysis project Ga0272446, IMG submission 194587) | Hot spring microbial mat communities from Yellowstone National Park, WY, United States - YNP-CB-006-1 | ecosystem: Environmental > Aquatic > Thermal springs > Hot (42-90C) > Sediment | place...
ACCAACGTGCCCTCCGCTGTGAAGCGGAGCCGTAGCCCGTTGCCCCTGATCGTGGCGGGCGTGGTGGTCATTGCTGTCTTGGGGGTGCTGGTCGCGCTATTGGTCGGGCAAAACCAGCAGGCCGCCACTGCCACGGCGACGGCGGCCCAACTGGCCCTGATCGGGACTCAGACGGCTAATGCCCCCACCCGAACAGATACGCCCAGCAACACCCCGCGCCCTTCTGATACGCCCGAACAGATCGCCGGGCCGACGTTGCTGGTCACGAAGGCCGCCCAAAACCCCACTGTGACCGCTTCCGCCGTGCCTGTGACGCTCGAAATTCCGCCGACGCTCACCCCATCGGACACCCTCACGCCCACCCAGACCCCCTCACCGACGCCCACCTATACCCCGTCGGCCACTTTTACGGCCACGCCCGGTCTAGCGACCATTGCAGCGGCAACGGCGGCCCGCATTGCGACCCAAACCCGCGAGGCGATCCTGCTGGAGCAAGAAATCGCCTCCCAAGTGGCGGCCTTCGTCCAGACCAGCACGGCCAATGCCGTCGCTTCGTTTACCAAGACGCCCACTCCGACCCTCACGCTCACCCCGTCGGATACGCTGACGCCTACCGCTACTTTCACCCCGACGCCGACTCTGACCCCGACCCAAACGCCCAGCCCCACTTCCACCCCCACCCCGACGCCGACGGTGACGCCCAGCCTCACCCCGTCGGATAGCCCGACGCCGACGGTGACGCCTAGCCTCACCCCGTCGGATAGCCCAACGCCGACCCTGACCCCGACCGAAGGGCCGACGGCGACCCCGTCCCTGACCCCGACGGTCACCCCTAGCCCGATCCCGCCGACCCCGACGGTCAACCCAGAGGCGGTTTCGTCCCGTTCGTTGGCCTATAACATGACCGTCGAGGGCTTCATCGACTCCGAGTTCCCGATCCAAACGTGGCAGCTGGTAGGCAGCTTCGGCGACCAATTGGCAATTACCGTCAGCGTGACCAGCGGCAACCTCAAGCCGATTGTCCGGCTGCTGGACTCGACGGGCAGCTTTGTGGACTGGAACGACAACGGCGGCATCTTGAATACGCTCCCCCTGCCGCGGGATGACCAGTACACGATCCTTGTTTCGCGCCGGAACATTGATCGGGGCGATACGGCAGGCAGCTACATCTTGAACGTGACCCTGCTTCAGCAGGGCATCCGCCCGACGGCGACCCCCACCCCGACCCTGACGCCGAGCGCCACCCCAACGGCCGCCCCTACCGCCACCTTCACGCCGAGTGCGACGCCCGTTCGCTCCTTGAATTACGGCAACACGGCGGCGGGGTACTTGCCCAACCCCAATGCCGTCGATCAATGGATGTTTCGGGGGCAGGCTAACGAAGTCATCTCGGTGCGGGCGCAACCCCTGCCCGGTAGCGACCTGACCCTGAAGGCCGTCCTACGCGGGCCGGGCCTGCCCGAAGCGGGCGAAACGGCCCTGCAAGGCGACCTGTCGAACATCGAACTTCAGCAATCGGGCACATTTACGGTGAGCATCGCCATCACCGCAGGGGATCGCGGCCAATATTCGCTCCGGTTGGAGCGGGTTCCGCCCGCCGGTGCAGCCACCAGCGTCCCCAAGAACTTCATTGCCTACAGCGAACAGCCCGTGCGGAATTTCGTCAATGCCACCGCGCCCGAACAAATTTACCTGTTTGAGGGCGTGGCGGGCGATAACATCACCATCAGTGTACGTGGGCAGGGCAGCCTAGACCCCTTCCTACAACTGATCGACCCGAATAACCGTGTGGTGGCCCTGAACGATGATGCCAATGAACGTTCAGACGCCATCATCAGCAACTTCACGCTCCGCACGACGGGCGAGTACAAAATCCGCATCACGCGGTATGAGGGCCGGACTTCCGGTGGCGAGTTCATCTTGCGCCTGACGCTCAACCCGCCCGTCGTCCCGCCGCTGAGCACCTACCCCCCGTCGATTCTGCTGACGGGGGGCGAAACGCCCCTAACCTACGGCCAAACCATCACTGGGCGGCTGGAAAACCGCCAGAGCCAGCGCTTCATTTTCTTGGGCCGGAAGGGAGACGCCCTGACCATACTCACCCGCACCAAGTCCGACGACCTCGATCCGTACATGATCCTCGTCGATAACCAAACGGGCAAGACGCTCTACGAAAGTGAGCGCAGCAGTCTGGGGGATCGGGACGAGGCGATCTCGCGGGTGCTGGAGACGACGGGCAAATTCACCCTCACCCTGACGACCAACCCATTCCTGCCCAATAAGGGCGATTACCAGCTTAACATCCGTTCCGCCAATGCGGTCATCCCGCTGCAATCGAACGACCCGCGCAACGCCATCGTTAATGATGAGCGGCCTCAACAGGCCTTCTCCATCGAGGCGAAGGCCGGGCAATACCTGACGGTCAGCGCGTTGCCCTTCAACCGCCGCACCCTCGACCCGATGGTACTGATCTTGGCCCCCAATGGCCGTCTGATCGCCTTCCACAATAGCCCGTCTGAGACGGCCCCCGGCGCCACAGTCACGGGCTTGCAGGTGCAAGAATCCGGTACGTATCAGATCGTGGTGACGCGGCCCGGCGGCGAGGCGGGGGCCAGCGTCGGCGAATACCGCGTGACGGCGCAAGTCTCCAACGTTGCGCCGGAGAAGGCTTGGCAAGACCCGACTAGCTTCCGCTACAAAGGCGGCATCGCCGGTCAATTCGACGATCAGGCCTCCGCATCGTGGACGTTTGAAGGGCAACCCGGCGACGTGATCACCCTCACCATTAGCCGCCTGTTCGGGGAAGGCCGGGCCACCTTTGGGCCGCTCCTGTCCCCAGATGGCTCCGTCCTCGAACCGTTGGGGACGACGGTCACGGCGGATCAGGGCGTGCAGAATACCTATCAACTCACCCAAGCGGGCACGCATACCGTATTCCTGAATGGCGCACGGCTCCAATACACGCTGTACAGCGTCCTGCTGCGGAACATCCCATTAGTTCCGGAATTCATCCGCTACAACGATCTGGAAACCAACAGCTTCCTCTCGGCAGGGAGCCGGATTAGCTTCAAATGGGAGGGCAAATTCGACGACGACGTAAACTTGTTCGTGTTCTGGCGGCCCGGCACAGGCCGTAACATCATCGTCCGAGTGACGGGGCCAGACGGACGGACGGAACAATTGCCCTATGAGCCGAGCGTCACCGCCGTCAAGCTGTTGCGCCGCCTCACCCAGACAGGCATTTACACCCTATCCATCGAAAACCAGAGCGATCAAGAGATCAACTACACGATCCGGCTGAAGGCGGACGTTCCCGCGCCCTCCCCCACCCCGCTAACCATCAGCATTTCGAGCGGCCAAATCCTGACGGGGGCGCTCGCCGCGACAGACTCGGCCATTTATCGGTTTTTGGGGCGCGCTAGCCAGCAAGTCCGGTTGGCGCTTGAAACGACCCGCCTTGAGGCGCCCGCCTTGCGCGTCGTCGGGCCGGATGGCGTGCCGCTAGGGGCCGCCGTTCAGACCCTGAACGGCTTCACCACGTTAGAGGCGGGCTTAACGGCCAACGGTCAGTACCAAATTGAGCTGCAGAGTCAGGGCGAAAACTCTGCCGGGCCGTACCGCCTAACCTTCTTCCTGCTGGACAAAGCCGCCCCGCCAACCCCCGTCGTCGAAGCGACAGTCGGGCCGGATCGGGCGCGGGGGGCTGCACCCCTCACCACCGAGACGACGGTAGGCAGCCTTAGCCCGACGGAAGAATTGCTGTACAGCTTTGCGGGCCAAGCGGGCGAAACGGCCTTCGTCTCGCTGTATTTGCCGATTGCCAGCCCCATCTCGACGCCCGGCGCGGCCCCGCTGGATCGGCCTACGCCGCGCCCGCTGCCGCCCGTCTTCGCCAGCGTCACCGTCTATGATACTGACCTGAACTTCATCGCGCAGAGCAGCACCAGCGCCGATAACAACCGCACCACGCCGACCCTTGCCATCCCCCTGACCAAAAACGGGACGTACTTTGTAGTAGTGCGTGGGCGCGGGGCAGAAAGCAAGCGCGATTTCTTGCTCAGCGTGCGGCGGGTGGCCCCCAACGCGACGGCCACGCCCAACGCCCCCGACTTCCTGCCCTTCGAGGAAATCGAAAACGGGCGGATCACTGGGCAGCGTGATTTCGGCGTGCAGACGTGGCGCTTTGCCCCACGTGGCCGTAACATCCTGTTCGTCATGCGTCCCACGCCGGATTCGCAATTGAAGGCCAGCCTCGAAATCTACACCCGCGAGGGCTTCTTAGAGGCGGTCACGGTGGCGACGGAACCCGGCCAAGAACTGCGCATCCCGTTGCAGGGCCTCAGCAGTAACGAGGAGTACCGTGTCGTGGTGCGGGCGTTGGATCGCACGACGGGGAATTACCAGATTTATGCTTCGGGCAACGTTCACGGCCTGTTGGTCTACAAGACGCGGCTAGGCCGCCAATGCTACGTCCGTAACGGCCCGTCCCTGCGCGATACCTACTTCGTGATCCTGTTCGGGCAGAACTTTGAGGCCTTCGGGCGCACCCAAGACGGCCAATGGCTCCGCGTGCGCGATATTGAGACCCGCCGTTATGGGTGGGTGTCGATCCGCGATGTGGAAGTCACCTACGGCGATGTGGCACGCTTGCCCGTCGTCCAGTAGGCGTTTTGCCCTCCCCCCGTCCGGTGCGGCGGGGGGAGGGAATCTCATCGCCCGTTTCGCCCCCCTGCCGATTTTGCGCTATCATCTCCCCCACTTGTGAGCAATGGAGCGCTACGTCCGGTGACCGAACACCCTGAGCAACCTGCCGCCCCCGATTCGGGCATCCCGACGGTGGTTCCTGAACGGCATCTCGTCCCCGAATTCCCCGACGCCCCGCCGGAGTCGCCGCATGGGGTCGGCTTCATTGAGGTCGAAAAACCCCTGCGGCGGAAGCCCGCCCCCAAACTGACCGGCGAAAAGCGGGCCAAGCAACCGAACGCAGCGCTCCCGTCAGCGCCGACATCCACGCCGACATCAGGGCCGACGGCCAAAACCGTTTCGACGCCCGCGCCGAAGCCCACTTCCAAGCCCAAACCGACAGCCAAAACCGCCAAGCCGACCAAGACCCCGCGCTACACGTTGGTGACGGTGGTTAGTGCGCTGCGGGCGCTGAGCGTGACCTTCGCGGCGGCGGTCATCGTCGCCACCATCTTCATGTGGTGGACGTCGCCGGATTTCCTCCCCGTCCAAGCCCGGCGGGACTTGGCCCCCGTGCAAGCGACGGCCCGCCAAGTGGCCGCCCGCCCGACGTTGCTCCCCACCCCGATCTGGTTCAACCGGATCGGGATTTTGGCTGGGCACAGCGGCCTGTACGCTGCGGACGGCTCCCAGCGCGACAACCCCGATCCGGGCGCGATTTGCCCTGATGGGTTCTTTGAACGCAGCGTCACGGAAGCTGTTGCAGAGCGGGCGGCAGCCTTGTTGCGGGCGCGGGGCTTCACCGTCGATGTGCTCGGCGAATTTGACCCCCGTCTAGATGGCTACGAGGCGGCGGCCTTCCTCTCGCTGCACGCCGATTCGTGCGTGGATGTCGGCTATGGGGGTTTCAAATCGGCCTACCCGGTGGCGCGGACGAATGTCCGGGCGCTGGATGTGCGCTTCGACGATTGTATGCGGGCCAACTATGGCGGGATCACGGCCCTCCAATTTTTGCCGGGCAACATCACCGACAACATGCGCCTGTATCACGCCTTCCGCAAGATCGGGCCGCGCACGCCCGCCGTCATTTTGGAACTTGGGTTCCTCAGTTTTGACCGAAATTTGCTCCAAAACCAACCTGACCGCATGGCGTTAGGCGTCGTGAATGGGATTATGTGCTTCTTACAACCAGACGTCGCCCCAACCGCCACCACCCAGCCCTAGAAAGGCCCACTACCGATGACCCCGCCTTACGAATTGGTCATGTACAGCCGAAGCAGCCCTTGCCCGTTCGTCAGCATTGCCCGCAAAGTCCTCCAACGGGAGGGCGTCCCTTACCGCGAACTGATGATCGACAAAGACCGGACGTATGAAGCCCGCGTCCGCGAATGGACGGGCTTCCTCTCCGTGCCGACGCTGATTCTGGCCCTGCCGGGCCAAGACACACCCTACGTGCCCCCCTCGCCCCTCGCACCGGGGGCCTCCCCACGCGGGGTCGATCGTGGCTCGATGCTGACGGAGGCCTACGAAGATGAACTCTTGGCGTGGCTGCGCAAGCAAGGCTTTTTGCCCGCCAAATAAGAATTGATCTTTACCCCATACCGGAGAATGCTACTTTATGTCTCGTTTCATCCTTGCCCTCGATCAAGGGACGACCAGTTCCCGCGCCATCCTGTTCAACCACGACGGCAAGGTGATCGCCGTCGCCCAGAAGGAATTCCCACAAATTTACCCCCAGCCCGGCTGGGTGGAACACAACCCGCGTGACATTTGGCAATCTCAGCTAGAGGTGGCCCGCACCGTGCTGGAAAAGGCCAATGCCAATGCCTACGACATCGCCGCCATTGGCGTCACCAACCAACGCGAAACGACCCTCGTCTGGGACCGGGCCACTGGGCAACCGATTTACAATGCCATCGTGTGGCAATGCCGCCGGACGGCCCCTCTGTGCGAGCAACTGCGGGCAGAGGGCTTCGCGCCGGAGGTGCGTTCGCGCACGGGCCTCATCCTCGATGCCTACTTTTCCGGCACAAAGGTCAAGTGGATTCTGGATAACGTGCCCGGCTCGCGGGAGCGGGCGCGGCGGGGCGAACTGGCCTTCGGAACCGTCGACACGTGGCTGATCTGGAACCTGACCGAAGGCCGTGCCCACGTGACCGACGTCAGCAATGCCAGCCGCACGTTGATCTACAACATCCACACGGGCGATTGGGACGATACCCTACTCGCCAAGCTGGATATTCCCCGTGCCATGCTCCCGCAGGTACTCCCGTCGAGCGCCCGCTTCGGCGAAACGACGCTGTTCGGCGGCAGCATCCCGATTGCGGGCGTGGCCGGCGACCAGCAGGCGGCCACCTTCGGGCAAGCGTGCTTCGCGCCGGGCAACGCCAAAAACACCTACGGGACGGGTTGTTTCATGCTCATGAACACGGGCGAGACGGCGGCGGAGTCGCCGGGCGGGTTGTTGACGACTGTTGCATGGAAACTCGGCGCGGATCAACCGACGGTCTACGCCCTAGAGGGGAGCGTTTTCGTCGCGGGGGCGGCCATTCAGTGGCTCCGCGATGAAATGAAGCTAATTTCCAGCGCGGCGGAATCTGAACCCATCGCCCAGAGTATCCCCGATGCGGGCGGCGTGTATGTGGTTCCGGCCTTCGTCGGCTTGGGCGCGCCCTACTGGGATGGTTTTGCACGGGGGATCATCGTCGGGTTGACGCGGGGCAGTGGCCGCGCCCAGATCGTGCGGGCCACGCTCGAATCCATCGCCTACCAAACCCGCGATCTGGTGGAGACGATGGGCCGCGACGCCCATTTGAAGTTAGAAGGCTTGCGCGTGGACGGCGGGGCCGTCGTCAACAACTGGCTGATGCAGTTCCAAGCTGATATTTTGGGCGTGCCCGTCGTGCGGCCCGCCGTCACCGAGACAACGGCCATCGGCGCGGCGTATCTGGCCGGGCTGGCCGTCGGCTACTGGCCGGATACCAGCGAGGTAACCCGCAACTGGGCCGTAGACCGCATCTTCACGCCCTCCATGAGCGCCGATCAGCGCGAGGCGCTGTATGCGGGGTGGATGAAGGCCGTCGAACGGGCGAAGGGCTGGGCTTAACCCTTCCAGAGGGAGCGCGGCGTCATGCAGATTCTACTGTTGGCGGACAGGCTAGAGACAGAGACGCCCTTCGGCACAACGCGGGCGACCCTTGCCCGTCTCGCCAACGGTTTTGACCCGTCCCGCTTGCACATCGTGACGGCTGCCTTACGCGCCCCGACGGGCAGCGGGGTCGAGGTCAGTTTAGCCGCCCGCCACTCAGCTGACCCCGCCGCGATTCGGGCGTTGCGCCGCCTGTGTCGGGAACTCGACATCGAACTGATCCACGCCCTAGAACCCAGCGCGGGCATTGCGGCGGCTGCCGTTGGCCGCCTCTCGGAGATTCCGGTCATCGTCACCTGCCCGGCCTTCCCGCTACGGACGGAAGTCAGACGGGCGCGTTGGCTCCAATTACGGTGGTCTTGGCGGCTGTTGGGGCGGGCGGGCGTCCACATCCTGACTCAGACCGAACTCGTCAAGCGGAACCTGCTGTACGCGGCCAACTTCCCCGACGATCAGATCGCCGTCGTCTACCCGTCATGCGATGTGCCGGACACAGTGCTGAGCCGGGAGGTGCTCGGCCTCCCTGCTGGGCCGTTGGTGGTGACGGTGATGCCTCCCCACCCCGATCCCGGCCCTGAACGCGCCGTCGAAATGCTGCAACGGCTGCTCAAACGGCAACCGGAGGTTACGCTCGGGGTGTTGGGATCGGGGGAGACGTTAGAACCCCTCTACCGCCGGGCGTCGGAGGTGCGGCCCGCCCTCCCGATTCGGTGGTTGGGGGCGCGGGAAGATTGGCTGCACGTGATCGGGGCGGCGGATGTGGTGGTCGATTTGCAGGTGGCGGAGGGCGTGCCATTGGTGCTCTTGCCCGCCCTACTCATGGGAAAGCCCGTCGTGGCGGTGCGGCAGGCGGGGGTCAGCGAGATCATCGAGACGAATGTGAACGGCCTCCTCGTTTCCCCTGAAGATACAAGCGATATGGCGCTTCAAATTGCCCGTTTGTTACAATACGAAAGTGTGGCCGGACGGATAGGGCGAATGGCGAAACGCCGAGCAGAAGAACTCTTCTCCGCTGCCGCCTACACCCGCGCCATGACCGAACTGTACGAATCCACCATCTACACCACACGCTAAGAGGAATATAGAGCGATACGCTTATGTCTAAAGTGCGCGAACGGGCCAAACGACGGGCCATCAGTTTTGCCGAACGCCTCCCGCCCGCCGTCCGGCCTTGGTATCAGGCGGCCCGCCCGCGTAGCTTACCCGCCACGTATGCGGCCTTGCTGATCGGCGGCGGGATCGCCCTCAGCCACGACTCCTTCGATCTGCCGCGCTTCGTGCTGGCCCTGATCGGGGCGTTGTTGCTGCAAATTGCCTCCAATTTCGTCAATGAATACGTGGACTTTACGCGTGGCACGGACGAAAAGAAGGTGGCCGGTATGGGCATGGTGCTTAGCAACGCCCAACTGACCGCCCGCCAAGTCCTGATAGGGGCCGTCGTAACGACGCTCGGCGGCGCCCTCATCGGCCTGATCCTGACGGCCTTTTCCGGCCCGCAACTGCTCATCGTGGGTGGGATCGGGGTGGCGGCTGTAGTGCTGTATACGGCGGGGCCACTGCCACTGAGTTACATCGGGCTGGGGGAACTGACAGCCTTCCTGTGCTTCGGCCCCCTGATGACGTATGGCACATACTTCGCCGTGACCGGAAAATCGGCTGTTTTGGCCGCCCTCGCGGGCATTCCGATTGGCTTCACCGTCGCCGCCATCCTACACGCCAACAACATGCGCGACATCGAGTCCGACAAGGCCGCCGGAAAAATGACCCTCGCCGTGCGGTTTGGCTTGCGCGGGGCGCGGATCGAATACATGATCCTGATCTATGGGGGGTATACCGCCGCACTCGGCCTCATTGTGGCGGGGGCGTTGCCTTGGCCGCTTTTGGCGGTGCTGATCACGCTGCCCGAAGCGATCTGGACGGTGCGGGTTGCCACGACCACCGAAGACCCCCAAACCCTCCACCGAATGCAGGGCCGGACGGCCCGTCTGCACTGGTGGTTTGGGGCGGTACAGGCGGTGGGGTGGCTCATTTTCGCCCTGATCACGTGATTTTGTTCGCCCGTTCTATTAGCCCATCCGTAGGGTAGGGAGGTTATTGGTCTATGAACCTGATCCGAAGCGCCGCGCTCGCCCTGATCGGCATGTTGATCCTGCTAAGTACCCCGCTTGGGGGGGCGCAAGCCGCCCAAGTAGACACGTGTTTTGGCCTGCCCGCTTCTCGCCTTGTGCCGGGCGTCTTGGCCGAAGTGGTTGGCCGGAGCGCCCGTAAAGACATCGCGCCGGGCGGGGCATGGTTGAAGCCGGACGCCAGCCGTACCAGCCCCGTTTTACGGTATTTGCCACAAGGGGCTGTCGTCAAGATTCAAGAAAACTCCCAACCCCTGTGCACCGTCGATGGGGATCGGTGGTGGGCGGCCAGCTATGGCGACGTGCGCGGCTACGTGACGGAGACGGTTGATCAGCGCTACGTGTTGGCCCCCTTCAGTGGCCCCGCCCCCGACTTGCCCGCCATTGACGGCCTCAAATTGCTGACGTGCATCCAACCGCGCCTGACCGCCGCCCCACCCACGCCCACCCCCGCCCCCGATTCGCCGCCCGTCGTGCGCGTCGTCTTTGCCGATGAAGAGGGAGCCGTCGCTTTTTCGGATAACGGCGGCTTGCCCCGCGTGTCAGCCCGCTTTAACCCGCCTCCGCTGAGCGTTGACCTCTCCCCCGATGGGACGGCGGCGCTCGTCCTGACCCATAACGGCCTGTATTGGCTTGACCTGCTGACGGGCACGACCTTCCTGCTGGCAGATATGACCCGTTTCGGCAACATCAGTGAGGACGTGTGGCTCTACCGCGCCCTATGGACGCCCGATGGCCTGAACGCCGCCGTTGAATTGGTCGATACGCGGGATAACGTCTACAGCTTCCCGATCTGGAATATTGGGGTAGCGGGCTTTGGCGCGCCCTTCCAAGTCGATTCTGGCACGGAGCCACAAAACGCCGTCCGCCGCGCCCCCGACGACAGCCGCATGATCATCTTAGGGGCCAACGCGATTGTGCCCTACCCGTCTAATTTTGCCGATGAAACACCCGCGCTGCTGGAATACGTCCCGCCAATTGGGGAGGGCGATGCCCGTGACATCGTCGTGCCGTCAGTAACGTGGACGGCGGGCGGCTTCTACACCTATGTTCCGGCCAGCGAGGACGCCCCACCCGGCGATACCGTCGGGGGGCACTTGTGGTTCATCCCGAATCGGGGTACGCCACAAGATTTCGGCGTCGTGGCGAACGTCAAGCCGTCGGAGACGGCCATTCCCTCCCCCGATGGGACGACGTTGCTGGTAGGGCGCGGGGAGTCATGGCGGTTGCAGGACGTGGCTGGGAAGGTGCTCCAAACCTTGCCGCCCGCTGCACAGGTCTTCGGCTGGACTCCAGATGGGCGCGGGGTAGCCTTCACAAGCAAAGAGGGCAAGGCGGGCTATCTGGGCGTGGACGGCGTGACGCAGTCTGGCTTTGTGCCGAAAGAGGCCGATAACCTGTTCCGAATCAGCTGGCTTGCCGACGGGACGATCCTGTACGTGGTGCGTGGCTCCGATGAGAAATTGACCTTCAGCACGCAGCGCAGCGGCTCTGACCCGGTGTACATCGGTATTCTGAGCAACGCTAATGCCTATAGCGTCCGGCTGTTTGGGGCTGTGCCGGGCTTGGCGACCCCGCCGCAACCCTGCCGGTAGGCGCTGGTAGACGCTCGTGGACGGTTGATCGTCCCCCCTCCGTAGAACCTGCCTTCCCCCGCAAGCGGGAGGGCAGGCCGGAGAGATGGACGTCGGGTTCCTCAAATGCTAAAAACCCATAACGCTTTTAGAAAATTTGAATTGTCTTGTTGCATTGTCACCCGTATTACGGCCTATAATAGAGGAAAGAAAACCAGTCAGACGAAGCGCCCGGAATAAACGGTTTATGACCAACTCACCCAAAACAGACCGCGACATTTTGACCCGTCAGGCATACGCCACTGACGACCATCTCAGCACGCGCATCCGTATTCATGATCAGTACAGCGTGCCTCGCATCAACTTCGCTGACTGGGTGCTCAGCCGCGTCCAATGGCGCGGCGACGAGACGGTGTTGGACGTGGGGTCAGGGCCGGGGGGATATTTTGCCGAGACGTGGGCGCGCATCCCCAACGGGCGGCTGATCGCAGGCGATCTGAGCTTCGGCATGGCCCGCCAAGCGGCCAAGCACCCTAAGGCGGGGGCCGTCCTCAATGCTGATGTGCAGCATTTGCCCTTCCCCGATGATAGCTTTGACGTGGTATTAGCCAATCATATGCTGTTCCACGTCCCCGATTTGGACACTGCCCTAACCGAGATTCACCGCGTTTTGAAGCCCACCGGCCTCATGGTTGCCTCCACCAATAGCACCTACAATATGCCCGAACTCGATCAGTTAGTGCGGCGGGCCTATGGCCTGTTAGGGGCACGGGGCGTCGAGCCTGAATCCGACCCCGTCACCGGTTTCTCGCTCGAAGATGGGGCCATGTACGCCGCCCGGCACTTCTTCGCCGTCGCCCGTTACGACCTGCCCGGCGCGTTCGTCTTCCCCACCGCCCAACCCGTGATCGACTACGTCAATAGCGCCCGCGCCATTCGGGAGCCGCGCTTGCCGCGTGGCATCCTCTGGGAAGATTTTATTTCCGTCCTCAATGATCAAGTCCAGCGCATGATCATTCATTTTGGTGAACTGGTCATTAGCAAACTCTCCGGCGTGATCGTTGCCAGCGAAATGGGCGGCTTTGCGGAAAATTACATTCAGACCCTGTTAAACCCGCCCCCGCCCGCTGAGTAGTACCACGCGGCTTCTGGGAGAGATGAGGTAGGGTGAAGATGGGGTGGCGGTGGAGGGTGGGGAGGAAGGCGCGCATGACGAACATCCAGCCGAACTACGCCGCCCAACGCGAGAAAATGATCGCCAATCAACTGATCGCCCGCCACATCACCGACGAGCGCGTTTTAGCCGCGATGCGGGCCGTGCCGCGCCATCTGTTTGTGCCCCCCGAGTGGGTGCCCTTCGCCTACCAAGACCGCCCGCTCCCCATCGCTGCCGAACAGACCATTAGCCAGCCGTACATTGTCGCGTTCATGTTGCAGGCGTTGACCCTCGTCGGTGGGGAGTCCGTGTTGGAGGTGGGGACGGGGTCGGGCTACCAGACGGCCTTATTGTGCCATTTGGCCAGATGGGTGACGAGCCTCGAACGGCACGCCGTCCTCGCGGAAGGGGCCGCCGCCATCTTAGACCGCTTGGGCCTGACCAACCGTGAGATCATCGTGGGTGATGGGTCGGTAGGCTGCCCAGAACATGCCCCCTACGATGCGATCACCGTCGGGGCGGTTGCGCCGCGTATCCCGCCGCCGTTGGTGACGCAGTTGGCCGATGGCGGGCGGCTGATCTTGCCCGTCGCAGCGCCGAACAGCAAGCGCCAATTTCTGATTCGGGTGCGGCGGGAGGGAAAACAGGTTCGCTTCGAGAATATGGGGGAGGTTGTGTTTGTGCCGCTGGTCGGCGAGCAGGGGTATCCCCCGCCCCCCGCAGGCAATGCGTGAAGGATAGGCGAGATTATGAACCCATGAAACCCTTACGGCGTGGGATGTTGCTCATTATTGGCTTGTGCGTGGCGCTCATGGCGGTCCTCACCGCTGTACGGGCGGCGGGATTGGCCCACCCCGCCCCGCCGATTCCCCCCTTGTTCACCACCCCTGAAGGACGCCCATGCCTCCCCCATTGCTTACTCGGGATTGTGCCCGGCAAGACCACCCTCCAGCAGGCGCAGGCCCTTCTCGCCACGCACCCCCTCACGCTCGGCTACAAACAGAGCGAAAGGACGAACTTCAACGGTACAACGGGCCGGGTGGCCATGCAATATCTCGGCAACGGGCCGACCATCTATGTGTTGGGTTTTCTCGGCGGCGGGGTGCAATCGGTGGGGGTGTATTTCTATGGGCTAGGCCACGTTGGGAAGCCGCTGTATACCCTGCGCGTCGGCGACTTAATACAGCTATATGAACAATACCCTGTGATCGAACTCAGCTTTGATGGTCTCATGCTCAATTTTGGAGCGTTAGCAACAGCAGCCTTACCCGTCGGGGGCCGTTGGGATAGTACTACACGCGGCTTTGATCCCAATACGCCTGTTCAAATCATTAGCATATACGAACCCGACTATAAACGTTATTCGTCGTTACGGTTCAGCATGTTTTCGGCATGGCAAGGGTTCGCCAGCGTTCGCCACTACTGGCGCCTGATACGGGATCAGTAGCGATGCGCCGATGGTTGATCGTAACGGGGGGCGTTGCGCTGCTCTTGGCGGTCATTTTGGGGTTCGTGGCGGCGACGGCGCGGGGGCCGTATGTGCTGGCGTGGTTCCGCAACCCCGACGGCAGCCCGTGCCCGCGCCTGTGCTTCTTGGGCATCATGCCCGGCATTACCGATTTTCAGCAAGCCGCTGCCATTCTGGAAGAAGGGCCGCTTGGCCTACATTCCTCCCGCCCGTCAGGGAACGAGAACATCACCACCTTCACCAA
>Ga0272446_1005279_pt1 | contig 14399 bp, 8 predicted proteins | sample YNPCB0061_FD_194587 | JGI IMG/M metagenome (GOLD analysis project Ga0272446, IMG submission 194587) | Hot spring microbial mat communities from Yellowstone National Park, WY, United States - YNP-CB-006-1 | ecosystem: Environmental > Aquatic > Thermal springs > Hot (42-90C) > Sediment | place...
TACGAAAAAGGCGGCCAACGCCAGCGCCACGCCCTGCTCCGCGTCCGGCGGCTCAAGCACTGGACCATCGCCCGCGCCGAATACCTCACCGACCCCAAACGCCTCGCCAGGGCCACCCCCAGCGGCCTGATGCCCTACGACCCGGCCTTCCGCTTTGACCCGCGCGACTGCATCCGCACCCGGGACACCGCCTACTCGCCCGACGGCGGGCTGGCGATTCTCTACGGCGACCTCGCCCCCGAAGGCAGCGTCGTCAAAACCGCCGGCATCAGCGAGGAATTCAAGCGCCGGTGCGGGCCGGACTTCGTCTTCGAAGGCCCGTGCGTGATCTTCGAAAGCCAGGACGAAGCCTGCGCCGGCATCCTCGCCGGCCAGGTCAAGCCCGGCGACGTCGTCATCATCCGCAACGAAGGCCCGCGCGGCGGCCCGGGCATGCAGGAAATGCTCTCGCCCACCAGCTACATCGTGGGCATGGGCCTGGGCGACAAATGCGCGCTCATCACCGACGGGCGCTTCAGCGGCGGCACATCCGGCGCGTGCATCGGCCACGTCAGCCCCGAAGCCGCCGAGGGCGGCCCGATCGGCCTGTTGCAGCCCGGCGACCGCGTCCGGATTGATTTTCACAACCGGCGGATGGACATCCTCGTGCCGGAAGCCGAACTGGCCGAGCGGCGCAAGACCTGGCAACCAGTCCAACGCGAGCTGACCGGCTGGCTGGCGCGCTACCGCAAGCTGGTCACTAACGCCAGCCAGGGCGCCGTGCTCCACGCCTGACCCGGCGGCGACGCCCGGCGGCGACTCGACACCGCCGGCGCGGGGCTTATGTTGGCGGCGTGAGTTTTCTGGCTCAGTTCGATCGGCTGCCCATTGCGGACCTGCTGGCCCGCGCCCACACGGCCGGACCGGCTGAAGTGCGTGCCGCCCTGGCGCAAGACCCGCGCTCGCTGGCCGGGTTTGCCGCGCTCTTGTCCCCGGCCGCCGCGGAGTTCCTGCCCGAGCTGGCCCGCCGGGCCCGCGCGTTGACCCTCCAACGCTTCGGCCGGGTCGTGCGCCTGTTTGCGCCGCTGTACCTCTCCAACGAGTGCATCAACAACTGCCGGTACTGCGGCTTTTCGCGGGACAACCCGATCGTGCGCGTGACGCTCAGCGTGGAAGAGGTGGTGCGCGAGGCCGCGGCCCTGCGCGCCCAGGGCTTCCGCAACCTGCTCCTGGTCGCCGGCGAACACCCGCGGTTTGTCTCGGACGGGTACCTGCGCGACTGCGTGGCGGCCCTGCACCCGGACACCCCCAGCCTCTCGCTCGAAGTGGGGCCGATGGACACCGCCGAGTACCGCCCCTTGGTCGCCGCCGGCGCCGAAGGACTGGTGGTGTACCAGGAAACCTACGACCGCGAAGTGTACGCCCGGATGCACACCAGCGGCCCCAAGCGCGACTTCGCCTGGCGCCTGGAAACCCCCGAGCGCGCTTACGCCGCGGGCTTCCGCCGCTTGGGCATTGGCGCGCTCTTCGGCCTGGCCGACTGGCGGTTCGAGGCCGTGTGCGTGGCCGCCCACGCCGCCTACCTGCTGCGCCACTGCTGGAAGGCGTTTCTCACCATCTCCCTGCCCCGCCTGCGGCCCTGCGCCGGCGCCTTCCAACCGCCCGCCCCGATGAGCGACCGCGAGCTGGCCCAACTGCTCTGCGCCCTGCGCCTCCAGTTCCCCGACGTGGGCCTGGTGCTCTCCACCCGCGAACCGGCCCCGCTCCGGGACGGCCTGGTGCCGCTGGGCATCACGCTCATGAGCGCCGGCAGCCACACCGAACCCGGCGGCTACACCGGCGCCGGCCGCGCGCGCCTGCACCGCACCGAACGCGGCCGCATCGTCGAACTGGGCGCCAGCGAATGGGCCCCGGACGCAGCGGCCACCGGGCAGTTTGACATCGCGGACGAACGCCCCGCCGCCGCCGTGGCCGAACGCCTGCGCCAACTCGGTTACGAACCGGTCTGGAAGGACTGGGACACCGCGCTGTCCGCCTGAGACGGGGCACGCCCTCTCATCGCGGCTAGAACGGCCGGCCAAGCTGTCCCCAGCCTGCCTGCCGACAGGCCTGCGGCAACCTGCCGCCAGCCCCGGAGCAAAAGCCTCGGCCGGCTTGGGGCGACCCCAAGCCCGAGAACGCTGGGCAACCCGAACACAACCGCCCGGGCCGTTTCGGGCGCATTTCAGTTTTTGAGCGCCGACCCCAGCAAGCCCCACCCCCAGCCGTTCTCCCTTATGTTGCCGCGGCCCGGACCGGCGAAAATCCCGGGAATTTTGCGGGTGGTTCAACAACTCAAATGCCCTCGGCCGTTCCCGCCCGCCAAGCCGGTCAGAGACCGGCGCTCCCCAGGGCACCACCGCCCGTCGTGTCGGAGCGCCGGCGTCCGCGCCGGCTTGGGGCGACCCCAAGCCCGCGAACGCTGGGCAACCCGAACACAACCGCCCGGGCCGTTTCGGGCGCATTTGAGTTTTTTGAGCGCCGACGTCAGAAAGCCCCACCCACAGCCGTTCTCCCTCATGTTGCCGCGGCCCGGACCGGCGAAAATCCCGGGAATGTTGCGGGTGGTTCAAAAACTGAAATGCACCCGGGGACGCGCTGGCGCGCTTGGGGGCTCATAACTTGGCGGTGCCGGTGGCGGTGTGGGCGGTGGTCAGGCGGGTGCGGGAGGCATGGGTCACGCAGGGGCGGGGGCGGCGGCGCGCTTGGCAAGGATGGCGTCCACGATTTTTTGGGCGAGGTCGGGTTTATCGGCGAGGAGTTTTTGGGCGGCGTCGCGTCCCTGGCCGAGGAGCTCGCCGCCGAATTGGAGCCAGGCGCCTTTTTTCTCGAGGACGCCGTGTTCGAGGGCGACGTCGAGGATGTTGCCTTCGCGGTTGATGCCGTGGTTGAAGAGGATGTCGAATTCGGCTTCGGCGAAGGGGGGGGCGACCTTGTTCTTGACGATCTTGGTTTTGACGTGGTTGCCAATGACGTTGCCGGCGGGGTCTTTGATGGCGTCTTTGCGGCGGATGTCTATGCGGACGCTGGCGTAGAATTTGAGGGCTTTGCCGCCGGGGGTGGTTTCGGGGTTGCCGAAGAGGACGCCGACTTTTTCGCGGATTTGGTTGGTGAAGATGCAGGCGGTTTTGGCCTTGGCGAGGATGGCGGTGAGTTTGCGGAGGGCCTGGCTCATGAGGCGGGCCTGCATGCCCATGGTGGCCATGCCCATTTCGCCCTCGAGTTCGGCCTTGGGAACGAGGGCGGCGACGGAGTCTATGACGATGACGTCCAGGGCGTTGGAGCGGGCGAGGGTTTCGCAGATGGTGAGGGCTTCTTCGCCGCTGTCGGGTTGGGAGACCAGGAGGTCGTCGAGGTTGACGCCGAGTTTTTTGGCGTAGGCGGGGTCGAGGGCGTGCTCGGCATCAATGAAAGCGGCCAGGCCGCCGGCCTTCTGCGCGTTGGCGATGACGTGGAGCATGAGGGTGGTTTTGCCGGAGGACTCGGGGCCGAAGATTTCGACGATGCGGCCGCGGGGGATGCCGCCCACGCCCAGGGCGAGGTCCAGGCCGAGGGCGCCGGTGGGGATGACTTCGATTTTGACGCGGGCGCGTTCGTCGCCCAAGCGCATGATGCTGCCTTCGCCGTAGGTTTTGGTGATGGTGGAGATGGCGGCGTCGAGGTCGCGCTGGCGGGCGGCGTCGCGCCGGGCCTTTTCGGGGTCGGGGGCGGGTGCCGGGGCGGCGGCCTGGGGTTTTTCGGGGGCGGGTTTATCGGGCGTTTTGGGCGGCATAGGGTTTTGCTGTGTTGGAGGGGTAGTTAAGCGGGCGCGGGGGGCAAGTCAATGCCGGGCTGGGCGCGAGGCGACGCGCCGGTTTGGGGCCGCGGGCGGCGGGGTGGTCGCCGCGGGAGATTCGGGGTCGCCGGCTACGGGAGCGGTTCAAGGCTGGCATGGGAATGGCTACTTGGCGGGGGTAAGCCCGGCGCGCGGTGATGGTGTTTGAATTGCCGGGGGATTCGGTTAGGCTCAACGCAGTCCGTTGGAAACAAACCCATGAAAACGCCCAACTTGATTCGGCGCAGCAGCGGGTGGCTGGTCCTGGCCGGCTTGCCGGTGATGGCCCAGGAACCGGTGACCCTCACGGCTTCGGATTTTTTCAACCAGCCAGGGCAGTACTTCCGCGCCTACGCGAACGCGCCGCAGACGACGGTGGACGTGTCCGGCCTCCTGGGCGAGGCGAGCAACCAGCCGCAGGCGTGGAATTTCGTGCTGGGGCCGCGGGACGTGGTGTACCGGTTCGATTACCTGGCGGCGGGCGAGGTGCCGGAGAGCGCGGACTTCCCGGGCGCCACGCTGGCGGAGCGCAAAAGCGATGAGAGCGGCGCGCAGGCCGCGGCCTGGTTGTTCTTCACGCAGGACCCGTCGCGGGGCCGGGTGGTGCAGGGCTTTTACGATCCAGGGCTGGGGGCGGTGAGTCTGTTGGGCGTCCGGTTCCGGCTGGAGCCGCCGGCCGGGGTGTTCCGGCCGCCGTTGCAGGATTTTCCGGCCACGATTTCGTATGGCGACACATGGACGGCGATGACGGTGTACACGAACCTGTTGACGCTGGATGACGGCAGCGGCGGCGGGGGGGATGAGGACCCCGGCGGGGCGTTTGACCTGCCGCAGCAAACCACCTACACCGCCACGGCGCGGGTGGACGCGTTCGGGGTGGTGAACTGCCCGGGTATCGGGTTCGGCCCCTGCCTGCGGATCAACGAGCTGGTGCAGTACGACCTGGCGGTGGACCTGGGCAACGGGTTCGAGAACTTCGGCACCGCCTACGTGCGCAACTACTACTGGGTGCGCCCAGGACGGGGCATCGTGGTGCAAATCACCTCCGAGCAGCAACAGACCGGGCCGCCGCCGGAGAACTTCCCCACCGCCGCGGTGGTGCTGCGGATGTTCGAGACGAACCACCCCGACCCCCAACCGCCGCCGCCCCCGCGCATCGAGGGCCTGACCATCACGCTGGGCCCGCAGGGGGCGTTGCTGTCCTGGAACAAGCGTTCGGGCATCGCCAGCTACCGCGTCGAGTACACCACCAACCCGGCGGCGAACGACTGGCAGGCGCTGGGCGCGCCCACCACGGCGAATTTCTTCATTGATGCGGCGGCCAACACACCCGGTGTACCGGTGCGGTTTTACCGCGTGGTGGGCCTGCCCTGAGCGCGCATGAACCGCCGGCACTTCCCGCTCCCCGGCGCGGCTGCCGCCCCGGCGGGGCGCGAGCCGCCGCGCGCGGGCGGGGGGTTCACGTTGATCGAGCTGCTGGTGGTCATTGCCGTCATCGTGGTGCTGGTGGGGCTGTTGTTGCCCGCGCTGACGACGGCCAAAGAGTCGGGCCGCACCGCCCGTTGTCTGGGCAATCTCAAGCAACTGGGCCTGGGCCTGGGGATGTACGTGGACGACTTCAAGGCCTACCCGATCTACACCTTCGACCAGGACGGCTTCCTGATCCCGATCAGCTTCTGGCCCGACGAACTGCGACCCTACACGCAACACGACTGGACCAACGCCCTGTATCGCTGCCCGTCGTACCGGGGCCTGACGCTGCCGCGCACGGACCTTGGCGACCCGCTGGGCAGTTACGGCTACAACGCCAACGGTACCCGCTTCGCCTTCAGCCCGCTGGGCTTGGGCGGCTATCTCACCGAGCCGGACAACTGGGACTCGGTCGAGCCCATCCGCGAGGCGCGCGTGGTGCAACCGGCGGACATGCTTGCGCTGGGCGACGCGAACCTGATGTGGCTCATTCCGCCGGTGCTAAAGGCCTACTACGGCATTGACGGCCCCACCACCTACACCGGCTTTTCGCGGCTGGACATCAACTCCTGGCTGCGCACCACCGCGCCCGGCTTCGGCGGACGCGAGGGCGTGCTGCGCGCCACCGAGCAGCGGCACCGGGGACGGTTCGAGGTGGTGTTTTGCGACGGCCACGCCGAGGGCATCCCCTACACCCGGCTCTTCGAGAAAAGCGACGCCGCGCTGCGCCGCTGGAACAACGACCACGAGCCCCACGCCGACCAGCTCGTGAAATAGAACGCCCCCGCCCCCGCGTGCTCTGCGCGCGTGGCCCGTTCGCCTTCCCGACCGCGCGGCCGGACTCAGCCGCAGACTTCCGCCAACACCTGCCCCAGCCGGGCCACGCCGGTGCGGATGGCGCGTTCGCTGGCGTGGCCGAAGCTCAGGCGCATCTCGTGGTCCGGCGCCCGGCGCGTGGGGTCCGGCGCGTAGCACAAGCGGCCCGGCACGTAGAGCACGTCCGCGGCCAGCGCGCGTCGGAACAGCGCGGACCGCGGGCCGGTGCGCACGCCCCGCGGCAGACGCGCCCAGACGTACAAACCGCCGCGTGGCTCGGTCCAACTCACGTGGGCCGGGAAATGCCGGCGCAGGGCGGCGGTCATCCACCCGGCCTTGGCGGCGTAGCGCGTGCGCAGCCGGGCCACGTGGCGGTCGTACACGCCGCTTTCGAGCGCCGCCGCCAGGAGGTGTTGTCCCAGGCTGCTAGTGCCGAAGTCGTGGTTGCCCTTGGCGCACAACACGGCGCGGCGCAGCGGCTCGGGCAGCACCCCAAAGCCCACGCGCACGCCCGTGGCGAAGGGCTTGCTGTAAGTGCCCGCGTAGATCACGCGGCCGGCGCCGCCCGGGACGGCCAGCGCCGACGCCGTGTCCGGTCCGGCGAAGCGCAGTTCGCGGTAGGCCGCGTCTTCGAGCAGGTAGATCGGATGGCCGGCCGGGCGTTCGTAATGGCGGAGCACGTCCAGAAGAGCGGCCTTCCGGGCCAGGGTGGTGGTCGTGCCGGTGGGATTTTGGTGGTAGCCGACCAGGTAGAACAATTTCACCCGGGGCAACCGGCCTTCGCGGCGCAGCCGGGAAAGCACCGCGTCCAAGCGGTCCGGGTCGGCGCCGTCGGGCGTCAACGCCACATCGCGCGCCTCCACGCCGTGGCTTTGGAGGATGCCCAGGAAGACGAAGTAGGTGGGGTCCTCGACTAGCACCACGTCGCCGGGATCGCAGAGCACCTCGCACACGAGGTAGAGCAACTGTTGCGAGCCGTGGGTGATCACCAGCGCCTCCGGGTCGTAGGCCGGCTCGGACACGCGGCCTTCGCCGGTGGCGGCGTCCTGCGCGCACAGGCGGGCGGCAGTCAGGCGGCGCAGCGCAGGAAAGCCGGGGGTGGAGCCGTATTGCAGGGCGGGCTGGCCGGTGGTGCGGCGCGCCAGCAGCCGGCCCAACAGGCGGCGGGTTTCGGTCACCGGCAGGGTCGCGTCGTCGGTGAACCCCGCGGCCAGCGAGACCAGTTTCGGCCGCGCCAACACCAGTGCCATCAGCCACGAAATGGGCGGCGGCGTGGTGCGCCGGCCCAGGGCGGACAAGGCGGTCGCTTTCAAGCCGCCGCCAGCCTACGCCTTCGGGGCCGCGACGCAATCAGGGGGCGGCCGCGCGCGAGGGCGGCGGGGGGGCCGGCAGTTCGGCCAGCCAGGCCGCGAAGCCGTCGCGAAAGACCGCGCGGCCGGCTTCGAGGAAGTCGTTGTGGTCGCCCGCCAGTTCGACCAGGCGCTTGGGCGGGTGGGCGGCGGCGAAGTTGCGCTCGGCGTGGGCGAAACGGACCAGCGTGTCCCCCCGCCCGTGCATCACCAGCACGGGCACGCGGAGGTGGGGCAACTTGGCGAGCGTGTCGTAGCGGATGCGGGCCAGCCAGCGGACCGGCAGGAACGGGAACAACTCCGCGCCCAGGTCCGGGATGCTGGTGAAGGTGCTCTGGAGCACCAGCCCGGCCAGGGGCACGCGCCGGGCCAGCTCGGCCGCGACGCCGCCGCCCAGGGATTCGCCAAAGGCAATGATGTCAGAAGCGGCGAAACCCCGGGCGACCAGCCAGGCGTGGGCGGCCTCGGCATCGAGGTAGGTGCCTTCCTCGGAGGGCCGGCCCGCGCTCAAGCCGTAGCCGCGATAGTCGAAGAGCAGCACGTTCACACCGGTCTCGAGCAGCGCCGCCGCGATGTCGAGCCGGTGGCTGAGGTTGCCGCCGTTGCCGTGGCAATGCAGCACCGCCAGGTGGCGGCGGGGCGAATCGGCCGCGGCGGGAAAGAACCAGCCGTGCAGCCGGGTGCCGTCGCGCGCGGCAAAGCGGGCTTCCTCGAACGGCCGGCCCAATGCGTCCGCCCGCGCGACGAGAGTGCGCGTGGGCTGATAGACGTTGGCGTGCTCGAACCAGCGCAACATGAGCCAGAGCAGGCCGGCCAGGAGCGCCGCGCCGGGCACGTGACGCCAGACGGGACGCAGTCGCGTGGCCATGCGGCGAGTTTGCCCAAGTGCCCGGGCGGCTGGCGAGTCCGGTGCGGGCCGTGCGTCCCGCGGCGGGGCGACCGGTTCGCCCGCGGGGGTGCCGGAATGTTGGCCGTTGAACACCGCGCGGCGGGCCCCCGGGACCGGTCAGCGTTTTTTCGGCGTCGGCTCTGTTTTACCTTGGAGCAGTTCGCGAACCTTGGCCAGGAGAGCATCCAAGCGGAGGGGCTTGGGCAGCACGGGCACGTCGGCGGGCAGGGTTTCGCGGCCCGGGATGAAGCTTTCGGGGTAGCCGCTCATGAGTGCCAGGGGGAGGCCCGGCCGTTGCTGGCGAATTTGGCGGGCCAGTTCCACGCCGCTCCGGTCCGGCAGGTCCACGTCGCTGAGCAGCAGTTGAATTTTGTCGGCGTGTTGCTGGAAGCGGTCGAGCGCTTCCTTCGCACTGGCGGCGGTGAGCACGGTGTAGTTCGCCCGTTCGAGGACCTCGCGCAACAGCTCGCTCACACCCGGGTCGTCTTCGACCACCAGCACGGTGTGCTGGACCGGTTCGGCGACCGCGGGCGGCGCGGTGAGCGCGTCGGACCGGGTGGTCAGGACGGGGAAAAACACGGTGAAGCGGCTGCCGCGACCGACTTCGCTCTGGACCGTGATGTTGCCGCGATACTGACGCACCAGCCCCTGCACCACGGCCAGGCCCAGGCCGGCGCCTTTGCCGAAGGGTTTGGTCGTGAAAAACGGCTCGAAGAGGTGCGCCAGTACGTCCGGGCCCATGCCGCAGCCGGTGTCCTCGACTTGCAGCAGGGTGTAGCGCCCTGGCGGAAGGCCGCGGGCGCGGCCCTGGGCGGCGTCCATCATCACGGTGCGGGTGCTCAAGGTGATGGTGCCGCCGGACTCGGGCAGGGCCTCGACGGCGTTGCGAACGAGATTCACCACGATTTGCTCCAGGTGCGCAGGGTCCGGCGGGATGGCGGGGTGGGAGGCTTCCAGGCGGTACTCGAGCCGGACGTTGTCGCGAAGCAGGCGGGTCAGCACCGGGCGCAATTCCTCGAGGCGGGCGTGGAGGTGGCAGCCCGCGGTGGTGGCAGGGCTGTGCTGGGTGAGCGCAAGCAGCTTGGCGGTGACCTCGGCGGCCCGCTGGCCGGCCTTGAGGATTTGCTCGACCGAGGCCAGGTGCGGGTGCCCCGGCGGGAGCGCATCGCGAAGGATTTCCGCGAAGCCGAGGATGACCTGGAGCAGGTTGTTGAAGTCATGCACGATACCGGCGGCCAGGCGGACGACGACCTCCATCTTTTGCGCCTGCCGCAGGGCTTCCTCGGAGTGCAGCCGGCGCAGAGCCAGGGACAGATTGAGCGAGGCATTCAGGAGGTATTCCTGCTCGATGGCTTCCCAGAGCGCCTCGCTGTGGCAGTTGTCAAAGCCGATGAAGCCGACAAAGCCCCGGTCCGTGAGCAGGGGCAGGCACAGGATGGCTTTGATGCCCTGCGGCTCCAGAACCGCCCGCTCGGGCGCGGGCAGGTCGGCCACGCGGGCATGGATGACCCGGCCAGCCGCCAGGGTTTCGCGCCACCATTTGAGGCCGCATTCGTCGTAAGCCAGATGTTGAAGCTGAGGGTTGTCTATCTGCGGCACCACCCCCGGAGCGCACCACTCGGCCACTTGCGAGGTGCACAGGACGCCGTCCTCGCGAAATTCGTTCAGGAAAATGTAACAGCGGTCCGCGCCCACGGCCCGGCCCAGGATTTGCACGAAGGCGGAATAATCCGTTTTGCCGTCGGCCTGGAGCAGCACCCGGGCGCTGTCGGCGAGGGCGACCAGGAGTTGCTCGCGGCGGCGCAACTCATCCTGGGCCCGGACCCAGGCGGTCACGTCGCGCAGCACAGCCACGGTGCCGCGTTGGCGGTTCTCCGTACCGAGCGGGGAGACCGTCGCTTCCACCAAGGGCAGCGGCGCGGGCCGCGCACCGGGGCGGAGCGTGGCCGCGGCGCCGCGGCGGACGGCCTCGATCAATTCCGGCCAGGCGCCAGCGACGGTTTCCAGCGGTTGCCCGACCCGGAGCGGCCCCAGCATCTCCCGGGCGCGCTCGTTGAAATCGAGCACCAGCCCCTCCTCGTCGCAGACCACCACCCCTTCCTGCATCTGCTCCCACACGCGCAGGCGGGCGGCGTCCACCCGGTCGAACAACCCCACCCGAAACACCCCCCAGGCCAGCACGGCACCCGCGAGCGTGAAGGAAAAGGGCGTCAGGTCCAGAATCCCCCAGGGGCGCCAGCCGGCCATGTAGGTCAGGTTGACCAGGCCGGGGATGGCCACGGCGAGGCTGAGAATCCGCGCCTGCTGGCGGAAGAGCTTGCCGCGGCCGGCGCCCATCCGCCACAGCACCCCGAGGCCGGCCAAAATTCCGGCCCACACGTACACCCAGTTGAACCAGTAGGCGGGGCCGCGACCAAACTTCAACAGGGGGATCGGGCCGGAGAGGTCGAAGCTGGGCTGGACTTGCACCCAGCCGTGGTACGGGTTGGTCAGGGCCAGCAGGCAGCTCAGAACCCCGGGCGCCAGCAGTGTCAGCCAGGTTTGTTGCGACCAGGGCGGCTCGCCGGAGAGCTCCCGCACCATGCCCAGCCAGCACACCCCGAGAAACGGGATGCCCAGGTACTGGAAGCCCAACCAGAATTGCGCCGCGCTCGTGTTGGTGGAGGAAAGCTCGGCCCCGTAGCCCACCGACCAGACGGCGCTGGCCAGCATCAAACCGACAAACGGGGAAATGCCGGGTGCGCGGCTCCTTCGGACGATTAACGCCAGCGCCAACGCCGAAGCTGCCGACAAACCGAGCAACGTTGTCAAAATCCCAGACACAATGCCCCTGACAAAGTTGTCCGCGCAGGTTAAAGCAACGGGCAAGCCAATCAACCCGGGATCACTGCGGCACCCGGTTGGCCCGCCGCTGGCTCACCGGGTGCGGATCGGAACATACCGGGAAACCGTTCGTGGCGCGGGTGCTCCGCGGTCAAATTTCCACCTGCATGCCCAGCTCGACCACCCGGTTGGCCGGCAGGCGGAAAAACGCCGTCGCGCTCTGGTTGTTGCGGGCCAGAAAGGCAAACAGATGCGGCCGCCAGGCGCGATACCAGGGCGTGCCGCTGCGGCAAACGATGGTCTCGCGGCTCAGGAAAAAGGTCGTTTCCGAGAGCTTGAGCTGGAGGTTGTGCTCGCTGCACAGACGCAGGATGTCCGTCATGTCCGCCTCTTCCATGAAGCCGTAGCGGGCGATGACGCGGTAAAAGCCCTGGCCGTGGCGGACGATCTCCAGCCGCTCGGCCGCGGGCACGCGCGGTTGCTCCTCGATCTTGATGGTCAGCAGGACCACCCGTTCGTGGAGGACGCGATTGTGTTTGAGGTTGTGGAGCAGCGCCAGGGGCGTGCCGGTGGGGCTGCCGGACATGAACACCGCCGTGCCGCCCACGCGCTGCGGTTTGCGGGCCTCGACATCGGCCAGGAACATGTCGAAGGGCAGCAGGCTCGCCTCGAGCCGCTCGCGCAACCGGCGGCGTCCCCAGTTCCACGTGCGCATGATGCCGTAGATCAAGCCCCCGATGACAACCGGGAACCAGCCGCCATCGGGGAACTTGAGCAGATTCGCCCCCAGGAAGGGCAACTGGAAGAGGCAAAACACCGCGCACAGCCCCAGCGCCTGCAGGTTGGACCAGTTCCACAACCGCCGCGCGGCGAAGTAGAACAGCAACGTGGTCACCAACATGGTGAGGGTGACCGCGATGCCGTAAGCCGCGGCCAGGCGCCCGGAGCTGCGGAAGCCCAGCACCAGGCCCAGACACGCCAGCAACAGGAGCCAGTTGGCCAGGGGCACGTAAATCTGGCCCCGCTCGGTGTGCGAGGTGTGCCGGATTTCCACCCGCGGCAGGTAACCCAGTTGCACCGCCTGCATCGTGAGTGAAAACACCCCCGAGATCAGCGCCTGGGACGCGATGATGGCCGCGGCCGTGGCCAGGCCCAGCAACGGCCAGAGCGCCCAGGCCGGCGCCAGGCGGTAGAAGGGGTTTTCCACCGCCGTGGGCTCTCGCAGCAACAACGCCCCCTGGCCCAGGTAATTCAGAAACAACGCCGGCAGCACCAGCCCGAACCACGCCCGCCGGATGGGCGAAAGCCCGAAATGCCCCATGTCCGCGTACAACGCCTCGCCGCCGGTCAACACCAGGAACACCGCGCCCAGGACCTTGAACGCCAGCCAGCCCTCGTGCCAAAAGAAGGCGACCGCGTACCCCGGGTTCATGGCCAGCAAAATCCCCGGATGCCGCACCACCTCCGCCAGCCCCAACAGGGCGATCACCCCAAACCACACCAGCATCACCGGTCCGAACACCCGCGCCACGCCGCCGGTGCCCACCCGCTGGATCGAGAACAACCCCACCAGAATGGCCAGCGAAAGCGGTACCACGAAGGGCGTCAGTTGCGCGGTAGCGATCTTCAAACCTTCCATCGCGCCCAGCACCGTGATGGGCGGCGTGATCATCCCGTCCCCGTACATGAGCGCCGCGCCAAAGACCCCCAGCCCCGTGAACGCCAGCGCCACCCGCCCGCGGCGCAACCGTTCGGGAAACGCCAGCGCCAGCAACGCCAGCGGCCCGCCCTCCCCCTTGTTGTCCGCCCGGCAGATGAAGACCAGGTACTTGACCGAGATGATGAGGATCAACGACCAGAAGATCAGCGACAACACCCCCAGCACGTTCGCCGGGGTCAACTCGGCCCCGAGGTGCGCGGTGAAACATTCCCGCAGTGCGTACAGCGGGCTGGTCCCGATGTCCCCAAAGACCACCCCCAACGCCCCCAACGTCAACCAGCGTCGTCGGGCACCGGGTGCTTCGTTGCCATTCATTTAAGGTGTGCCGGGTTGTACCGGGCCCTGCCCCGGCGGCGCGTCGCATCCTACCGGCTTTTGCGCCGGTTTGGCAATCCGGGGAACCAGCCCCGGCACTCCGCGCTTGCCAGCGCCGGGCGCGCGCCCATGCTGGCCGCAGCATGGAACCGAGCACCTGGCGCGAGCGGTGGGGCGAGCGGCTGGCGGATTACCCGCTGCTGCGCACCCTGCTGTTCAATCCCTGGTTTGCCCTGGTGTTTTCCCTCGTGACCCTGATCGCCCTGGGCGCGGTGATCTGCCTGCCCAAAATCTGGGTGAGCACCCCGCCGAACTTCAAACCCGTGATGCGGGTGAGCCTCCTGGACCTGGTCCAGGCCCGCTCCCTCAGCGCCACGGCCGCCCGGCATGCCGCGGCGGGTCGCCACCGGGAAGCCGCCATGGCCTGGCAGGGTGCCGCCTTGAACGACCCCGGCAACCTCGAACTGCACCGCGCCCTCTTTCGCCACCTGGCCACGGCCCCGGTCCTTCCCCTGAGCCAGGTCAGCCGCAGCCTTTACCGCATCAACTGGATGCTCCAGTTGGGCGGCACCAACCAGGTGGACCTCGAACTGGCCGCGCAGACCCTGGACCGCTACGGCCTGGCCGAAGACGTCTTCACCCTGCTCGCTCCGCAGGCCGATCACTTGTCCCCGGCCCTCGAACCGGCCTACCTCAAGGCGCTCTTTCAAGTCGGCCGCTACGAGGAATTCGGCCGCCGTTGGGAACGGGTGCAGACCACGGCGGCCAACGACCCCGAGCTGGTGCTCTGCCGGGCCGCTTACCTGGCCGGTTGGGGACCGCCCGAGGAGGCCGCGGCGCACCGCCGCCAAGTACAGGAAGCCCTGGACGACCCCGTGTTGGGCACTTACGCCTGCCGCCTGGAAATGGTCGTGGCCAGCCGGCGCTTGGACGTGGAGGCCTACCGCGCCGCGCTCCAGCGCCTGGAAAACCGCGCCGAGGACCGCGCCACGGACCATGCGCGCTTCTGGCGCCTGTTGCACGCCGCGGGCCGCGCCGAGGAAGCCCGCACCCTGGCGCGCAGCTACAACCGCCCGCCTGAGTCCGCCTACGAGGTGGTCCAGCTCGCCGACGCCCTGCAAGCGGTGGGCTTGCAGGAAGAACTGGTGAGTTTCCTCCAACGCCACGTGCTCGAATTCGGCTACA
>Ga0272446_1005280_pt1 | contig 14397 bp, 14 predicted proteins | sample YNPCB0061_FD_194587 | JGI IMG/M metagenome (GOLD analysis project Ga0272446, IMG submission 194587) | Hot spring microbial mat communities from Yellowstone National Park, WY, United States - YNP-CB-006-1 | ecosystem: Environmental > Aquatic > Thermal springs > Hot (42-90C) > Sediment | place...
GTTGAAATTGATAAGAATCATCCATTTGCAAATTTACACGATAGCGAAAACATTGTATCATTTACAACTAAAAATTATTGGAAGAATCCTTTGATAATTAGAGGACAAGGTGCCGGCGCAGAGTTTACTGCAGTCGGAATTCTTTCTGATGTTCTAAGAATTTCAAACTATTTGAGTTAATTATGAATTCACAAAAAATAAATGTTGCAATACTTGGCGCTACTGGAAGTGTTGGACAAAAATTTATTGAATTACTTTCTAATCATCCGTGGTTTAATATTGCAGAGCTTGCAGCTTCTGATCGCTCTGCTGGCAAAAAATATTCTGAAGCTGTCAATTGGGTAATGCAAAGCCAGCTCGATAAAAATATTTCTGAGATGGTTGTTCAAAAATGTGAGCCAAACTTAAAATCGAAAATTGTTTTCTCAGCATTGGATGCATCTGTTGCTGGAGAAATTGAAGAAGATTTTGCAAGAAATGGTTATGTGGTAATTTCAAATGCTCGTAATCATCGTTTTGATGATGATGTTCCTCTTCTAATACCTGAAGTTAATCCAGATCATCTTGATTTAATTCACCAACAAAAATTTGGTAATGGATTTATTGTCACAAATCCAAATTGCAGCACAATTGGATTAGTAATGGCATTAAAACCATTGCAAGATAAATTTGGAATTGAAGCTATTAATGTTGTAACAATGCAAGCAATTTCTGGTGGTGGTTATCCTGGTGTACCAAGTATGGATATTATTGATAATGTGATTCCATTTATCAGTGGCGAAGAAGAAAAAATGGAAAAAGAGCCAAAGAAAATTTTAGGAAATTCTTCTAATGGAAAAATTCAATTTGCCGATTTCAAAATTAGTGCTCAATGCAATCGTGTGGCGGTTATTGATGGACATACTGAATCAGTTCAGTTAAAATTTATAAACAAACCATCAAAGGAAGAAATGATAAATGTGTGGAATTCTTTTTCTTCTGAACCACAAAAATTGAACCTTCCATCTGCACCAAAAAATCCTTTAATTTATTTAGATGGTGATAAATATCCTCAACCAAAGTTGCATCGCAGTTTAGGAAATGGAATGAGTGTTTCAGTCGGAAGATTAAGAGATTGTTCTTTATTTGATTATAAATTCACTGTTCTCTCTCATAATACTATTCGCGGAGCTGCTGGTGGAACTATTTTGATTGCAGAACTTCTTAAAGCAAAAGGTTATCTGGAAAAATATTTATGAAAGAAAAAAATATTAAAGTACTTGCACCGGCAACAGTTTCAAACGTAGGTCCCGGATTTGATATTATGGGATTTGCTCTTCATCTTCCTGTTGAAGAAATGATTTTAACAATCAAAACAAAACCGGGAATAAAAATCAAAAAAATTAGTGGAGACAATAATGCTCTTCCTCTCGATATAAATAAGAACACTGCAACTGTTGCATTAAAGCATATGTTAAATCAGCTTCACGAAAATTTTGGAATTGAATTAACAATTAACAAAAAAATTATATCAGGAAGTGGGCTTGGCTCAAGTGCTGCAAGTGCTGTTGCTTCTGTTTTTGCTTTGAATGAATTACTTGATAAACCATTTACAAAAAATCAACTTCTCGATTTTGCTTTACAAGGTGAAGCTATTGCAAGTGGCTCAATTCATGCAGATAATGTTGCACCTTGTTTGTTCGGTGGATTTATTTTAATTCGTGATTATAACCCAATTGACTTAATAAAAATTAAATCACCAAAAAATTTGTTTTGTACTATTTTGCATCCACAGTTTGAAATAAAAACTTCTGAAGCAAGAAAGCTTATCAAGAAGAAATATTCATTGAAAGAATTATTAACTCAAAGTGGGAATGCTGCTGGATTAGTTGCTGGCTTATTAAAAAATGATTATGAATTAATTAAACGTTCATTACAAGATGTAGTTGCAGAACCAGCGCGAGCTAAATTAATCCCCGGTTTTTATGATATTAAAAATGCAGCTTTGAATAATGGCTCGATTGGATGCAGCATCTCTGGTTCTGGTCCAGCAATTTTTGCATTCAGTAAATCGATGGATGAAGCGATTCAAATTGGCAAAGCAATGAAAAATGTTTCTTCCAAATTTGTTAAGAAAAATAATGTTTATGTTTCTTCTATCAATAATGATGGCCCGCAAGTAATATGAAATACTTTAGCACTCGAGATAAATCTAATCCGGTTTCATTCAAAAAAGCTGTAATGCAAGGACTTGCAAACGATGGCGGACTTTTCATGCCAGAGTTTATTCCAAGTTTTTCAAATGACTTTTGGAATTCGTTAAATAATTTATCTTTTCAAGAAATCAGCTTTGAAGTTGCCTCAAAATTTATTGACGATGAAATTTCTAAAAGTAAAATTCATGATTTAATTGAAAAAGCTATTTCTTTCCCTGCACCTGTTGTAGATCTCGACGATGAAATTAAAATTTTAGAATTATTTCATGGTCCAACTTTAGCATTCAAAGATTTTGGTGCACAATTTATGGCGAAGACCATGGAATATTTTGTTCAACAAGATAATGCTCAACTTAATATTCTTGTTGCAACATCAGGGGACACTGGAAGTGCGGTTGCAAATGGATTTTATGGTGTTGAAGGAATTAATGTTTTCATTTTATATCCAAGTGGCAAAGTAAGTTCTATTCAAGAAAAACAATTAACTACATTGGATAAGAATATTACAGCTCTTGAAATTGATGGGACATTTGATGATTGTCAGCGATTAGTCAAAGAAGCATTTGTTGATGAAGAATTAAAATCAAAATTAAATTTAAGTTCGGCTAATTCAATTAACATTGCGAGATTAATTCCACAATCTTTTTATTACATAAATGCGGTGAAACAATTTTTAAAAGAAGAAGTGGTGATTTCAATTCCTTCTGGCAACTTGGGAAATTTAACTGCTGGATTGTTTGCTAAAAAAATGGGAGCTCCAATTTCTAAATTTATTGCCGCAACAAACTCAAACAAAGTTTTTACAGATTATCTTAATACTGGAAATTTTTCTCCTCGTAACTCAGTTTTAACTTATTCAAATGCAATGGATGTTGGAAACCCAAGCAATCTTGAAAGAATACAATACTTGTACAATTTTGATTTATTGCAAATTCAAAAGGATATTTCTTCTTTTAGCTTTAACGATGAGGAAACTTTGTCAGCAATTAAAGATCTATTTTTAAAATACAATTACATTATTGATCCACACGGTGCGGTTGGTTATTTAGCTTTGAAAAAATATTTTGATAATAATTCCAATCCAAAAAGAATTGGAATAGTGGCTGAAACAGCTCACGCTTCAAAATTTCTTGACATTGTTGAAAATGCAATTAACAACAAAGTTGAAATTCCAAATCGATTAAAGATCGTATTAGAAAAAGAAAAACGTTCAATAAAACTTGACAATAAATTTAATTCACTAAAAGAATTCTTGCTTCAATAATTCGGATGAACAAAATGAAAAAACTTCTAATTATATTTTTTATAATATCAAGCATCACATTCGGTCAGCAAATTCAAAAAGCGAAATCAATTGATGGAAATGAAATTGCATTTACAGTTCAAGGGAAAGGAGAGCCAGCATTAATTTTCGTTCACGGATGGGCTTGCAATAAATCTTATTGGAAAAATCAAACGAAAGAATTTGCAAAAAATTATAAAGTAGTTGCTTTAGATTTAACTGGTCACGGGCAATCAACTGCGAACAGAAAAAGTTATACGATGCAATTATTTGGTCAAGATGTTGCTGCAGTTGTAAATCAATTAAAACTTTCAAAAGTAATTTTAATTGGTCATTCTATGGCTGGAGCAGTTATTTTGGAAGCAAAAAAAATTTTGAAAGATAAAGTAATTGGAATTATTGGCGTGGATACTTATCAAGTGCTTGATGTTGGTGAAACAGAAGAACGGGCAGAACAATTTTTATCGACTTTTAAATCAAATTATTTAGGAAGCGTCGAATCATACCTTGGAAATCTTTTTTCTGAAGGAAGAGATACAAGTTTTACAAATTCTATAATTCGCGATTTACAAAAAATGCCAAAGGAAAGAGGAATAGATATCTTTCGAAATATTTTAAAGTATAATTATGAAAAAGCAGTGCGGGAAACTAATCCAAAAATTATTGCTGTAAATAGTGATCGCTTTCCTGCTAAACTTGAAAAGATAAAAAAAATTATTCCATCATTTGAATTGAAAATCGTTCCTAATACTGATCATTTTCTTATGCTCGAAAATCCAATCGAGTTTAATAATAAATTAAACGAGGCAATAAAAGAATTGTTAAAAACGAATTAAAAAAGTTTTAGTTTGGGTCAAACAAAAATAAAATAGAGATAATAACTTATTGCCCCGAATAAAATTAATAGCAAAGCAAAAATAATAAATGAAAGATATGGCAATGGCTTAGATTTGTTAGAGTCCATTTTTTTCTTCAATCAAAAAATTTTTTCTGTAAAGCTCAATTGATTCATTAATTACTCTGAATGCTTCTTCTTTTCCAACAAATTTTTCAACAATTACATTTTTATGTTCTAATTTTTTATAGTCTTCAAAAAATCTTTGTAATTGAATTGTAAAATTCGGAGGTAAGTCTTTTAAATCATCCATGTAATTAACTGCAATATCATTTTTTGCAACAGCTATTATTTTTTCATCTTTTTCCATGTTATCAACCATTTCCATCAATCCAATAACTTTTGCTTCAATAATGCAAAGTGGATCAACTTCAACCGAGCATATAACTAAAATATCAAGTGGATCGCCATCATCACTTAAGGTTCTCGGAATAAATCCATAATTAGCTGGATAGTAAACAGCGGAAAACAAAACTCGATCTAATCTTAGTAAACCACTTTTTTTATCGAGTTCATATTTACCTTGTGATCCTTTGGGGATTTCAATTATTGCATTTACAAAATCAGGAACATTATCACCATAACTTACATGGTGCCATGGATTGAAATGGAGGTTTTTAACATTTATCATACTGATCTCTTTTTTTGAAATGAGAAAAAAGTGCGGAATTAATCCGCACTGAGTACTCTTAAAATTTTCTTCATGTCCGCATCATTCGGATTACTCTTCAAAACTTTTTTAGCATAAGCTATTGCAGCATCATTATTTCCAGTCGAGAGATGACATGAAGCTAACATTCTATAAACATCCAAACTTGGTTTTAATCTTTCAACTTTTTGTAAGTATTGAATTGCACCAGCATAGTTTTTCTTGCTCATCATTCTTGATGCAAGAAATGCATTCGCTTCTAATACTTTATCTTTTTGTTCAGATTCATTATTACCGACTATTGTTAAAATGTCTTTGTATACTTCAGCAGCTCTATCAAGAGAATCTAACCCTTTATAAGTTTGAGCTAAGAAATAATTTGTATTCAATTCATTTGGATTCATTTCAATTGATTTTAATAAATTTACTCTGGCATCTTCATATTTACCCATTTGAAAATATGCAAAGCCCATAAATCTATAAGCCGGTTCGAATGTTGAATCTGCTTTTGCTTTAGCCGAATAATATTTTACTGCGTCTTCAAATTTTTTCTCTCTGAAGAAATTATTTCCCAAATCGAAATAAATACTTGAGCGAGTGCTATCAAGCTTAATTACTTTTTCGAAATATTTCATTGCAGTACTGTTATCATTGATTGCTTGAAAAGCACGACCAACTCTTTCAAGTTCGTTAACTGTCAGCATTGAATCCGGAACTTGTGAATAAAACTTTGCTGCTTCTTCATATTTTTTAAGCTGTAGTGCTGCAGTTGCAATATATTTATTTATCTGATCATTTGAACCATAAAGTTCAATGGTTTTATTTCCATATTGATAAGTTTTTTCCCAATTATGAGCTTCATAAAAAGCTTTGGTAATATTTTCATAAGCTTCTTTGGATTTATCAAGTTCAAGGTATTTTTCATACATTTTACCAGCATCGGCATAAAGTTTTGCTCTAAATAAAATATCTGCTGCTTCATGATAAGCTTTTGCATTTTTAGGATCGATGCTCTGAATCTTTAAATATTTATTGACTGCGTCTGTATATCTTTTTTGTTTTTCTAAAATATCAGCCGATTTAAATTTCAGAGAAATATTTAAGGAATCAGTTGCTTCAGCTTCTTCATAATTCAATAATGCAAGCTCGTTTACTCCCATTTTTGCATATGCATCGCCAAGAAGTTCTGGAAGTTTAGGATCCGAAAAATTTACTGCTCGCAATTGAATTAAAAATCTTGAAGCATTATTAGCATCTCCGGATTCTAACAAATCTTTTGCAATTGTGAATACAGTTTTATAATCTTTTTTGTCCATAGCTTTTTGAGCTACTGCAATTTTATCTTGAGCAAAAAGATTTATTGTTAAAAACCCGAGAAACAATATTAGAGCAATTCTTTTCATCTTAACCTCATGATCTGTTTATACTTTATTGGAACTGTTGCCGGACCAAGTCCGTAACTCAAAACTATTTTTTGTCCTTCTGTGCTGGTAATATAACTTGTAAATCCAGAACCAACATAAAGACCAATTTCATTTAACAAAATAAAACAAGTTCTAATTAAAGGATATTCACCATTTGACAAATAACCTGCTGTAGGTTCATAATAAATTCCACCGGTAGCAGATCTTTCATCAGTGCCAATTCTCAATATTTTTATTTTTTTATGTGAATTAGCAACGTTCAATCCAACGATGCCAATTGAATTTTTATTTTTCAAAACGTTATTCACAACTTCTTCCTCAGTTTTAACAATGAAAGCACCTTTAGGATTTTGCTTATCTGTTAAATCAACTTTCAAATTTTCAAAGATTCCTGAATTTTGATCAGGTATATAAATTCGATATTGTTTACTATTTCCGAGTAGAAGTTGTTTCAATTCTGTGGTAGTAATTCTATTAAGCGTGTTATTTGAATCAACAATAACTGTTAGTGCATCGTAACAAAACTTAATCACTTTGACTTGAGATTTAGTTTTATCATAAAAATTTTTTTCATCATCAGTCAATGCACGCGAGCTGATAAACATCGTTTCTTCACCATTGAGCATTTTAACAATTCCTTCGCGAGCTTTAACTTTTTCTAATTGAATTTTTGCTTCAGGATACTTTGCTGAAAATGAATCTTTTATTGAAGAAATCATTGGGAATAAAGATTCATCAACAAGACATTTTAGATTTCCTCTTGTAGCTGATTCTTTAGGTTGTTGTTCACAGCTCTGAAGAAGAAATACTGAAATAATAATTATAATTAAAATTTTAAAGTGGCTGTTCATCATTTTTCCGGTGTTTAAGTGTTAAAATTACAATCCGATAAATTCCGTACAAAAACATAACCACACCAAATATAATTTTCATATTGTTGCCCCCAACAAGATTTTTGGCTGGGAATAGATCCGTAAAAAGGATTACTATTCCCATACCAATAAAAAGTGAAGCAGCTGTATAACCAATATATAGCATCAACTTCTGCATGGAATTTATTGTTGTCCTTCAAGAGTGAAACGATAAGGAAGAACAATCCAAACAGAAATTGGATGTTGATTTTGAAGAGCCGGAGAGAAAGCACTCTTCATTGCAGCGTCAATAGCAGCTTGGTTAAATAATTCTGAATCAGATTTAATAACTACTGCTTTTTTAGGTTTACCTTGTTTATCGATAAGAACCTTTACGAATACTTTTCCAGTGATACCAGCACGTTTAGCAATTTCAGGATATTCTGGTTTTGCAGCAAAAACCATTTCAGGCAATTTTTCTACTGCAACAAAAGAATTCATATCGGGTTCATCCTCTTTAGTAGGCTTTTCTTCTTCAATTTTAATGTCTTGAGTTATTTGAGCACCGCCACCTGTTAAATCTTCAGCAAGAGCGGGAGCTTGTTGAGCACTCAATTCAGTTTGAGAAGCTATCACTTGTTCTGGTGGAGCTTCTTCATCTGGTACGGGTACAGGTACACCAACGGTTGGTGCAGCAACCGGACCAGCAACTTGAATTTGAGGAGCTACGTTTTCTATTGATGGTGGAGGACCAAGATCGCTATAATTAATCTTCATTCTTACAGTTGGTGTTCCAGATTCATCTTCACGTGCTAAAACTTGAGAGAACCAATAAGCACCAATTAGTAAGAGATGGAGAAAAATTGCAAGTCCAACACCAATAGCATAATTACGTGAATAGATTTTCTTTAATTCGAAAGCTCCATACACGTTGTTTTGTTGTAATGCAACTGTTTCAGCCATTTTTCTTCTCCTTATGATGTAGCTCTTGCCATTTCTTTTTTATCAATATCCGTCATTGGAGCCAGAGCATAACGGTCTAATCCAACTACGCGTAATTCATCAATTATATCTATCATCATATGATATTTGCTTTTCTTATCAATCTTAATCAGAACATTGAATTTTGGATTTTCAGCTTTTTTCTGTTTTAAGAATTTATTGAAATCTTCCCATTTAATCTTTGCTGGGATTTCAAATCCAACATTCCAATACAAGTTCATGTTTTCATCAACACGAATTGTAAGAAGGTTGGACTCACCAACTTTAATATCAACATCTTTAGGAGGAAGATTTATTTCCAGCGTTTGTGGTAAACGGAACACTGTTGTTAACATAAAGAATGTTAGCAACAAGAAAGCAACGTCTACAAGCGGAGTCATGTCAATATTAATGCTGACTCTTTTTTTAGGTTTACGCTTTGTAAACTTGGACTTTCTTTTTGGACCGCCACTATCGCCACCAACTGCGCCACCGGCCATATTAATCTCCTTTAACTTTTCTTTTCAGTTTCGTAATTAGTAACCATATTAAATCTGGTTATCTTTACTTTATCTAAAACATCCATAACGTCTTGAACAACTCCATAATCAACATTAGCATCGGCTTTAATTATTGTTCTAAGCTTAGGATTTGCAATTCTTGCTTTCATCAATAAATCGCCTAAGTCTGCTAATTTGACTGGACTAGCTTGTCTATACTTAAATTCAGTACCAAACATTTTTTCCATCATTAACTGTGAATCAAAACCCATAAAAATTTTACCAGTTTTATCAATGAATACGAGCATGGTGTTTGATTCTGGCAATTTTATTTCAGAGTGAGAAGATGGAAATACCACTTCAACTTCTTCTGGTGGTTTAAATGTTGTGGTCAACATAAAGAATGTCAGAAGCAAGAAAGCCACGTCCACAAGCGGAGTCATATCAATACGTATTGCGACTCTTTTCTTTTTAATGCGCGGCATTAATTACCTCACTTTAATTTTAATAATTGCATTAAGTTATAGTTAGCTTCGTCAATTTGGAATGTGAAGTTATCTACTTTATTAACATAAAAGTTATAAGAAACGATACCAACAATAGCTGCAAAAAGACCACCGGCTGTATTGATAAGAGCTTCAGAAATACCAGTAGCGAGTGAGATAGCATCTGGTGCACCTGATTGAGCAAGAGCTTTGAATGCACGAATCATACCGATTGTTGTTCCAAGAAGACCTGTCATTGTAGCGATAGATGCAATTGTTGAAAGAACGATTAAATTCTTTTCCAATAGTGGAGTTTCGAGCATTAAGGTTTCTTCAACTGCACGTTGAACTTCTACCAATTGTTTTTCTTTATCTATAGTAGATTTTTCTGATGTTACTTCTTTATAACGTGTGAGTGCTGATTTAAGTACGTTTGCAACTGATCCTCTTTGTTTATCGCAAGCTGCAATAGCTTCGTCAAATTTATCAGCGCGAACTAATTCAATAACATTTTTGTAAAATTTAGGAATAGGACCTTTGCCTTGAGCTTTTTTCAATGAAAGAGCTCTTTCAATAACAACTGCAATTACCATAATAGAAAGTGTGAGCAATAAAGCTACAAGTGGACCACCAACATAGGTTGTACCCATTAAGTTTGCAGGAACGTGTCTTGTTCCTTTTGTAGCATAATCAAGAAAGTTTGCGGGATTACCCAATACGAATTCATAAATACTAATTCCAGCTGCTAATGCAACAAAGAAAAGTATTACAACAAAAGAGGATTGTTTCATTTTTGTTACTCCTTATTAATTAATGAAAGTCTATTATTCTACTAATGAAAATTGTGCCAACACATTTAGAAAGAAAAATTGGTAATTTTGCTCAAAATTGATTTTACTTTATAAAAATTCAAGTGTAATATTTCAAAATGAAAGACCCATCATTTCAAAATGAAAGCTTATAATCCATATTGCTTTCTTTTTCTCCAAAGTGTTGTTTCGGATATTCCGAGAATTTTTGCGGCTTCTTTTGCAGTTGGTGCAATTTTAAGTACATCTATTATATGCTGTTTTTCTAATTCGTCAATTTTTTGTGGATTAATTTGTGTTGCTCTTCCAACAAAATTTCTTATTTCATTTGGAAGATATTCTGGGCGAACAATATTGTCTTTTGCAAAAACAAGTAATCTTTTTACAACGGTCTCAAATTCTCTGACGTTTCCGGGCCAATCATAATCTTGTAATAATTTTTTGGTTTCTTCTTCAATGAAAATTTTTCTTTCATTGCCATATTTTGAAATAAAATATTGAAGTAGTGAATCAATATCTTCTTTTCTTTCTCTTAGAGGTGGAATATGAAATCTTACCCCGACAATTCTATAATAGAAATCTTCACGAAGTTCACCTGAGCTTAAATCTTTTTCAACTTTTCTGTTTGTTGCGCTAATTATTCTTACATCAACTTTGCGAGTGATGCTTTCGCCAACTCTTTCAAATTCCATGTTTTGAAGAAATCGAAGAAGTTTTACTTGCATTTGCTTGGGGATATCAGCTACTTCATCTAAAAATAATGTTCCTCCATCAGCAAGTTCTAATCTTCCGGTTCTATCTTTAATTGCAGTTGTGAATGCACCTTTAACGTGTCCGAATAGTTCACTTTCAAAAAGGTTTTCTGGAATTGCCGAGCAATTTATTGCTACAAATGGATTATCTTTTCTCGAACTATTAGCATGAATAAATCTTGCTAACAATTCTTTTCCAGTTCCACTTTCTCCTTCAATTAAAATTGGAATATCGCTATCAGCAACTTCTTTTGCTGTTTTTAGAATTTGAGTTGTTTGGGGATTTGAAGTGATGAAGCTTTCATTTTCAAATGATTCCTGAAATTGACTTGTAAAACCACGCACCTGTTTTTGTAATCGATGATATTCAAAAGCTTTTTCAACAAAATGAATAAATTCTTTATGAGAAAATGGTTTTGAGATATAATCATATGCACCTTTTTTTATGGCTTCTACTGCACTTTCAATTGATCCGTGTGCAGTCATTAAAATTATTGTTGTTTCTGGAGAATTTTTTTTAATTGCTTCAAGAGTTGCAATTCCATCGAGCAGTTGCATTTTTAAATCGATAAAAGCCACTTCAAAAAAAACTTCTTTTGTTCGATTGATTCCATCAATTGGATTTGAAAAAACTTCTGGTGAATATCCGCTTGCTGTTAAAGATAGCTCAATTGTTTTTAGAATGTTTATTTCATCATCGATGACTAATATTTTTGGGTTTTGCATTATCCTACCGGTAATTTAATTTGAAATGTACTTCCTTTTCCTAATTCGCTAAATGCTTTTATTTCTCCATTGTGAATTTCGATAATTTCTTTTGCTATTGAAAGTCCTAAACCTAAACTTCCTGGAGCCGAATCATCAATTTGAATAAATTTATCAAATACTTTTTTAAGATTATCGGGACTAATTCCAATTCCAGTGTCAGAAATTTTTATTACTAAATTTTCATCTTCAACTAAAAACTCAACTGTGATATTTCCACCAGATGGTGTGAACCGCAATGAGTTTGAAACTAAATTTTCTATTGCGCTCAATAAACTATTAAAATTTCCGGTAATATTTGTTTTCCCGCTTTTATCAATCACTTTTAGTTCAATATTTTTTTCATTGGCAAGAATGCTGAATTTCTTTGAAACATATTCAGCAAGTTTGTGAGCTTCAATTTTTTCAAATTTGATTTTGCCAATGTTGGCTTCAAGTTTTGTTAATTCCAAAATTTCATAAACAAGTTTGTTCAATCTATCGTAATCTTCTTTCATTGAAACAATTAAATCTTTCTGTTTTTCATTTACTTTGCCAACGACATCATCTTCAAGCAAGCCGAGAGCCATTCCCAATGAAGTTAATGGAGTTTTTAATTCATGGGAAACTTTTGCGATAAACTCACTTTTCATTCTATCAAGTTCTTTATACTGAGTAACATCATTAAATACAAATACAGTTGCCTCTTTTTCTGATTCTGGAATTTCAATTTGTGTTGCAATCACATTAAAATACTTTTGTGAACCATTTTCATCTTTAATATTTATTGCTTTTTCTTTTAGACTAAAAGATTGTTCTTTGTTTGGAGATTTTGCTTTTGAACGTTGTTGTTTTAATATTTTTTTGATTTCAGAATTTTTTAATGCTTTCTCTCCAATAATTTGATTAAATGATTTATTCGCTAAAAGTATTTTGAAATTTTCGTCAACCATCAAAACCGGTTCATCCATACTTTCAATAACGAGCTCTGATTTTTTCTTTTCATAAAATATTTTATTGAGATTTAGTTTTTCATACTGCTCTAATTTTTCGCTCATCTTGTTGAACTCATCTGTCAAAGAATTTATTTCATCAGAATTATCATCAAGCTCTATTCTTTCACTAAAGTTACCTTCAGCGATGTGTCGAACAGTTTCTTTTAATTTTGTAATTGGACGAACAATGTAATCAGAAAATTTAGAACTGAAAATTGACGCTATTAAAATTGCACCGAGAAGAATAAAAAATATTGTTACTGCAGCTGTTTGAGTTATCAGTTTAACATTTTGAACAGCTTCATTTAATGATGTATGATTTATTTCAAGAATTCTATTACAATCTTGCTTGATCACTAATAATTGCAAAATGATATTTCCTAAATCAACTTTTACTTCCGGTGCTTTTCCTTTTATAAATATTTGGTAATCGAGTGTGCTAATATTTTTATCTTTGAATTTTTTTAGGTTAATCATTATTGAATCGAGGATTTGCTTTTCCTCGTCAAGTTTTACTAATTCTCTTGCTTTCTGATGCCAATAGAAAAAATCAACTTCACTTTTTGTAAATAAACTATCTCCCTTTTGAAAATCTTGATTGAACATTATAATCACAGATTGAACTTGGTCATCGAGAGAACGACTCATATTATCTGCAGCAATAATTACAGAATAGTTATCCTGCATCGTTTGTTTGATGTATTCATTGAATCGATAAAAATTGTAAATACTCCATAACGTTGCAAAAAACATAATCAGCAGAATTACCGTGAAACCCAGTAATATTTTGCTTCTTAAACTTGTCGTATAGAGATTTATCATTTTACCAAACTTATTTTTTTGACATTCTTAAAATAGCTTATTGTTTTGCTTAAATAAATATCTTTTTATTAAGTTGAAAGAAGATAATGAAAACAATTTGAACATTGAGCAGAGAAACATGAAAAAATTTATACTAATCATTTTATTGATCACAACCAAAATTCTTTCACAATTTGGTTCACAAGATTCCGGCGGAAAATTAATTCCCGAGCAAAAATGCTATGATGTAAAATTTTATGACATTAATCTTGAAATTGATCCAAAAGAAAAAGCTATTGCTGGTTATGTGATCATGAAAGCTAAAGCAGAAAGTGATTTTTCAAAAATTGTTATTGATCTTGATACAACATATTCTATCAGTGAAATTTATTTGTTAAATCAATCCAACGAACAATTATTAAATTGGAAACATATCAGTGGTAAAATCTGGATTGATTTTCCTTCTTTAATTAAAAAAGATGAAAACTTTGTTGTAAAAATTAATTATGCTGGAATTCCCCGTGTAGCAAAACGACCGCCATGGGATGATGGATTCATTTGGGCAAAAACAAAAGATAATTATGATTGGATAACATTAACTTGCCAAGGTGGTGGTGCAGATATTTGGATTCCATGCAAAGATCACCCAAGTGATGAACCAGATTCTGCATCAATGAAATTTACAGTACCTTCAAATTTGGTTTGTATCTCTGCTGGTAAATTGATTTCAAAATTAGAAAACAAAAACAATACAACAACATGGCATTGGTTTTCATCAACACCAATTAATAACTATAACATTTCTCTTTATTTAGGTCCTTATATTCCAATCAATTATGATTACACGAGTATTTCTGGAGATAAAATTCCATTCACAGTTTGGGTTTTGCCAGAAAGTTATGAAAAAGCAAAAGTTCATTCGCAACAATTCGTTCAACACATGAAAATCAATGAAGAAATCGTTGGTCCGTATCCATTCAGAATCGATAAATATTCCGTTGTTGAAACTCCACATCTTGGAATGGAACATCAAA
>Ga0272446_1005281_pt1 | contig 14397 bp, 11 predicted proteins | sample YNPCB0061_FD_194587 | JGI IMG/M metagenome (GOLD analysis project Ga0272446, IMG submission 194587) | Hot spring microbial mat communities from Yellowstone National Park, WY, United States - YNP-CB-006-1 | ecosystem: Environmental > Aquatic > Thermal springs > Hot (42-90C) > Sediment | place...
TCCGGCATCGGACCGGGCCCGGCGTCGATCACATCGTATACGCCCGCGCGCATCAACCCGACCACCGCCCGGGTCCCCGGCGCCTTCCGGAACAAAAGCACAATCTGCACGTGGGGCCGCAGAGACTTCCAGCGGCGGACGAGTTCCGGCAGAGACTCCTCGAACCCCTCCACGGTAACCAGCACCGCCTCGGTGCGAGGATTGCGCAAGCCGGCCTCGACCCGCTCCGGCGGACAGTGTTCGCACTCCGGCCAGAGAGTCCGGAGGCGGTCGTAGAGTTCCTTTGTCCGGGTGGCCACGAGCAGCCTCATGCTTGACTCCTCGGAAAGTTGCCAGCTATTCTGGCTCCTGCGGTATTCCCATGAAAAGAAGAGATTTGCTGAAGGCTTCGGCAGTGGCTCCGCTGGCTGGAGCAGCCGCCCAGACCCCCTTGCCCCCCAAGGCCAAAATCACCAGTTCGGTGATGCTCTGGACCCTGAAGGGCAGTTTTGAAGAAAAATTGGAGACCGCCGCCAGGGCGGGCTTGCAGTCCGTGGAACTCGTCTCCGAGCATGCCGGCTGGTCCGACGCCGAGATCGCGCGGGTGAAGAAACTGTGCCGTTCCTACGACCTCGGCATGGACACCATCATTGCCACGCCGGACTGGGGGAAGCGCCCGGTTTCCATGGTGGAACCCTCGAACCGCGAGGCCTTCCTGGCCGACGTGCGGCAGGCCATCGTCTTTGCCCGGAAGCTTGAGGTCCCCCAGATCATTCTGATGAGCGGCAACGAGATACCGGGGCGAAGCCGGAGCGATCAGTACGCCAGTCTTCTGGAAGGCGCCCGGCGTGCCGCGGACCTGGCTGCCGGGGCGGGTGTGACCCTCATCATCGAGCCGCTCAACTCGCTGGTGAACCATAAAGGTTTCTTTCTGAACACCTGCGCCGAGGGCCTGAAGCTGGTCCGGGAGGTCGATAACCCCCACCTGAAGCTGCTGTTCGACATCTACCACGAGCAGGTTCAGGCCGGTAACGTGATCCGCACCCTGACCGAGGCTGCGCCTTTTGTGGCGGTCTACCACGTGGCCGACAACCCCGGCCGGCACGATCCGGGAACCGGCGAGCTCAACTGGCCCAATATCTACAAAGCCATTCAGAAGACCGGGTACTCCGGCTACGTCACCATGGAGTACCTGCCGGTGGGCGATCAGTTGGCGAGCCTGAAAAAGGCTGTCACGGATTTTCGCGCGGCTCTGGCCGCCTAACCGCCCCTGGGAATGATCGGTTTGATTGGGCGGGAACTTTACGAGACTCTCCGGCGCGCGGCCCGCCGGGCACGCAAGGCCTTGAAGTCGAACATGACCTCGCTGACGGGCGTACCCACGACTTCGATGCGCTTCAGGTCGCGCGTTCCAAGGCCTTTCTCCTCAGCCAGTTGCAGGGTGTTCTCGCAGGGCACATCGAACGGAACCTGGCCGCGCGGAGCCATCGGATCGTAATTCATCGCCGCCATGGTGACGGCGTCGGTAGTGACCGGGTTGGTGCCCATGATCAGGAATCCGGGCTCCACCGGATCGACGTGCGGCCCGGGATTCTGGTGTCCGGCCATGGTCTTGATGCCGTCGATGATCGCCAGGTGAATCGGCCGCGCCAGCGCCAGATCCGTAATGATGTGGGGCAGGCGGTAATGATCGTCGCGGGTCGAATTCGGATCGATCTCCTGGGGCGCGCTCCTGGGCGGCTGGCGGCGCCCGTAATGCAAGGTTTCAATGCGGCTGCCGCTGGGCACGCGGGCCGGCTCGTCCTCCGGCGCCTTGGGACCGTAAATCGTCAGCGGCGTGATCCCGAACAGATTCTTGATCGATAGCGTTACGCCGGTGGTTTCGTGGTCCTTGGGTTTGCCGAGGGTAACAAAGAAGTCGCAGTCCGCGTAGGAGTGGTTCAGGTCGTAGGCCGGATAGATCCTGCCGCCGCCCGGGACCTTCAGGCGCACATAGCTCCTGGCCTTGCCAAGCGAGTTAGTGTTTTCAAATTCCACCGGAGCGGTGGTGGCGCGGACAAAATCGAGGGGTTCCCATCCGCTCTGGATCAAGTGCTCTTCGAGCGAGTCGGCCTCCACGCCGTTGGGAGTCCAGGCGCTTTCCACCAGCCGGATGCGCCGGGCGCCGGCGCGGCCCATCAGGTGGAGGACCACCGAGATCAGGTTGGGGTGCGGGAAATGTGTGTCCTCCACGGGCAGGTACCCCGCGCGGGTGTGCGCGCCGCCGTTCAGGTTCAGCTTGATGGCTACCGTCTTTCCCTTCACCAGCCGCCCCAGCCCGCCGAGCTGGTCGAACATGGCCTGCACGGTGGGCATCAGATCGCTGCCGTAGTCGCGGCACCTGGCGACCGCCACGGGCGCTGTTGGCGCGGGGGCGGCAAAACTGGCGTGAGGCGCCGCCAGCGCGGCCAATCCCGACAACAAATCTCTCCGGCTGATGGGTGGCATGAGTGGGACTCCGATTTCGAGCATGGCACGGCCCGCCGGGCAGCGTCAACAACGGGCGTGCAGGTTGGTTAACTCATGTACCAACCGCCGTTGACGTTGAGGGTCTGGCCGGTGACATAACCGTTGCGCGCGAGCATGAGGACCACTTCGGCGGTCTCCTCCACGGTTCCGAACCGGCCGATCGGAATCAGCGAAGCAGTGGCCCGCGGGTTGCCGGTAACCATTTCGGTGGCGATGAGCGCCGGGGCGACGGTGTTTACCGTAATACCCTCTTTGGCCAGCAGCGCCGCATAGGAGTGGGTGAGCCCGTGGATACCGGCTTTCGAGGCGGCGTAGTGCGGCCCGACTACTCCGCCGACCTGCGCGGCCACCGAAGAAATATTAATGATGCGCCCCCAGCGGCGCGCCCGCATGCCGGGAACCACGGCCTGGGTCACCAGGAAACAGGACTTCAGATTCACCGCGATCAGTTCATCCCAATCCTGCTCGGTGATCTGGTCGAGTGGCTGGGGCCGGGCGATGCCCGCATTGTTCACCAGAATGTCAACGCCGCCGAGACCCGCTTCGATCTCGCGGATCAGGCCGGCCACCTGCGCGCCATCTGAGACGTCGGCTCGAAGCGACACCGCGCGGCGGCCCAGGGCGGCGGCCTCCCGCTCAGTCTGCCGCGCTTCGGCTTCCCGCTGCCGGAAATTGATGGCGACATCGGCGCCTGCACGGGCCAGCGCCAGAGCCACCGCGCGCCCGATTCCCCGGCTCGCGCCGGTTACCAAAGCTACTCGTCCGTTCAGATCGTCCACCAGAACTCTCCGCTCGCAGCGTTCTTCTGCATCATACCCCGGGCCCCGGCTCGTTACACTGCGCCGCAAGGTTCGGTGGTATCGGTAGAGGGGGAGGGCATACGCACCTCGAAGTGGGAGGAGAGCCAAAGGTCAATGGCGGATAGCTCCGCCTGATTCAGAGCCCTTTTCCAGACCGGGTCTGATGGCAACGACAATGTCGCTTATCTCCCCGTGGTAGACCACCTTGAGCCGGTGCTGGACGATGAACGCCTCGCTGGAGACCCGCCACAAGACGTATAGGGCCTCGCCGGGCGGAAGCGGATCGAAACTTCGAAACGCATCGAGGGACTCATGCCCGGAAACACTTCGGTAGAAGTTCAGGCCGGCCACGTACATCCAGGTAGTCGGCACGGTTCTCACACCGTACTTGTGGTTGTAATACGCGACGACATCGTAGGCTTGCCGCACATCGGCGTTCCACTTCCACTCCCTGAAATACTCGAGGCGGAGGCACAGTATGAAGTACAGCGCGTGGGCGCACAGTACAGCCATTAACGCGACCCGGCTGATGACGCCGAGCCTGTGCCGCGCGGGCACGGCAGCCAGTATACCGGCTGATAGCATAAACATCGGCACAAGATAGATACCCGTCCGTTCTTTCGGCAAAGGCAGTTGGAACCAGTGGAAACAAACCCAGTGCGCCGTCACCGCGAGGATCATTGCTGAGCTGAGAACCAGCCCGAGGCCGAGCCGCCAGCGCGTGCGTAAATCCGCAAAGCCACGCCGATTGCCGAGGATCGTAAACAAACGCCATATCGAAAAAACCGCCAGCAGGGGGAAAAGAATCTGCTTGGCGGCGTTCAGGAACGGGTAGATCAGTGGATTTACGATGTTCGGATTTAGCTGATAGAGAGAGGCGTCTATGATACTCCGGAAGGTCTCCTGAAGCGACGTTGCGCCAAACCAAAGTTGACCTTTAGGCCAGGTGAGCAGGGCGTTTGCGGTTAGGAAAAGTGTGGCCAGCAAGCCAGGGAGGATAAATACGGCCGCTACGGGCACTAAACCAACGTGCGGATTTGTGTTTCTCGAACGACCAACCCAAATCAGTAAACTCAATAAAATGGCTGCGTCGATAAAACCAAATGAGAAATTCGCAGCAAGCGACAAGGCAAGGCACACGGAGGAGACGCCACAAGCGATGGGCAGGCACCGGCATTGTTGTTCCGGCGCCTTGCGCAGGCAAAATGCCGTCGCCGCAATCGCACAGAGGGCCAACGCCATGGCCATACCATACCCGCGTGCAGCGACGAGATAGTCGAAGATGAGGGGATTATAGACAAGGCACACGAAAAGGGCCCACTGAAGAACCGGCCTGCGGGTGATGACGCTGCACAAAGAATACACAACTCCAATATAGAGGGCGGCGCCGAGGAGAGCAGGTGCGCGCACCGAGATGTGGGACGGTCCAAGTACGGAAGTCAGGAGGCGCATGAGCGCCGAGTTGAGAATATGATTGTTCGACGCAGCGCACCAGTGGAAGGGCTGTGGACGGGAGACAAAAGCCAGGTATGTGTCGGCCTCATCGATCGTAATCGATTGGACATGGGCGCGGACGACCGCCCAGAGGAAGGCGAACACAGCAGTGCAGAAGAGGGGCACTTGACGCTTGGACAGTGGAAGAAGCCGCAGCATCACACTGCATTCGCTCGGTAGTTTGAAGGAATTGTCGTTGCTCAATTGACGTTTCTGTCCCCGATTGCCCTCGCTTCGGTTCAAGGGCAGCGCCGCTCGGAAGTCACAGAGTACGGCACTGCGGTGACGTTTCGCAAGTGGCGCCGGCGTTGCGGGAGTTGCGGCGGTTGTACCCGTGGCTCGCGCACCACAGTGCCGGCCAAAGTCTTGGGTCGTTGGCCTCTTGGTCGCTTGATAGAGGAGGGGGACCCGGAGCTTCCGCCCGCGACGTCACTCAGTCCGCTGGGGGAGCCGCGAACATCGCCGATGCGACGGGCTGGGCGATTTCCGGCTAATCTTCGTGGTTACCCGGCTCGTTACACTGCGCCGCAAGGTTCGGTGGTATTGGTAGAGGGGGAGGGCATACACAGATGGCGAAGTTCGACGTGGTTTTCGAAGGGGGAGGCGCCAAGGGATCCGTGTTCGTGGGGGCGCTCGAAACTCTTTTCCAGGCGGGGCACAGTACGCGGAGGCTGATCGGCACTTCGGCGGGGGCCATTACGGCGACCCTGCTGGCGGCAGGCTATTCCCCTCAGGAAATGCTGGCCGCGGTCAACGAAAAGCTCCCCGACGGCAAGCCGCGCTTCACCCGTTTCATGGATAAGCCGGTGGCGGCGGATTTTTCCGAAAGCGTCCGCCAGAAGAGCCAGACCATGCAGGCTCTGATGGCCATTCATCTGCCGGGTTCGCTCGAAACCCGCATCCTCGACCTGCTGCTCCTCAACCCGTTGTACGCGCAACTGTTCAGCTTCGTCGAATGCGGCGGGCTGTTCGCGGGATCGGCGTTTATCGCCTGGCTGGAAGAGAAACTGGCGGCCAAGGGTATTGCAGCCGGCGACACCCTGAAAACGTTCGCCGCGAAAAAGGGCGTGGACCTGTCAGTGGTGGCGTCCGACACCAGCGATATCGAGATGCTGGTGCTGAACCAGCGGACGGCGCCGGACGTGCCGGTAGTCTGGGCCGTGCGGATGTCCATGAGCATCCCGTTTATCTGGCGGGAGGTGGTGTGGAGAGAGGAGTGGGGGTTGTATCGCGGGCGGCGTAAGACGGGCAACATCATCGTGGATGGCGGGGTGCTCTCGAATTTCCCCATCCGGCTCATCGCCGAGCCGGAGAAGGAGATCATGGGCGATGAGGATCCGTTCGCGGCGGGCAATCTGGGGCTTCTGATCGACGAAAGCATGGATGTACCGGCCTTGCCGGGCGCTCCGCCGCGCTCGCCGGAGGCGGGTCCGGCGGGACCGGCGGCGGGACCACAGCAGGCCAAGCCGCCGCTGCCGGTGTCGCAATTGCGGACCGTCCAGAGGGTGACCCGCCTGATGGACACCATGATGGGCGCGCAGGACAACGACGAGATCCGCCGGCATGCCGCCGAGATCTGCCGCCTGCCCGCCAAAGGCTACGGCACCACGGAGTTCGACATGAGCACCGAGAAGCTCAACGCCCTGATCGAGGGCGGCCGGCGCGCCATGCGCGATCACCTGGCGGCCCGCGCCGCAGCGGCCACAGCCTGAGTTTGAAACTCGCCTGATAATTTTCCGGCCGCGGGGGCACTCACTGGACAGGGAGGTTGCGTTGGAAGTCTCTTACCTGGTATCCCAGCAAGTGGCCATGGCCGCGGGCGCGACGCGGCAGCCGGATGCTTTCAGTGCCCTCAAAGAGAGTGAATTGCTGCACGAACAGCTCGATTACCTAATTCAGCACGCGACCCAGTGCTCCAGCGGCTGTTCGGATTGCCTGCGGTTTCACTCGGTCCGCGAGGCGCTGATGAGAGTGTGGCGCTAGCGGAAACGCCAGGCTGGTTTCGTGAATCTGGTTTTCCGGCCGGCGCCCGTACTCCTGCTTGTGGCTCGGAGACCGCCGCAGGGGTGGGCTATCTCAAAATCCCCGCCTGCGTCGGATATGATGGTTCTAAGGACCATCTCCGCTACATGGGCTTTGAGCAGGCGAACACGCGACGGGCGCTACCTTCCTGGCTGGGGCCGGCGCTGGTCTACTCGCTCTCGATCGCCTCGCTGATTTGGGTTTCCTACGGGGTGAATTTCAAGCAGGTTTTCAGAGATATTATCGCGCTGGACTGGCGCTGGGTGACGCTGGCCGTGATCTTCGATCTTTCCGTGTACCTGTGTCACGGCTGGCGCTGGAAGCTGCTCCTCAAACCGGTGGGACAGGTCTCGTTCTGGCGCGCGGTGCAGGCCATCTACATCGGCCTGTTTGCCAACGAAGTGCTGCCCTTGCGCACCGGCGAACTGATCCGCTGCTATCTGCTGGCCCACTGGAACGGCCTGCTGATGTCGATCGCGCTTTCTTCGGCGGCCGTGGAACGGGTGATCGACGGCGTGTGGCTGATGATCGCCTTCCTGCTCACCACCTCCGCGCTCTCCCTGCCTGCCTACCTGGTGGACGGCGCGCGTGTTCTGGGCGGGCTGATTCTGGCTCTGGTGGTTGTGCTGGCCTTCATCGCCATTCACAAACACCACGCCCACACGGTATTCTCGAGAAGCCGCTGGGCCGCCAGCCTGCGCCACATTGTCGAACACGTGATCGAGGGTTTGCATGCCATGGGGCAATGGCGCACACTGTTCCCGGCCTCCGGGGCGAGTTTGCTATACCTGGTGCTCCAAATCGTGCCGGTCTGGGCCCTGATGCGGGCCTACGGGCTGGATCTCTCCTTCTGGGCGGCCTCGGCGGTGCTGATCATCATCCGCCTGGGAACGGTGATTCCTAACGCCCCGGGCAACGCCGGTGTGTACCAGGTTCTCTGCGTAGTCAGCCTGGGGCTGTTCGGTATCGACAAGACAACCGCCGTGGGCTTCTCGTGGACCATGTTCGGCGTGCTCACCCTCCCGCTGCTGGTGGGCGGCTTTGTCGCTGTTCTGCTGACCGGCCTGAACCTGAAAGAGATCCGCCTGCGCGCCCGGGCCAGCATTCGCCCGCGCCACAGCGCGCCGGCGCCCGCCCGGGAGAAGTAAGCGCGCGCGCCAACCCGCTATAATGGCCCCTGACAGGAGCGCTTGAAACATATGACCCAGTCGGATTCCGCCGTATCGCGGCGCGGCTTTCTCGGGAAAGCCGGCGGCGCCGCGGCAAGTTTCAGCATTGTCGGCGCCGGAGCCGTGCGCGGCTCGCAGGCCAACTCCAGGATCAGCGTCGGGCTCATCGGCTGCGGCGGCCGGGGCAGCTACGACGCGTCGATTTTCAACGCCGACCCGCGGGCGCGGGTCACCGCGCTGTGCGACCTGTTTGACGATCGCATTGAGACCGCCACACAGAAAATCAAGGCGCAGAACCCCGCCGTTTACAAGGACTTCGAGAAACTGCTGGCCTCGAACCTGGACGCCGTGATCATCGCCACGCCGCCGTTCGAGCATCCCCGCATGCTGGAAGCCGCCATCCAGGCGCGCAAACACGTTTACTGCGAGAAGCCGATGGGCGTGGACTTCGAAGGCTGCAAGCGGGTGATCGCCGCCGGACGCAAGGCCGATCCGAAGAAGTGCGTTTCCGTCGGTTTTCAGCAGCGTTACGGTCCGGTCTACCTGGAAGCCTACAAACGGCTTCAGGCGGGTGAGATTGGCGAGTTGGTGAACGCCCGAGCATTCTGGATCGGCGGCGACCCCTTCCGGCGCGTGCCTTACCCGGACCCGAAGATCGAAAAGCTGCGCAACTGGTTCTGCTATCGCGACTACTCGGGCGATTTCATCGTCGAGCAGGACTGCCACAATTTCGACGTGCTGCACTGGTTCCTCAATGCCCGTCCCATCCGCGCGGTCGGGATGGCGGGCACGAAGGTGCGCACCAGCATGGAGATACTCGACCATCTGACTCTGTCGTTCGAGTTTCCCAACGGCATTCACGTTAACTTCGAGGCCAACCAGATCAGCCCTCCGGGATTCAGCAAGGTCGGCGAAGAGTTCACCGGAACCAAGGGGATGCTGCTCACCTCGCGGGCCCGCATGGTGCATGTCCGCGGGCCCAAGGATAGCGAGACCATGGAGTCGCCGCGCGACATCACCATGGATGGAATCGAGGGGTTCCTGTCCCGGATCGAGAGCGGCAACGTGGAGAACGTGGCGGAACGTTCGGCCATCAGCACGTTGTTCGCGATCCTGGGGCGGACGGCTCTGTACACGGGTAAAGAGGCGGTGTGGAAGAAGCTGTTTGGTGACGTCTGATGATGCTACGGACATCGTTTTTCGTGATACTACTGGGCGCCTGGCTGGGCGCGGCGCTCGCCCAGGATTCCAAGGTCAGGATCATCGCCTTCGGCGCCCACCCGGACGACTGCGACGTCCGGGCCGGCGGCACGGCGGCGCTGTTCGCGCGCATGGGGCACGCGGTGAAGTTCGTCTCGGTGACCAATGGCGACGCCGGCCACCAATCCATGGGCGGCGGGGCCCTGGCGAAGCGCCGCCGGGCCGAGACCCTCGAGTCAGCCCGGCGCCTGGGCATCGAGTACGACGTGCTCGATAACCACGACGGCGAGTTGCTGCCCACCCTCGAGGTGCGCCGCCAGGTGATTCGCAAAATCCGCGAATGGAACGCCGACGTCGTTCTCTCCCCCCGGCCGAACGACTATCATCCCGACCACCGCTACACGGGCATCCTGGTGCAGGACGCGGCCTACCTGGTGGTGGTCCCGAACATCTGCCCGGACACGCCGCCGCTGCGCAAGAACCCGGTCTTCCTGTACTTCGAGGACGGGTTTCAGAAACCTCAGCCCTTCCATCCGGACATTGCCGTGGACATCAGTGCGGTGCTGAACCAGAAGGTGGATGCCCTGGACGCGCACACCTCCCAGGTCTACGAGTGGCTGCCCTGGGTGGACGGCAAACTGGGCGAGGTGCCGGCCGATCCGGCGGCCCGCAGGAAATGGCTGGCCGGGGTGCGCGGGCGCAAGATCCGCCCGGCCGTGGCCCAGGCGCTGGCGAAATGGTACGGGGCCGAGCGCGCCGCCAAAGCCGTGGCCGCCGAAGCCTTTGAAATCTGCGAGTACGGGCGGCGGCCCACCGACGACGAGATCCGCAAGCTTTTCCCCATGCTGCGTTAAGGCCCGCGCTGCGCGATAATGACCCAAACGGGGTCGGCCTATGGATTTTGTCGAGCAAGTGAAGTCTTCGGTCGATATTGTCAGTGTGATCGGGGAACGGGTGCGCCTGAAGCGCATGGGCTCGACCGGGCGCTACGTGGGACTGTGCCCGTTCCACACCGAGAAAACCCCCTCGTTCTCGGTCAACGCGACGCACCAGTATTTCAAATGCTTCGGGTGCGGCGCCGGCGGCGACGTGCTGAAGTTCGTCATGGAGATCGACGGGCTCAGCTTCTATGAGGCGCTCAAACAACTCGCCGAACAACACGGCATCCCGATCCCGAAGCGTTCCGAATACACCGATCCGGAGACCCGCCTGCGGGCTGCCGTCTTCCAGATGCACGAACTGGCCGAACAGGCTTTCCGGGCGCAACTGGCCGGGCCCTCCGGGGCGGCGGCGCGGGCCTATCTGGGGCGCCGCGGCGTCGCTCCGGAGGTGGTGGAGCAGTTTGGGTTGGGTTACGCCGAGCCATCCGGTCAATTCCTGGTGCGCCTGTTCGAGAAGCGCGGGTTCACTGCTGAGCAACTGGAGGCCTGCGGCCTGATCCGCAAGCGGGACGATGGCGGTTACTACGATTTCTTCCGCAACCGGCTGATTTTCCCCATTCACAACGAATCGGGCAAGCCGATCGCTTTCGCCGGCCGCGCCCTGGCCGAAGGCGACGAACCGAAGTACTTAAATTCCCCGGATACGCCGATATATACAAAGAGGCAGGTGCTCTACAACCTGCACCGGGCCAAAGACGCGATTCGAAAGAACGGCCGGTCGGTGCTGGTGGAAGGCTATATGGATGTGATCGGCGTATTCGCGGCCGGGGTAAAAGAGGTGGTGGCAAGCTGCGGCACCGCCTTGAGCGACCGGCAGGTGCGGTTGCTGAAGCGGCACTCGGGCAATATCGTGGTGAACTTCGACCCCGACCCGGCCGGGGCCAACGCCGCGGAACGCTCCATTGACGTGCTGCTGGCCGAGGGCATGCACGTGCGCATCGCCGAACTGGAAGACGGCCGCGACCCCGACGAGTACTGCAACGAGCACGGGGCCGCGGCATACCGCGCGCGGCTGGACGGCGCCAAGAGCTATTTCTACTGGCTCGCCGACCGGGCGCGGGAGAAGTACGACATGCGCAGCGCCGAAGGCCGCGTCTCCGCCTTTCAGTTTCTGCTGCCGGCGGTGCAACGGCTCGGCGACAAGATCGAACGCGTGGCCGTGGTCAACGACGTGGCCGGATACCTGGGCGTGGAGTCCGGCCTGGTGCTGGAGAGTTTCCGGAAAGCCGCGGCCAGCCGCAAGGAGAAAACGGCCTGGGTGGCGCGGGAGAATCTGCGGGCCGACGAGAAGATTCTGCTGAACCTGCTGCTCGTCAATGCCGAGGCCCGCCGCCAGTTGACGCCTGAACTCAGGCATTTGCCGGCCCTGGAGCAGTTCGAGACGCGGCGCGTCTTTCAGGCGATTTTCGCCCTCGAGGATGCCGGCGAGACGGTCAGTTTTGGCGCCGTCGACGCGCGCCTCGAAGAGAACGACCGGGAACTGCTGGCCCTGGTGGCCCTTTCCGGTGAAACGAATGAAGAGGTGCTCTCACTAGAGAGTGGTCAGCGATGCCTGGACAGCCTGAGAGCGCTTCACCGCAAAGCGGAAGCGGCGGCATTGAAAGCCCGCCTCAAACAGGCGGAACGCACGGGCGATTTGCAGGAAGCCCTGCGGCTTACGGCGGAATTGGATGCGATGCGATAACTCCGGACAGCGGCGGCCTGACTGGCTGGCTGCGCTGTTGTACAATGGCCTGGAAACATCTCCTCTCACGGGCGAGCGCGGGGTCTGCGGTGGCGGGTGACGAAAACTACGATCCGGTAGACCGGCTCATGGACATGAGCAAGGAGAAGGGTTACGGGCTCTACGACGATGGGGCCGACGTGATCCCCTCCGACCTGAACGGCAATGCCGATCTGGACGAGTTACTGGCCCGTCTGGACAACTCCCCTGCCGAGATCCTCGAAGAACCCAAATTCGATTTCGAGAAAAAGCTCGAAGAAGGCGAGGAGTTGCTCGACCTGGACGCGCTTCCCGGCGCCGGGGACAAAACCAACGACCCGGTGAGGATGTACCTGCGGGAGATGGGCGCGGTTCCGCTGCTGACTCGCGAAGGCGAAATCGAGATCGCGCGGCGGATCGAGCGCGGGCAGAACGCGGTGCTCAAGGCCCTGTCCCGCTCACCTCTGATCGTGCAGGAAATCTTCAAGATCGGCGAGGAACTCGAGCGGGGGGCCCGGTCGCCTCGCGAGGTGATTCAATCCAGCGACCCGACCGCCAACGACGAGCAGCTCGATTCACGCCTGGCCGAGTTGTGCGGCGCCATCGCGGAAATCGCCAAACATTACCGCAAGGCTATGCAACTGCGCCAGAAGCTCCAGGCCATCCCGCGGGGCATCAAGCCGAAGCAGCACCGCCGCTTGCGCTGGGAACTGGGGCGCGAAGTGATCCGGACTTCGCGACTGGTGCGTTCCATCCACTTTAACAGTCAGATCCTCTGCCATTTCACCGAATGCCTCCGGCAGGCAGTGGAAGAGTTCCGGCCGCTGGAAAAGGAGGTGGCTCGCATCCAGCGCAGAATGGAGATGCCGTCCGGCGACCGCCAGGAGGGCATCAAGGACCTGCGCCGCCAGCGGCGCAACTTCAGCCAGCGCCTCCAGCAGCTCGAAGAGCGCTTCGGGGCTTCGGCTACGGAACTGCGCCATACCTTGCAAGTGGTCATCAAGGGAGACCTGGAAGCGGCGGCCGCCAAAAGAGAGCTCATCGAGGCCAATCTGCGGCTGGTGGTAAGCATCGCCAAGCGGTACACCAACCGCGGCCTTCACTTTCTCGACCTCATCCAGGAAGGCAACATCGGCCTGATGAAAGCGGTGGACAAGTTCGAATACCGCCGCGGTTACAAATTCTCCACCTATGCAACCTGGTGGGTCCGGCAGGCGATCACGCGCGCCATCGCCGACCAGGCGCGAACCATCCGGATTCCCGTCCACATGATCGAGACCATCAACAAGCTGGTCCGCGCCCAGCGCCAGCTTGTCCAGGAGTTGGGCCGGGAGCCGACCAACGAGGAACTGGCCAAACGTCTCGAGTTGCCGGTTTCGAAGGTCCGCAAAGTGATGCGCGTCGCCCAGGAGCCGATCTCGCTGGAGACGCCGATCGGTGAAGAGGAAGAGTCGCACCTGGGCGATTTCATCGTCGATCACCGGGGCGTGTCCCCCTCCGAAGCGGTCATCAATCTGAATTTGCGGGAGCAGACCGCGGAGGTGCTCAAGACGCTGTCCCCGCGCGAGGAGAAGATCATCAAGATGCGCTTCGGCCTGGAGTCCGACGGCGCCGAGCACACCCTCGAAGAGGTCGGGCAGAGTTTCGCTGTCACCCGCGAGCGGATCCGGCAAATCGAAGCCAAGGCGCTTCGCAAACTGCGCCACCCCAGCCGCAGCCACCGCCTGCGGGCGTTCCTGGATACCACCGGGCGGGATTAGCGGGCACCCCCCGTTCCCACCCTCCCGCCGCACTTCCCGCACTTGTGATAAAAGTAGTCTTTTCAGTCTGTTGAAGGAAAGATTCAGATTCTTGAATGAATCGCTAACCTCGCGGGGTGGCCGAGCGTCTTTTTGTAGTACGGTGAATGTGTACCCCGTCAGATCCCTGGAAGGAAAACCATGCAGTGGCAGATGAGTAGCGCTTCGGCCCCGACTCCGGCGGCGCCAGGCGTGGGTCTGGCGCCCGCGCACGGAAAGCCCGGCATCGTCAGGCCTGTACCGCGCGGACCTCGCAGGGGCGGCTGGTGGGCGCTCGCGATCGTCCTTGTCCTGGCAGCCGTGGCCGGCTACTCGCTTTGGCCCAGGTTCCGCGCGGTCCGGGATGGGACCGGGCGGCCGGCGGCCGAGGCGGTGAGAACGGTCGCGGTGACCGCTGGAGATCTGGAACGGACGGTGCGGATCTCCGGCACGGTGTCAGCCGAACGATTCGCCGCCCTGATGGCTCCGCAACTGCGCGGCAGCCGGGGTGGCGGCGGTGGTGGCGGCCGGAGCGGCAGCAGTTCCCCGAGCACCTCAGTGCCTTCCTCGGCCGGGGGCGGATCCTCATCGTCTTCGAGCGGCTCATCGGCGGGCGGATCCAGTTCCTCGTCTTCGTCGAGTTCCTCCGCATCCTCGGGTTCCTCGTCCGGCGCCTCCTCCACCTCCACTTCGACCAACACCGCTCTTTCCATGCAGTCCGGCGCGAGTTCCAGTCTGGGCGCCATACGCGGCACTACCAACCGTTTCAGCGACCGCTCGGCCTCGAGCACATCCAAGTCCAGT
>Ga0272446_1005283_pt1 | contig 14395 bp, 12 predicted proteins | sample YNPCB0061_FD_194587 | JGI IMG/M metagenome (GOLD analysis project Ga0272446, IMG submission 194587) | Hot spring microbial mat communities from Yellowstone National Park, WY, United States - YNP-CB-006-1 | ecosystem: Environmental > Aquatic > Thermal springs > Hot (42-90C) > Sediment | place...
GCGGAACAGAGAAGCATGTATCTGATGATTGGCGGCGGAGCGGGAGCCCTTATCGGCCTCGTGCTAAGCCTCTCCGGTCCTGCTCGGCGGCGCCGGTAATAGTTCCCGGTCTGTACGACGGTAAAGATGCTGAACTCGGTCAGCCGGTCACGTTGTAAAGTCAGGGGGACTAGGTCCCCCATTCATTCATCCAGCAGCGTGGCGGTAGCTTCAAGGTTGCCTGACACTAGGGTGTCTGTTTGAGCCCCTGACTGCAGTGTTTTTTCTGGATGATCCGGATCGATACAGACACCACCCTTTGCGATTTCCCCTCCATCCTGTTCGCAGGTGGTCTTAAAATGGGAAATCCGGGCTTCTAGGTCCTGGCCAATGGCCGCCAGCTGATGGGCTAAAGAAATGGTTAGCTCAGCCACCTGGGACATATCGGTATTTTTCTGAGCCATAGAAGTCATGGCAGAACGAAGGCTCTCTGCAACCTGGTCGAGCTGTTCCATAGTACCTTCTATAGATTGAGTATTCTGGGCCATATTCCGGGATTCCTGATTAATCGCAGCAGACAGTTCCCTAAGGCTTGTCATGGCTGTCAGAATTTGCCGGCCACCCTCATTTGTTTCCGCCAAACTGTTACTGATTTCAGAAACCGAACGGGACACTTCTTTAATTTTGTCTTCTATTTGAGCAAAGGCCTGATTGGTTTCAGCACTGCCTGTTTTGGCACTTTCTATGGCTTCCACTATACCCCGGACAGATCCGGCAATCTCCTTAGACCCCTCCTGGGATGCTTCGGCGAGCTTCCGTATCTCATCGGCCACCACGGCAAACCCCTTCCCTGCATCCCCTGCATGGGCCGCTTCTATAGCCGCATTCATGGCAAGAAGGTTAGTCTGCCCCGCAATCGTATCGATGATCTGGATCATCTCTTCTATTTTATCCACCTGTTCGGTAATGGCCTCGACCCGATCAAAGGCCGCAGAGAATACTTCCTTACCATCATCGGAAATCTTTACCAGGGCATCGGCTAGTTCTTTATCCCGTTCGGCTAAACGGGCCATATTGCCGATAGTCGCCAGCATCTGGGTGATGGATGCGGTAGATTCTTCTACCATAGCAATCTGATCCGAAAGCCGCGCATCCAGCTGCCCTACCCCGCCGGTCATATCGGTTACAATGTTCCGGGTATCCCTGATACGTTGATCCAGTAGTCGCGCCTGTTCTTCCACATTCTGGACCGCGAGGCCCATTTCACGAAGGGTTCTGTTGGTCCGTTCTGAAGTTTCAAGCAGTTGGTCCTTAACTGTATTATTCCGGTCCGCCGCATCCTTAATACCAAGCAGAGCGTCATCCAGGGATCGGATAAAATGGTTCATTTGCTGGGCTAATTTTCCTATTTCGTCCTTCGTTTTAATAGCAAAAGAGACCGACAGATCCCCATTTGCCAGTTCCCGGACACCCTGAGCAATCTGAATAACCGATTTTGCAATTGTGTTGGCAAAAAGAAGAGCTGCAAGGGCGATGATAACAATGAAAGCGGCTATAATGGAAAGGGCTACCATAACCGACTGCTGTTGAATTTGCTTAATTTGAGTATCTATTACTGCACCCTGTTCCAAAATGACGTTAATAGAAGATTCCAGACTGTCATTTACAATATTAACTGCAGAATTGAAACGGCTGAGATTAAAGAGGGCTATATTTTTTGCTTCTGGATTTCTATTTGCAATTGCTGAGGTATCATAAAAACGGGTGGGGGCAGAATAATCCGCAAAAATAAAAAGAGCTTCCGCATTTTTATACAGCTCTTCATAGATGTCCACCACGTTGGAAAGGTTCTCATCGTTCTGCTTTTGAAGCCGTTCCACAATATCAAGGGCATTTGCAAGGGTTTTATCAGATTTTCTGAGATATACAATTTGCTGTAAATGTTTAAAGGCTTCCCCTAATTTCACCCGGGCCGCATAAAATTTTGGCCGCTCAACAACAAACGTAGCAGAATCGAGCTTGTATATCTCGGTTTGCAATCCCATAGTAGCAATAACCAGGTTATCCAGATACTTCCGCTCCTTGTTAATCTGGGCCAGAGGAGCCTGGATAATAAAATACACAGAAGAGGCACCGGAAATAAGAATTATCATTCCGAGTACGAGTAAAACCAGTTTTGCGCGGATATTCATAGAAAGAGTATACCATTATTCTCTAAAAAGTAAAATTGCTTTATATATTAAAAGTTGTCTTTGGCAGACTGTTACAGAGATTTAAACCATGATAGTATTACAGGTCATGAAGAGCCACTTTCAAAAGTCCCCTTTTGAAAGATCTTCTTACAGTGCATGGTTCCGATTGACAAAGTTATCCATGTTTTATATATTTTTTCATATATAGGAGAAATTTAAATTATGAACCGTGAAGTAGACTTACTGATTATCGGCGCGGGAGCCGCAGGTCTTACCGCTGCCCAATATGGAGCCCGGGCCAACCTAAAGACCGTTATGATCGAAGAAATGGCCCCCGGCGGTCAGGCTTTACTTATCGACCATCTGGAAAACTACCCCGGCTATGTAGAGCCAAAGAGTGGTTTTGAGTTTGCCCAGGACATGCACCGGCAGGCAGAAAAATTTGGGGCCGAGTTTGTTAATGACACGGTAACAAAACTGGAGAAGGAAAAGAACCTCTTCATTGCCCACCTGAGTTCAGGGGATACCATGACCGCTCCGGCGGTAATTCTTGCCACCGGCGCAAAACACCGGCAGTTGGAAGTCCCCGGTGAAATGGAATTTCAGGGCCGCGGTATTTCCTACTGCGGCACCTGTGACGGACCATTTTTTAAAGGGAAGAAAATGTATGTGGTCGGCGGCGGCGATGCGGCCTGCGATGAGGCACAGTATCTTTCCAACCTTTCGAGCCAGATTATAATGATTCACCGGCGGGACCGCTTTAGGGCACAAAAGGCCCTTGCAGAGCGGGTACTGCATAATAAGAACATTCAAGTTCACTTTAATACCCGCATTGTGGAAATTAAGGGGGACAACAAGGTCCGTTCGGTGGTTTTGGAACGGACCGATACGGGTGAACGCTACGAGGACGATACGGAAGCGGTCTTTATTTTTGTTGGATCCATTCCCCAGACCGATCTGGTTCCCGATGCTGAAAAAGACGAAGCGGGCTACATTGTTACCAACCAGCGGATGGAAACATCGATTAAGGGGCTTTTCGCCGTCGGAGACGTCCGGTCCAGCCCCTTCCGTCAGGTAGTTGTAGCCGCCGGAGAAGGAGCTATTGCAGCCCACTGTGCATCCCAGTATATTGATGAAATCAGGGGTGAAGCATATCGGTGAGACTTAGAGGATCCATACTTGTACTTTTCTCATTACTAACCATTAGTAACCTGGGGGCTGACGATTTTTACAGCCCCGGAGAACCAGAAAAAGTCGCAGATACACTGCTCTCTGCCATGTCCGACGAGGAGGCTCTGGCTCAAACCTTCATGCTGGGTTGGGTCGGAGCAGACCCATCGCCGGCCATCATGGACTGGATTCAAAAGCGCCACATCGGGGGCATTAAAATCTTTGGGTGGAACACGGAAGATACCTACCGATTGGCCAACACGGTCGGCCTTTTACAAAAGGCAGCTCAGCAAAGTGATAAAAAAATACCCCTCCTGGTAGCCACTGACCAGGAAGGAGGCTGGATTCGTCATGTTAAGGGGCTGACCAGCGAAACACCGGGGAATATGGCCATCGGCGCTTCCGGCGTTCCCCGGGACGCCTATCTATCAGGATATTACATAGGCCGGGAATTGGCGGCCCTGGGCATCAATATGAACTTTGCCCCTTCGGTGGACCTCTTTACCAACCAGCAGTCTGTCCTTATCGGGCCCCGGGCATTCAGCGATAATCCAGTCTACGCCGGTGTTTTGGGCATTGCCTTTGCAAAGGGCTTGGAAAAGGCCGGCATCATTGCAACGGCGAAACATTATCCAGGCCATGGGGACACGGAATTGGATTCCCACGGGGTGCTTCCCCAAATAGAGGCCAATTTTAACACCCTATGGAACCGGGAACTTATTCCCTATCGAATGCTCAGCAAAGAAGGTATCCCCGCCATTATGTCGGGCCACCTGGCCTTTCCCAACACCAAGGGGGGAAATGAGCCCGCTTCTATAAATTATTGGTTTATCACTACCCTTTTGCGGGAAACTATTGGTTTTAAGGGCCTGGTTATCACCGATGATTTATTGATGAATGGAGTCACCACCGCCGCAGGAAGCCTTTCACGGGCCGCAAAACAGGCCCTGGAAGCGGGGAATGATATCCTCATGATGTCCAAAACCCCTAACCTCTCCGACCCGGTTTGGAGCACCCTGGTAGATTCCATGCAAGGGGACCCCAAATTCCGACAGAGGGTCCGCGATGCGGCCCGCAGAATCTTACTCTTAAAACTGGAGTACCTAAGACGGAAGTCAGCGCCTCCCCTGTATCCCCAGGCAGATGAAATAAAAAAACGCATCCCCGACCCCCAGGGCAGGGCCTTTTTTCTGGACCTGGCCGCTCGAAGCGTAACCCTCGTATCGGGCACCGATCCCAGCCCTCTGGAACCTGCAAAGGCCGGCAAGGTGCTACTAGCAGGCCCCTTTGAAAATTTCATAACCCTGGGACTTCGGGCATATCCCGATGCCCAGCGGATAAAATTTCCCTACTCCGAGGAAAGTTCCCCGCAGGACAAGCTTACCTTTCAGACCATGGCAAAACAGGCTGATACCATCATTTTCTGCCTCGCCAATGGATATGGGGTAGATCTCCTGCAAAGCATCCGTTATTCAGGGAAGCGGGTCATTGTTGTTTCAGCCCTGTCTCCGGTCTATCTTCAGCGGGTAACCTGGAATACCAGCGGCATTGCGGTCTACAGCTACTCCGAAGAATCCTTTATCGCCGTCTTTTCAGCCCTGCTCGGTCGAATTCCCATGCAGGGGAAACTACCCTTTGCGATGAATGGTCTCGGGAAATGAGGCATTCATGGCAACCAAAGGGTTTCACTGGAAAACAGCCCGTCCTCCGGATTATGATGACATTAAGATCTTTTTAAAACATCACGAACCATACCTGGTGGCCGCCGCAAGCCGATTTATCACCTATAGAGACAGGAAAAGCGGCAGTTCCATTCCTGTCCGGGATCACATGCTGATCGGCCGGGATGAGGCGGGCCGTATGCAGGCCTTCATCTTTCATGTAGGCCAAATCCTCCACCCCTTTTTTTTAGCCTATGAAAAAGATCGGGCCTCCAGGGTTCTCAGGCGGTTCATCAACCTGCCCCTATCCAAACGAATCTATTCACTCCAGGGCCTTGAACGGGATGTTTTGATCGCAGAAGCGGTGCTAGAAGAGGAAGACTATCACATTCAGGATCAGTTTGATTATGTTTTGATGCATCTGGCTGAGCCGGTTCGTATGCCGCCCCGTCCCGAGGGACTTAAACTTATCGATAGGCCTGAAACGGACCTGGTCTATCCCCTGCAAGCAGCCTATGAGCAGGAAGAGGTGCTCCCTGCCCACAGTATCTTTCACGAGGACCACTGCCGCCAGGGTGTTGAGCGGCTCCTTTCAGAAGAAACCCTCGTTTTCGCCGAATATAAGGGATTAGCTGCAGCAAAGGCAAATACCAACGCCACAGCCTACACCTGCCGACAAATCGGCGGGGTTTATGTAAAACCGGAGTTTCGCGGCCAGGGAATTGGATCCTTTGTGGTAGCAAGCCTGGTGGAACGGATTCAAAAACAGGGCTTTTCGGTCAGTCTTTTTGTAAAAAAGCGAAATATCCCTGCCCTTCGGGTCTACCAAAAGCTTGGGTTCATCAACATAGGATCCTATAAGATCAATTATTATTGATGAACGAGCCCCTCTCACCATGGGGATCGCATTTTAATAGAGTTTCAGACTCCTAGCCGAGTTCTTTTGCCCGGCGGTAGGCCGCATCAACCGCGGCCATGACGGTTCCGCGGAAGCCCCGTTCTTCCAGAGCGGCGATACCCGCAATGGTGGTTCCCCCGGGGGATGTGACCGCATCTTTAAGCAGGCCCGGGTGTTGGCCCGTTTCTTCCACCATGGCCGCCGCTCCCAATACGGTGCGGCTCGCATAGCGCAGGGCCTTATCCCGGCTCAGTCCAGCGCGGACGGCCGCGTCGGCCAGGGCTTCGATAAAGAGATACACAAAGGCCGGCCCCGATCCCGACAGGGCCGTCACCGCATCCATATATTTTTCATCAATCCGGTCGATGCTCCCTGCCTGGCCAAGGATGGTCTCCAGTTCCTGCACCGCTTCGGGCTTTACTTCGGCCGATGGGGCCAGGGCAATCATTCCCTTGGCGACCAGGGCAGGCGTATTCGGCATGAGCCGGATAACAGGCTGAGTTTCCGGGCATCCGGCGGCGGACAAACTCTGCTTCATGGTCCCTATGGAAAGACCCGCCACAATGGACACAAGCACCGCGCCCTTTCCGTCCTTGAGCCGCCGGGCCAGTGTCGGCCCTATTTCGGCCAGTACGGCCTGTGCCACCTGGGGTTTAACCGCCAGCAGCACAAAACGGCCTTCCGCTGCGGCCTCGGTATTCGAGGCCAGGGCGCCGCCGCCCAGCTCTGCCGCAAAGGCCGCCGCCTTTGCCCTATTCGCATCGGTCACCCCAATTGCTGCCCCGCCGATCACCCGGGCGGCGGCCTTCATCAGCGCGCCGCCCATGTTGCCGCTTCCAATACAGGTTATGGTGTAACTCATACTTTTCCTCCCGCTGGTATAAAGGCGGTTCCCCGCTGTGCGCCCCTTCTGAGGGCTTCCAGGACTCGGCTCTTGCCTCCATGGGCAAGGATCATGGGGATGCCGTAGGAAAGGACCTTTTCGGCCGCTTCCAGCTTGGTCACAATGCCGCCGGTGCCAAAGCTGTTGGTACTGCCCACAGAAATGGATGCCCTGAGGGCTGAAAGATCCTGAACCTCTTCGATGAGCTCAGCATCCTGATGTTCCTTGGGATTCTTGGTATAGACCCCATCAATATCGCTAAAGAGTATTAAAAGGTCCGCACTCCAGAGTATGGCCGACAAAGCGGCCAGGTTGTCGTTATCACCGATTTTAATTTCATCAACACAAACCGAATCGTTTTCATTGATGATGGGTACTACCCCTTCGTCCACCAGGGTAAAGAGGGTATTGCGCATATGCAGGGTGCGAATATCGTTGGAAAAATCGTCGGCCGTAAGCAGAAGCTGGCCTATATGGATGTGGTGGGGTTCAAAGGCTTTGCGCCAGGCTTCCATAAGTTCTACCTGGCCGACCGCACAGAGGGCTTGCTTGTAGTGGATGTCCCGTTTTCGTTCCCACTTGCCGATGGTGGAAATGCCTGCAATGCGGGCCCCCGATGAAACGAGGGCAATCTGTTTGCCCTCCTGTAAAAGGGCTGAAATTTGTTCAGCAAATTCAGCTAAAAAGGCCCGGTTGATGTGCCCCTGTTTGTCCGCCAGGGTGTTGGAACCAACTTTTATAACAATCTTCCGGGATTGTTCCATTAATTGAGGAATCATAGTGGTGCTCGTGTTTTACTCCCGTATTTGGCCTGTGCCCCGTACACGATACTTTATTGTTGTAAGGGCTTCAAGACCCATGGGTCCACGGGCATGGAACTTCTGGGTGCTAATGCCGAGCTCGGCCCCAAAACCAAATTGGGCTCCATCGGTAAACCGAATGGACGCATTGGTATACACACAGGCCGCATCAACCCGCCGTTCAAATTCCTGGCTGGAAGCGAGGTCATTAGTTAAAATGGCTTCCGAATGTTTTGTCCCATAGCGGTTGATATGGATAATCGCCTCATCGAGGGAATCGATTACCTTAACCGCCAGGATATAGTCCAGGTATTCCGTGGCCCAATCAGATTCAGTGGCAGCTTCGACCTTAAGATCGGCAGGCAGGGTTGCTGTCCGGTCTAATATGGCGCGGCTCCGGTCGCAGCAGCGTAACAGGACCCGCCCTGCAAGCTGTTTTGCAACCAGTGGGATAAAGGCTTCTGCGGCATCCCGATGAACCAGAAGGGTTTCTACCGCATTGCAGGCTCCGGGTTTTTGAATCTTTGCATTTTCTACAATGGCAACGGCCTTTGCATAATCGGCGCTGGGCTCCACATAGATGTGGCAGTTCCCTTCGCCGGTCTCGATAACCGGTACGCGGGCGTTGTCTACCACCCGGCGGATCAGGTCCCGGCCGCCCCGGGGGATTACCACATCAACCTGGCCGCGGGCGGTAAGTATTTCATCCACCTCATCCCGGCTTCCCGAGTCTGCCAGGGCAACCGTGTCAGGAAAACGGCCCGCGGCGGCGAGGGCCCGCCGTATGGTGGACACCAGGGAACGGTTAGATTCCAGGGCCGCTGAACTGCCCCGCAATAAAATAGAACAGCCCGCCTTGTAGGCCAGGCAGAAAGCATCCACGGTTACATTGGGCCGGGATTCATAGATGATGGCTGCGGTTCCCAGGGGGACGGTGACCCGTTCTATAAAAAGGCCGTTAGGCAGGGTCCAGCCATCGAGGACCCGGCCGATGGGGTCTTCCTGACGGATGACCACATCGATGCCTTCGATCATTTCATTAATCCGTTTGTCATTCAGGGCAAGCCGGTCCACCAGGGCTTCCTTCATGCCGGAAGCGCGGGCCCGGTCTACATCTTTTTTATTTGCCGCGAGTATGGCCAGACGATCTTCATCGATGGCTTTCATAACCGCCCGCAGGCCCTCATCCTTTTCTTTTCTGCTTGCCAGGGCTAAACTTTTCTGGGCTTCCCTCAGGGAAGCAAATACAGTATCGAGATTTCCCATGATTATTCGGCTTCTCCCAAATAGGCTTTCCGCACCCGATCATCGGCTAACAGTTCCTTGCCAGTACCGGAAAGGGTAATACGGCCGGTCTCAAGGACATAAGCCAGGTCCGCCGATTCCAGGGCGGCCTTGGCGTTCTGTTCGACCAACAGCACCGTAACGCCGGTGCTGTTTATTTCCTTAATAATGTCAAAAATCATCCCTACGATTATTGGGGCAAGTCCCAGGGACGGCTCATCCATCATGAGGACCTTGGGTTTACTCATGAGGGCCCGGCCCACGGCCAGCATCTGCTGTTCTCCCCCCGACAGGGTCCCCGCTTTTTGTTTTATCCGCTCCTTAAGGCGGGGAAAGAGGCTAAAAACCCGTTCCCGGTCCTTTTCTATGGCGTCGATGTCGGTACGGGCATAGGCTCCCAGGGTTAAATTTTCTTGAACGGTAAGATTCGGAAAAATTCTCCGGCCCTCCGGAACCAGCACCAGGCCCTGTTCGACCAAATTTTTAGTCGGTTGTCCGAGGATATTCTTTCCTTCGAAAACTACCGAGCCGGAAGAACTTTTTACAAGGCCCACAATGGTATTCAGGGTAGTACTCTTCCCTGCCCCATTCGCACCGATAAGGGTTACAATTTTGCCGGCGGGAACTTCGAGGCTTATCCCCTGCAGGGCATGGATTCCCCCATAATGGACCGATAAATTCTCTATTTTTAGCATGCGTCTGCCCCCAGATAGGCTTCGATAACCTTTGGATTTTTACGGATATGCTCAGGGCTTCCATGGGCAATAGTAATACCGTAATCGAGCACATACATTCGTTCACAGACTCCCATAACCACCTGCATATGATGTTCGATAAGCAGAATGGTCAGGTTAAAGTCCTGACGGATTTTGAAAATAAAGTCCATTAAATCCCGGGATTCCTGTGGATTCATACCCGCCGCAGGTTCATCGAGAAGCAGCAGGGTTGGGCCCGTGGCCAGGGCCCGGGCTATTTCCAGACGCCGCTGTTTACCATAGGGCAAGGATGTGGAACCTTCGTTAGCCTGATCAGCCAAACCAAGCCGTTCCAGCAGCGACATGGCCAATTCCCGGGACTCCCGTTCCTTTTTCTGATAGCTCGGTAGCTTTAAAACCGATTCTGCCAGGTTAGTGCCCATTCTGAAATGATGGGCTACCAGGACATTCTCGAGGACCGTCATTTCCTTAAACAGGCGAATATTCTGAAAGGTTCGGGCGATCCCCATGGCCGTGATGCGGTGGGGCTTCATCCCATCAATTTGATGACCCTTAAAGAGGATGCGGCCCGAGCTTGGTTTGTATACACCGGTAATCATGTTAAAGGCCGTGGTCTTCCCCGCTCCGTTCGGGCCAATGAGGCCGATAATTTGCCCCTGGTCTATTTCGATGTTCAGATCCGAAACTGCCGTTAGGCCTCCGAAGGTCATGGTCAGTTGTTTTGTCTCTAATAGATGTTCCACAGCTAGCTCCTCTTCCGGTTCTGGCCCAGGCGTCCCAGACTGCGGACCCAGCCTTCCAGCATGGACCAGGAAAGTTCCTTACGGCCCATCAGCCCCTGCTGGCGGAACAAAATAACCACCATGAGCAGGATCGAAAACACCACCATTCGGATACCGGGTACGCCCGGGGTCGTAAAGAATATGAAATTAAGGGGCCCGTCCAGGAACCGGAGGGCTTCCATCAATATGGTGACCACGATGGCTGCAATAATGGACCCCGATATGGAGCCAATTCCGCCCAATACGACGATTAAGAGGATATCAAAGGTCTTTAAGAACATGAACTGTTTCGGGTCAATGGTTGTAAGGTGGTGGGCCAGAAGGGCCCCGCCAATGCCGGCAAAGAAGGATGAAATAACAAAGGACAGCAGTTTCATCCTGAATACGTTAATACCCATGGCCTCCGCGGCAATTTCATTATCTCTAATTGCCTTAAAGGCCCGGCCGTAACTGGAATGGATAAGGCTCACAATAAGCACCACCGTTACAACCGCCGTTCCCCAGGCCCACCACATGGTGGTAAAACGGGGCAAGCCCTTAAGCCCCAGGGAGCCGTTGGTAATGGTCTGCAGATTGGTAAAAATAACCCGGATTATTTCTGAAAACCCTAAGGTGGCAATGGCCAGATAGTCATCCCGAAGTCGCAGGGCGGGAGCGCCGATGATAAAACCAAAGAAGGCCGCCACCAGACCTGAAATGATCAGTGCCGGAAGAAAGGGGATGGTAATCTGGGCCAGAAAGGGCTCGATGGGTTTCAGGAAAAAGTTCATTTCCTTCTGGGCTGTGGTCATGGTCAGGAGGGCGCAGGTGTAGGCCCCAATGGACATAAACCCCGCATGACCCAGGGAGAAAAGGCCCGTAAAACCGTTTAACAGGTTTAATGAAAGAGCCAAAATAATATTGATGGCACAGAGTTTAAAAATCTGCATCGAGAAGGGGTCCAGGAAGGCGTTTGCAAGAAAGAGGAGCACCATAAAGAGGGCAGAAGCGCCCAGGGTGAGCATTGTTTTCTGCTTCATACCTTTTCCCCCTGGTTTTTACCGAGAAGTCCCGTGGGCCGCACCAGCAGAACCACAATGAGCAGGATGAATGCAAAGGCATCCCGGTAACCGGTCAGGTCCGGTAAAAAAGCAACGGTCATAATTTCGATGATACCCAGGAGGAACCCCCCAAGTACCGCACCGCCGATGGAACCGATGCCGCCGATGACCGCGGCGATGAAACATTTAAGCCCCGGCATGACCCCCATGAGGGGAAGTAACTGGGGATATTTTAAGGACCACATGATGCCGCCCATAGCAGCGAGGAGGGACCCGATGCCAAAGGTAAAGGAGACCGTTTTATCAACATCAATAGCCATGAGCCGGGCCGCATCCTGATCGGTCGAAACAGCCCGCATGGCCATGCCAGTTTTCGTCTTGTGAACAATAAAAAGCAGTATTCCCAAGAGTGCGAAGGTAATGAGGGGAATGAAAAAACTTACACTGACAATGGATACCCCGCCGAAGGTAACAACAGTAGAAAACAGCTCAGGCACCTTAAAAGCCTTAGGGCGGGCATCGAAAAGCACGATTGCCAGGTTTTCTATAAGGAATGAAGCACCGATGGCGCTAATCATAATGGAAATACGGGGCGAATCCCGCAAGGGGCGATAGGCAACCCGTTCGAGTCCAATGCCAAAGAGACAGGTAAGGCCTATTGCTACTAGAAAGGCCACCCACCAGGGCATAAGGGCCGAAGAAACCAGATAAAAGGCAATATAAGCCCCCAGCATGAACACATCACCATGGGCAAAGTTGATGAGCCTCAGGATCCCATACACCATGGAGTAGCCAATGGCGATGAGGGCATAGAGGCTGCCCAGGGAAAGGGCATTAGCTACATATTGTAAAAAAGTTGATAAATCCATATGTCCTTCATACAAAATCAAAGGGGGTGTTTCGCCCCTGTAGAGTCAACGAAACACCCCGAAATGAGCGGGCAGAAAAGGCCTGCTCTGCAACAACCAGTCAGCTTATGGTTTTACCGTGGTCATGTACTGGAATTTTCCATCCTTAACGACCTTGATAACCGCATCCTTTTCGGCATTTCGATCCGCATTGATGCTGATGGAGCCAGCGGCACCTTCGAAGTTGGTGGTCTTGGCAATTTCATCCCGGATCTTTACCGGATCGGTGGAATTAGCCCGCTTAATAGCATCGAGGATAACCAGGTAGGCGTCGAAACCAAGGGCGGCTACGGCGGCGGGTTCTTTGTTAAATTTAGCCCGGAATTCTTTCAGGAATACCGCGCTGGTACCGTTAATCGGAACATCGTTGGCAAAGAAGGTGGAGAACACGGCCCCTTCTACTTCCTTGCCGCCTACTTCCAGGAAGGCCGCCTCGTCCCAGGTGTCACCGCCCAGGAAGGGGGTAGTAATGCCCTGCTGGCGGGCTTGCTTAATAAGAAGGGCACTTTCGGTAAAGTTACCGGGGGCAAAGATGACATCGGGCTTGGCTTTTTTAATATTGGTAAGCTGAGCATTAAAGTCCTGGTCACCGGTGTTGTAATCTGCCTGGGCTACAATAGCATTCGGATCCCCAGTCAGTTTGATGAAACTATCGACAAAGAATTTAGCAAGTCCTACAGAATAGTCGTTGGATACTTCACGGATAATAGAGGCTTTTTTAGCACCCAGATTTTTAAAGGCATAGGTTGCCATAACTTCGCCCTGGAAGGGATCAATAAAGCATACCCGGAAGTAATACTCGTTGCCCTTGGTAACATTGGGATTGGTGCAGGAGGCTCCAACGGCGGGAATTTTAGCTTCGGCAAAGATGGGTCCGCCGGCCATAGAAAGGGAAGATCCCCAGCTTCCAACCACCGCATTCACCTTAGCTTTCTGGGCGAGCATGGTGGCCGCATTGGCCGCTTCGACCTTGTCCGATTTGTTGTCCGCTACAACAAGCTCAATTTTATATTCCTTGTTGCCAACGGTAACAGTGGGGTACAGCATATTTGCCAGTTTAACCCCCTCTGCTTCATCAGCACCGCCGGCACCATTAGCACCGGTAAGGGGTTCAAACACGCCAATCTTGATAACATTAGATTGGGCCTGACCGCCACAGCTCACTAACATTGCTGCCAGGCTTACCGCTAAGGCCGCAAACAGAACAAAACCAATACGCTTTTTCATTACAGTTCCTCCTGTATATGAATGCATAATAATTGTATAAATATAGATTGTCAATGAATTTTATAAATATTTATGCAATTTCATACCAAGGAATAACTTAATAGACAAAACACCTATTTTTGTATATCATGAATCTTTCATAGGAGTTTTTATATATGGAACAAACCCTTTCTTACGTTTTGGTTACCCCCTATACAATCGCTAAAAGCCGGACCGGCGGTGTAATTGCCCGCCTGCTTTCTCGATTAGACCTGGAATTGGTTGGCGCCCAGATGATTGCCCCCGACGAGGCCTTTGTAAAAGAATATGCAAGCCTTATTCGCAGTCAAAAGGATCCTTCCAACCCCAAAGCAGCCAACCTTTTGGCCGACTATGTAGAAAAGAACCTGGCACCCTCGGGAGGCCGTCGGCACCGCTCCTTGTTACTCCTCTTCCGCGGCACCGATGCGGTTCGTAAACTTTCAGATATCGTTGGCGCCCTGTATCCAGAAAACTTGGGGATTGAATCGATTACGGGTGAAACAATTCGAGACACCTATGCGGATATGATTGTAGATCCCAATGATCCTACTAAAGTGACCTACCTGGAACCGGCGGTATTAACTCCCCGAAGCCAGGAAGCGGCAGATCAAAACCTGGCCCTTTTTGGAAGGTTCCTGAAGGATCAACCTAACATTATAGAAAACATGGTGTATCCAGACCCCTCTAAGATTGAGCGTACGTTGGTAATTCTTAAGCCCGACAACTGGAAATATAATTCATCCCGGCCTGGTACAATCATCGATATGTTCTCCCGCACAGGGCTCAGAATTATTGGAGTAAAGGTTCATCGGTTTACTATTGCGGAAGCCCTGG
>Ga0272446_1005284_pt1 | contig 14393 bp, 10 predicted proteins | sample YNPCB0061_FD_194587 | JGI IMG/M metagenome (GOLD analysis project Ga0272446, IMG submission 194587) | Hot spring microbial mat communities from Yellowstone National Park, WY, United States - YNP-CB-006-1 | ecosystem: Environmental > Aquatic > Thermal springs > Hot (42-90C) > Sediment | place...
ATCGCCGGGATGTCGCGTTTCTTCGCCTCTGCGACGAGCGAAGCCGTGGTCGGACCGAGTACGATATCCTGGGCACGGGAGATAAGCGCATCGCGCTCGCGTTCAAAGTCGAAGGCGGCGCGTTCGGCGGGCGGAAGCGCACTCGGCAATTCCGGCGGCAGCAGGGAGCGTACCAGTTTCAGCGCCAGTTCGCCCGCCTCCAGGCCGACGCGCTCTTCCTGGTAGGCATAGACGACCGTGTAGACGCCGGGCCGGTTGGGAACCGATCGGGTCTTGCCGTAGGTGACGTCGGTTCCAGCGAGGCACTGAAGCTCAAGGGCGATATGCTCGATCACATGCCCCATCCAGGTACCGCGGGTGCCGTCGCTATTCTCGTCCGACAGGCGTCGCGCAAACCCGCCTGGTTCGCCGTATGAGCAGCCGTGTTCGTGCAGTGTCGGCATGAGCGCGAGTAGATGCTCATTGAACCCGGGAATACGCGCCGACGGCCATTCCTCGAGTTCTTCGAGGTCGAGCGTGATCCTGATGACCGGTGAATAGCCGTGGGGGCTGGGGCCGCGAAAGACCCGCGTTTCAACGATGCGCATCGCAGAGTCTCCTCAGGTCAGTGCCGGATTCCAGGTTCCAGGTTCTCAATGTTCAATGCTCAAATCCCTTCCCCGCCCACATATCCAACCTCAGGGTACGGTTGAGGCTCGCTCGGCAGGTGCGGCTTGCGCGTTGCCAGGTCGAAGCGGTACCCCCGGGTGAGCACGTGCAGCCGCAGCCCGAACAGTGCCAGCGGTGCCTGTTCGGGGATCGTATGGATGTCGGTGTGGCTGATCTCGGCGCCATCGGCGATCATGACAGCGCCGCGGCCAAGCACCGTAAGACACCCGCGCGCATCGATCTCGGCGGCGGTATCTTCATCGAGGCCGATGCCGATCAGTTCAGGGTTGTGTGCCACTGCGGCGATCAGGCGCCCGGTGCGCGCACGCGCGCCGAAGTGCTGATCGATCACCACACCGCCGATCAGGCCGAGACCGGGTGCGAAATGCATCATCGCTTTGCGCGGCGGAAAGCCTCCAGCGCCGTAGGCAACCATGTGCTCGGCAGCCGCCGATGCGCCTGCACTTGTGCCGCCAATCACGGCCCCCTGCCGGTGACGGCGCCGGATCTGCTCGGCCACCGGTGTTCCTCCGAGCACTGCGGTCAGTTTCAACTGGTCGCCGCCGGTCAGAAAGATGCCAGTCGCCTCGGTGAGACGATGCAGCGTCTCACGGTGCTGCGCATCAGTGCGATCATGCAGGTGCAGCAGTTCGACTGACGCAGCGCCCAGGTTGCTGAACAGTGCGACGTACCGGTGGCCGATCAGGTCGTGATAGGCCGAGGCGGTGGCAATGACCGCAATACGCGCGGCAGTACCGCCGGCCAGGGCAACGAAGCGCGCCAGGATGGTCCGGCTGCCAAGCTTATCCTCGGCGCCGCCGATCAGCAGCAGTGGGCCATGGTCTTCTGTTCCAGGCATGGATACGCGATGTGTGCACAAAAAGGTGCGGCTCTCACACGAGTTATGCAGTGGTATCGTTTCTGGGTTTGTATCGCCTGCGGTAGCGTGGTCCCCCCGATCAAGGTGGCGGTTCTCGCCGGCATTCTCGGCGAAAACCGCCACAAAAGGAAAATACGTTCTGCTCTGCCGAAGGCAAGATGACCTGTCAGGCAAGACGTCCGCTAGACGACCGTGTCACTCCTCGCTATTATAGCATCGGCACGCGATATCGCGCATGCCGGTGATTATGAGGCGCGCTATGTCGTATGTGGTTCGGATCGGGTCGCGCATCGGCACTGCCGATCCATTCTGGGTGCAGGTGCGCGCAGCCGTGGAGCAACGCGCGCACCAGATCGGTGCACAGTTGCTCGATCTTGACCTCGACCTGGCAACGGCGCATACACCGGTCGGGCGCGAGGCGGCGCTCGATGCGTTGCTGGCCCATAACCTGCATGCGCTGATCGTTGCCTATTGTCCTGAGACTCTGGCGTACGAAGCGCTCGATGCCGGCCTGCCAATGATCCACCTGACCGAGACCGGCGTGCGCCATCCACGCATGACGTCGCCGCGCGGCTTCTATGATATTGCGCGTATGATCGGCGCCTTCCTGATCGAGCGGCTGAACGGCCAGGGGCGGGTGCTGGTCGTCGGTGGAATGGTTGCGGGGCGCGGTGAGGATGGCCGGAGCCGGATTGCCGGCATCTTCGATGCACTGCGCAACTTTCCGGCAATGCAGATTGAGTACGTGCCGAGCGCCTGGCGCTATGAGCACGCCTTTCCGCAACTCGAGGTGGCCATGCGCCGGCTGGAGCGACCGCCGGATGCCGTGTTCGGGCTGTCCGACTCGCTGGCGCTGGCGGCGCGTGATGCCGGGCGCGCGCTCGGGGTGCTGGCGCCGGAGACCCTGATAGTTGGCATCAATGGCGATCCGCTGGCGCTGGCAGCCATCGCGGAGGGTAGTATGACGGCCACGGTCGAGACTGCCGCCGCCGACATGGGCGCACGGGCCGTTGAACTGGCGCTGGCTGCGGCGCAGGGTGAAGCGCTTCCGTCATATTTTGATCTGCGACCGCGCTTTGTCACGGCTGAGAATGTTGCCGAAGTCGCCTTGCAGAAACTCATTGCGATCGCCGATCTCCCCAGCCGTCTGGTGGGTGTGAACGCGTTGCGCGATCGCCAGCGCGTTGCGCATCTTGAGACCAGCCTGGCGATCAACCGGCGCATCGGCGCTATCCTTGACCGTCATCAACTCGTGCAGGAGATTGCCGAGAGAATCGAGGCCGCGTTCGGCTTCAGCCAGGTGCGCCTGTACCGATTAATCCCGCAGACGAATGAACTGGCACTGGAATTTCCGCCTGGCGTAGCGCCGGAGGCGCAGTCGTTACCGCTGGACGAGTCCGGACCATTGCGCCAGGCGCTGGTCCATGGCGAGGCGCTGGTTATTCCGGACACGCGCACCAGTTTGCGCCGCGACGCGGGCGTTGCCTGGCCGGAGATTCGTTCGCGTGCGATTCTTCCGGTGCGGCTCGGCAGCGCTGTGTACGGGTTGCTTGACCTGGGTGAGGATCAACCACGGCTCCTCTCCTCCGCCGAAGTCGCTGCGCTTCAGTTGCTTGCCGACCAGCTCGGCATCGCGCTGCATAATGCCGAGCTGTATGGCGACGCGGTTGGCGCCAGGGCGGCGGCTGAACGCGCCGGCGCACTGAAGACCCGGCTGCTGGCACGTGTCGGCGGGGAATTGCGCGCGCCGCTCGCGGTCATCGCCGAGTCGATCGAGGCGGCGCTGGCGGCAACGCCGGAAGGTGAGGTGCGCATCCGGCTGGAACGCATCCGGCGCAGCACGGGGTACCTGATGCACCTGAACGATACCCTGATCGATCTTGCGCGCGGCGATGCCGGCGAGCTCAATCTGCATCTTGAGCCAATCGACATGCGATCCTTTCTTGCGGATGTCTTTCAGTATGCCGCCGAAACCGTCGCGGCACCGCGCCATGTCGTGTGGCGCCTGGATGTGCCTGATCGGCTGCCGCCGATTGAGGCCGATCGGTGGCGCCTGCGGCAGGTTCTGCTGCACCTGCTCGATAACGCAGGCAAGTTCACCAGGCGCGGCCATATTGTGCTCGGCGCGCGGTGCGACGAAGATGAGTTTCACCTGTGGGTCGAGGATAGTGGACCCGGGATCGCTGCCGATGTGCACGCGCGAATGTTCGAACCATTCATTACCGGCGAGCCGGGTGGTCTGCGGCGTGAAGGGATCGGTCTGGGGCTCAGCATTACTCGCCTGCTCGTCGAGTTGCATGGCGGGCGGATGACCGTTGAAAGCGAGGTGGGGCGCGGCAGCGTGTTTCACGTGCATCTCCCGCGAGCATCGGGCGCACGTGGGGAGGCGCCACCTGTGATGAACGGGCGCGCCAGGCCATTGCCGGCAGCGCGCGAGTCGTTGCTGATGTCGCGGACCGGATCGCTGGCGCGGCGCGCGCTGGCATTTATTCAACAGCACCATACACGGGACCTGTCGCGCCGCGAGATCGCCGAAGCGATCGGTGTCAGTTGCAGCTATCTGGGGCAGCTCTTCCAGCGCGAACTGGGGGTGTCACCCTGGGAGTACCTGCACCGGTATCGTATCGAGCGTGCATGCGAACTCCTGCGCATGAGCGACGCCAGTGTGACGGCGATTGCAGAGCAGGTTGGTTTCAACGACCCGGCCTATTTCAGCCGCGTCTTTCGCCGGCAGGCCGGCTGCTCGCCGCGTGAGTACCGGCGCGCAGCCCGCGGTGTTGGAGATGAAAACCAGGCGCCCCGCCAGATCACCCTGCCTGGACGCATCGCGTAAGTCGTGTCACATGAGACATGTCCTTCCTCAAATCGTCCAAGACATCTGAGACCTTCTATACTATTCTATTACTACACGCGCGCCATATTGCTGGCCGACGTTTCGGTTGTCTTCAGTGTTGCAGACATGCCGTGCTCGTTATTTCTGGTTACGGGCGACGGCTCAGAGACGGGACCGCGCATCCATGGCGCAAACGACCCCCACAACCGACCGCATCCTCGATATTCGCAATCTGCAGACTCATTTTATGCTTGAGCGCGGTACCGTGCGTGCCGTGAATGGCGTTGATCTGGCGATCGATCGCAAGAAGACGCTTGGCCTGGTCGGCGAGAGCGGTTGCGGCAAGAGTGTCACGGCGATGTCGGTGATGCGCCTGGTACGCTGGCCGCCGGGCAAGATTGTTGGTGGCGAGATCCTGTTGCACCTGCAGCAGAACGGCGCAGTGGAGAGCGTCGATCTTGTGAAGCTCGACCCGTACGGTGCCAGGATGCGCAGCATCCGTGGTGGTGAGATCGCCATGATCTTTCAGGAGCCGATGACCTCGCTCAACCCACTCTATACCATCGGCTCCCAGATTGCCGAGACGGTCCGGTTGCACCAGAATGTCGGTCGCAAGGAGGCGATGGACCGTGCGCTCGAAATGCTGCACAAGGTCCAGATCGCCGATGCAGCGCGGCGACTCCACGAGTACCCGCACCAGCTCTCCGGCGGAATGCGCCAGCGCGTCATGATTGCGCTGGCGTTGTCGTGTAACCCGGCGGTGTTGCTGGCCGATGAGCCGACCACCGCACTGGACGTGACCGTCCAGGCCCAGATCCTTGATCTGATGCGCGCGCTGCAGGCCGACTTCGACTCGGCGATTGTGATGATTACCCATAATCTGGGGGTCGTCTCGCAGATGGCTGATCACGTGGCAGTGATGTACCTGGGCAAGGTCGTGGAGTATGGTGAGGTGCATGAATTGTTTCATCACCCCCTGCACCCGTACACTGTCGGCCTGTTGAACTCGGTACCGGTGCTGGGTCGCAAAGGGCGCAAGATGTTGATCCCGATCAAGGGCATGGTGCCTAAATTGACGGACGAGATTCGTGGCTGTGCCTTTGCATCGCGCTGCCCGCACGTGATGCGCCGGTGTACGGAAGAGACGCCGCCGCTGGTTGAGGTTGTGCCCGGCCATACGGCGGCGTGCTGGTTGCATAGTAATTGAGCACGGAGCATGCAGCATTGAGGATGAACCACAAGGTGCATATCTCGGCCTGATATGCACACTTCTCGACTCACAATTTGTCAGATCAAATGCTCAAGGAAGGAGTAGGGTCAATGAACGACGCAACCCGAGTAACACGCCGGCGGTTTCTCAGGCTGGTAGCCACGGGAACAGGCGTTGCGGCCCTGGCGGCCTGTGCCGCCCCGGCTCAGACGCCGCCGCCGACCACGGCGCCTGCCGCACCCGCGCCGACCACGGCACCCGCCGCGCCCGCGCCGACCACGGCGCCTGCCGCGCCCGCGCCGACCACGGCACCGGCGGCGGTCCAGCTACAGGGCCCGATCCCCTATCCACCGGGCCAGGTGCTGGCTGGCAGCCGCGAGCCGAAGCAGTTCAACCTTGATGAGATGCTGTATTACAAGAAGCTCGACAAGTACAGCGAACCGGAGTACATCACGAAGCTGGTTGAGGCCGGCAAGCTGCCGCCGGTGGCGGAACGCCTGCCGGAAGAGCCGCAGGTCATTCCGAACGTCTTCTTCTCGGATGGACCGGGTGTCTATGGTGGCGTGTTCCGCGACGTGTGGGCCGCGCCGACCGAGGGCTGGAACTATGCCGCCGGTGTCAGCCAGGGGTGGTTTGGCATCGAGGCCATCGTGCAGGAGCCGCTGGTGATGCTCGGCCCGATCTGGCTGCGCAAAGACAAGATTGAACCAGTGCCCAACCTGGCGAAGAGCTGGGAGTGGAATGCCGATGGTTCGGTCATGACGATGAACCTGATCAAGGGCGCCAGGTGGTCGGACGGCACGCCATTCACTGCGGACGACGTCATGTTCACCTGGGAAGACTGCATCCTCGATCCGGGCGTCGTTCGTGCATGGACGAAGCGCAGTGCCTGGCAGATCGACGGCAAAGACATTACGCTGGAGAAGGTGGACGACTATACCGTCAAATGGACCTTCCCGGCGCCGAACTCGCAGTTCAAGTTATTCGACATGAAGGAACTTGACTGGTCGGTTGCACCGGCGCATGTGCTCAAGCCATTCCACCCGAAGTACAACCCGCAGAGCGACTACCAGAAGTTCCAGGATGCATTGCCACCCAATGCACTGCCGGTTGTCACCATGGGGCCATGGGTGCCGGTCGAATACAAGACCGACGAGATCATGATTTTCCGCCGCAACCCCTACTACTGGAAGGTTGACGAGAGCGGGCGGCAGTTGCCGTACCTGGAAGAAGTGATCTTCGAGAAGGCCGCCACCGGTGTGATCCGTACCACCAAGGTGCTGGCCGGCGCCGCCGACCATACCAACGTCGAGAACCCATCAACCTATCGTGAGGTGGCAACGCGTGCACAGGACCCGAACGCGCCGTTCCGCATTGAGTGGGGCCCTGAGACTCTGGGCTTCTCGTTGCTGGTCAATCAGGCGAGCGATTTCGGTCTGACCGATGATCGCAGTAAGGAAGTGCGCAAACTGCTGCGCAATGTCACCTTCCGCCGTGCGCTGACGCAGGCGATCGACCGCGACGGCATTGCGCGCGCTGTGGCCGACGGGCCGTTCTTCCGCGCCTGGCCGGGCGGGCTCTATCCCGGCTCACAGTTCTTCAGCATCGAGAACACGGTGTACTACCCCTATGCACCGGAGACCTCGATGGCGCTGCTGGCTGAACTGGGCTTCACTGAGAAGAATAGCGACGGCATCCTGCTCTATCCCGATGGTGCGCTAAAGGGCCAGCCGCTGGTTATCGGCCTGTTTGCCATCGAGGATGCCGAAGGTGCTCCAACCATCGCCGAGGCGCTGGTCACGCTGTTCCGCGCAATTGGCATCCAGGTCAACTACCGCAAACTGCAGAACAATGCAGCAACCGAGTTGACGACCAAAGGCGAATGGGATATGCAAGTCAGCCGTATGGGCCAGGAATGGGGCGTGCCCAATGTGCGCTACCGCGACATTGCGCCGCTGACGCTCGAGTCGCCCAGTTGGAGCCGTACAGCCGAGGGTGTCCCGCGTACATTGCAGCCGTTCGAGGTGGAACTGGTCAGGCTTGCGACCCAGATGCCAAAGGAGACCGACTCCAATAAGCAGAAGGAGTTGATGGCACAGTACCAGAAGATCCATACCGAGAATGTCTATACCATGGGCGTGGTGATTGGCCGGTACGGCCTGGGAATGGCCAAGCGGATCAAGAATGTTCCGATCGGCGCGCCGGCATTCTTCTATATGTGGGACTATAACAACTTCATCCCGGAGCAGTTCTGGGTTGATGCCAATGACCCGCTGAAGGTGCCGGAGACGAGACCGGGGACGATACCGGAGTATAAGGCGTAACAGCAGAGGTGAAACAGGCGGGATTGGGAATTGAGAATTGAGAACTAAGAACTGAGGACTGTTGCAGGCGGTCGACAATCGTTCTCAATTCCACGTTCTCCATTCTCAATTCCACATTCAACAGTCAAGATGCCAGAAGGCGGAGCCAATGATCCAGTTTCTCACGCGCCGTTTTCTCTCAGCCATCCCGGTGTTGATCGGGATCACACTGGTGTCGTTTGCGGTCATTCAGCTTCCGCCGGGCGATTTTGCATCACAATTCAAGACCAACCTGATCAACAATGGCGTCTCCGAGCAAGAGGCGGAACGGCAGGTTGCTTCGATTCGTGCGCAGTACGGTCTCGATCAGCCGTTTCATATTCAGTATTTCCGCTGGGTGAGCGGGATCGTCACGCGCGGCGAGTTTGGCTATTCCTTCGCGTACAAGAAAGATGTCGGCGAACTGATCGGCGAGCGCCTGCCGCGAACCCTGGCGCTGGCGATCGCGTCGCATGCCATTTCGACGCTGCTCGGCATTGCGATCGGTATCTATGCTGCGACGCACCAGTATAGCCTGGGCGATATTGCGGCGACCATCCTTGCATTTCTCGGCACGTCGGTGCCGCGCTTTTTCATGGCGCTGATCATTCTCTACTGGCTGGCGTTTACGGTCGGCGCGCAGCATTTCACCAACTTCAACTCGCCACAGTATGCATTTGCTCCCTGGTCGTGGGAGAAACTGGTGGACACGTTGAGCCATGTCTGGCCGGTGATTGCTGTGGCCGGGTTTGGTGGCGTGGCGCAGAATATGCGCGTGATGCGCGGCAACCTGCTCGACGTCCTTGCAGCGCAGTATGTTACCACTGCGCGCTCGAAGGGGTTGCGCGAGGTTGGCGTGACCTACAAGCATGCCGTGCCGAATGCGCTCCACCCGATCGTGATGTACCAGGGAACGGTACTGCCCTATATGCTGGCCGGTGAACTGGAAGCGGCAATTGTGCTGGGTCTGCCGACACTGGCGCCGATGTTCTACGGGTCGTTGCTGAACCAGGATATTTATGTGTCGGGCGGGTTCTTGCTGATCTATGGCGTATTGCTGGTCATCGGCAATCTGATTGCCGACCTGGCGCTGATGGCGATCGATCCGCGAATTCGGGCGAACTAATGAAGTGCTGAATGAGGAAGTAGGAATTGAGACGTGAGGCGCTTCATCGCTGGCGTTCACAACTCTCCATTCACAATTCATAGTTCTTGCGGAGGCAGGTCATGGCCCGGACAATCGACCAACCGCTGGCGACGCTGCGCTATGCTACCGAACAGCGGCGTGAAAGCTATAGCGCGCTGGTGTGGCGCAAGTTTCGCCGCAGCAAGATCGCAATTGCCGGCGGTATTATCAGCATGGGTCTGGTGATCCTGGCCATCTTCTCCGACTTCTTTTCGCCCTACGACCCGGTTGCAGTGAATATGCAGGCGGCCTACACGCGCCCCAGTGGCGTTTATTTTGTGGATGCCTACGGCCAGTTTCACTGGCGCCCCTTTACCTATATGCGGGTTGAGGAGCTTGACCCGGCGACGTTTACTGTAAAGGTTACCGAAGACACAACACAGCCGTACGAGATCAAGTTTTTCGTGCAGGGCTGGGAGTATAAGCTGTTTGGTCTGTTTCCGAGCAGGTTGCACCTGTATGGCGTGGAGCAGGGTGGGACGATCTATCTGCTGGGCACCGACAAGTTTGGGCGCGATCTGTTTGGCCGCATCTGCCTGGCCGGGCGGATTTCGCTGCTGCTGGCGACGGCGGCGACCCTGATCATTGTCTCGATCGGCGCCACGGTCGGTGTGGTGTCGGGATACTATGGTGGCTGGGTAGACAACCTGATCCAGCGATTCATTGAGTTCGTCCAGTCGTTCCCGACCCTGCCGCTGTGGATGGCGCTGGCGGCAGTGATTCCGATCACATGGGATCAGACGGTCATTTTCATTGTCATGTCGTGTATTTTTGCGCTGCTGGGATGGACGCAACTGGCGCGCGAATTGCGCGGCAAGGTGCTGGCGCTGCGCGAAACCGATTATGTGATGGCGGCGCGTGAGATGGGAGCGGGTGACGGCCGGATCATCTTTCGCCATCTGCTGCCCAATACCTTCAGCCATGTCATCGTCGTCATGACGCTGATGATCCCGTCGATCATTCTGGCCGAAAGTTTTCTGAGTTTCCTGGGGATCGGCATTCAGGAGCCGCTGGTAAGCTGGGGAACGCTGATGCGCGAGGCGCAGAGCCTGCAGACGCTCGGCAGCAACCCATGGCTCATGTGGCCGACCGCCGGGATTCTGCTGGCAGTGCTGGGGTTCAATTTCCTTGGCGATGGTTTGCGCGATGCGGTTGACCCCTATGCAGTGGTCTGATTGACAGGACGTACGTAGTGGTGCACATGCCGCCACGCGTCGCGCACTGCACGTTGTCGCTCGCGCGACGCGCAATGACACGCGGCGTAGCGTTTCTCGGATAGGCACCTGGCCAGAACCGATCCCGTATCCAGGCTCAGGCTGATCGGTGCATCAGCCCGGGGCGAAAGCAAGCAGGGCGATGCCAGCACAAAACAACATTATCCTCGAGGTGAACAATCTCAAAATGCATTTCCCGATCCGCCAGGGGTTGTTGCAACGTGTGACCGGCTATGTCAAGGCGGTGGATGGCGTAAGCTTCTTCATTCGCGAGCAGGAAGCGCTTGGCCTGGTCGGCGAGAGCGGTTGTGGCAAAACCACTGCGGGCCGCACGATCCTGCGCCTGTATGACCCTACTGCCGGAGAGATCTGGTATCGCCGCAAGGACGGCGCGCGGGTTGACCTGGCGAAACTCAGCCAGCAGGAGATGAAACCGTTGCGGCGCGAAATGCGCATGATCTTCCAGGATCCTTTCAGCTCCCTCAACCCGCGTATGACCGTTAAGGATATCATTGGCGAACCATTGATCATCCATGGCATTGCCTTCGGGCGCGCCGTCGAGGATCGGGTCGCCGAGTTGATGCGTGATGTGGGGCTCGATCCGGATTATATGGAGCGCTATCCGCATGAATTCTCGGGCGGCCAGCGGCAACGGATCGGTCTGGCGCGCACGCTGTCGCTCAATCCACGCCTGATCATCGCCGATGAACCGGTCTCGGCGCTTGATGTGTCGATCCAGGCGCAGGTGCTCAACCTGCTGGCGGAGCTGAAGTCGCGCCTTGGGCTCACCCTGTTGTTCGTCGCGCACGACCTGTCGGTCGTTGAGCATATGTGCGATCGTATTGCGGTGATGTACGTCGGCAAGCTGGTCGAGATGGCCGAGTCGGAGCGGTTGTTGCGCCGGCCACTGCATCCATACACCGAGGCGCTGGTCTCTGCTATTCCGCCCGCCGACCCGGATATCAAGACTCAGCGCATCATTATGACCGGCGATGTACCAAGCCCGGCAAAGCCCCCGCCCGGCTGTGTGTTTCACCCGCGCTGCCGTTACGCGAAAGAGATCTGCAAGGTCGAACCACCGCCCCTGGTAGAAGTCGAGCCGGACCATTTCGCATCTTGCCATTTTGCCAAAGAGCTGGATCTGCAAGGAATTGAGGCGCCGGGGTGAACCAGTCGAGTCGCACTGCTGCCTTTCTGGCCTACGCGCTGAGCCTGGTGGGAGCGCTGTACGTGGTGGCTACCCGGCGGCGCGACGAGTTTGCGCTCTATCACGCCTGCCAGTCGCTGGCGATTGTGACAGGGATGGTTCTGGCGCCATTGCTGTGGGCCGTTGTCGCGTGGATCGTGACCTGGCTGCCGTCGGTTGGCCCGATGCTGGCAATGGCGCTCTTCAGCCTGGTGATCGCTGCGTTTATCGCGCTGGCGTTCTCGTGGCTGCTGGGGATGATTGCCGTGCTGCGTGGCAAGACGCAACCGGCGTTGCTGGTCGGTCAGCTGGGGCGGCGCCTGTTTTACGCGCTTGTGCTAGTTGACCATGATGCGCCTGGCGACGTCGCGGTAGCGGAAGGCAACGGCGAGCGCGGGTAGGTAGGAGCAGGAGAGAAGAGACATGCCCAGAATCGCGTTTATCGGTGCGGGGAGCGTCGTCTTCACCCGCAATCTGTCGAGTGACATTCTGCTGACGCCGGCCTTGCAGGAGAGCGTCATCAGCCTGATGGATATTGACGCCGGGCGTCTGGCGCAGGCGCGCGATCTTGTGCAGGCGCTGATCGATCGGCGCGGCCTCAAGGCGACGGTTGTCGCCAGCACCGACCGGCGCGAGGCGGTGCGCGACGCCGACTATGTGATTACGACGTTTCAGCAGGGTGGCCTTGAGGCATATGCACTCGATATTGACATTCCGCGCAAGTATGGGGTCGAGCAGTGCGTCGGCGACACACTTGGCCCCGGTGGCGTCTTCCGTGGCTTGCGGACCATTCCGGTCCTGCTCGACCTGTGTGAGGACCTGGATGACGTGGCACCGGATGCGCTCATTCTGAACTACGTCAATCCGATGGCGGCCAACTGCTGGGCGATCGAGCGTGGAACGGGGCGTCCACACGTCGGATTGTGCCATAGTGTGCAGGGCACAAGTGAGATGCTGGCACAATGGGTGGGCGTGCCATACGAGGAGGTCGTCTTCCGCTGCGCGGGAATCAATCATCAGGCATTCTTTCTCGAGTTTCGCCGTGGCGCTGAGGACCTCTACCCACACATTTTCGAGGCTGCGGAGCGCCCTGAGATCTATGGCGCCGAGCCGGTACGCATTGACATGATGAAGCATTTTGGGTACTTCGTGACCGAGTCAAGCGGTCATGCCAGCGAGTACGTGCCGTTCTTCCGCAAGACGGCCGCGATGGTGAATGAAGAGCTCGTGCCGCGTTTCACCAACCCACATGATCACTGGTTTGATTTCGGTCGTACCGGCGGCTATCTGCGCCACTGTATCGAGCGGCTCGATTATGCGCAGAAAGAGTTCCAGGCGTTGATCAGCGGCGAGATCCCGCCGCCGGGCGAGCGTGGCCATGAATATGGGTCGTATATTATTGAAGCGATGGAGACCAACCATCCGGCGCGGATCAATGGCAACGTGCCGAACTATGACCTGATACCGAATTTGCCATATGGGTGCTGTGTCGAAGTGCCGTGTCTGGTGGACGGGAATGGCATTCAACCGACCCGGGTGGACGATTATCCGGTGCAACTGGCCGCGCTGAACCGCACCAACATTAACGTGCAGGAACTGATCGTCGAAGCGGCGCTGACAGGGGACGTCGAGGCGGTGTATCATGCGGTGACGCTCGACCCGCTCACAAGTGCGGTCTGTACCTTACCACAGATTCGCGCGATGGTGCGTGAATTGCTCGAAGCGCAGGCGCGCTGGTTGCCGCAGTTCCGGGCATGATACGATTTTTGCCGTCCGGCGGATTCGCCCCGCCGCGTCACGTTTCTACGGGAGTATTGCCCAGAATACTGGAAGCGCTCATGGCGGTGCTCCCACGCGCCCCTACTGCCGTGACCACTCTAGCCGCAGGCGGCGCTCGACAATAATCAATGCCGAGCGCCGGTCACCAATCAACTGTGCCTGTTCCTGGATCTCGACCGGCCAGATGCGGAAGGTACGTGTGTAGGTCGGGATGTAACTCTCTGTGTCTCCCCAGGCATAGCGGTCACCCGCCAGGCGCCAGCCAAGTCCCCGGAGTCGCGTGACCACCTTTGTCTGCCAACCGCCGGCCGTGTCGTCGAGTGTATATGTGATGCGGCGCGTAGCAGGCCCTGCGGCAGTAATCTGTAGATCGCGCGCGCCGGCGACAATGAATGGCGCGCTTGCCGGTTGCGTTGCGAACCATGCGCCGGCAGCGCAGGCGAGCACGACGAGCAGCATTGCCGCGATGGCCAGGCGTGCCGCCACTTCCGTTATCCCTTTCGATCGAATGATATGCAGCCCACGCCGTCGGACTGATGAAGATTCATAAACCGCGCCTGGAGGCGCTGCGCGCCGGGTGTCGGCCTGCGCCGACGCTTTCCACCCGCGAAGGCGGGTGGCCGGCCATCGGCCCAGAGGCGCGACTTCAGAGTCTGTCCGAAGAATGCTACGCCTGTTGTCATCGCTCGGAGCGTGAGTGACCGCCTGCAGCGAGCGACGCGTGGCGGAAGCAATCTCCTCTCGGGCCGCTCAATTGCTTCGCTGGCGCTCGCAATAACATCCAGTTCGTGATGCGGACAGGCTCTTAATTATACGGCAGGTGACAGAGTTGTGCGGATGGATGCACAACTCCGTCACCGAATCTAGCCCCGATATGTTCAAATAAGCCCTTCGCCCCCACCCCGGCCCTCCCCCGCGGGGGGAGGGAGGCCGACACCTCCCCCCGGCGCTCCCACTCCGGCCCGCCCCCGCCGGGGGAGGGAGGACGACACCTCCCCCCGGCGCTCCCACCTCTCAAGGGTAGAGTTTTTCAGCAGTCGGTGGCATGGTGTCAAGGGTTTTTGAAGGTGCGGCATGCTTCTGCTACGATATGGTTACCACACCCAATCGTCAGC
>Ga0272446_1005285_pt1 | contig 14391 bp, 13 predicted proteins | sample YNPCB0061_FD_194587 | JGI IMG/M metagenome (GOLD analysis project Ga0272446, IMG submission 194587) | Hot spring microbial mat communities from Yellowstone National Park, WY, United States - YNP-CB-006-1 | ecosystem: Environmental > Aquatic > Thermal springs > Hot (42-90C) > Sediment | place...
CAGGCCGTCGTGACCGTTACCGACGATGGCCCCGGGATCGCACCGGAGCATCTTCCGAGGCTCACCGAACGCTTCTATCGGGTCAGCGACGAGCACAGCCGGAAGGTCGGCGGCACCGGTCTCGGCCTGGCGATCGTCAAGCACGTCCTGAACCGGCACGACGGCGAGCTCTCTGTGGAATCGGTGGTCGGAAAGGGTACGACGTTCCGCGTTGCTCTGCCCGTCAGAAAAAATAACGCATAATCATATAATTATACTGTCACAAATCCATAGCATCAGCCAATTAGAACGACCATGCCGGATGACAGCTCTGTGACGGGGTTCCCGCAGCCTTCACAGGCGGCGCGACCGAATCAAGCGGTCTGGCCACGGACGATTAAGTGCAGCCAAACGTATGCGGTGCACGAATGCAGTCCCGGTCGGAAACGTCGCCGCACGCGGAAAATCATCCAATAACAATGGATTAACGTTTCACAGAACCGTGAACTAAGTGGACTAGAGAGATCGCGCCGGCAGCTTGCCGGCGAATGGAGTGGCGAGGCATCGAGCCCCCGTTAAACAAGGCGACTTTCAAGTGAAACAGTCTTTAGTGGCCCTTTTTGCGGCATTCGCGGCCACTGCCGCGGCAACCGCACCTGTCAAGGCAGCGGACATTTCCGGGGCGGGCGCGACGTTCCCCTACCCGATCTACGCCAAGTGGGCGGATGCCTACAAGAAAGAGACGAACATCGGGCTGAACTATCAGTCGATCGGCTCTGGCGGCGGAATCAAGCAGATCGAAGCCGGCACCGTTACCTTCGGCGCATCCGACAAGCCGCTGCCGGGCGACGAGCTTGAGAAAAATGGCCTCGTCCAGTTCCCGACCGTCATGGGTGGCCTCACCCCGGTCGTGAACCTCGACGGCATCGCAGCTGGTCAGTTGGTTTTCGACGGCCCGACACTTGCCAAGATCTGGCTCGGTGAGATCACCGTTTGGAATGACCCGGCCATCCAGAAGCTTAACCCCGACGCCAAACTTCCTTCCGATGCCATCGCCGTTGTCTCTCGCTCGGACGGTTCGGGCACGACGTTCGTCTGGACGAACTACCTCTCCAAGGTCAGCGCGGACTTCAAATCGAAGGTTGGCGCAAACACTTCGGTGCAGTTCCCCGTCGGCATCGGAGCCAAGGGCAACGAGGGCGTTGCCAATAACGTAATGCAGACGAAGGGCTCGATCGGCTACGTCGAGTACGCTTACGCCAAGCAGAACAAGCTTGCTTTCACCAAGATGATCAACAAGGACGGCAAGACGGTCTCCCCCGTTAAGGAATCCTTCCAGGCTGCAGCAGCCAATGCCGACTGGGCATCCGCCCCGGGCATGGGCGTCATCCTGACCGACCAACCGGGCGCCGATACCTGGCCGATCACCAACCCCACCTTCATCCTGATGCACAAGAAGTCGAAGGATGCGGCAGCCGCCAAAGAGGCTCTCAAGTTCTTTGACTGGGCCTATGCCAATGGCGATGCGATGGCCGAGGAACTCGATTATGTTCCGCTGCCCGACAACGTCGTTGCCCTCGTTAAGAAGAGCTGGGCTGAGATCGTCGGCGACGATAACAAGCCTATCATGGCAACGAACTAATGAGATAAATTTGAGGAGGCGTCTGAGACGCCTCCTCCTCTTATGGGGCAGCCCATGCTGCCAACCATCCGGAGCGATACGTTGAATTTCATAGCTGGTTTGCATCCCCAACCAACGGCGCCATCGGCAGCCAGACGCAACGTGCTCGCTGGCTTGCGCAAGGGCGACATCTTTTTCTTTCGCTTGACGCAGGCTTCGGCCTATCTCGTCCTCGTCATTCTCGGAGCGATATTCATTTCTCTCTTTCTAGGGGGATACGAGGCCTTCAAGACCTTTGGCTTCGCCTTTCTGACGACCGAGGTTTGGAACCCTGTGACCGAGGAGTTCGGAGCCCTGGCGCCGATCTACGGAACGGTCGTGACGTCAGCCATCGCCATGCTCGTCGCTGTTCCCGTGAGCATCGGAATCGCGATTTTCCTGACAGAGCTCTGCCCGCTGCCGCTGCGCCGCCCCATCGGAATTGCCATTGAATTACTGGCGGGCATCCCGAGCATCATTTACGGTATTTGGGGCCTGTTCCTATTCGCGCCCTTTGTCCAACAATACGTTCAGCCCGAGCTGATCGCGACGTTCAAGCATATCCCATTATTGAGCCAATTGTTTGCCGGGCCTCCTTACGGCATCGGCATTCTCACCGCCGCCCTGATCCTCGCGATGATGGTGCTGCCGTTCGTGACGGCGGTCTGCCGCGACGTCTTCGAAACGGTCCCGCCGGTTCTCAAGGAAGCGGCCTATGGGATGGGCTGGACGACGCGGGAAGTCATCCGCAACGTCGTCATTCCCTACACTCGCGTCGGCATAATCGGCGGCGTCATGTTGGGCCTTGGGCGGGCACTCGGCGAAACCATGGCGGTGACCTTCGTCATCGGCAATGCACACCGGATCTCGGGCTCAATTCTGGCACCGGGCACGACGATCTCGGCAACGATTGCCAATGAATTTACGGAAGCCGTCGGAGATCTTTACACCTCCTCCCTCATTGCCCTGGGCCTGATCCTGTTCTTCATTACCTTTATCGTTCTGTCTTTGGCGCGGCTCATGCTCATGCGCCTCGAGAAAAGGGCGGGGGCATAATAGAATGGCACTCGATCTCGCAAGATACCGGCGCCGCCGCCTCCGGAGCACCATTACCATCGCGTTGTGCTGGACGGCCTCTGCCGTGGGCCTCGCGGTTCTGGGCTTTATTCTGGCGACACTTCTATTCAAAGGATTGGCTGGATTAAGCCCGAAGGTTTTCACCGAAATGACCCCCCCACCCGGGAGCGACGGCGGATTGCTGAATGCGATTGCCGGCAGCCTCATCATGACGGCCATCGCGATCCTCGTTGGCACGCCGATCGGCATTTTTGCCGGGACCTACATTGCTGAATACGGCCGCTACAGCAAGGTGAGCTCGGTGATCCGCTTTATTAACGACATTCTCTTGAGCGCACCCTCCATCGTGACCGGCCTTTTCGTCTACGAGCTGATGGTGCGCCCGATGGGTCACTTTTCCGCAATATCCGGGTCGGTGGCACTCGCCGTCCTCGTCGTTCCGACGGTTGTCCGGACGACGGAAAACATGCTTCTCCTTGTCCCGAACACGCTTCGTGAAGCCTCCTCGGCGCTTGGCCTCCCGCAGTCTCTCGTCATCCGCAAGATTGCCTACAAGGCGGCACGCGCGGGGATAGTCACCGGCATTCTGCTGGCGATCGCCCGCATCAGCGGCGAAACAGCGCCCCTCCTCTTTACCGCTCTTAACAATCAGTTCTGGAACACCAATCTAAGTGCTCCAATGGCAAGTTTGCCCGTCGTCATCTTCCAATATGCACTGAGCCCTTATGAGGATTGGCAGCGCCTAGCCTGGACAGGCGCACTGATGATCACGACTGCTGTGCTCACCCTCAGCATCATTGCCCGCTGGCTAAGCTCGTCGAGGACCCAACAATGAATGTCATGTCAAAGGACGTGGACTCAGCCGTCACGGAAAAGATTTCCATCCGCGATCTGAAGTTCTTTTACGGGCCAACGCTTGCGCTGAAGAACGTGACGCTGCCGCTCTTTGAGCGCGAGGTCACCGCCTTCATTGGCCCTTCGGGCTGCGGCAAGTCCACCCTTCTGCGCGTCCTGAACCGGATGTACGACCTTTACCCGAACCAGCGCGCCGAAGGCGAAGTCTGGTTCGACGGCGAAAACATTCTGAACGGCAAGCAGGATCTGAACCTGCTCCGCTCGCGCATCGGCATGGTATTCCAGAAGCCGACGCCGTTCCCGATGACAATCTACGAGAACATCGCATTCGGCGTCCGTCTTTATGAAAAGTTGCCGAAGTCCGAGATTGATAATCGCGTCGAAAGCGCGTTGCAGAAGGCAGCGCTCTGGGGCGAAGTCAAAGACAAGCTGCACAGCAGCGGCTTGAGCCTCTCCGGCGGCCAACAGCAGCGCCTCTGCATCGCCCGGACCGTCGCAATACGCCCGGAGGTCATCCTTTTCGACGAACCCTGCTCGGCGCTCGATCCGATTTCGACCGCAAAAATCGAGGAGCTGATCGACGAGTTGAAAAACGAATTCACGATCGCGATCGTAACCCACAACATGCAGCAAGCTGCACGCGTCTCGCAGAGAACGGCTTTCATGTATCTCGGCGAATTGGTGGAATTCGGCGAGACCAAGAAGCTTTTTACAAATCCATCCGACAGGCGCACGGAGGACTACATCACCGGCCGCTTCGGCTAGATCTGCTGGCCCGGCCAATCCCTCATTTCAGGGCGGACACACAATGAACGAACATACGATGAAGTCTTATGAAGACGAGCTGAAGCTTCTTGACCGACGCATTGCCCAGATGGGCGGCTGCGCCGAAAAGCTGCTTGTCCAAGCCATGGATGCCCTTGAGCACCGCGATCCGCAGCTCGCCGAGAATGCGGTCGCCAGCGATGTCATGATCGATCAGCTCGAGCGCGAGCTTCAGGATCAGGTGATCGTGATGATCGCGCGCCGCCAGCCGCTCGCCAATGATCTCCGCCACATCATGACCGTTCTGAAGATTGCAGGTGACCTCGAACGCATCGGCGATTTGTCGAAGAATATCGCCAAGCGCGCCCTCGCCGTAGCGGGCGAGAGTTATCCGAAGCCCTTGATGACCGGCATGCGCCACATGACCGAGATGGTTGAGGGCCAGCTCAAGGATGTCCTTGATGCGCTGACGGCGCTTGACGCCGAAAAGGCCATCGAGGTCTGGCGTAACGACCAGCAGGTCGACGCGATGTACAATTCGCTATTCCGCGAACTCCTGACATACATGATGGAAGACCCGCGCAATATCGGCCTCTGCACGCACTTCCTGTTTGGTGCCAAGAACATTGAGCGCATCGGCGACCACACCACCAACATCGCCGAAAACATCTACTACCTCGTCCATGGCGTGCCGCTCGCCGACGATCGCCCGAAGGGCGACAAGACATCGTCAACGCTGATAACCCCGCGTCAATGACCAGCGTCACCGAAGGACAGAAAAAATCACCACCATGCCTGCCAAGATCATCGTCGTTGAAGATGAAGCACCTCTCGCCGAGCTTCTGAAATACAATCTCCGGTCGGAAGGCTACGACGTCGTGCATGCCTCCGACGGCGAAGAGGCCGAGCTCCTTCTATCCGAGCAGAGTTTCGACCTCGCGATTCTCGACTGGATGATCCCGAAGATCTCTGGCATCGAACTGTGTCGCCGCCTGCGCAACCGCACTGAGACACAGAACCTTCCGATCATTCTCCTCACCGCACGCGGTGAGGAGACCGACCGCGTTCGCGGACTGACAACAGGAGCCGACGACTACGTCACAAAACCCTTCTCAGTCCAGGAGTTGATGGCTCGGGTAAAGGCCCTGCTGCGCCGGGCGGCTCCCGAGCGCATGAGCGACATCCTCGTCTCCGGCGAGATCATGATGGACAGGGGCGCCCATAAGGTGACGCGCGGAAGCCGCGAGGTCCGCCTCGGGCCCACGGAGTACCGGATGCTTGAAGTTTTCATGGAAAGCCCGCGACGCGTGCTGTCGCGCAGCCAATTGCTCGATCGGGTCTGGGGCCAGTCCGCCGAAGTCGACGAGCGCACCGTTGACGTCCACATCGGCCGCCTCCGGAAATCTCTGATCCGTGGAAATGAGAGCGACCCAATTCGCACGGTGCGCGGCGCGGGCTACGTCTTCGATGGCCGCGAAGCGGAAACCCAGGTCTGACCCGGCACCTCCCCGCTAGCTCTGCGCATTCAGGCAACTCGCCAAATTGTGCGCGAGCCCCCGCATCAGAGTGAAATAGAGATCCGCTCCCGGTTCAAGCATCTGCCCCTCGGCATCAAGGGTTCCTGAACGGGCTGCGGTTCCTTCCGTCACGGCTGCAACCAGATTTGGCTGGAAGCTCGGTTCGGTAAAGACGCAGACCGCTCCGAGAGATGAAATCTTTTGGCGGACATCCGTCAGCCGCCTTGCGCTCGGCGGCACGTCGGGGCTGACCGTAATCGAGCCTGCGGCCGCCAAACCAAAATGCTTCTCGAAGTACTGCGTTGCATCGTGGAATACGATGTAAGGCTTGCCCTGAACACCCTTGAGTTCAGCCGCAAGCTCCTTCTCCAATGCATCAATGCGTTGTTCGAGTGCCGTAGCGTTGGCCGCAAACTTTTCGGCATAGTCCGGGTAGCGGGCCGCAAGCGTCCGCGCCACGACCACGACGATGGCCTTCGCATTCTGTGGATCAAGCCAGATATGCCCGTCCTTGCTCTCTGCGCCATCATCATCGTCATGTTCGGCTTGGCTTACGGCACTCTCGGCATCATCCGTCGAATGAGGATGCAGATGTGTGTGCTCATGCCGCTCGAATGTGCCGCCCCGCCTCTGATCGAGAAGATTGATGCCCGGTGCCTCCACCAATGTCAGTACGGTCACACCCGCAGGAAGCGATTGCACGATTTTTCGCGTAAAGGGCTCAAGCGCATCGGAGACACGGATGAAGACGTCCGCCTCGTTGATTGCCCGTGCCGTTGACGGCTTCAGCGTGAACGTGTGCGGCGAGGCTGCACCCTCGACAAGAAGGGACGGCACCCCGACCCCATCCATCACCTGGCTCACCAGGGAATGGACCGGCTTGATGGTAACGACCACCTTTGTCGCCTCGACCGCTTCGGCGCTGGAAACAACGGCCAACATCAACAGGCTGCTGAAACAAAGTCCTGCTGCACGGAAAACTGCCATCGCGAGTCCACCTCATAATTATTAAAACAATATAATATAACAAATTAGGATAACCGGAAGCAAGGCTTGGCCACGAAATGACGGCGAACAGCGCACGACAGGGAACGGGGCGTCCTATTCTCGCCACGTTCTATGGGCGTTCGTAAGACCTTCAACGGCAAATCATTCGGCGGCCGGAAAGATGGAGGTCATCAGGGTGCCATCTCACATCAAACGTTGCGCTGCGATGCTATGGTCTCTGCTGGCGCTTGCGGCCATCCCCCAACCGGCCTCTGCGCACCCGCATATGTGGGTGATCTATGAACTGACGGTAGATTATGACAAGGGCACGGTGACCGGCGTCGACCATGCATGGGCGTTCGACGATGCTTACGCTCAGATGGCCCTCGAAGGCCTCGATACGAACAATGACGGCAAGTATGACCAGAGCGAGCTCGCCGAACTCCTGAAAGTCAATATGGACGGTTTGAAGGATTTCAACTACTTCACCGTCGCCAAGCTCGGAGGACAGGAGCTGAGCTTTGCACCGCCGACCAATGCCCGACTCGAATATCAAAACGGCGTCCTGCGACTCTTCTTCCACCTGCCGCTCGCCAAGCCGGTGCTTGCCGACGCCGATGGCCTGACGTTCGCTGTTTTTGACCCCTCCTATTTCATTGCCTTCGAGCCGGAAAAGACCGACGCCGTCAAGCTTGCAGCGGCCCCGCAGGGATGCGCGGCAACCATTCTCGATCCTGACGCCGAAAAGGCCGACGAGCAGGCCAAGAAGCTGGGCGAGGCAATGGCGCAGCAGTTTGGCGCCGGTTCGATCGGCTTCGGCTCTTACAAGACCGTCGCCGTTAGCTGCAAGAAGTCCTGAAGGGCCCGTGCTATCTCAATCGCGGCCGCATCCGCGGTCCGCGACAAGCACGCCGTGTCCCAAAATGGGTCACGGATTAACCAGCCCTTCAAGTCCGGCGATACCCCGCATTCGATTCGAATTATTTTCTTCGCGGTAGCGCTATGTGAGGACTTCGAGGAATCGCCCATGCCCCGTGCTCAACTGGCATTGCTTTTCGCGCTCACGGTCCTCCTTTCTACGGGAAGCACACGCGCCGGACTCGACCTCACGGCACCGCCGCAACCGACGGGCGCTCTCGAATTGATTGTGGTGGAGGCGGAAGGCTGCATTTATTGCGGCCTCTTCCGGCGTGACGTGTTGCCGTCCTACGAAGCGTCCGAGCAAGGCAGAACCATGCCGGTGCGTTTCGTCGACGTGAACGACATCGACGCCGAGCACCTGAATTCCCCTGTTGATATCGTGCCGACATTTATTGTGGCCAGATCGCAGCACGAGGTCGGCCGGATCTCCGGGTACCTCGGACCCGAAGATTTCTTCCACTCGATCGATTACCTGCTGAACTCAGCCCTCTAGTGGCGCGAAAGAGGCGGACCGTTTCAGCACGGAACGCCTCTGCCGCTTAGGCCGCGACCGCATTCGCATTCGCCATCTGCGCCGTCTCGGCGATGTAGGCCATGGCCGCAGCAACACCACCCTTCTTGTGGGGAACCCCCGCAAGCTCCAACCCCATCTCGACGCCCGTGAGCGCCCCGAGAATCGTCAGCTCGTTGGTATCGCCAAGGTGCCCGATGCGGAACGCCTTGCCGGCAAGCCTGTTGAGGCCGGTGCCCAGAGACATATTGAAGTTGTCGAGCACGATCTTGCGGAAGGCATCGGCATTATGGCCTTCCGGCAAAACAACCGTGGTCACTGCCGGCGAGTAGTATTTCGGATCGCGGCACTGGATCTCCAGCCCCCACGCCCTCACCGCACGCCGCGTCGCCTCCGCGAGCCTTTCATGCCGCGCGAAAACGTTCTCGAGGCCCTCCTCGTTGATCATGTCAATGGCTTCGGCAAGCCCGTAGAGCAGCCCAGTCGCCGGTGTATACGGGAAGAAACCGTTGGAATTCATTGCCAGCATATCGTCCCAAGCGAAATACGATCGCTTGAGCCCGGCAGTCTTTGAGGCTTCGATGGCTTTGGCGCTGATGGCTGTGAACGACAGCCCCGGCGGCAACATCAGTCCTTTTTGCGATCCTGCAACCGTCACGTCGATACCCCATTCGTCGTGACGAAGATCGGCACAAGCGAGACCTGAAATCGTATCGGCCATCAAGAGCGCTGGATGATGGGCAGCATCCATGGCCTTGCGAACTTCATCGAGGCGGGTGCGGCAGCCAGTCGACGTTTCGTTGTGCACGACGCACACCGCCTTGATCTCGTGACTCTTGTCGGCACGCAGTTTGCGCTCGATGAGGTTGGCATCGGCGCCGATGCGCCAGTCCGTCTCAATGACTTCGGTCTTAAGACCGAGCCGCGACGCCATTGCCTCCCAGAGCACCGCGAACTGACCCGTCTCACACATCAGAACCTTGTCGCCGGGCGACAACGTATTCGTGAGCCCCGCTTCCCACGCGCCGGTACCCGAGGACGGAAAGATGATGACCTGTCCCTGGGTCTTGAAGAGGCTCTTGACGCCGGAAAGGACACGCCGTCCAAGCTGTTGAAATTCAATGCCCCGATGGTCGAGGATTTGGCGCGACATGGCCGCCAGGATGCGCTCTGGCAAGGGCGTCGGCCCGGGAATTTGCAAAAAGTGACGGCCGGGTCGGCGAGGCTCTCTCGTCATTATGGTCCTCTAGAGCTTTCAGGGGTGCGTCTCCGCGCGTGTCCTAGTACCTTACGGCGCCGGACACAATTGGCAGAACAGACGATTTTGCCAATTGCGCGGCGCTTTTTGTCTCGGTTGCGCGTGCCCTGAGAAAAAAATCTTCCTCAGCGTCACCTCAACCGCCGGGCTGCTGTCGCTCCGCGTTGAATCTCTATATGGCCTACGGCATGAACCGGCCTGCTGTGGGCAACTCACCGGGGGAGGCAAAACTGATGATCAGAGTAAGCCTTGAAAGGCTCACGGCATCCGAGGCGAGAGCTGAAATGGAAGCCGGCCGGCTGACCTCAGAAGCCTTCGTCGCCGCCTGTCTCGATCGGATTGCCGAGCGTGACGATGTGGTCGGCGCCTGGGTCCATATCGACGGCGAGCGTGCGCTCGCCGCAGCCCGTGCCAGTGATGCGTTGCGCGCGAGCGGCAAACCGACCCCGGCGCTCAGCGGTATCCCCGTTGGCATCAAGGACATCATCGACACCAAGGATTTTCCGACCGAGTACGGTTCACCGATCTTCGCCGGCCGGCAACCCACCGAAGACGCATTCGTCGTTGCTCGGTTGCGGGCAGCCGGAGCCATCATTCTCGGCAAGACCGTGACCACGGAGTTCGCCTTCTTCGGACCCGGAAAGACGCGCAACCCGAAAGACCCGAGGCGGACTCCTGGCGGATCGTCCTCCGGATCGGCCGCTGCCGTCGCCGACTGGCAGGTGCCACTGGCCCTCGGAACGCAGACTGCAGGATCGCTTATCCGTCCGGCATCCTACTGCGGCACGATCGGTTTCAAGCCGAGCTTCGGCTACGCCTCGCGGACGGGCGTCCTGCCGCAATCGCCGCCACTCGATACAATCGGCGGCTATGCCCGTTCGATCGCGGATATTGCCCTGCTGTGCGACGTCATCGGTGCCTTCGATACCGTTGATCGCGACATGACATCAGGAATCAAGCCCTCGCTCAGCGCCGCACTGCGCGAGCCCGAGATATCTCTCCCGAGACTGGCCTTCGTCAAATCGCCGGCCTGGCCGGAGGCCGACGCACAGATGAAGACAGCCTTAGAGGCCTTTGCCGACGGATTCGGCGCCCGTGCCGAAGTTTTCGAAACCCCGCTGCCGCCCGAGTTCGAAGGCAGCTTGCGCCTCCAAAGGATCGTGCAATTTTCCGACATCGCCCGAAACTATGGACCGATTGCCGATGAGCACCCGGACCAGGTTACAGAAAAGCTCAAGGAGGCGATCGCGGAAGGACGAAGCTTTACTGCGGCCGACTATGCGGCGGCGCGGGCCGAGCAGGAACATCTCTATGAGGCTCTGCGCCCCATCCTCATCAATCACGATGCCATCTTAACGCCTGCCGCCCAGGGCCCCGCACTGTTGGGTCTCGCCGCCACGGGAAGCCCGATGTTCAACTCGCTCTGGACGTATCTTGGCATGCCATGCATTTCGCTGCCGCTGCTCGAAGTCGAAGGGCTTCCGGTTGGCGTCCAGTTGACCGGCGCACGTGGTGACGACGCCCGTCTCCTCCGCGTCGCCGCATGGATGATGCGCGAACGGTCGCCGGAAAGATAAACCGCGCGCAATCCTCCTGCCGGAAACGCTGGTTGTTGTTGACGGCGAACGAACGCAACCGGCCGAAGCGCGGTTGCAGCATCGTGCACGCCGGTCCCCAAACCCTTAACCCGATAAGCCCCGATATCAGGTCAGCTTGAACGGCATCTCCTTGCCGGCGAAAAACGCGTCGATGTTGTCGAGCGCCTCAAACCCCATCTGGTTGCGGGCTTCGATCGCGGCCGATCCGAGATGCGGGAAAAGGAAGGTATTTGGCAGGTCGTAGTAACCCTCGTGAATGTTGGGTTCACCTGCAAATACGTCGAGACCGGCATAGCCAAGCCGGCCCGACTTCAACGCCGCAATCATGTCGTCATCATTGACGAGATCGCCGCGGGCCGTGTTCACGACGATGGCCCCGTGCGGCAACTTCTCGATGACACTCTTGTTGAAAAAGCCGCGTGTCTCCGGCGTCGATGGCGCATTGATGGAGAAGAACTGCGACACCTTGAGCAGACTGTCGAGAGTTTCGTGGTAGGTGGCGCCGAGCGCCTTTTCCTTCTCGATCGGCTGGCGATAGATGTCGTAATAGTGGATTTCCATCTCGAAGCCGCGGGCACGCTGCGCCAGGGCCTGGCCGATCTTGCCGAAGCCGTAGATGCCGAGCCTCTTTCCGTCGAGCCGCTGCCCGACGAGTTGCAGCGGCTGCCAGCCAGGCCACGACCGGCTGCGGATCATGCGCTCACCCTCGGACGCGCGCCGGGCCGATCCCAGAAGCAGCAGCATGGCGATTTCCGCCGTCGCGACGGTAACCCCATGTGGCGCATTGCCGACCTTGATGCCCCGCGCCTTGCAGGCATCGAGATCGATGTGATCGAAACCGATTGAGAACGTCGAGATGCATTTGATGTTGTCAGGCATCCTCTCGATCACGTCCTTGCGGCACTTTTCGTTGAGGGTGATGAGAAGCGCATCGACCTTTTTCGCCGTCTCCAGGAGTTCCTCGATCGTTATTTTGGGATCATCCCCATGGGCGATGACATCATAGGACGCACGGGCGCGCGCCATGACGGCTTCAGGGAGGGGCCAGGTGATCAGAATCTTCTTTTTCGACATGAGAATGAGACACTCCGGACATCGACTTTGGTCGTAGGCCCCCCGCTTGTGCCCGAGCCGAACGGACCTGACAAGCCCATTGGCCTGGCGCATTGCACCGCAACCTGCCAGCCGGAAACGCTTTCTTCACCACGCCGGAGCAATGTCCGTTGATGCAGAGCCTCGAAAATCCGCCTCCCTCACATGCAGGACGCGACAATGCGTATGGTCGTCATTGGTCTGGTGCTGCTTGCAGGTTTCAAGATTTGGACCCAGGACCGCCTGTATCGCTCGCTCATGAGCGATGCCCTGATTGCCGCCTATCGCGATCGCGCAACCGAGATGTGCCGGAAGTCGTCGCGGCGCAAACCGGCGGCCTCTGAAACGATTGCCCCCGACCCTTGGGGACCGGCGTCCGAGGCCAAGGTCACCATCGGCAACCCGGATCTCGACGTTGCCATCTGGGACACGCAGAACCCGCTCTGGGACAGGCGCTTTCAGCATCCGCACCTGATCTTGATCGAATCGCGCGACGCATCGCTGCGCTGCAGCTACGACCTGCGCGATGGTATCGCCTTGGTTGCCCCGCACCCAAGCGGCTTGTCGCTGTTGCCCTAGCCTGCTGTCCGGTGACGCTTAAGCCATCGTTCACCAGCAACTCTGCGTTCACTTTCGTCGAGACAATACCGGAACGAGTCGAGGATCGAGCGAACGATGTAGAGGCCACTCGGCCGGCACCGACACGATGCGCCTCTCGAGCTATGGAAACGCATGAATCTTCCGAAGGCGCGGCGCGACAACCTGCAAAGGCGCAGCGAAGCCTTGAACTTCGCGGAGCTCCGTCTTGCTGTTTATAAGCGCATCAAGATGGTGGCCACGTTTCCGCTCGTCCTCGCTCTCTGCGCGACGGCCCTCGTCCTCCTTCTGCCCGACCGTTACGATGCCACCTTCACGATAGAGCTTGCCCCGCCGCGCAAACCAGCAAACCTTTCGACGATCGAAGATTTCGAGACGGCCGAGCAACGTGCCATCGGCGCCGAAATCGAGGCGGTGCGCTCAGAAGCAGTGATCGGCCGGGTCGTCGCCGACCTAAAGCTCATGGACGACCCGGAATTCCGGAGAGGCTCGCTCACGGCCGTTTTTCGCAAACTCCTCCGCAGAGAAGACTCCGGAGTCGATGTCATCGCAGACATCAACAATCGGCTTTCCGTCGCGCGCGTTCGCAGCACCCTACTTATCAACGTCCGCTTTTCCTCGCGCGACCCCGAAAAGTCTGCACGTATCGCCAATGCGATCGCCACCACCTACCTTGCAGCAAAGGAACCGACCCTCAGCATTCCCGCCGTCATTCAAGCCGGAAAGGGAACGCCCTCCGAACGCGTCTTTGCCTCACTCCTTGCCGCCTACGGACAAAAATCTCCGATATCGAGCGCGCGCCTGGTCGCGGCCGCGGAAGCGCCCCGTGCTCCGGCGGCCCCAAAGCGCAAACAGGCAGTGCTGGTGACTTTTTTAGCGAGCCTCATCGGTTCGATGGGCCTCGCGCTCCTGCTTGAACTCAGGGCATCCGCTAAGGTCCGCTCCCGGATCGTCGAGCAGAAGCTCGCATGCCCGCACATGTCGTCCCTGCCGGAACTTGCGCAGCCCGGCGCTGGCCCGGCAGCAACGCGCGCCGTCCGCCTTGTTCTCGCCGAACCGAATGGCGTCTACGCCGAAGCAATCCGCAACGCTTCGAACGAGCTTGCACGCCGCAGAAACGGCGACGGCCCTCGTCTTATACTCGTTGTCTCGGCACTCCCGGGCGAGGGCGCTGAGCTCTTCGCCTCCAACCTCGCCCACCATCTGGCGCTGACCGGAGACTCCGTCCTTCTCGTTGACGCCAATCTTCGCATGAAGGTCTTGACACGCCAGCTTGCCAACTGCGTTTCGACCGGCCTAATCGATCAGATCGCAAGCCATCGCCCCGTCGAGGAGGCGATCCTGCGCGATGGCGTGACGGGCCTGCATTTCCTTCCCGCCGCCGGTCCGGCGCCGATACCGTTCTCAGCGCCCAGTGCATTGCATTCGGCGGCATTCACCGGCGCACTGACTGCACTCAAGGAATGCTTTTTCACGGTCATCCTGTCGGCGCCGCCGTTGCTCCCGGTCACCGATGCTCGAATCCTCGCCGAGTTCGCCGATCAGATCGTGTTTGTGACGGCATGGGAGAAAAC
>Ga0272446_1005286_pt1 | contig 14390 bp, 12 predicted proteins | sample YNPCB0061_FD_194587 | JGI IMG/M metagenome (GOLD analysis project Ga0272446, IMG submission 194587) | Hot spring microbial mat communities from Yellowstone National Park, WY, United States - YNP-CB-006-1 | ecosystem: Environmental > Aquatic > Thermal springs > Hot (42-90C) > Sediment | place...
TAGAAGGCATCAACAATGCTATTAAGACCCTCAAAAGGGTCGCTTATGGGTTTAGGAATTTTCACCATTTCAGAAACAGAATTTTAGTTTCTTTTCTATAATCGCTAAAATGTCGGAAGAACCAAAATTTATCTGCTTTCTTGTAATTCTACTTCTTTACTGCCATACCAAAACTTTCGGTTATCAAAAACGCTTAATCTGTATTTATTGATTTCTTTTCGCTTTATTATCCAGTGCGTATAGTATCTGTCATTTGACTTAACCATTTTCCATTGGCAAAACAACATTTCCCCGTCTTTTTTTTCTGTTTTATACACATTTACATACAACGTATCAGAAAGAATATCTGACAAGGTACAATACACGTCAAATTCATAGGTTCGCTTTTTTTTGCTTACCATAATGGTACTATCGTTTTGAAAAACAATCGCTTCGCTGTGCCATTCAAACTGTATATTTTTTGAAGCAGAACGCTGATTGCTTGTCTGCTTTTCCTTAGGTTTATACATTAGTAATACGGAAGTTTGATACAGTTTCATACCTTGTTTGGTAAATACAAAAATCTGATACCAGCCTTCTTGCCTAAAACAATATTCAACAAACGTGGTGGTATCTTGTTTGTTTGCCAGTTGATATTTTGAGTCATAATACGACTGATAATAGTAAATATCTACAAGAATACTGTCCTGAAAGCGCATCAATGGATTTGAAACAGGTATTTTGCAGGTGTAAGGAAACTGTTGCACTAGATACGTTTGTGAAAGTTGCTTATAAACGTGTTCATTTTGTGCATAACACGGTATAAAGAGAATGTAAAAAGTTATACAGAATGTTAAAAATTTCATACTTTTGTATGTGCAACTTGTAAAAGTAGTAATTTGTGGGATATATATATTTTTCATGAACTACGCTTTTTCGCAAAATAACGCAAAAGATAGTTTATTGAAAAAACTATCTTCTCACCCGCAGCAAGATACTACACGTATAAAATACTTGTTAGAATTGATTAAACTAATAAGTAGAACAGATAAAGAAAAATCACTTGAATACGCTTATCAGGCTTTACAGACTGCCGATTCCTTAAAAAACATAGCATTTCAAATTAAGACTTATATAAACATAGCTAAGGTATGCAACCTTCAAAACAAACCTTTACAATCGCTTTACTACTACCAAAAAGCTATAGGATTCTGTGAGCGGCATAAAGATACCATCAATCTTGCAGAAGTATATTACGGAATGGCTACTATTTACAGGTTACAAGAAAAGTATGAAAAATCAGAGCAATATAATAAAAGAGCATTACAAATTCTGACTAATGATAAGTATAATCTTACAAAAGCAAAAGTATACAACAACTTGGGTATTTTACATTACTATAAAAAAGAATACGAAAAAGCTTTAGAATACTACCAAAAATCATTATCTATAAAAGAAAAAGTAAAAGACAGTTTAGGATTATGCACTACGTTATATAACTTATCTATGGTTCATACTATCAACGGTCCGTTAAAAAACAAAGAGAAAGCAAAGATGTATGCCGATAAAGCCGAAATCATAGCTCAGAAAATACATGCACAAAAAACTATTACCGACTTTACAATGTATTTAGCTAATCTCCAACTAAAAAATGGGGAATATGAAGAAGCATTGAAAAGCATTCAAAAAATGCTTGCTTATTACAAGGAGAACAAACAAGATGATATTTACATACAAGGGCTTATCACGGCCAGTCAGATTTATTATCAAATGAACAATTATATTGAGGCAATGAAATTTGTACAGCTATGTATTGAAAAAATACATCAGCATCCTTCCTTAAACCTATATCAAAAAAGAGAAATTTTTGATATTGCTTCTCAAATTTATGAGGCACAAAAAAATTATCAAAAAGCTTTGGAGTTTAGAAAAAAAGAGATTGCTATAAAAGATAGCATATTTGAAGAGTATAAAAAACAAGAAAACGCATTAGCCGAAAATGACTATGAATTACTACGTATAGAACAAACTAACCAAAAATTACAATCTATCAATAAAATACAAAAAGAACATCTACGAAAGCAAGGAATTACTATTGCTTTTGTAATTACTGCCTTTACTTTGGCTTCTGTTTTAGCGATATTACTGATGTATGTCAATAGCAGTCGTAATTATTATATCAAACAGCTCAAAAGCAGAAACGAAATCATCACTAAAATTAACAACGAATTGATAAAAAGTAATGAGATAAAAGACAAAATCTTTTCAATTATTTCTCACGACCTCAGAAGCCCATTAGCTACTACAAAAGGACTTGTATTACTGCTAAAAGATGACCCTAATTTGTCTGATGAGTTTAAAGTATATTTTAATGAAGTAAGTAAAAACATAGACAACACTTTTATTTTATTAGACAATTTGCTCAAATGGTCAATGGCGCAAATGCAAAGTTTGAAAGTAAATGCTAAACATTTTTGCATACAAGATTTGATTGAGGAAGTTACAGAACTATACAGACCCATAGCACAAGAAAAAAATATAGAAATTCTTGTTTCACCCTCAGAAAAATATACGGTTCTTGCAGACAGAGATATGTTGCATTTAGTACTGAGAAATTTAGTCAGCAATGCCATTAAATTCACTCCCGAAGACGGAAAAATTGAAATTAGTACTGAAAAAAGAGAAAAAGAACTTGCAATACATGTTAAAGACACGGGGGTAGGTATTCCGAAAGAACATTTAGATAAAATATTTGAGGGATTAAGCACACGCGGTACTGCGTCTGAAAAAGGTACAGGATTAGGATTACAACTTTGCAAAGAATTTATTACCCTTAACAATGGCGAACTTAAAGTAAAAAGCGTTGAAAATGAAGGCAGTACATTTTCTTTTACAGTACCTTTGGGATAAATCTGAAATGTAAGCGAATTTATTTTACTTTTGCAGTGTATAACTTATATGATTGCAACAAAAAAAAACACTTTTGAAGAAAAAAATACTAAAAATTATCTCCTTGTAAAAGGAGCTAAAACGCACAATCTTAAAAATATAGATGTAGCTGTCCCGCGTAACAAACTTGTAGTCATCACGGGGGTAAGCGGGTCAGGTAAAAGTTCTCTCGCCTTTGATACTATCTATGCAGAAGGACAACGCAAATACGTGGAAAGTTTAAGTTCATATATCCGTCAGTTTGTAGACCAAATGGAAAAACCCGCGGTAGATTATATACTCGGTATTTCTCCCGCTATTGCTATTGAACAAAAAGTAGCTACAAATAATGCACGCTCCACAGTGGGTACAGTTACCGAAGTGTACGACTACCTTCGGTTGCTTTTTGCCCGCGTAGGACAAACGTATTCTCCCGTTTCTGACCAGATAGTAAAAAGTCATACGGTGCAGGATGTTGTAGAATATACCTCTTCCCTGCCTTTGGGAAGTAAAGTATATCTTACTATCAGCAACCACAAAAAAGACAAGAGAAACCTTCAACAAAACCTTGAAATTCAACTCCAAAAAGGATACAGCCGTTTGTTTTATTATGGTGAAATTGTAGAAATTGAGGAATTTCTTAAAAACATCACCAAAAAACAGGAAAATGACTACATACAAGGAAACATTTACTTATTGATTGACAGAACTATAATAAAAGAAAACTTTAAGGAACAAATCAACGACTGGGCAGATTCGGTCAGTACTGCTTTTTCAGAAGGAGATGGAGAACTGATTTTATGGATAGAAAGTACTCAACCGCTGAACCTGCCTACAAACGAAAAAATTGACGCAAACCGATACTGCATTCAGTTTTCTGATAAGTTTGAAGCTGACGGCATAACCTTTGAACGCCCAACCCCTGAGTTTTTCAGCTTTAACAATGCTTATGGAGCATGTCCACTTTGTCATGGAACAGGGTACGGATATACTTATTCCAAAGATTTGATTATTCCCAATCCTGCCATTTCTGTTGCAGAGGGCGCCGTAAACTTGTGGAAAGGAAGAATGCAGGAATATCTGACCACATTTCTCAAACATGCCCCCCGATATGGTTTTGACGTACATAAACCTTATAAAGAACTGACCGAAAAGGAACTGAATATATTATGGAAAGGCATTGACAATAACTGTACAGGCATACTTGGAAGTATTATGGAAGTTCTGGAAAGCAAAGACATGAGAAAAATGCAGGTTATAGACAAAACAAAACAAATTGGAGAATGTGCCGCTTGTGAAGGAACACGTGTGCGCTACGAAACAGACAATATAAAAATACAAGATAAAAACATACGTCAGCTTCTTCAAATGTCCGTTTCTGACCTTTTACAATGGTTCAAAAAACTGAGTTTAAGCGAATACCATCAAAAAATCGCACACAGATTACTCATAGAAATACAATCCCGATTAGAATATATAGAACAGGTAGGATTGGGCTATTTAACCTTGCACAGAAGCGCCAACACACTTTCAGGAGGAGAAACCCAACGCATTAACCTTGCTAAATCTTTGGGAAGTCCTTTGGTTGGTTCTTTGTATATTTTAGATGAACCTTCTATCGGTTTGCACCCTTCGGATAATGAAAAACTTATCCAAATTCTGAAAAACATGCGTGATTTGGGCAATACGGTTATTGTAGTAGAACACGACCCCGAAATCATGAAACACGCTGACCACATCATAGATATAGGCAAATATGCAGGAGAAAATGGTGGAAATGTGGTTTTTGAAGGAAATTACAACGATATTCTCAAAAGTAAGGAAAGTCTTACAGGAGATTATCTGTCAGGAAAGTTATCCATTCCTTTACCCAAAAAACGCAGAACACCCAAAAAATTCTTTACCCTGCATGATGTTAATATCCATAACCTTAAAAATGTTACCGTAGATATTCCTATTGAGTGTATGGTTGTGGTTACAGGAGTAAGCGGTTCAGGTAAATCTACTTTGATTGTAGATGCTTTATACGAAAGTTTATTGTCCATATTTGGAAAAAAAGATGATGATGAAATTGTAGATGCTTTATACGAAAGTTTGTTGTCCATACTGGGAGAAAAAGATTATGATAACGAAAATGATACTTATTCACCCCGTAATTGTTATCTCAAAACTATGCCTCCTGTGGATTTTGCAGAACTGATAGACCAAAATCCTGTTCAAAGAAATTCACGTTCTAATGTTATCACTTATACTAAATGTTATGAATATATCCGTTCTGTTTTTGCGCAGCAACCTTTATCCAAGCAAAAAGGATATAATGATGCGTATTTTTCCTACAATTCCTATCAGGGAGCTTGTGATGTATGTCAGGGAGAAGGTTATGTAATTATAGACATGCAATTTATGACGGATTTGAAATTGATTTGTGAAACATGCCATGGCAAACGTTTTAAAGAACATGTTTTGGAAGTAAAATACAAGGAAAAAAACATTTATGATGTGTTACAACTCACCGTAGATGAAGCCGTAGATTTTTTTAATAACAATACTAAAATTCTTTCCCGCCTTAAACCTTTACAAGATGTAGGATTAGGATACATTCGTCTGGGACAAACTACCGATACCTTTTCAGGCGGCGAACTGCAAAGATTAAAATTAGCCTCTTTTCTGATAGAAAAAACCAACAAAAAAGGAATTTACATCTTTGATGAACCCACTACAGGTCTGCATTTGCACGACATTAAAAAACTGATTGAAGCCTTTAATCTGCTCATAGAAAACGGACATACGGTTATTGTGATTGAACACAATTTAGAATTTATCAAAACTGCTGATTATATTATAGAACTCGGTCCTGGTGCGGGAGATAAAGGTGGACAAATTGTGTTTACAGGTAGTCCCGAAGCTATGATACGAGACAAAAACTCCGTAACTGCACCGTATTTAAAACCATTGCTCAAAAAGGTATGATTAACCATGAGTCTTGTATGCGGCTTGCTTTACAGGAAGCAAAAAAGGCATATCAACAAGGAGAAGTACCTATCGGTTGTGTCATTGCTTCAAAAAACACAGGTAATATCATTGCCAAAACGTATAATCAAGTAGAAACATTGCAAGACCCTACGGCACACGCCGAAATTATAGCCATCACAGCGGCATGTGAATATTTGGGTGCAAAATACCTGCATGACTGTATTTTATACATCACGCTTGAACCTTGTTTAATGTGTTCGGGAGCTATTTTTTGGGCGCAAATACCTACTGTCATTTATGGTGCTTCGGATTCCAAGTATGGAGTTACACAATACACACAACAAGTTTTCAATAAGCGGATAACTATCACGGGGGGCATTTTAGAAAATGAGTGCAAAACCTTGCTTCAACAGTTTTTTAAGGAAAAAAGAAAATAATTATTTTTATTTTATGGGCGTGTCCTTCACTGCGTTCAGGTCGGGCTATTCGCTGGTAGAGACGTGGCATGCCACGCCTGTACTTCATTCGCTAACGCTCATTGCGGGCTTTCCGCTGCTATCCCTCACGCAAAAACAAGGTAAAAACGTTTGTCTGTTAATTTTGACATCGTTTTGTTTTTCAATAGATTGCGATGCACTGCGAGGGCGGGGGCGAAGCCCCCGCCCTCGCAAAAACTCGTTTTTTCAATTGCGTTAGGCATGCGGAGGGCATGCGTAGCATGGTGCAACGCACCGAAGCGATAGCGTAGCCCGTAGCACGCCGACTGCGCCGCGCAGCAAGCAGTAACGCCCTAAAAATGAGCTTGCGTAACATCACCTATAATATTTGTAGAAATCACAAACATAGCACACAAAGTGCTATAAAAAATAATGTTTTGCTTGCATTTCAGATAAAGTTTATTAGTTTTGCATGCGAATAGCTATGTTGCAATGGAAAAACCCTTTGTTGTATCTTTTGAGTTTCGTTATCCTGATTGTTTTAGTCAGGTATGCGCAATCCAAAAATGCGTCAGAAGTATGCAACGGGATAGATATAACCATTGAATCTTTGCCTGAGCAAAATTTTATAACCCCCAAACAGATAGAGCATCTGCTCAGTAATAATGATGAGCAAGTGCTTACGGGGCATAGCCTAGCCAATATTGACGTAGAACTTTTGGAACAAAGACTATACGCTAACCCATACATAAAGCAGGCACGCGTATACATAGACCTGAACGGAAAAATAAAAGTGAAAGTGAAACAAAGGCAACCGGTTGCTCGCGTCATTGGAGAGAAAGACAGTTACTATATAGATAATGAGTTTTGTAAATTACCCCTTGCCACACATTATACCGCAAGAGTACCTTTAATTACGGGTAGCATCAGTGAAAAGTATCAGGAAAGCAGTCCTAATGACCTCTTGGGCATTATTGAGGAACGAAAAACAGACATCATAATTCCTATAAAAAACAGTGCTAAAATATGCTCGGAAAAATTAACACAACTTGTTCCTTTACTCAAAGAAATTATGAAAGACCTTTTTTACCAAGCTCAGATTACACAAATTCATGTTTTACCCTCAGGAGAATGCGAATTATATACATTACTGGGAGATGCAAAAATAATTTTTGGCTATCCTATGATAGATGTTGAACAAAAATTACTAAATTTGAAAAGTTTCTATAAAAACGCATTACGAAGCTACGGGTGGCAACAATACCGCACTATCACGGTAAAGTACCCCCGCCAAATCGTGTGTGAAAAGAAAGTACAACCTAATTAAATCATAAATACCCATGAGTGATAAAATCCTAGTTGGATTAGATTTTGGAACCACAAAAATTTGTGCCGTTGTAGCTCGTCAGAACGCACATGGCAAAATAGATATTTTAGGTATCGGTAAATCCGAATCCCGAGGTGCCATAGAACGCGGTTCGGTAGTAAATATTGAAAAAACGACCAAAGCCATCAGAAACGCAGTAGATGCCGCCCGTATTCAATCTGCGGTAGATATACAAACTGTATACGTTGGAATTGCGGGAGAACATATCCGTAGCTTTAACAATCATGGTATCATTACCTTTCCTGATTCACCCCACGAAATTACCAAAGATGACCTCAAACGTTTGTATGAAGACATGTTTCGTATTGCATTGCAACCCGGGGAACAAATTATCCATGTATTACCACAGGAATATGAAGTAGACAATCATCGCAACGTAATGGACCCAGTGGGCATGTCAGGTGTGCGTTTGGCAGGTAATTTTCATATTGTAGCAGGTAAAACTTCTGCTGTGCAAAATATACTTCGTTGTGTACAAAGAGCAGGTTTGCATGCGGAAAATATCTTTTTAGAACCTATTGCTTCCAGTGCCGCTGTGCTTTCCGAAGAAGAAAAAGATGCAGGTACACTACTGATAGATATAGGCGGTGGTACAACAGATATTGTTTTCTATAAGGATAATGTTATCCGCCATACCCATATCATTCCTTTTGGGGGTAACATTATCACGAGTGATATTCGTGAAGGTTGCTCTATCATGCAAAATCAGGCAGAGGTACTGAAAGTACGTTTTGGTTCTGCTTTACCTATGACCGTAAAACATAATGAAATAGTTACTATACCAGGATTACAAGGTAGACCGCCCAAAGAAATTTCGCGATACATGCTTGCAGAAATTATAAGTGCAAGATTACAGGAAGTCATTACATTTATTTTGAGAGATTTATACGAAAATGGCTTCAAGAAAAATGATATTGTAGGCGGTATGGTACTTACAGGCGGAGGGTCTATGTTGAGAGATATTAAAAGCCTTTTTGAATATACCACAGGTTTGGATTGCAGACTTGGAAACCCTTCCCAGCACCTCGCAGGTGGATTAGCGGAAGAAGCCTCTAACCCAATTTATTCAACAGCCATAGGCTTGATATTAGAAGGATTTAAGCTGGAAGAAAACTTTGAAATGGAAGCCTCTGGTGAGGAAGTGGAAAATGAATCCGCAGAGGTATCTCATCAAAAAGAATTGAATAGAATAGAAAAGAAACGCACCAAAGCATGGCTTTCTGAGATATTCTCCCGTACCAAAGAAGTAATATCAGATTCTTTCAAGAATACCAATATAGAATAAAATTCAGGAAATAATTTTCTTAAAAATAATGTCTGTACAAGAATTACAGGAATGGATACAATATCACCAGTGGCGTATAAACAAGGTGTGTGCTAACCTGAAACAGGTAAGCACTTTACAATTCTTACAACCTGTAAAAGGTAGTTTTGCAAGTTTATCCCATTTGATTGGGCATATCGTCAGTGCAGAGAGCATCTGGCTTGCACGTATGAATAATGAGATAGAGAAATTTTCGAAATACGAGTACTTTGAAAATACAGAAGTTGCAGGAGAAATTTGGAAAACAGTGAATAAAAAATTTTCTGAAAAATTACACAACCTGTCCGAAGAAGAACTTGCAGGAACTTTCTCTTATTCCAACAGCAGTGGCAAAACCTTTACAAACACTTATCAAGAAGCACTGATGCATATTTTTGACCATGCTACCTATCATTTAGGACAAATTGCATGGATTATGCGGGGTATGGACATTGTACCTGTTTCCACAAATTATATTCTTTATATCCGAGAGAAAACATAAACCGATATTTTTTTGTTACTTTTGTATCACAGAAATTAAAACCGTATGGGATTAGAAAAGACATTGGCACAGGTTGGATTTTTAACCACCTCCGTAGATAAATTAACAAACTGGGCAAGAGCAAATTCTTTATGGCCTATGCCTATGGGACTTGCTTGCTGCGCTATAGAAATGATGGCTTTTGCAGGACCAAAATATGATGCTTCCCGATTCGGCAGTGAAGTATTTCGTTTTAGTCCTCGTCAAAGTGATTTGATGATAGTAGCAGGCTGGTGTACCTACAAAATGGCACATGCCGTAAAACGTATCTGGGACCAAATGCCCGACCCAAAATGGTGTATTGCTATGGGTGCTTGTGCGTCTACGGGAGGTATGCATCGCGTATATGGCGTAGTACAAGGTATTGATAACTTTTTACCCGTAGATATATACATACCTGGCTGTCCTCCAAGACCTGAAGTAGTTATTCATGCTTTACAAGCTATACAAAATAAAGTTAAATTAGAGCACTCTGTACTTCAAGACTAACACTAATACATGAATGTGGAGGAAACACTCAAAAACGCAGGACTACGCCTGACAGATACCCGAAAAGCAGTTCTTGCTGTTTTTATTGATGCAGACAAAGCACTTTCCCACAGCGATTTGGAAAACAAACTTTCAGATTGTGATAAAGTTACTTTGTACAGAACATTGTCCACTTTTCTTGAAAAAGACCTTATTCATAAAATTATTAACCCTGATGGGGTTGCTTTTTTTGCTCTGTGTAAACATCACAACCATTCTCAAAATTCTCATTGCCATTTGCATAATCACGGGCATTTTGTTTGTAAAGTATGCAAAGAAACCCGCTGTATAGATGATTTTGAAGTAGAAATCCCAAAAAACCTCCTTTTAACCAATCAGATAGATGAGATTTCTATTGTTTTGGAAGGAGTATGCGCAAATTGTGTAAAAATTCAAAACAAGGTGTAATATGGAATATATCAGTCGTTCTTTACCTGTGTATGTATATATGATTTGGGTTTTTGTGTTGCCTGTACTTATCGGATTTGGTACGCAAAGTATAGTAGCTTTCTGGGTATTTATTGGCATTATGGCAATAAGCTACTACTTGTATGCAAGAAACTTTTATCTTATCTGGAAAGATAAGGACAACCTGTATGCAAGAAACCGAACCAATATTTTTGCAAAAAAATATACTATACCGCTTTCTTCCATTCAAACTTATCAGATATATACTTCGTTACACAGAAAAGGCGTATTTATACAAACCAAAAACAAGGAAACCATTTTTATACCATGCTATAAGCTGAATAAAGCTAATTAAAGTTCACCTTAACCGCAATATACCACGCACTTTCATTGTATTGATTCCAAGACCTGTCAATTTTGATAACTGTGCCATAAGGGGCAAGAATATTTAACCCTACTCCATAACCATACAGCCAACAATTATTCATCATATTGTTAAAATTCTGGTAGCTGTATGTATACCCCATATCATAAAAACCTGTAAAATACATAGCCCAAGGTAAATCCCTGAACTGTTTTATGGGTACCCATTTCATGGCATACAAGCGCCTTTTCATAATTACATAGCGATATTCAAAACTTTGGAGTGTGTTGGCATGACCTTGTTGAACATAGTATTCGTTTCCGCGTATTACATGGTCATAACCCATAAAAATATACTCTTCAAAAGGGAGATTTTTACCTGTAATGCCTGAAAAAAGTCCTTCATATTTCCAGAAATGCCTTTTCCCAAACAGTTTTCCATACAACTGATAGTTTACTTTAAGTTTTACACTATGAAATTGATTGCTTAACAACCCTACATCTGTAGCTTCTATATTGTAATAATACCCTTTAAGTGGGTATTCTACAATATCTACGTGGTTATCAGTATATCTTATGCCCATTTTCAAGTATTGCAAGTGCTTATGTCCAAGCAGATACTCAGGGTTAAGCAGGAGAACGGAATCAGAAACCGAAAAATTTCTGTAATGAATATATGCATCTAATTTACGAAGTAAGGTAATTCTCTTGGAAAAATCCAATCTTACCCCACGATAAAACCTGCTGGAATGCACTTTTTGTCTGAAAAACTGCTCTCTACCTTGTGCCGTGCTGTATACCACTTCTTTCCGTTCAGAATAACTGCACAAAAAATTAAACCCTATACGTTGTTTGTAGTTCAGATTAGGCACATCATAAAAAAATATACCTGCTTTGGAATAGCCACTTGTTAAACTTATGCCTATGGTTTCATTGCGTCCCCTGAAATTTTCTATCCCTCCTGTAATGCCATACGTAACCCTTTTGAAACTTTTGTGTTGCCACCATATATTGAGGTTTCTGTCGCGCAACTCAAAAACAGGTACAGGCCATATATACCATCTCTCTGTAAGAATTATGTCTATAATGATAAAATTTGTATCTGCGCTGCATTTTTGAAACGTTACTTTTACTTCATTGAAAAGTTCCAGATTGTAAATTCGGTTACGTGCTTTTTGTAATTGTTGTTTAATTTCAGATTTGGCGATACTGTCGTTAGGTTTTATGTTTAGTTCCTGTAAAATAACTTTATCTCGTGTGATTTTATTACCTGTAATGTACACGTTATAGACGTAATAATATCCGTCTGCATTTGCAAAAACAAAGAAAACAGAACCTGAAAGCCACAGCAAAACCAACCAAAACCTTTTGTACACGTTTTACAAATATAGGTATTTCGTTACAAATGAATTCTATGTATATGAGTGATTATCTTCAGAACCGATTATAAAATTCAATCACACGGGGATTTACTTTTATTTTGTAGGGGTCTACGGGTTTGAGCAGCGTAATACCTGATAACGTTCTTGCTCGGCTTAATGCTACATACACTTGCCCTTCTGCAAACGCATTAGATACATCTATGTTGACTTTTTGGAATGTCATACCTTGACTTTTGTGTATTGTAATGGCATACGCTAATTTTAACGGATATTGTGTATATGTACCGAGAACCGTCTGAACAATTTTTTTCTCTTTTGGGTCGTACTCATATCGGATATTTTCCCAAACTTCTTTTTGCACCAGCACTAACCGTTCTTTGTTGTCCTCATCTTTAATTTTAACTACTATACCATTTTCATCTAAGGCAACAATTGTTCCCAATGTTCCATTTTGCCAACCATTGCCCACAGTAACCGACCATGCTTCTTCTGCGTCATCTTCGGAGTTATTAACCAATTCATTAGCAAGGGTTTTATTACGAAGAAACATGACTTGTGCGCCTACTTTAAGTTCTAAAAGCATAGGTGCAGGCAAGTTATTCGGGTTAAATTCATCTTTAATAACGCCCTGATAAGTATATAGTTTTCCATCTAATCCGCTTAGTCCTTTCTGATTGTATTCGTCTACTTCTACATTGCGTGTAAGCAAATTGATACTGCCGTCATAAAAGTCTACCGTAAAATTGGGATTATGCCTCTGATTAAGGATTTGAATATAAGGGTCGTTGTAAGGTTGTATATCTTTTGTACGTATACGATTTAGAATTTCTATAAAATCTTTGTCTTTTTGCCTGTGTACGGTTTGGAGTTCTATCAGATGAATAGGTTGTTTTTTGAATACTTTTGCTTCAAAGAAGAAGGGGCTTGGGTATCTTTTTTTAAAGTCCTCCAATAGGGTTTGTTGTTCAGATTTTTTTTCTTCCACAATAGGAGCAAGTTGAAACAAATCTCCGAAAAATATCAGTTTTTTACCACCAAAAGGAACATAATTCTGCATATTGATTCGCAGATAAGTATCTATGGCATCTATCAAATCTGCCCTTAACATGGATACTTCATCAATAATGATTACTTCAATTGCCCTTATAAGCTGTGATTGACTGGATTCATTTGAGAGTTTTTTTATCTCTTCATCATCTTCGAGCATAATGCGCAGTGGAAACTTAAAGAAGGAGTGAACCGTCTGCCCTCCTGCATTAACGGCGGCTATACCTGTGGGTGCAAGCACAACCGTTTTACCTTTGGCTGCATGATTTTTGACATAATGTTTCAATAAGGTACTTTTACCCGTGCCTGCTTTACCTGTAACAAAAATACAGCGATACATGTCATTTTGCATAACCTGCAAAACCTGCTCAAATTCAGGTGTAATGGTAATGCTTTCTTTTTCTGTGATATTTGGTGTATGTATTATGTTCATACAAAAACTGATGCAATTTACTAAAAAAGATATTGCTACACATTATTTTTGAAGAGAAAACTCTACTTTTTTTTATTGAAATGGATATGCTTATTGTACAGAGCTAACTTAAAGTAATTATTTACGTGGTGTAATTATATTTACGTGATTTGTTCTTTATTTAGAGCGTGTCCCTACGCAGGTGGGCTTATGCCCTTCTGCTTCGGGTCGGGCTATGCGCTGATAGAGACGTGGCATGCCACGTCTGTACTTCACAGGCTACGCCTGTTGCGGGCTTTCCGCTGCTATCCCTCACGCGGGTAAGCGCGTGTACGTACGCATACAAAGTAAATGCCTATTCATTCGCTTAAAATTATACGTATAAATTTTTTTCTGCCTGAATTTCAAACACTTCAAAAAAAAAAACATAAATTATTTGAAATATAAAAACTGCTTTTTATGTTTGCATCACTATGAAGCAATTAAAAATTATCGTACTTTTGTTGGTAATGATTGCCACAGGTACAATAGGGTTCGTCAGTTGTAGTAAAAAAGAAATGGTATCTACTGCAACAGAAAAAGAATATGCTGTATCTCTTAATGCACAAGAAAAAACATGGCTTTCAGAATTAGAAAAACAAGCTCAAAAAGCGTTAGACGAAAATCCTGATGCTAAAACGTCAATTACTATTGCTAATCCAA
>Ga0272446_1005287_pt1 | contig 14390 bp, 13 predicted proteins | sample YNPCB0061_FD_194587 | JGI IMG/M metagenome (GOLD analysis project Ga0272446, IMG submission 194587) | Hot spring microbial mat communities from Yellowstone National Park, WY, United States - YNP-CB-006-1 | ecosystem: Environmental > Aquatic > Thermal springs > Hot (42-90C) > Sediment | place...
CCCTGAACCGAGCGTCGAGCCGAGCGTCGAACCGAGCGTGGAGCCGAGCGTCGAGCCGAGCGTGGAGCCGAGCGTCGAGCCGAGCCTAGCGCCCACCCCGACGCCGACCCCGACCGGCGAGGTCCTCGCCGCCACCGGCACCCCGCGGGTCACGCCGCCAGCGACAAATACGGCGACCGTCGCGTCGGCGCCCAGCTCCACGGCCTGGCGCCTCGCCCTCCTCGGCCTCGCCGCGGCCATCGCGCTGACCCTCGTCCTGACCCCGGCCATCGACCGACGCCGAGGCCGCTAGGACCGTCGCTGTCCCCGAGCCTGAGGCCGAGCCGCCCACCGCGGCTCGGCCTCATCGTTTCTGGATCGAGCTCCGGGCCGGGCTCGTGATCCTCCGACCTACCGGCCAGAGAGCTCAGATCGACAGGCGCTCGCCCCGCGTCACGAAGCGAACCGGGCCTCCGTACGCCGCCCGGACCCGCGCCAGGACCGCCGCGGGATCGAACCCCATCTGGAGGTGGGTGAGGAAAACGGCGCCCGGCCTGGCCCGCTGGGCCAGTTCGGCGACGTCGTCGGCGTTGAGATGCCAGGCGCCACTCGGGACCGGGCTCGTGCCGAACGAGACCTCGACGAGGACCGTGTCGCCGGGCCGGACGAGGGCGACGAGGTCCTCGACGCGACCGCAATCGCCCGAATAGACGAGCCCGACTCGGCCGACGCCGATCGTCACTCGGAAGGCATAGCTGTCGGCCAGGTGGGCGACCCGCGCCGCCTCGATCGTGAACGGTCCGACGGAGATCTCCCCAGGTGCGAGGACGCCGATCTCGAGCGCGGCGGTCGCGAAGCCCGGCTCGGCGTGGAGGGCGTCCAGGCGCGTCTCGAGGCCGGCGGGGCCGAAGACGGCGACCCGAGCCGGCGGGCGACACTCGTAGCGGAGGTAGTGGCGGAGCGGCACGAGATCGATGAAGTGGTCCGGATGGAGGTGGCTGACGAACACCGCCGTCAAGTCCCTCGGTTCGGTGGCGAGGGCGAGCTCGGTGAACGTGCCCTGACCGAGGTCGAGGACGACGGCGGCTCCATCGTGGGTGACGAGGTAGGCCGAACCGAGGGCGCCGGGGCGGTTGGAGTACGCCGGCCCGGCGCCGAGGACCGTCAGCTCCACCGACGCTGGGGGGCTTGGTGCGCGTGCATGGTGGCCAGCCTAGCGGATGGAACGGTCGACCGGAGCGGTCCTGACGGTCGGGACTCTCGGGCGCGGTCGAACGATGGCGACGACGACGAACCCAGGCGACCTGCGTCCGCCGGCGAGGTCTGGCTGGCTACGGCGAGGGCGTGCCCTGGCCCGGCGACGTCCGACCCGGCTTTGGGCTCGGCGGGCCGCCTGGGGCGTGGCTCGGAGCGGCAGTCGGCGCCGGGCTCTCGACCGGCCCGGGTGCTGGGGTCGGCGACGGCTTGCCCCGACTCTTGATCTTCTCGATCGTCGCCTCGTTCCGCTCGATGACCTGCTGGACGGCGTCGGCCGCCGGCTCGGGGAGCCGTTCGGCGAGGGTGTCGAGGACGACCCGGTGGCGCTCGAGGACGATCTCGAGCCGGTCGGCCCGATCGAGGTCGTCGCCGGCCGCCTGGAGGGCCGCGGCGACGGTCTCCCGGTAGGCCTCGAGGGCGGCCCGAACGGCGGCACCGTTGCCGTGCTCGGCCGCCTGGTTCGCTTCCGAGAGCCGTGCCTCCAGGCGGGCGATCTCGGCCTCGGCACGGGCCCGGGCGTCACCGGGCAGGGTCACCGTCTCGACCCACAGCCGCAGGCCGTAGAGCGGCCCGCCCGGTTCGCTCGCCGCGGCGGCCCCGGCCAGCGCCCCGAGGGCCAGGGCGGCAGCGAGGAGGGCGGCGACCGCGCGGCGATGCCGGCCACGGCTGGGTCGGCCGACGGCCCAGCGCGCCCCACGCTCGCCAGAAACGACGGTCAGCCCGACCGCGCGCCGCTCGGCCTCCAGGAGGAAGCGGCGTCGCATGCGGGCGCGCACCTCCGCGTCGAGGCCGAGCCGGTCGTCCGCGTAGCGGCGGAGGAGGGCCTCGATCTCGCCGTCGGCACCGGCGGCCGAGCCCGTCGAATGCGAGCCCGTCGAAGAGCGGTGTCCCTGGTCGGTCATCGGGTCCTACGGCTTCTCGCCCGGCCGTCGCCTCGGCCGAGCGCTGGGTTCGGCGGCGTCGGGCTCCGACGCGCGGGGTCGCTCGTCGCCTTCGGGCGTCGAGATCCCGAGGTGCCGCCGGAGGGCGGCGATGGCGCGGAACTGGAGACCGCGGATCGTCCCCTCTTGGCGACCCATCGCCACGGCGGCTTCGCGGGCCGAGAGGCCGGCGAAGAACCGGAGGGCGATGACGTCTCGTTGATCCTCGGTCAGCTCGGTGAGGGCGATGCCCACCGCGTCCAGCTCCTCTCGCAGGGCCACGATGGCGTCGGGGTCGGCGGCTTCGGCCGGTCGTTCGGCTGCGGCGTCGAGGCCGACGGCCTCGTGGCGGGTGCGGATATGGTCGATGACGGCGTTCCGGGCGAGCCGGAAGAGCCAACCCCCGAAGGGGACGCCCCGCGACTCGTAGCGCGGGAGCGCCTCCAGGACCTTGACGAAGATGGTCTGGGTCAGGTCCTCCGCGTCGGCCGGGTTCCGAACGCGGCTGGCGACGTAGCGATAGACCCGCTCGTGGTAGAGATCGAAGAGGGCGCCGCAGGCGTCTGCGTCGCCCACCCGAGCGGCCGCCACGAGCTGCTCGATCGCTGCCTCGTCGTGATCCATAACGATCCGCCTGGCCGCCCGTTAGGTGGCGAGCGGCCGCCGGCCGCCGGCGGGGGCGAGGAGGGCGGACGGGATGGGCACCTCGACGGGCGGCCCGCCGCGCCGGAAGTGGAGCGCCCGCCAGCCGTTGGCGACCGCGATCCGGTACGCGTGCTCGAGCCCGAAGGCGAAGTGTTCGGCTCGGTGGGCGTCGGAGCCGAGGCTGACTCGCCGTCCGCCGAGTTCCCGGTAGCGGGCGACGACGGCCGGGTGGGGGTACGGCTCCCGCGCCGCCTGACGGAGGCCGCTGGCGTTCACCTCGAGCCCGGTCCCGCTCTCGACGAGGGCCCGGAGGATCGGCTCGACGAGCTCGGGCGCCGCGGCGATGGTGGCCGGCGGGACGTGGGGGACGAGGTAGCGCTTGACGAAGTCGAGGTGGCCGAGGGTGTCGAACAGGCCGCTCCGGGCCGCCGCGAGGACCTCGTCGAAGTAGGGCCGGAGGATCTCGGCCAGGCCCCGACCGGCGACGAAGCCAGCGACGCGCCCGGGTCGGTAGGGCGAATCGGGGCCGACGTGAACCGAGCCGATGGTGAAGTCGTAGCGGTGGCGGCGGAGATGCGCCCGGATCTCGGCTTCGAAGCGGCGCTCGTAGGTGATCTCCGCGCCGTAGCGGATGGCGACCCGGTCCGCCCAGCGCTCGGCCAGCTCGCGAACGAGCCGCTCGCGCTCCGCCGGCGGGACCCCGGAGCTGGGGCTTCGCGGGTCGAAGTCGAGATGGTCGGTGATGGCGATCTCGGCGATCCCCCGCTCGACGGCGAGGGCCGGGTAGACGTCGAGGGGGACGTCGCTGTCGTGGGAGAGGTGGGTGTGGAGGTGGCTGTCGAGCGGGAGGTCGCGATCGGCGGTCGGGTCGCCGAACTGCCCCGTCGCCCCCGGATCTCGGCTCTTCGTCGAACCCCCGGTGGCTTCGCTCACCCGCCGATGACGCCGAGCTCGCGCCCGACCCGCTCGAAGGCGTCGAGGGCGATGTCGAGCTGCTCGTCGCTGTGGGCGGCCGTGACGATCGTCCGGATCCGGGCCTTGTCGAGGGCGACCGTCGGATAGACGACGGAGGTGGCGTAGATCCCCTCCTCGAAGAGGCGGTCGCTGAAGCGGATGGCGAGGGCCGACTCGCCGAGCATGATCGGCGTGATCGGGGTCTCCGAGATCCCGGTGTCGAAGCCGAGCCGCCGGAGCTCGGCCTTGAAGCGGCGGGTGTTGACCCAGAGTCGCTCGATCCGCTCCGGCTCCTCCTGGAAGATCCGGATCGCCTCGAGGCACGCCGCCACGACGGCTGGCGGGTGCGAGGTCGAGAAGAGGAAGGGCCGGGCCCGTTGGGTGAGGTAGTCGATGAGGGTCGCCGAGCCGGCGACGTAGCCGCCGAGAACGCCGACCGCCTTCGAAAGGGTCCCGATCTGGATGGCGACCCGGCCGTGGAGGCCGAAGTGATCGATGGTCCCGCGACCGTTGCGGCCGAGGACGCCCGAGGCGTGGGCGTCGTCGACCATGACCGCTGCTCCCACCTCCTCGGCCGCGGCGACGATCTCCGGCAGGGGCGCGATGTCGCCGTCCATGCTGAAGACCCCGTCGGTGACGACGAGGATGGAGCGGTACGGTTCGCCCTCGTGGCCCGGATCCTCGCGCCCCCGCTCGGCGGCACTGCGGAGGATCTCCCGGAGGGCGGCGACGTCGCGATGGGGGTAGATCTTCCGGGGCGCCTTCGAGAGCCGCATCCCGTCGATGATCGAGGCGTGGTTCAGGGCGTCCGAGACGATGAGGTCGCGCTCGTCGGTGATGGCCGGGATGACGCCGGTGTTCGCCGTGAAGCCCGACTGGAAGGTGAGGACGGCCTCGACGCCCTTGAAGCGGGCGAGCTCGGCCTCGAGCTCCATGTGGAGCTCCATGGTCCCGGCGATGGTCCGGACGGCGCCCGATCCTGCCCCGTAGTCGCGGACGGCGGCGATGGCCGCTTCGCGGAGTCGCGGGTCGTGGGTCAGGCCGAGGTAGTCGTTCGAGGAGAGGCTGATGACCCGCCGCCCATCGAGGACCACCTCGGGGCCCTGAGCCGACTGCATGACCCGGAGCGGCCGATAGAGATGGCGGGCATGGAGCTCGGCGAGTTCGGCCTCGAGGTAGGCGAGGGGAGGCCGGGCCGGCTTCGCCGGCGGATCGGTCGTGGCGTCGCTCATCGGTCGGTCCAATCCATGATCACCTTGCCCGATTCGCCGGACCGGGCGACGGCGAAGGCGGCGGCGTAGTCGCGGGCGTGGAAGCGATGGGTGATGGCCGGTCGGATGTCGAGCCCGGACTGGAGCATGACGGTCATCTTGTACCACGTCTCGTACATCTCGCGGCCGTAGATGCCCTTGAGGGTCAGCATCTTGAAGATGACCTCCGAGAGATCGATGGCGAACTCGCTCGTCGGGATCCCGAGGATCGCCATCCCGGCCCCGTGGGCCATGTTCGCCAGAGCCGTCCGGAAGGCGCCGGGGCTGCCGGACATCTCAAGGACGACGTCGAAGCCCTCCACCATCCCGAGCTCGCGCTGGACGTCCTGGAGGTCGCGCTCACGGGGGTCGATGACGACATCGGCGCCCATCCGAGCCGCGATGGCCCGGCGGTAGGGATTCGGCTCGGAGACGACGACGAAGCGGGCGCCGGCGTGGCGGACGACGGCGGTGGCCATGAGGCCGATCGGCCCGGCGCCGCTGACGAGGACGTCCTCGCCGAGGACGGGGAAGGCGAGGGCGGTGTGGACGGCGTTCCCGAAGGGGTCGAAGATCGCCGCGACCTCCTCGTCGATCCCGGGCCAGTGGTGCCAGACGTTCGTCATCGGCAGGGCGACGTACTCGGCGAAGGCGCCGTCCCGGCCGACGCCGAGGCCGATGGTGTGGGCGCAGAGGTGGCGGCGACCGGCCAGGCAGTGGCGGCAGCGACCGCAGACAACGTGGCCTTCACCGGAGACGAGATCGCCGGGCTGGAAGTCGGTGACGTTGCTGCCGACCTCGACGATCTCACCGACGAACTCGTGGCCGACGATGAGGGGCGGTCGGACGGTTCGGGCGGCCCAGGGATCCCAGGCGTCGATGTGGAGGTCGGTCCCGCAGATGCCGGTCTTGTGGACGCGGATGAGGACGTCGTTGATGCCGATCTCCGGGACCGGGACCTCGCGGAGCTCGAGGCCGGGGCCGGGGGCGGTCTTGACCAGGGCGAGCATCGTCCGCGGGCGCTCGCCGGTCCCGCTCATGGCCGGGCTGGCCGATGGGCTCGGCGACCGGGTTCGGTCGTCGGGGTTTGTTCGGCCGCCGTCGACGGGTCGGGGATCGGCGTGTCGGCGGCGTCGACGACGGGGTTCGCGACCTCGCCGATCCCGTCGACGGCGACCCGGACTCGATCGCCGGGCTCGAGAAAGACGGGCGGGGTCCGGAAGACCCCGACGCCGGCCGGGGTTCCGGTCACGACGAGGTCCCCGGGCTCGAGGGTGATGACGGCGCTGATGAAGGCGATGAGCTCGGCGATGGAGAAGATCATGTCCCGGGTGGATCCGTTCTGCATCTCGAGCTCGCGGCCGGCGTCCGGACCGCCCCCGGGCATCCGCCACGAGCGGACGGCGAGATCGTGGGGATCGGGGATGTCGGCGGCGTCGACGAGCACCGGTCCGACGGGCAGGAAGGTGTCCGAGCCCTTGGCCCGAAGCCACTGGCCGTCACCGTGCTCGCCGGGTCGGAGGGCGGCGGGGTTGCCCTGCCAGTCCCGGGCCGTGACGTCGTTGCAGACGACGTAGCCGCCGACGTGGGCCATCGCCGCGGCGGCGGGGACGGCCCGGGCGCGGCGCCCGATGACGACCCCGAGCTCGGCCTCCAGATCGAGGGCGTGGGTCCCGGGTGGACGGACGATGGGCTCGCCGTCGGCGACGATGGTGTTGGCGAACTTGGCGAAGAGGACGGGTCGGTCGGGGAGGGGCCGGCCCTGCTCGGCAACGTGGTCGCGGTAGTTCCAGCCGATGCAGATGATCTTGCCCGGGGCGGAGACGGCGGGTGCCGGCCGGAGCCCGGCCCGAGGAACGCGGCGACCGTCGGCGAGCTCGACGAGATCGGCGGCGAGGAGTCGGCCGACGTCGATGCCGGGGCCGACCGGGAGCCAGCTTGGAGCGAGGCCGGCGGACAGGCCGATGGGGTGGGCGTCGGTCCGGAAGAAGTAGCGCCGCATGGCGGGTGCAGATCAGCCCGGGGCGGGGGTCGGGGAGGCGGGCGGGGTGGTCGGACTTGGGCTGGGCTCGGCGCTCGGGCTCGGCGGGGCGCAGAGCGGCTCGGGGTTGCCCCGTTCGGCCTCGGTCCGGAAGAAGGCCATGATCGCGTCGACGTCGAGCTCGTCCTGGTAGAGGACCCGCCCCCAGACGAGGGCAGCGTAGCGATGCGGGAGCTCGTCGAAGCGGGCGATGACGGGGCTCCCGACGACGTTGCCGGCGAGGTTGCAGACCGGGCTGAGGGGGAAGTTCGCCGCCAGCTCCCGGAGCGCAGCGTGGGCGGTCGTGTCGCTCGCCGTGTCGGGGCGGTACAGGATCACGAGGGCACCGTGCTCGAGGTTGTGGACCCAGCTCTGGGGGAGGACCGTCGACTCGGGCGGGTAGTAGCGGGGCGGGATCGGCCCTTGGCCGGCCTCGTTGTAGTGGGGACCCGAGGCGGGCGGACAGCTCGTGTACGTCCACCGCTGACCCCGGGCGAGGTGGGTCCGCCCCTGGTCGGGCTGGACCTCGCCGAGCCGACCAGGCTGCGGGCTCGGGCTCGGATCCCAGATGGTCACGCAGGCATACGCCTTCTGGGATGCCTGCGTGACGACGAAGATCCCGGCCAGAGCGAGGCCGACGACCGCGACGCCGCCGACGATGGCGGTCCGGTAGCGCTCGAGGGGTGAACGGCGGTCGGCGGCGAGGCGGCGCCCGGGTCGGTCGGCACCGGGGCGGGTGGGTCGTCGGGTTCGATCGGTCACCTGGTCACCTGGTCAGCATTCGGTCGCGGGCCGCCTCGTCGATGGCGAGGCAGCGGCCCCGTGGAGCGGCGGTCGGGCCCACAGCGTAGCGCGCCCGAAGGGAGCGCGTCGGCGGCCCGAAGGATCCGGCGATGATCGGCGCGACGGCCGCCGGCGAGGTCAGGGCTCGTTCAGGTACGCCCGAACGGCCGGCCGGGTCAGGCCGTAGAAGAGGGCGACGGCCAGGAGCCCGGCGCCGAGGGCAGGGGCGACGAAGCCACCGAGGAGCAAGATCGGCACGGCCGGGATGGTCAGGCTCGAGAGCCCGAGGGCGAGGCCGCGGGCCGCCTCCTTCCGCTGCAGGACGAGGGTGATCGTGAAGATGGTGTAGGCGAGGAGACTCATGACGACGAGGCCCTCGAAGCTCAAGGGGGCGCTGATCGCCAGGTCGACGACGCTGCGGAGCGAGAGGCCGATGAGGACGAGGATGACGAAGGCGTAGCCGAGGAAGAGGCGGAGGCCGGCCGGCATGGCCGCGAGCTGGCTGAGCATGGCGATGCGGAATTGTGCCACGCGCCCGGTCCGGGGCGCCGATCGCCGGCCGCCCTCGCCGGCCCGGCGTCGCCCGTCGGGACCGATGCCCCGGGCCGGCCGGACCGGGCCTCCGCCCGCTCGATACGCAGGACAGAGGCTGGCGACGCGCACAACCGTGAAGAGGGGTCTTGACAAGCGGACCCGCTGCCTGTTAGGGTCTAAACCGGTTTGCTAAACTGCTTCATGGGATCTGGCGCGGCAGTGAGGAGGACTCGTGGAACAGCGGCGTCGACGGGCGCGGATCGCCGATGTCGCGCTGGCCGCCGGGGTCAGCAAGACCGCCGTCTCCTTCGCCTTCAACCAGCCCGATCGGCTGGCTCCGGAGACCGTGCTCCGGATCCGCGAAGTCGCCGAGCAGCTTGGCTACCGACCCCACCCCGTGGCCCGGATGTTGAGCCAGCGGCGAACGCGGACCGTCGGTGTCGTCGTCCCTCAGGCCCTCTCGGTGGTCTTCTCGAACCCCTTCATCGGCGCCTTCAGTGAAGGCGTCGCGCGGGTCGTCGAGGAGGAGGGCTACGGGCTCATGTTCATCTCCCCGCTCTATGGTTCCCTCGCCCGGGCGATCGACCGGGCCACGGTCGACGGTCTCGTCGCCATCGGCCTCTCGGCCCACCACCCCGAGCTCGATCACATTCGTCAGTCGGGGCTGCCGATGGTCCTCGTCGACTCGAGCCCGCTGCCAGACACCCCATCCGTCGATGTCGACGACGAGGGCGGAGCCCGGGCGGCTGCCCGACACCTCATCGAGCTCGGCCACCGTGCGTTCCTCGTCCTGGCCGTCGAGCCGCCGCCGCCGGCCACCCGCCACGACCCTGAAGGCGTCCTTGCTCGGCGTCTCGTTGGCTACCGGGCCGCAGCGGCGGAGCATGGCCTGGAGATCCCCGACGAGTCGGTCGTCGTCGGCCCGGCGACCATCGACGGCGGGGCGGCGGCCTTCCAACGGGCACTGGCCCGCGGCATCCGTCCCACCGCGGTCCTCGCCATGAGCGACGCCATGGCGATCGGCGCGATGCGCGCCGCGGCCGACCTCGGCCTGTCCGTTCCGGGCGACCTCAGCGTCGTCGGCTTCGACGACATCGACCTCGCCCGGCAAGTCCATCCGGCCCTCACGACGGTGCACCAGCCGGTGCGCCGGAAGGGTGAAGAAGCCGTCCGGCTCCTCCTGTCGGTGCTCGACGGACGCGAGCGCGTCACCGAGCATCGGCGGTTGGAGACCCGGCTCATCGTTCGGGCGTCGACCGGACCGGCGCCGAGTCGTGATCACCTGGCGATTGCCGTGGGCGGGGGTGCCGGCTGAGCTGCCCGAAGCGGTCGCCAGAAGCGGATGACAGGAGGAGAAAGACCGTCATGAAGCTACGGACCAGTCTTCTCGCCTTCGCGAGTGCCGTGGCGATCGTCGCGGCCGCCTGTGGGGGCGCAGCGAGCCCCACGCCGTCGGCACCCGCGTCGGCCCCTGCCTCGGCGCCCGCGTCGGCCCCTGCCTCGCCATCGGCTCCGGCCACGGTGACCGGCAAGCTCACCGTCTGGCACGCCTACGGCTCCGCCGGCGGGAGTGCCGAGTTCCGGGCCTTCGAGCGGATCCGGCAGACGGTCGAGGCCGAGAACCCAGGCCTCACGATCGAGGCCCTCGATGTGCCCTTCAGCGACATCTTCAAGAAGTTCGAGACCGAGTCGGCGGCCGGCGGCGGCCCCGACATGTTCATCGCCCCGAACGATAGCCTCGGGGCCGAAGTCCGCGGCGGCTTCCTCGAAGATCTGACCGGCAAGATCGACGACGTCGTCGCGAATTCGACCGAGGTCTCGGTCGCCGGCAGCACCGTCGACGGCAAGCTCTACATGGTGCCGGAGTCCCTCAAGGCCGTCGCCATGTACTACGACAGCAAGAAGGTCCCCAATCCCCCGAAGACGACCGACGAGCTGCTCGCCTTCGTGAAGAACGGCGGCAAGGTCGGCCTCATCGCCCCAGGCGGCGGCGCGCCCTACTTCCAGTGGGGCTTCTACTACGCCTTCGGCGGGGCGATCTTCGACGACAGCGGGAAGTGCGCCGCGACCGCCAACAGCGGTGTCGCCGACGCGATGAAGTTCGTCGCCGATCTCAAGGCTGCCGGCGCCCTCGTCGATCCCGACTACGGCAAGGTCAACGACGCCTTCAAGAACGGTCAGATCGACATCATCTTCAACGGCAACTGGACCCTCGGCGACTACCGTCAGGCCCGAGCAGATCTGGCTGTCGCGCCGCTGCCGGCCGGCCCGGCCGGCCCCGCTCGCCCGCTCGTCGGGGTCGACGGCTGGTACATCAATACCGCCTCGGCGAATAAGGACCTCGCCATCAAGGTGGCGAGCCTCCTCGTCAGCGCCGCGGCCCAGCAGATCTACGTGGACGTCGCCGGCCACGTTCCGGCGAACAAGACCATCCAGATCATCGACCCCTTGGTGAAGTCCTTCTCCGAGGCCATCAACCAGGGCATGGCCCGCCCGCAGACCAAGGAGATGGACAACTACTGGGGGAACTTCGGCAACGCCTGGGACGAGGTCCTCCAGAAGGGAACCGATCCGGCGACCGCCGTCGCCGCGGCCTGCGCGGCCATGGACAAGGCCAACAACAAGTAGCTCCCGGCTGGGACGTCACCGGCCGGAGCCGGTGTACGCTGGGATGGGACGTGGGCGGGGGACGGCACCCTCGCCCACGCTCCCGCCCGCCGGACCCTTCGATGCGGGGAGGACGACGATGAGGGTGGAACGATGACCGCCATCGCCGTGCAGCCGACGGGCTGGCGGGCGCGCCTGATGGGCGGCGGAAGGACGGCCCGGATCGCCTACCTCTATCTCGTGCCGGCCTTCCTCGTCATGGGCGTGATCACGATCTACCCCCTCCTCTTCCAGGTCTGGATGTCGTTCACCGACTACGGCATCCAGAATCTGCGAGCGGGTTCAGCCCCGCCGAATTGGGTCGGCCTCGACAACTACGTCAACGTCCTGACGAGCCAGCTGGCGATCCCGAACTTTCACTTCGTCCGGCTCATCCTCTACAACATCTGGTGGGCGATCAGCAACGTCGTCATCCACGTCGTCCTCGGCGTCGCCATCGCCGTCCTCCTCCACACCCCGGGGCTCCGCTTCAAGCGCTTCTACCGAGCCCTCTTCATCCTGCCGGTCATCATCCCGCCGATCATCGTCGCCACGGTCTGGAAGAACATGTACGACCCCCAGGATGGGGCCATCAACCAGCTCCTGGCGGGGACGATCGGCGTCCTCTTCCGGATGCCGCCCGAGATGTTCCGGATCGACTGGCTGCGACAGGTCGAAGACCCGATCCCGTTCATCCCGCTGCCGCTCGCCTACTACGCGATGCTCATCACGAATACCTGGCTCGGCTGGCCCTTGAACTCGGTCGTGGCTACGGGCGCCCTCCAGGCGATCCCCCAGGAGCTCTACGAATCGGCCGAGATGGACGGAGCGAGTGGCTGGCAGAAGTTCCGCTACATCACGATCGCCTACCTCCGCCCGGCCATGATCCCGTACGCCATCTACGGTTTCGTCATCACCTTCAACCTCTTCCACCTCGCCTACTTCATGTCGGCGGGCGGCCCCTTCGGGCGGACGGAGCTCCTCGTTACCCAGGCCTACCGGCTCGTCAACGAGCAGCGGCTCTACGGCGTCGGCGCCTCCTTCGCCGTCATCATGTTCTTCATCCTCCTGGCGATCACGCTCGTGACGAACCGGATCGCCAAGGCGACCCGCTCGTACACGGAGGTCTGAGGGGACAGCGATGGCGACGATCGGTCTCACCCGACCGCTCCCTCGGGTCGCGCTCCGCCGAGCGGGACGGGGTCGCCTCTCCCTCCCCAAGCAGGCCTTCCTCCAGGCCCTCTGCATCCTCATCCTCCTGACCGTCCTCTTTCCGATCCTGTGGGTCTTCAGCCTCTCGCTCGACCCGCTCAACCGATCGCGGCCGGAGGGCCTCTCGATCATCCCGAGCAACGCGACCCTCGAGGCGTACGAGCAGGTCATCCGCCAGCCGACGAACAACCCGATCTCCTTCCTCGGCTTGGCGGCGAACAGCCTCAAGATCGCCGTCGGGAGCTCGGTCGTCAGCGTCGCCATCGGCGTCAGCGCCGCCTACGCCTTCTCGCGCCTCCGTTTCCGGTTCCGCGAGGCGCTCATGCTCACGATCCTGGGCGTCCTCATGCTGCCGCCCGTGGCCACCCTGACGCCGCTCTTCGTCATGCTCAACCAGGTCCAGGTCGACCTGCCGGTCCTCGGCCAGTTCAACCTCCGGAACTCCCTCCTCGGGGTGGGCCTGGCCATCATCTCGGGGCTCTTGCCCTTCGCCATCTGGAACCTGAAGGGCTACCTCGACACGATCCCGCGGGACCTCGAGGAGGCGGCCTGGGTCGACGGCGCGACGACGAACCAGACCTTCGTCCGGATCATCCTCCCCCTCGCCATGCCGGCCATCGCGGTCACCGGCTTCCTCGGCTTCGTGGGCGGCTGGACCGAGTTCTACTTCTCCTGGATGTTCCTCAACAAGCCCGACGACCAGACCCTCGCCATGGCCCTCTACTCGATGCAGGGCCAGTTCACGAACACGCCCTGGTCCGCCTTCTCCGCCTTCGCCATCCTCTTCGCCATCCCGCCGGCGGTCGTTTACTTCTTCGCCCAGCGCTGGATCACCTCCGGTCTGGCCATCGGAGCCGTCAAGGGGTGATCGGCGCAACGGGGCGCCGCTCAGCGCTCGAGGGCGATGAGGACGGTCTCGTACGGCTCGAGGCGCTCGATCGGCGCGTAGGCCGCGAAGCCGCCCCGGCTCGTCACGAGCGGTGGCCTGACCGATCGCCCGTCGAGGAGGGAGCGGGCCCGCTGCACGCCGCAGAGCGGACCCTGATCGAGATCGAGGTGGATCCCGGTCAGCGGTTCCGGTCCGAGGTTGACGAGCGTGAGGACCGCCTGGGTCCCGTCCGAGCGGAGGGTCGACCAGACCGCCGACGACGAGGCATCGACGGTGACCGCATCGCCCCGGCGGAGGGCTGGGTTGGCCGAGCGGAGCCTGATCAAGCGCCGGTAGTGGCCGAGGAGCGAGCCCGGATCGTCTCGCTGGGCCGCCACCGTCACGGCCGGCCAGTCGTCACCGAAGGGCTGCCAGGGCGCGGCGCTGCTGAACCCGCCTCCGGGCGAGGCGTCGCTCCAGGGCATCGGGACCCGGATGCGCTCGTCCGGCTTCCGACCGGCGAGACCAATCTCCTCCCCGTAGTAAAGGAAGGGGACACCGGGCCCGGTGAGGAGGAGCGAGGCGGCGGCGCGGAGCGCGCCCGGGTTCTGGCCGAGCTCGCTGGCGACCCGGGTCTGGTCGTGGTTGGTCAGGAACGTCGCCACCTGCCAGGCCGGATAGCGGGAGCGGACCTCAGCGGCCACGCCGACGAGGGGTGCTCGGTCGCCGAGCCTGAGGGCGCCGACCAGCCCGGCCGCGAGGGGGAAGTCGAAGGCGAGGTCGAGGGCGCCCTCGGAGACGTAGCGGCTGCTCACCGACGAGATGTCCCAGACCTCGCCGAGGAGGAGCGCGTCGGGCGCCGCGGCATGGACGCGCGCCCGAAAGGTCCGGAGCCAGGCGCGGGTCGAGGCCGTGTTCACCTGGCGGTCAGGCCCTTCTTCGATGAGATGCTTGGCGGCGTCGAGGCGGTAGCCGTCGATGCCGACCTCGGAGATCCAGGATCGGGCCAGATCGGTGAGTTCGGCCGTCACGGCCGGGCTCGCCAGGTTGAGATCCGGCATCCCGGGACCGAAGGCGCCGTAGTAGAAGCGAGGGCCGTACCGGTGCCACGGTGGACCGCCGGCGACCGCCGGCCAACCGGGGTCGGCGTCTCGCCAGATGTACCAGTCGGCGTAGGCGGGGTCACCGGCGGCCGAAGCCCGGAACCAGGGGTGCTCGGTCGACGTGTGGTTAAGGGCGAGGTCGAGGATAACGGCGATCCCTCGGGCGTGGGCCCCCTCGACGAGCGCCCGGAGGTCGTCGATGGTCCCGTAGTCGGAGTC
>Ga0272446_1005288_pt1 | contig 14388 bp, 13 predicted proteins | sample YNPCB0061_FD_194587 | JGI IMG/M metagenome (GOLD analysis project Ga0272446, IMG submission 194587) | Hot spring microbial mat communities from Yellowstone National Park, WY, United States - YNP-CB-006-1 | ecosystem: Environmental > Aquatic > Thermal springs > Hot (42-90C) > Sediment | place...
AGAGGACCAGGGCGGTGGTCCCGGTCCACTTCGCCGGCGCCCCCTGCGATCTCGACCCGCTGCGGCAAATTTGTGAAGCCCGCGGCATCCGCCTGTTTGAAGACGCCGCCCACGCCGTCGGCACCGCCTACAAAGGCCGACTGGTGGGCTCCGACAGCGATGTGGCGGTGTTCAGCTTCCATCCCATCAAGAACATGACCACCGGCGAAGGCGGGATGGTCCTTTGCCGCTCCCCCGAAATGGCGGAAAGGATGCGCCGGCTGCGTTTCCACGGCATTTCCCGGGACGCCTGGAAGCGCTATGCGAAAGGCGGCAGTCCGCAATACGAGGTCTACGAGCCGGGCTTCAAGTACAACATGCTGGACCTCATGGCAGCCATCGGCCTGCACCAGTTCAAGCGGCTCGAGGAATTCAACGCGACCAGGAAAGGGCTGGCTGAAAACTATCTCGGGCTATTTGCGGAGGTCCCCCAAATCCAGCCGCTGGGCCTGGCGCCTTATGCTCACCGGCACGCCTGGCACCTGTTTGTGGTACGAGTCGATATCGATGCGCTCAGCATCGATCGGGACCATTTCCTGGGCGCCCTCCAAGAGGAAAACATCGGCGTCGGGCTGCATTTCCCGGCCGTCCATCTGCAGAAGTTCTATCGAGAAAAATACGGCTTCCGTCGGGGGGACTTCCCGAATGCCGAATGGAACAGCGACCGCATCCTTTCGCTGCCTCTCTATCCCCTTTTGACCGAGGCCGATCAAGGGGATGTGGTGGCGGCGGTCAACACAATTGTGGCCCGCCACCGCCGCTGAAAGCCGATCCGCCATGAATACGTCAAACGCTCCCAAGCTCTCCATTGTCACCCCCATGTACAACGAAGAAGCGAATGTTCGCACGTTTTGTCGACGCCTCTATGACACCCTCGCGGCACTGCCCGAGACCTGGGAGGTCGTCTGCGTCAATGACGGTTCCGCCGACGCCACCCTGCAGCTGCTGCTCGATGAAGTGGAGCGAAGGCCCAACATGCGGGTGGTCAATCTGGCTCGAAACTTCGGGCAGCACGCCGCGGTCATGGCCGGTTTCGCCACCAGCCAGGGAGAATGGGTGATCACGCTGGACGCCGACCTGCAAAACTCCCCCGAGGAGATCCCCAAACTGGTGGAAGCGTTTCGCCAGGGCCACGACCTGATCGGCACCATTCGGGTGGGCCGCCAGGACCCGTTCTTTCGGAAATGGGCGTCGCATTTGACCAACCAGTTGATCCGTAAAATCTCCGGCATATCCCTGGCGGACTTCGGCTGTATGCTCAGGGGCTATAGCCGCGAAGTCGTCAGCGGCATCCTGACAAACCCTGAATATCGGACCTTCATTCCGGCGCTTGGCGCACTGTTTGCCAAGAATCCCGTGGAAATACCCGTGCACCATGAAGAGCGGGCCGCCGGTGAGTCCAAGTATTCCATTCTCAAGCTGTTCAGTCTGCAATTGGACCTGGTAACCGGTTTTTCTTTGTGGCCGCTGCGGGCCCTGTTTTTCGTGGGCACCACCATTGCCACGGCAGGGCTGTTGATGGGGGCCCTGATCATTGCCCTGCGCCTCTACTACGGGGCGCAATGGGCCGGTGAAGGGGTTTTCACCCTGTTTGCGCTGCTGTTTTTCTTCGTCGGCGCCCAGTTTTTCGCCCTGGGGCTGCTGGGCGAATATGTGGGCCGGATCTTCCAATCGGTGCGAAGACGACCACCCTACGTTTTGAAAGAAATCCACGCCGCAAAGCCGGCGCAATCGCCCTCAAACGCCGGGGGGCATGAGGAGATTGCATGAAAGCTGTCGTTTTAGCCTATCACAATATCGGTTGCGTCGGGCTGCAGGCGCTGCTGGAAAACGGCTTCGAGGTGGCCGCCGTTTTCACGCATAAAGACAATCCCAGCGAGAACACCTGGTTCAGTTCCGTTTCCGAACTTGCCGCCGGCCACGGCATCCCGGTCTTCGCTCCGGAAAACATCAACCACCCGCTGTGGGTGAAAAAACTCAAGCAAATGGCACCAGAGATCATTTTCTCGTTTTATTATCGGGATATGGTCGGGCCGGCCATCCTCAAAATCCCCCGTGGCGGCTGTCTGAACTTGCACGGATCGCTGCTGCCCAAATACCGCGGCCGCTGCCCCATCAACTGGGTGCTGGTGCACGGCGAGAAAGAAACCGGGGTGACGCTGCATTACATGACGCCGAAACCGGATGACGGCGACATCGTCTGCCAGCAAAAAATTCTGATCGACGATGATGACACTGCCCGGACGCTGCATGACAAGGCGGCCCAGACCGCCGCCGCCATGCTGGCGGGCATTCTCCCTAAGATCAAGGAGGGGACGGCGCCGCGCATCCCTCAGGACCATTCGCAGGCCAGCTATTTTGGCGGACGCAGGCCGGAAGACGGCGAAATCGACTGGAAGAAAAGTGCCGCGCAGGTCCGCAACCTGGTGCGGGCCGTGACCCTGCCATATCCCGGCGCATTCAGCTTCGTCGGCGATCGCAAGTGTTTTTTTTACAAGGTCACGGAGGTGCCCCAAAAAGGGGGCAACGTCAACCCGGGTGGCGTCGTTTCTACCGACCCGCTGGTGATTGCCTGCGCCGGGGGTGCCGTACGGGTTGATTTCGGGCAGCGGGAAGACGGCGTCTATATGAGCGGGGCGCAACTCGCCAAGGAGTTGAACCTGACCGCGGGCCTGTTTTTCGGCCCCTGCACCAGAAAACAACTGGAGCTGTCCCGCAAAAAGCGGGTCCTCATTCTCGGCGTCGACGGTTTCATCGGCAACGCTCTAAGTGAGCGCCTGCTTGACAGCGGCAGGTACGAAGTGCACGGCATGGACCTTGGCGCCGGCTCCATCCAGCGGCTGCTGGATCGGCCGGGGTTTTACTTCGATGAAGGCGACATTTCCATTCACCGCGAATGGATCGAATACCACATCCGCAAATGCGATATCGTGATTCCGCTGGTGGCCATCGCCACACCCATCGAATACACGCGCAATCCGCTGCGGGTGTTCGAGCTGGACTTCGAGGAAAACCTGCGCATTGTCCGCTATTGTGCCAAGTACAACAAACGGATCGTGTTTCCGTCGACTTCCGAAGTTTATGGAATGTGCAACGAAGACGAATTCGACGAGGATAATTCCCGGCTGGTGCTGGGACCGATCCGCATGCAGCGGTGGATTTACTCGTGTTGCAAACAGTTGCTGGACCGAGTCATCTGGGCATACGGCAAGGAAGAGGGGCTTCAGTTCACCATTTTCCGCCCGTTCAACTGGATCGGGCCGCGCCTGGACAGCCTCACCTCAGCGCGCATCGGCAGTTCGCGGGCCATTACCCAGTTGATTTTGAACCTGGTGACCGGCACGCCCATCCAGCTGGTTGACGGCGGCGCTCAGAAGCGCTGCTTCACCTACGTGACGGACGGCGTCGAGTGCCTCTACCGGATCATCGAAAACGCCAACGACGCCTGCAACGGACGCATCATCAACATCGGCAGTCCGGACAACGAGGCGAGCATCAAAGAACTGGCGCAAATGCTGGTGGCCAAGTTCCGGCAGCACCCCCTGCGCAGCAAATTCCCGCCCTTTGCCGGCATGCGCGAAATTGAAAGCGGCGCCTATTACGGCGAAGGCTATCAGGACGTGCAGCACCGCAGGCCATCTATTAGAAACGCCGGCCGCCTGCTGAACTGGAAACCGTTGGTGAACTTGGAGGAGTCCGTTGAGCGCACCCTTGATTTCTTCTTGCAGGAGGCCGTGCGCTGCGGAGAATTCGAGCTTCGCCCGGCCATGCCCGAGGACGAGTGGCCGCTGCAGTGCCCCCCTTACAGCCAAGCTCATGCGGCTGCTGACAAGTAGGATGGCCGACAGATGACGGAAGTGGGACTGCGCATCGATGTGGACACCCTGAGGGGGACCCGGGACGGCGTTCCGGCCCTGTGTGATCTGCTCCGGCGGTATTCCATCGGCGCCTCGTTCTTCTTTTCGGTCGGACCCGACAACATGGGACGGCATCTGTGGCGGCTGTGGCGCCCGACTTTTCTGCTCAAGATGCTGCGCTCCAACGCCCCCGGCTTGTATGGCTGGGACATCCTGCTGCGCGGCGCTTGCTGGCCCGGGCCGGTCATCGGCGAGCAGCTGGGACCGGTGATTCGGTCGGCGCTGGATGCCGGCCATGAAGCAGGGTTCCACGCCTGGGACCATCATGCCTGGCAGGCTTCGCTGGAGCGAATGGATGGTGCCGCCATCCGCAAGGTTATGCAATCCGGGGTGCAGCTGATGCAGCGGATCAACGGCTGCACGCCCACCTGCTCGGCGGCGCCGGCCTGGAAAACCAACGACCTGGCGCTGCTCGAAAAAGAGTCGTTTCCCTTCCAATACAGCAGCGACTGCCGCGGTGAGAGCATCTTTTATCCCGTAGTCGCCGGCGCCGTGCTGTCCCAGCCGCAGGTCCCCACCACTCTGCCCACCTACGACGAGGTCATCGGCCGCAATGGTATCTCCGACAACAATTACAATGACTTCATCCTCTCCCTGATCAAACCCGGTGGGCTCAATGTGCTGACCATTCACGCCGAAGTGGAGGGCATCTCGCGGATAAAGCTGTTCGAAGATTTTTTGCGGAAGACATCAAAAAAAGGCATCATTCTGGTTTCCCTCGGTCAGCTGTTGGAAGGCGCCTCATCGATAGGGCAGGGTGGCATTGGCAAAGGGGAAGTGCCCGGCCGGCAGGGGTGGGTGGCCTGTCAAGTTAATTGCACCGGAGTACCCCCCCCGGCTTTGCCGCTGACAGTCGGACACACATGACCCCGTGGGTGTTGGACATTGAACGTCGGCAGCGAATTACAGGTTGAGAAGCCCTGTAAGGGCATAATATCACAGCCCAGGGCAACGCCCTGGGTGAAGGATTATGGTGATAATGCTCGATCCCCGAAAGGGCGACATAATGAAGGAAGGAGATTTACACCCAGGGTGTTACCCTGGGCTATAATATGACACCCCTTCGGGGTTTGACACCGAACCAATACCACTGGACCCGCGGGAGCAGGTGTGGGTAACTGTCAGCCTTTTGGGGGGTATGGTGGGTAAGTCCCCGTGTGCGAGTGTTTTAGCCGGGCCTTGGCAAAGTGTATGCCACGGATTCAGGTTGTGAATTGACCGTCGGGAGGTCGGAAAATGATGCATGCCAGGCTTGGAAGCTTATGGGTTCGCCATTCTGTCCCCGGCCGCCTGAGAATCCAGGTTGAGGCCCTGCGTGACTCACCCCGGCATCGCCAGACGCTTGCCCAGCAACTGGCGGGCTCGGCGCTGGTCTCACGGGTTGAAATAAGGCCCCTTACCGGCAGCGTGATCCTTTTTTACGATTGGCGTCGGGTGCAGACCGCCGAGTTGCTCCAACTGCTCGCTGCCCACTTGGGAATTGAGCTGCAAAGCACGGCGGTGGCCCCGTCGAGCCGCGGCCTCACCCGCCGCACAGCCGCCTTCTGGCGGTTGCCGAAGCTCGCTCTCGGCGTCCTCACCCCGGGAGCGCTGTGTAATGTGCTCGCCCTGACGGGCCTGCTGGCTTACAGCGTGGCTGCCAAAGTGTTCTCGAAGGCCCCGCTGGCGCAAAGTCCCGGCGGCCTGGTCGGCATGGCGGCCACCGTCGGGACTCTCGGCCTGGTCCGGCAGAGCTTCCAGGATTTGCGCAAGGGCAAAGGCTTCGGCCTGCACCTGTTTTTGGCGCTGGCTTCGGCCCTGGCCGTGGCCATGGGCGAGGCCCTGACCGCCATTGAAATCCTCTGGGTGCTCGGCATCGGCAGTTTGATCGAGCGGTTGATTGCGGAAAAGTCGCGCCAGGCCATCAGCGAACTGCTTGCGATAATGCCGAGCGGGACGTTTGTGCTGGTGAATGGGGCGGAAATCGAGGTGCCGACGGATCGAGTTGCGGCGGGCGACACGGTGGTGGTCCACGCCGGTGAGCGGGTGCCTGTCGATGGCGCGGTTGTCGAGGGGAACGCGCTGCTCGACGAGGCCCACATCAGCGGGCGGGCAGCGCCAGAACTGCGTAGGGTGGAGGATTATGTCTATGCCGGCTCGAGGGTTGTCGAGGGCGTGCTGTTCATTCTGGCCGATAAGGTCGGCGGTGAGACCTACATCAGCGGCATCGTGCGGCTGGTGGAGGAGTCTCTGGCAGCGCGAACGGAGGTCGAAAACAGGGCGGATCAGCTGGCGTCAAGACTGGTGCAATTGGGGACCATCGCCACCATCGCTACGCTAGCTGTAACCCGGAGCCTGACCCGATCGCTGGCGGTGCTTTTGGTGATGTCTTGCCCCTGCGCCACCGTGCTGGCGACTTCAACCGCGTTGGCGGCCGCCATTGCCTGTGCCGCCCGCCGCGGCATACTCATCAAGGGGGGAAGGCACCTCGAAGCCGTGCAGAAGGTGACCGCACTGGTGGTCGACAAAACCGGCACCATCACGGTGGAGGCGCCGCAGGTCTTGGCAATAGTTACCCGGGCCCAATGGCAGGAGCCTCTTGAACTGCTTGAGCTGGCGGCGAATGCGGAGGTGGGCAGGCGTCATCCGCTGGCGCGGGCCCTGCTTCAGGAAGCGGAAAACAGGGGGCTGGCTGTATCCAGGGACGTTTCCAGCGAGGTTTTTCTGGGCCGCGGCGTGCGGGCACAGGTGGGTTCGGAGGTGGTCCTGGTGGGTAGCGCGGCCTTCCTGGCCGAACAAAACGTTAATCCGGGCTACTTCCGAGCGAAGGCCGAAAAGTTTGAAACGGACGGCTTAACCGTCATTTATGTCGCCCGGAATGACCAGCTGCAAGGAATGATTGTCTTGGGGAACCAACTGCGTCCAGACTGTGAGGCCGTGCTGGGCCGGCTGCGAAAACAGGGCATGGGACTGCAAGCCCTCATCAGCGGCGATTCTCAGCCTGTTGTGAGGAGGCTGGCCGAGTCGCTGGGTTTCGATGAGTTTCTGGCGGAGCTGCGGCCGGAGGAGAAAGCCGCATATGTGGATCGACTGGAAGCCGAGGGCTGGCGGGTGATGATGGTTGGAGACGGTTTGAACGACGCGCCGGCACTCGCCAAAGCGAGTGTTGGCGTGGCCATGGGGGCGGGCGGCTCGGAGGTCGCCATCGAAGCCGCCGACATCGCGTTGCTCGACAACGACCTGAACGGATTGGTACATCTTCGCCAGTTGAGCCAGCAGAGCTTTGCGGTGATCGAGCAGAATTTCTGGTTGGCGACCGTGACCAATCTGGCCGGAATCGGCCTGGGCATGGTCGGAGTGGTGACGCCGGTGATGGCCGGCGCCCTGCACGCCCTGCACAGCCTGGGCATCATGCTCAATTCAAGCCGCCTGCTGCGCATGGAATTTACGCCGGAAAAGTCTTCATCGGCCCCGGGTGCCGCGGCCATCGCTGCGAACATTGGTCGCCAACAAGAAAAGCCGACCCCGCCAGTGACAATCACTCTTTTCAATGCTGCTCTCCCCTTGTGTCCCTCGGATGCAGATGAGTGATACCACCAGTACAAAGTGACCGGGATCGGCCGGATGTTCTGCCAAAAAGTTGCAGCCCGTTGCCGGCGGAAGGCAGCCTGCGCGGCAGACGCCCATAAACGCAGGTCCGCCAGAGCGGTGACCAGGGTTTCGAGATTGTCCTTTTCCAGCACCACGTCGGCGACTTCGCGGGCGACGTCGGTGCCGCTGTGCCCCATGGCTATGCCGATATCGGCCGCTTTCAGGGCCGGTCCATCGCTGATCCCATCGCCGGTCATGGCTACCACCCGGCCGCCCATCTGCAGGGCTTCCACAATTCTCAGCTTGTGCGACGGGCTCACCCGGCTATAGGCATGAGCCTTGGATGCCAGCGCCTCCAGCATTTCATGGCCGAGCTTATCCAATTCCGCCGAGTCCATGATGACCATCGGTTTATTCCCGCTCAGATCGAGTTGCTGGGCAACCGCATAGGCGGTCGGGCTCTGATCGCCGGTGATCATGATGGTCTCGATTCCCGCCTTGTGGAAGACTTTGATGAGCTCGTCAACGCCTTCTCGAACAGGGTCCGCCATACCGATCAGTCCCAGCCAGATCAGGTTGTCCTCGCTCTGTTCGGCTTCCGGGTGGGTATAGGCGACGCCCAGGACCCGCAACGCCCTGCCGGCCATGCGCTCGTTTGCCATCTGGATTGCCAGGCGATCATCCTGACTGAGCGGTATTATATCGCCACCGCATTGCTGCCATTGGCATAAATCGAGAACGGTCGCCGGGCTGCCTTTGACCGCGAGGAGCTGTTCGCCGTTCGGCGAAGTGTGCAGGGTGCTCATGTAAAGGCGGTTTTCGGCTCGGTACTTGATCTTGGTGAGAGGATTTTCCTGCCGCAGAGTAACCACATCAATGCCGGCGCGAATGGCCGTTTCCAGGATGGCCTTTTCAGTCGGCGTGCCGCGCAATTTGTACTCCAGACTGTTGTTCGCGTCGGCGTCGATTTCTGTTTCATTGCACAGCGTGGCCACCTCGAGCACACGAAGCACGGCCGGGTTTCCCATGGGGTCGAAGGGTCCCTCGCCGATCTGGAACCACTGTCCGTTGACCTTGACATCGCAATGCCCACTGCAGATGGCCAAAACGCTCATCTTATTGCGGGTGATGGTGCCGGTCTTATCGAAACAGACTACCTGCACGGCGCCGAGTGTTTCCGCCGCCTGCAGGTGACGGATGATGACGTGATGTTCTTTCAGCCCTCTCACGGCCAGAGCGAAGGTGGTGGTCGCCGCCGCCGGCAGTCCCTCGGGAACGGCCGCGGCCGCCAAAGCTATCGCCGCGCGGACCATATAGAGCAAGCCGAGGCCGCGGACCAGGCCCATGACAAACACCAGGCCGCAGACCGCGCCCGGCAGCAGCACCAGGTGATCGCCGATTTCGCTGAGTTGCCTCTCGATGGGTGTTTCCGGGGCGCTGGTCTCTTGCAGTAGCATCTGTATTTGCCCCATCTCGCTGAACCTGCCGGTCGCCACCACCACCGCCAGTCCATGACCGCCGATGACCAGGGTGCCCATGTAAACCATGTTGATCCGGTCAGCCAGGGCGGCATTGGCGAATTTCAGGGCGGCGTTTTGCTTGACCACCGGAATGCTTTCTCCAGTCAATGCCGACTCATCGACGCTGAGTTGGTTGGCTTCAATCACCCGGGCGTCGGCCGGCACGCAGTCGCCGGGGCCGAGAACAATCAGGTCGCCGAGACAGATGTCCTCCACTGGGATCTTCTTGCACTCGCCGTCCCGCTTCACTCTGGCCAGAGGATGGACAACCTTCTGCAGCGACTGGATGGTGCGCTCGGATTCACTTTCGGTGACATAACCGATCACTGCATTGCCAACTTCGACTCCCAAAATCACCACGGCGTCCACTGCCCCGCCGGTAACCACCGAAAGTCCAGCCGCCACGCCGAGCAGAGCAACGGGAAGCGTCATGAACTGACCGGCAAACACACTCCATTTGGAGCGCGGCGTCGATTCAGGAAGTTTATTGGGGGCGAATTTCTTCAGTCGTTCTTCCGCGGTGGTCTGAGTCAAGCCGACATCGGCGGAGCAGCCGAGCATTTCCAGAGCCAGCGCGGTGGGGGGATGCGTGCCAGGGGTGCACCGGTTGCTCGTGAGTGGGATGTTAAATGTGCTGCAGGGTGGTGCGAAATCTACCCTGCGGCCTGGCATCAATGGGCGCATGGACTGCGGGTTGGGCGGCAGGACCTGGGTCGCCGTTGGTCTTTGCAGCAACTGCCTCGCCTTCCTGATGGATTTGTTGCGCATACCGGCTGACAGCAGATTCGACGGTCCTGGCAATGCTCGCAAGGTCTCTTGCCGGGTCGAACTTGACCAGCACGCTGCCGGTGATGGAGCTTGCCGTGACGCTAATGATCCCTTCGGTCTGACCCAGGACTTGTTCCACGCCGGTTTTGAAGCCGTTGGAGTAGTTCAATCCTCGAGCCCGAAGGCGCGCTCTGCCCGGGACCGCACCGTGTATGAGTTCCAACATTGAATTCCTTCAGTTTATGACCTGTTACGCACCATGGTGTTGCGGCTGTCAGCATGGTCTCCGCCGCCCTTTACCAATCAAGGGCGGCACGCGGCTACCTGGGGTTCGATGTTCAAAAAATCCCAAGATCGCGGACCTTACTATTCATCGGTCATGGGACGTGATCGCCGAGTCAGGGCAAGATCTGGCGTCACCCTGTCCAAGCCAAACTCCAGTTTATCGAGCGAAACTTGGGACGTAGCTAACTCTGCAATCAGTTCCGGTCTTTTGTGAAGTGCCGTCAACTGGAAAGAAGTCGTGTAACCTAAATGTAACATAACTGTAACATATTATTAGAATTTGTTATTGATACTTAAAATTTTTGTGGCTAAACTGGTACCCACTGACAGGCAGCGAATGGTCACTGTTGAGGTGCTATCGATGGACTGTTTTGGTGTTCAACAAGAAACCTAACAATCATGGTCACGGTTCAAATAACAAGGAGATCCTGATGGCATTATTCGACAACGCATATAAGCTGGGAGGCGGCCTGGCCGTGGGCCTGGGGGTGTTGATCCTGGCGCCGATCGTGGCGCCGGTGGTTGCGGGAGTGGTCAAGCCGCTGGTTAAAGCCGCCATCAAAGGCAGCATTGTGATGGTCCAGAAAGGACGACAAATGGTGGCGGAGGCTGTCGAGACGCTGGAGGACCTGGCGGCGGAGGCCCAGGCCGAGCTTGAGCAGGAGCGCCAGGCCGCTCTGATCCCCACAGAAGCAGCCGCCGAGCCGTCACAGTCGGCCTGACGGTTGCTCAGCTTTGCATCCTTCGATCAGTGATGGACTTGCAAGGGCTTTCGTGCGGTCCTGGCCTCTCTTTTTGTGGCTAAATCGAGCGCAACCGGCCGCAAAGGGCGAGCCGCAATGACTTACCCGATAACCAACGAAAGGAGAGTGTTTTATGGAGGCAAAGGGAACAGCGATTATGACGGGTTTGGGCGACACCATCGGGGCTGCCGGAGCGGGCATCAAATCAGCCTTGATCGGCGGCATCAAAGGCATTTACCAGGTGGAATCGGAGTTGTTGGGATTTGCCAGCTACAGCATTGCGGATGTTTTCAAGGCTGCCGGATCAGTTGCCGGCGAAGCCCTGACGACGACCAGCACGGTCCTCAAGGGCGCTCTCAGGGCAACGGATGATGTCGGCTCGGCGCTGTTTGCCAGCGTCAAGAATTTGGCCAAAGGCGCCGTGGGCGGCGTGGCCGAAGTTGGCGGCGAGGTCTGGAAAGTCGGCACGGGCGCCGCCCACGGGATGGTCAAACAAGTCGGTGAAATCGGTGCTGAAGTGGGCGGAACAGCGAAGAAAGCCGTTCATGGGATCCTGAACGCCACCCGGGAAGTCGGTGTGGGGGTTGGCGATGCGGCCAAATCCACCTTCGGAGGAGCGGTCGAGGCCGTCGGCTCGGTTGGCGCCACCACGGTTGAAGCCGCCAAAAGCATTTTGGTCGGCGTTGTGGGAGGAGTCAAGGAAGTGATTAGCACTGCTCTGCCCAAGCCACCCGCGGCATACGATGAGGCTTCAACGACATTTTCCGCTCAAGCCGAAAAGAAAGCCGCCTTGGCAAAAGAAAGCAAATCCAAAAATGATTGAGGCATGGTTTTTCAGAACGCGGCTCAACAAGATTCACATCTTTACTGGCCCCGGCGGTACGATGCTGAGACGGTTTTGCATCGCCGGGGTCTGTTCCAACTCGCCGAACCGGTATTGTAAAGGCTGATTCCTTTCATCATCCCATCTTTGACTGGTGCTGCATCATAGTTGTTTAGCATGGCAGAGAATTTTATCAGCGAATCCGCTTCCATGAAATTTTGCCCTGCATTTCTCGATTGACCGACCGCTGGTACAGCCCGGCATAAGTCATCACCCCCATTGGGAAGCGCAAAAGCCGACCTGCATAAGTCCGCACAACAGGTTTGCCACGGTCTTGTTGAGGAAGGCAATGAACTCCAGGAAGCGCTGGGGTTGTGCTCTTTTTGACTTGGAGTTTGTTCGGTGGAGCAACTGCCGAACAAAAATGCTGGACCAGATTTCGACTTGGCTGAGCCAGTAAGCGTACTTTCGGAGCATAGACAGGGCGAACATGGTGTACCGGATCTGGCAGAAATGCCTCAAACGTTTTCATGGCTGGTAGGATGCCGGATTTCGTCTTCATCGCCAAGATCATCGTCCAATCCACACGGCGAGCGATAAAACGGACCAAAGACTCCGATTTGTGGATGCTGAGTTGATCCGTAGCACAGATCCATGGGGATTTGGGATCGATTATTCTCCAACAGGAGTCCGTCAATGGACACGCCCCATTTTTGCGCTGCTTTGTTCAAAATCATTTTCGTTAACATTCTTTTGAGCGGCGACAACGCCATCGTCATTGCCCTTTCGTGCCGCTCACTGCCCAAACAGCAGAAGAACAAGGCCATTTTTTGGGGCACTTTGCTTGCCGTCGTGATGCGAGTGATCCTGACAAGTTTTGCCGCTTTTCTCTTGAGCATCCCTTACCTTAAATTGGCCGGTAGCCTGCTGTTAGTTTGGATCGCCGTGAAGTTTCTGCTTCCAGAAGAAGAGGGGGCTGGCGGCGTTGAAGCCGCTTCCAAGTTTGTTACAGCCCTGCGTACGATCGTTATTGCCGATCTGGTGATGAGTCTAGACAATGTAGTGGGTGTTGCCGCCGCCGCTGAAGGGCGTATCGGGCTTCTGGTGATTGGTCTTTTGATGAGCGTGCCGCTGGTGATCTATGGGAGCAACGTTGTCCTCAGACTATTGAGCCATTTTCCCATCGTTGTTGTTTTGGGCGCGGCCCTGTTGGGTTATATAGCAGGTGAGATGGTTATAGCGGAGGATCTCATTGCCTCGCGACTTGCTCCACATCTCAACCAGCTAAAGAGTTGGATCCCGTGGCTGATCGCCATGTCTGTTGTACTGGCTGGAAAGCTGCTTGGAATGCGTCGGATGCAAAAGCCTTTGCTCAGCCGGTTCGGCAGTGAAGCCTCCAGGACCGACGATGGACTTTGACCATAGAAATTCAGCAGTTATTCTGCAGGTGAATGGTTGCAGAGCAACAGGCTGAAAAAGAGGCGCAGCAATGAAGGTTCTGGTTCCGGTGGATGGTTCAGAAAAGTCCATCAAGGCAGTCAGGCACGCAATATATCTGGCACAAAACAGCAAAGAAGCTACAAAAATCTATCTTCTCAATGTGCAGCTGCCGGTCACTTTTGGTGACGTCAAGAAATACATCAGCCAGGAGGCTCTCGACTCCTACTATATGGAAGAAGGCGATAAAGCCCTGATCGATGCTCGGCGAGAATTGGAAAACGTGGCAGTGCCGTATGAGGAAGCGGTGGTGGTCAACCAGATAGCCGAGAGCATTCACAGCTTTGCCCTTCATAAAAAGTGCGACCAGATCATCATGGGAACCAGAGGACTGGGCTCTTTCTCCAGCTTGCTGCTGGGTTCAGTGGCGTCCAAGGTGATTCATCTCACCTCTATCCCGGTAACACTGGTGAAATAGCACCTGTCTGGAAGCCCCTGTCTCCCACGCTATCGACCGCTCCGCCGTTTTACAACGGCTCCATATTTCACCCACCCCATGCCGGCAAGAACAGACATGAGCATTGCTGCAGTTTAAACTGGCCGGGAATCCATTTCTTAACAAAAATGGCGCTCAAGTTTCACCAAAGCGGCACAAGTGCTCCTTTGAAGGCAGCTAATCTGTTGTTAACGGGGGCCCCTCGAAAAATCCAGCGAAACCCTCACCTCGTCCAGAATCAGCCTCCGGCATCAGGGCGCATGGCAGAAACCGCTCGCCTTTTCGAGGGACGCCATTCGAAAGGCTTTTCCAAGAGGTCGGAACAAACTCGACTTGCTGAAACATGAGGCCATGAGCCTCGATATCTCGCGACAGCACTCAAGGAAATTGGGAGGAAGGCTATGCGGAAGTTTGTGTTGGTAGTTTTCGTCTTGATAGTGGGTTTAATGTCGCTGAGGGCTTCACTAGACACCCTGAGCATGCCTCACGCATTGGTTTTTGCTATCGCAAGCGCCACTTCTTTCCTGTTTGCAGTTTTGTTGCTTGGCAGGAGCGGTTCGTATCGTTTTCGCCGAAGTGGAAGTCGCAAGAGCTCAAAATAAGAAGACCATCAACCGGTCTGCAGTCCGGCTTCGAATGAAAGTGATGTTTTGCCTCGGAAATGTCATCGCTTTGCCATGTTTTCTTAAAGTCCCTCTGGTTTAATCTCTCCGTATAAGGAGCTGATCAAATTGATTGAGTTGGTCATGCTATTGACGGCACCCACCGATGCAGCATGCAGTTTGGGCCA
>Ga0272446_1005289_pt1 | contig 14387 bp, 9 predicted proteins | sample YNPCB0061_FD_194587 | JGI IMG/M metagenome (GOLD analysis project Ga0272446, IMG submission 194587) | Hot spring microbial mat communities from Yellowstone National Park, WY, United States - YNP-CB-006-1 | ecosystem: Environmental > Aquatic > Thermal springs > Hot (42-90C) > Sediment | place...
CCGAAACGTCCGGCGTCTTCCGGTTGGGCCGACAAATCGAGCTGATCGCCACGTGGGGGCGGCAAAAACGGATTGGTGGGGGCGGTTTCCGGTTCGGGGTCGCGCCAATGGGCGGGTGGCGAGTCAAACACAGAGGGCTGTACCGTCGGTGTGCCCGCCCCGCCTAGTACCGTCCGCCGGACGGCCCGCCCTACCGCGCTGAAGACGGCATCTGGGGCGCGGAAACGGACTTCGGCCTTCGTCGGGTGAACGTTCACATCGACATCGGCGGGCGGGAGCGTGATCATCACGACTGCAACGGGGTAGCGATCCGCTGGAATCAGGGTATGGTAGCCTTGCGTGATGGCGTAATTCAAACTGCTATCCTGAATATGTCGCCCGTTCACGAACAGCGTGATGTACCCCCGCGTATTGCGGTTGAGGCTGGGAGTGCTGGTGTAGCCCGTCACACTGATCGCCCCACTGGGGCCGGGCGCAATCGGCAACATCTCGCGCATGATGTCTAGCCCCAACGCCTCGACTAGCACATCGGCAAGCGACCCGCTGCCCGTCGTAGAGAACGTTACGCGGCCCTCTTGGGCGAGGCTGAAGCGCACGCCCGGATAGGCCATCGCGTAGCGGGTGATGACCGTATCGATGTGGCGGCGTTCGGTGGCGTCGGCCTTCATGAACTTGAGGCGGGCGGGCGTGTTGTAAAAGAGGTTCTCTACCGTGATCTGGGTTCCGTGCGGGACGCCTACCGCCCGCTGATCGGTCAGCTGGCCGCCCTCCATGCGGATTTGCACGCCTGCGGCGGCCTCCCGAACGCGAGTCGTGAGCGTCACTTGGGCGACGGCGGCAATGCTAGCGAGTGCCTCCCCCCGAAAGCCCAACGTCTGGATGGAGTCTAAGTCTTCGATCTGGCGGATTTTGCTGGTAGCGTGGCGGGCGAAAGCGAGCGCGGCTTCCTCGGCGGGAATGCCCGATCCATCGTCTGTGACGCGGATCAGGCGGCGGCCCCCGCCCTCCACTTCCACTCGAATGCTCCGTGCCCCCGCATCGAGGGCATTTTCGACCAATTCTTTGACGACGGAGGCCGGACGTTCGACGACTTCCCCCGCCGCAATCTGGGAGGCGACCACTTCAGGCAAGATTTGTATCGGCATGGCGTCCTACCCACTCGCTTGAAATACCAATGTAGGGAAGCCTATTTTACCCCAAAACTTCCCCGACCCTACACCCACCCCAATGCGCCGCGCACAACCCCCACACCTAGCCCGATCAGGACGAGGGTGAGCGGCGTCCATTGCAGCCGTTCGGAGGCGAAGAAGGCCGCCCCCGTCAGGAGCACCGACAGCCAGTCCACGCCGCCCGCCGTAGGCCGGATCAGGGTGGCCCACGCCAGATTTACGAACGTGCCGAACAGCAGTGCGATCACGCCTGCGTTGACGCCCTTCAAAAAGTCCATTACGGCGGGAGAACGCTGCAAGACGGGAATCAGCCGCCCCAGCAGCAATACGATGAAGAAGGCGGGTAAAAATACCCCAATTGCTGAGAGCACCGCGCCCGGCACGCCCGCCCACATGTTGCCCGAATCGGCGGTCATGACGTAGCCCGCTGCGGCGGAGGTACTCAGTACCGGGCCGGGCGTAGATTGTCCGATGGACAGCGCATCGATCAGTTGCTTGGGCGTCAGCCAGCCGGTTTCGGTCACAAACAGGCGCTCCATGTAGCTCGCCAGCACGTAGCCGCTGCCGAATAACGTCCCGCCGATGAGCAGGAACCGCCCGAACAAGTCGAGTGCCGTTGGTTTAAGAGCCTCCAGCAGCGGCCCAACGAAGGGAATCAGGGGCAAGGCGAGGCTTACGGCGGTATTCCGGCGGTGGGCCAGCACATACAGCACCCCTGTGACCAGCAACAGCGCCAATTCGGGGATGACGACGGGGGCAATGCCCAGCGCCTGCGTGATCGGCGTCAGGCTGAAGGCGATTACGATCAGCGCCCCGATTAGAAGCGCCCGCATTGGGCCATCGTCGATGGCTTTTTGGGCTAGACGATATGCTGCGCTCAGGATCAGCACCAAGATGATCGGCTGGACGCCGAGCAAAACGCCCTGCACGGCGGGCAGTTGCCCGGCGCTCACATAGATCATCGCCAAGATCAGCGAGAATGTGACGGCGGGCACAATAAACCCGACTCCGGCCAGCACGCAGCCCCAAAAACCGCCCGTCACGAGGCCGATGTGGAAGGCCATTTCGGTACTGTTCGGGCCGGGCACAAGGTTAATGGCGGCCAAGAGGTTGAGGAAGTGTTCGCGGCTGAGCCACTTCCGCCGCCCGACGAACTCGCGCTCAAAGAGGGCGAGGTGTGCTGCCGGGCCGCCAAACCCGATGACTCCGTAAAGTAGGAAGGTGCGGAAGATGACGGGTAACGGTATGCGCTGCGCCTGATACTGCTCTAGGTGGGGGACAGGTGTCGTCACAGATGGCCCTTTCGTAATGGTGTTGGCTCCCCTGTGATTATCGCTTCCCCCACCCAAATTGCCCGCTAAGCGCCGTTCAAGCGTTCCATCAGGCGTTGGGCATTGGGCGATTGCGGTAAGAACACAAACCGCGCCGGAATGACCGTCGTTTGTGCGCCGCCGATCCGCCGCAGGTGCGCAATGGCCTCCAAGAGGCCCTTCTTGTGAACGATCACGGTGGCCGAGAACCACGCCCCTGCGCCGCTTTGCCCCTCCCGCGCCGCGTAGATCGGGGCGACGGTTGGCCCCTGCAACCCTTGTGTCACTGGATGCGCAGCGACGGCCTGCGCCACCGATTCGGCGCTTTCGCCCTGAACGTTACAGGTCAGTTGGTAGTAGTTCTGGCCGCTGAGCGTGGCGTCAATGACCTCCAGCAGGGTGCGGGCGATCTCAACAGCGGCGGGGTTTTCGCGCAGACGGCGCACGTTCCCGATCAGGCACGCAGTGGATTCCAGCACGACTCCATCGGTCAGGGGCTTTAGATGGTTTTCGCGCAGAGTCGTGCCCGTCGCCGTCAAGTCTACGATGATGTCGGCGTAGCCGAGCGTGGGGGCCGCTTCGATAGCGCCCTCCGCCTCCACCAACGTGAAGTGATGGATGCCGTGTGCGTGCAGAAAATTCCGAGTCAAAGTGGTGAACTTCGTGGCCACGCGCAGGTTGCGGCGCTTTATCTCGCGGAAGTCAAGGGCGACATCGGCCAGATCGGCCATCGTTTCGACATCGATCCATGCCTCCGGCGTCGCCACGACCAAATCACATTCCCCGTAGCGCAGGTTGTCATGGAGGAGGATCACATCTTCATCTTCAGCGGCCAGCTCGCGCACCACATCAAGGCCGGTAATGCCCATCTCCACCGTGCCATCGGCCACTTTGTACACGATGTCCGTCACCCGTTGAAATAACACATCGACGTTGGGCAGCCCGGAGAGGGCCGCCACATATTGGCGAGGGTTCGGCTTGCTGACTTTCAACTCACACGTTTTGAGGAAGTCGAGGGTTGGGTCGGCGAGGGCGCCCTTGCTGGGAAGGGCAAGCGTCACGTGCGGATCAGGCATGATTCACCTCCCCGATTCGGGCGCGGAGTTCGTCTAAGGTGGCGCTGAACTGCTGCCCGGCCCGCATATCGCGGACGGTCAGCGTTCCGGTGCGGCGCTCGGCCTCCCCGATGATGACCACATACGGCATCCCGCGTTTATCTGCCCGCGCAAGGACTTGGCTCAGGCTGCGGGTAGGCGGCACGTAGAGTTCTACGATGGCATGTTCGCGGAGGGCCATTGCGACGCGGGCGGCCTCGCTATCGTCTGCCGCATCTACAGGGACGATCAGAGCGGCGGGGGCAGGCGGGGCCACACTGATCAGGTCTTGGCGGCGCATCTCGGCCAAAATTCGGTCTAGGCGGTAAGCGAAACCGACGGCAGGCGTGTCCTGCGTCGCACCGAGCACCCGCAATAGGTCGTCGTAGCGGCCCCCGCCGCCGATCTGTTCGCCCGTCGCGTCGTACAGTTCGAAGACGATGCCCGTGTAGTAGTTCAGGCCCCGCGCCCACCCCATCTGGATGTAGGTCTGTTCGGGCCGGACGCCGTAGGCGGGCAGCAAATCTACCGCTGCTTGGCACTCGTCAAATAGGCGGCGGGTGGCGGGGTCGTCAGGGAGTAAGGCCGCCAGTTGGGGGAAGGCCGCATCGGGGTGGCCGGCTACTGCCGTGACCTTCTCCAGCAAGTCTAGCGCCGCCCCCACCTGATCGGCTTGTTCGGCAAGGAAGCGCTTCTTGAGCATCCGGCGGGCGATGTCTTCGGTGGTGCGGCCCGCGCCCGTCGTGCCCAAGTCCGCCGATTCGAGCAGCCATTGCAGGCCGCGCCCAAGCCGCGCCCATGTTTCAGGGCTATCACCTTCGCCTTCCCCTGAGATGGGTTCGGGATTGGGGGTCGGTGTGCCGTAGTAGCTGGCTAATTCGGCCTCCACATACGGGCGGCCCCGCCCTAGGCGGCGTAGATTCTCGACCTGACCCAACAGGGTGCGTTGTAGGCGGCGGTCTAGGCCAAAGGTGCTGAGCAGTTGGGCAAGGAGGCCGACATGCCCAATCGTGACCCGCCAGCCGGTCAGGCCGAGCGTGCTGAGGCCATGTGCGGCCATGCCGATGATCTCAGCTTCGCTGCCCGCCCCCGCCGCGCCGAGCAGTTCGGCGCCGAGCATGGTCAGTTGGCGTTGGCTGGCCTCATAGCGGAAGACCGGGCCGCCGAATTGCCAGCGGATCGGCTTGGGTTCGTGTTGGTAGCGCTCCACGTACAGCCGAGCGGCAGACGGCGTGAATTCTGAACGGAGACACAGCTGCCGCCCGTGCAGCTCAAAAGTGAACAGGCGGTTGACGGCCTCATCGCCGGATTTGGTCAGGAACAGGTCGGCATACTCCACGAACGGCGTCTCGACCATCTGATAGCCGAAACGGGTCATCAGGGCGTGTAGGCGGGCGGCGAGGGCGGCGGATTCGGCGGCCTCTCGCCCGGCCCGATCCGAAAACCCCGGCGGGCGGGTCAAGGTCTGAGGTGGCATAGGGTAGGGTGTTTCCTGTACGGTTCGTCAGTTTGCCGGATATTGTAGCCGGAAATTGTAGAAGGTCGGCGGCGATTTTGGCAGGTGTAAACGGCCCGTCAACGTGGTGAAGCCTGTGGAGATTGACCGCTTGCAGTGCCTTCGCCGCTCGGGGGGACTCTGCATGTGGCGAAAATTGGGGCCTTGCGCTAATCTGAACCCCTTAAACGGGTTGCCACGAAGGGGCGGTCAGCGCATGGTACAACTTTCCACCTTGTTGTTTACGGCCATCATCGTCTTTGCCATCGTCGGCACGATGCGCGGCTGGACAAAAGAGATCGTCTCTACGGCGGGGATTATCCTTGCTCTGTTCGCCACATGGCAGTTTGACGGCATTATCTTACAGCCGTTGACACGCGGCGCGTCCCCCGATCAAATCTTCTTCCTATACGCGGGAATATTAGTGTTGGTGGCGCTGTTCGCCTACCAAACCCCCGCCGCCATCGATCTGATCCGGGCGCGGGAGGAGGCCAGCCGCAACCGTCGAGCGGGCTGCCAAGAACGCCTCTTGGGGCTGATCATCGGGGGGGTGAACGGCTATCTCCTGTTTGGGTCGCTGTGGTATTACCTAGACCGAACCGGCTACCCCTTTGCGCCGTTTGTGTTCGCCCCTGCGCCCGGCAGCCAAAGTGCCGGGCTGGTCGAGACGCTGCCGTTGGTGTTCCTTGTGCAGGGCCAATTGCTCACGGTCTTGGTCATTGTGCTGTTCTTGTTCGTGATCGTCACCATGTTGTAGCGGGCAGGTTGCTCAGGGGCAGCCACACCAGAACAGCTGTCCCTACGTCTGTCGAACTGATGATCTCGGCCCTCCCTCAATCGGGCCGCCCGTTCAATTGGCTCATTTTGTTCCCTTACGAATTGGTGCACCCAACCCAACGAGAAGCCAAAACGCCCTCTGGACGCCCCAAGAGCGCGATTTTGACGGCGTGACGATAGTTCGGCTTACCTGCGCAGTCGGGCGGCGCGTTTTCCCCCCACTTCTGCCCGGCCTGTTTCTGGAAATCGGGCGGGGGTGTGGGTTACAATGGGCGGCATGAACACCAAACATGCCCTGATCCTGCTAATCTTGACCCTTGCTGCGTGCGGCGGCAATCCGGCCCCCACCAACCCGACGGCGGGGCCGTTGTCGACGGTTGCGCCCGTCTCGTTTTCGCGCTACGGCGGGCCGATCACCCGCGCCAACGCCAACAAAATCACCCTGATTGGCACGCTGACCGGGCACAAAGGCACGGTGAATCAGTTAGCCTTTGCGAGGGCGAAAAATTGGTTGGTGAGCATTGACGCCCTGAGTGTCGCTTACCTATGGGATTTAACGACGGGAGCGCAAGTGGCCACCCTCAGCAGCTCGAACCCCCAGCTCAGCACTGATGGTGACGTGACCTTTGCCGCCTTCAGCCCCGACGATTCCAGCATTGTGCTCGCCACTAACCGCAACCTGATCCGCTTTGTGGAGACGGCCACCCGCCGCATCCTTTCTGAATTAGCGATTCCGGGCGGCATCGCTAGCGTGGCCATTTCCCCAGATCGGCGCGTGTTGGCGACGGGCGGTAACGCGGGGGCGCTGGGGTTATGGGACGTGGCAACGGGCCAAGCGCTGCGCATCGATGAAAAGGCTGCCGTCGGCGCGATCCGGGCCGTCGCATTTTCGGCCAATGGTGCTCTGGTTGCGGCGGTGATCAGCAGCGCAGAGGGGCCGATTGTCCGGATGTGGGAGGTGGCAACGGGGCGGGCCGTCGCCGACCTAACGGGCTTCGTCAGCCTGCCGCGCCGCATCGTGTTCAGCCCTGATGGTCGCTACGTGGCCGTTGGGGGCGGCAAAGAGGCGCATGTATTCAGCGTCGGGGGGACGTATACGCGGCGCTTCCGCCTGACCAACGACACCCTTAATGCGGGGGCGGGCATGGCCTTCAGCCCTGATGGGCGCTTGTTTGCCGCGCTCGGCACGGGCGATATTGTCTTCACATGGACGGCTGCTGAGGGTCAGGTGGTGGGCGGCCTGCCAGATCACAAGCGGGCCGCAACGGGCCTCACCTTCTCCCCCAATGGCGAATTGCTGGTTACGCTGATCGCCGCACCGAACACGGGGGCATACCTTTGGCCCGTCGCCAGCCTGTTGCCCGGCGCGGTTAGCTTCCCACGCGGCACGATTGGTGTCACCACCAACGGCTTTTTGATGGGCGAGTGGAGCAGCGACGGGCGTTTGCTGGTCTTGGCTGAGGCGACGGGTGCATTACTGGTTTGGGGCATCCCGCCGGAATGATCCCAATTGTGCTAGGATTCTCAATAACTTTTCCTGCTCAAGCGTAGAGGTAACGACCCATGACCGCTTACCCCCAAACCCCCCTCACGGCACGGCTGGCCGAACTCCGCGCCGATTTCCCGATCCTTGCCCAGACGGTGCGGCCCGGCGTCCCCCTAATTTATCTGGATAACGGGGCGACGGCCCAAAAACCGCGCCATGTCATCGCGGCGATGAGCGACTACTACGAACGGCTCAATTCAAACGTGCATCGGGGCGTGCATAGCTTTAGCGAGAAGGCTACTGCCGCCTACGAAGCTGCCCGCGAGAAGCTGCGGGCGTTCATCAATGCCGCCCATGCCCGCGAGGTGATCTTCACCCGCAACACGACGGAATCTGTGAATCTGGTGGCCCAAGCGTGGGGAAATGCTCACCTCCGGCCCGGTGATGAAATCTTGATCTCGGAGATGGAACACCACGCGAACATCGTCCCTTGGCACATGGCCGCCGAACGGACAGGGGCCATCGTCCGCGCCGTGCCGATCACCGACGACGGGCGGCTAGACATGGACGCCTACCGCGCCCTGCTCAGTAGCGGACGGGTGAAGATGGTGGCGTTGACGCACGTCTCGAACGTTTTGGGGACGATCAATCCCGCCCGCGAATTGGCCGCCCTCGCCCATGCCGCCGGAGCGCTGATCTTCCTAGATGCGGCTCAAAGCGCTCCCCACATGACGATTGATGTCCGCGAGATCGATGCCGATTTCCTCGCTTTTTCCGGCCACAAGATGCTGGGGCCAACCGGAATCGGGATTTTGTACGGTAAACTGGCGCTCCTAGAGGCGATGCCGCCGTTTTTGGGCGGCGGTAGCATGATAGACCGCGTGACGCTCACCAAGACGACTTATGCCGGGCTGCCGCAGAAGTTTGAGGCCGGCACGCCTGCCATTGCAGAGGCCGTTGGGCTGGGGGCGGCGGTGGATTATCTGAACGCCGTCGGTTTGGAGGCCATTCACGCCCATGAGCAGGCCATCATCGGCTACACGTTGGAGCGCCTGAGCGAGATCGCGGGGGTGACGGTCTACGGCCCGACGGCGGAGGCGCGGGCGGGGTTAGTGGCCTTCACCTTGCGGGGCGTCCATGCCCACGACCTCTCCGCCGGACTGGATAGCGCTGGAATCGCGGTGCGGGCGGGGCATCATTGCACCATGCCTCTGCACGATAAGCTCGGGATTCCGGCCAGCACGCGGGCCAGTTTCTACCTCTACAACACTTTTGAGGAGGCCGATAAGCTGGTCGAGGCAGTGGAGAAGGTACGGGCGTTCTTCACGCGGTAACCCCCGCCCTCCCCCAAGTGCCGCTGCAATTTGGATGCCCCCCGCCCTGCTTGGGTGCGGGCGAGGGGCAATCTCAAACGATAAAAAAATAGGTGAATACACCTCTCTTGCCGAATTTTCCGCAAACTTTGGCGTGGATTTGGGGTTTGCGATAAAATGCACTAGCTAACCTGAGTCTAAACTTTCAAGGCGATTTCGATCATGACGGTTGAACTGGTGCTTTTCATCGTCGTGGCGGCTGTGGCGATCTTCTCTGCGGCGCTGATGCTCGTCAGCCGCAACGCCGTACACAGTGCGCTGTTCCTCGTAGTGAACCTACTTTGTGTCGGCTTCTTCTACCTGATGCTGGCCGCGCCGTTCCTTGCCATGGTGCAGATCACGGTCTATGCAGGGGCTATTGTGGTCTTGTTCCTGTTCGTGATCATGCTCTTGGGGTCAGAACGGTTGGGCGGGCGGCCTGCTAAATATGGCTGGGTCGCTTCGGGGGCTGTCGTGCTGACCTCTGCCTTCCTGATCGTGGCCTTCATCGCCATTCTTCAGGGCAATATCGAGGGTCTCAAGCCCATTGAACCCGCGCCGCAAGGCCGTTTCGTTCATGCTATCCCCGGCGCCCCTGCCGTCGATGTGTACCTGAACGATGAACGCATCGTGGAGAAGGCCGCCTACGGCCAAACCACCGCCCTAATGGCCTTGCCGACGGGCGAACGGAACGTGCTGGTCTACCCGTCCTGCACGAATGAAGACCCGGCCCAATGCCCCAACCCGATCACCTCTGGCAGCGCCCCAATCGCGGCGGTTCCAGTACGCTTTGAGGCGGGCACGACGACGACGTATATCATTGGGGGGACGGTGCAGGCCCCGCAACTGATCAGCGTGCCGACCACCCGCGCCCCGATTGAGGCCGATAACACCATGCGGCTCACCGTCGTGAACGCCTTGCCCGATACGACGGTCAACTTTGTGCAGTTGAACGCCGAAAACCCCGCCGCCAATGAGACCCTCGCTGAAGGGTTGGCCTTCGGGGGCGTCTCCGGCGTGGTGACCCTGCCGCGTGGGGCCTACGAATTTGACTGGAATCAGGGCGAGAGGCGCTTGGTCGCTGTGCGGGGTTGGCGGGGCGAGGCCGGAAATCACCATGTTTTTGTGCTGATGGCCGAAGAAGTGCCCGTCGCTGCGGGGGAACCGACCACCCGCCCCGTCAATGCCCACCTGCCCCCTGTCGAGGCGGAAAAGGCCTTTGGCGGCCCGCAACGCTTGGGCGAAGAACTGCTCAGCCGGTATTTGCTGCCCTTTGAATTGGTGGCGCTGCTGCTGTTGGCGACGATGGTCGGCGCGATCATCCTGACCCGTGAAGAGGTGATCCGGCGGGAACGGCGGCGGCTCGTAGTCAGCCCGGCCATCAAGCGCATTAACCGGGCCGTCCCGATTGACGTCAAGGCAGAACCAGTGGCATCGGCAGCCTTGCCCGAACCAGATCGCCAGCCTGAACCGTCTGGCGACTAGACACTGTAACACACCTTTTGGACACCGAACGCGCACACAGGAGGGGGAAGTGCAACCACCCGCAGTAGCAATTGACTATTTCATCGTGCTGAGTGCCGTATTGTTCATCATGGGCGTTTTGGGCGTGCTGGTGCGGCGCAACGCCATCATGATCTTCATGTCTGTGGAGTTGATGCTCAACGCTGCCAACCTATCTTTGGTGGCTTTTGCCCGCCAATGGGGGAACATGAACGGCCAACTCGCCGTCTTTTTCGTGATTACCATCGCCGCAGCCGAAGTCGCCATTGGGTTAGCGCTGATTGTGGCGATCTTCCGTTCGAAGAAGTCGATTGACGTCGACGAGCTAAACATGATGCAGGGGTAGGCGGCTGCACCTATGGAGACTTTTGCTTCGCTTGTGCCGTTGGTGGTGATCTTCCCCGCCATTGGCCTGTCGATTAACCTGTTCTTGGGAAGATACCTCAGCGAGCGCGTGATCGGCGCGATTGCATCGGGGGCGGCGGGCTTGGCCTTCGTCGTCTCGCTCACCATGCTGATCGCCATGACCGGCTCCAACTATGAGGGATTCGTCGTCAACCCGCCGATCCTGAGTAGTTTCATCTACATCCCGTCTGCCGCCATCGATATTGGCTGGCAAATGCGCGTCGATACGCTCAGCCTCACCATGATGATGGTGGTCACGGGCATCGGCACGTTGATCCACATTTACGCCATCGGCTATATGCACGGCGATCCGCGCTTCGCTCGCTTCTTCGTCTACCTCAACTTGTTCCTCGTGTTCATGTTGGTGTTGGTGACGGGCAATAACTTCCTCGTCCTGTTTGTGGGCTGGGAAGGCGTGGGGTTGTGTTCGTTCCTGCTGATCGGCTTCTGGTTCGACAAAAAGAAGGGCGTCGGCTGGAAGAACAGCAACGCCGCCCGCAAAGCCTTCATCGTCAACCGCGTGGGCGACTTCGGCCTGCTGATGGCAATTTTCCTGATGTTCTGGACGTTCGGCACGCTGGATTTCTACAAGCCCGGCGAAGTCCTGCACATCGAGGAGAAAAAGGCCGCCGTCAACGATGGAACCGTGCTGGCAGGCTACAGTGAGGGCAAAGAACCCAGCAAGGGGCCGATGGGCGTCTTTGGGCAAACTGAAAAGTGGCTCAAAGAGGGCGGCCACATCGTCAATTTTGGGCCGTTCAGCCTGCCTTTTGAGACGGTTGTCACGCTGATCACGCTGTTTATGCTGGTCGGGGTGACGGGCAAGAGCGCCCAAATTCCGCTGTTCGTGTGGCTGCCAGACGCGATGGCCGGCCCGACGCCCGTCAGTGCGTTGATCCATGCCGCCACGATGGTCACGGCGGGCATTTATCTGATCACCCGTTCCAGCGTGCTGTACCACGCCGCGCCCTTCTCCAGCGCCATCGTAACCATCGTTGGGGCGACGACGGCGCTCATGGCGGGGTTTGTAGCACTCGGCCAGTGGGACATCAAAAAGGTGCTTGCCTACTCCACCGTGAGCCAGTTGGGGTTCATGGTAGCCGCCGTTGGGTTAGGCGGGTATGCAGCGGGCATGTTCCACCTGATCACGCACGCCTTTTTCAAGGCACTGTTATTTCTTGGGTCGGGGTCGGTGATCCACGCGGTGGAGCATGGGCATCACCACGTCGCCCACGAAAAACATGCCGCAGGCCATGGGGATGGGCACGGTGGGCATGATGACCACGCCGAAGAAGAAGAATTTGACCCGCAAGACATGCGGAATATGGGCGGCCTCCGCAAAAAGCTACCGCTGACCTATGCCCTGTACTTGATCGCAACGTTAGCCCTTGCCGGGATTTTCCCGTTGGCCGGGTTCTGGTCGAAGGACGAAATTCTGGGCAAGGCCTTCAATGCCGCCTTCAACGATGGCAAATTTGAGGGCTTCTACGCGCTTGTCCTGCTGCTGATCGCAGCGGGCTTCACGGCCTTCTACATGTGGCGGCAGATCAAGATGGTCTTCCTTGGGCAACCGCGCACCGAAGCGGCGGCTAACGCCGTCGGGACGGGGCCGGTGATGTACCTACCGCTGGTCGTGCTCGGCCTGCTGACCGTCTTCGGCGGCCTGATGAACATCCCGTTGGGGGTGAACCTCTTTGGCTGGCCGAACGAATCGCTCGTGCTGTGGCTAGAACACAGCGTCCCCTACACAAAAGGCCTAGAATTTAACCTGTTCTTGGCGCTGGTGGCGCTGGCGGTGGCGGGCGTAGCCATCCTGATGGCGAACAGCGTTTACAGCCCCTCGCCCCTCACAGCGCGGGGCAAAGACAAGCTGGAGGCGAATGCGAGCACGCGCCAAGCCTTCCGGCTGGCCAATGCCAAGCTGTATTGGGATGAAACCTACAGCCGCCTGATCGAACAGCCCTATAACCGCCTCTCCCAGTGGTTGGCCAACAAGCTCGACTGGGAATTTTGGCATGACCGCTTCCACCATACCTTGTTCCGTGACCTGTACAACCGCCTCTCGGAGTTCTTGGCGAAGCCCGTAGACCGTGGCGCGATTGATCAGGGCTTTAATAACGTGGGGCGCGGCGTGCAAGAATTGGGTGCGCGCTTGCGGCAAACCCAAACCGGCTACGTGCGGACGTATGTCTTTACGATGCTGGTGGGGGTGGTTATCGTCGTGCTGATTTTGTTGTTCCCGTTACTCCGTCAACTGCTGAGCCAATAACCGGACGCAGGAAGAATCATGGAAAAGAACGATCTGCTCATCAACATCGTGTTGTTCTCGCCAGTGGTGGGGTTGGTGATCAACCTGCTCCTCTCCGGCCAGCGCGAAGAACGCATCAAGTGGGGGGCGCTTATCGCCTCGTTGGTTACGTTGCTGGCCACGTTAGTCATGCTATCGGGCTTCGATCAGACTAAGGCCGGGCTGCAATTCGAAAGTCTGGGGACGTGGTTCAGCTTGGGGAATTACACCATCACCTACCACCTCGCCGTCGATGGCCTGAGCATCTTGCTCGTCGTCCTGACGGCGTTCATCATGCCGCTGGCGATCTTGTTCTCGCTGTACTACGTCAAAGAGCGCGTGCGGCTGTATTACAGCTTCCTGCTACTGCTGGAATTCGCCATGCTGGGCGTGTTCCTCGCGCAGGACTTGTTCCTGTTCTACGTGTTCTGGGAAATCAGCCTCGTCCCGATGTACTTCATCGTCGGGATTTGGGGTTCGGAACAGCGCATCTACGCCGCCGTCAAGTTCTTCCTGTACACGATGGCTGGCTCCATCCTGATGCTGCTCGCTATCTTGTGGATGGGCGGGCATTTCGGCACGTTCAATGTGCCCGAAATCAAAGCCGCGATCACGGCGGCGGCGGCCACGCCTGTGGGCGCGTTCCCCAGCGCAACGGTAGAACTCTTGTTGTTCCTTGGGTTCTTCATCGCCTTTGCGATCAAGGTTCCGGTGTGGCCGCTGCATAGCTGGCTGCCGGATGCCCACGTTCAGGCCCCTACCGCCGGTTCGGTGATTCTGGCGGGTGTGCTGCTGAAATTGGGCACTTACGGTATGTTGCGCTTCAACATCGGCCTGTTCCCGCAACTTTCGGTACAGATGGCCCCCATTATCGGCCTGCTGGCCGTGATCGGGATCATCTACGGTGCATGGGTCAGCTACGCCCAAACCGACGTGAAGAAACTGGTCGCTTACTCGTCGATCTCGCACTTGGGCTTCGTGGTGTTGGGCATCTTCGCCCTGAACGCGGCGGGCATCAGCGGGGCGACGTTGCAAATGGTCAATCACGGCATCAGTACAGGCGGGTTGTTCCTCCTCGTCGGGATGCTGTACGAACGCCGCCACACCAAAGCCATCGATGCCTTTGGGGGCGTGTGGAAGGTGATGCCCGTCTTTAGCGGCCTCGCCCTCGTGATCAACCTGTCCAGCATGGGCTTGCCCGGCCTGAACGGGTTCGTGGGCGAATTCACGATCCTGCTGGGCGCGTTCGGATCACCCGTGTTGGGCTTCTGGTTCGCGTTCTTCGCCACCTTCGGTGTGATCATGGCGGCGGTGTATCTGCTGTACATGTGGAATAAGGTGTTCATGGGCGAATACAAAGTCCCCGGCGCTGAGACGGCAATGGTTGTGGCGTCTGGCGATGGCGGTGCAGCCCTGCAACTTTCCGCGCAAGGCGGCGGCGGCGAACCAACCCCCGAAGTTCATGCCGAACATGCCGAACACGGCGATCATGGGCACGGCGGGCATGAC
>Ga0272446_1005290_pt1 | contig 14387 bp, 7 predicted proteins | sample YNPCB0061_FD_194587 | JGI IMG/M metagenome (GOLD analysis project Ga0272446, IMG submission 194587) | Hot spring microbial mat communities from Yellowstone National Park, WY, United States - YNP-CB-006-1 | ecosystem: Environmental > Aquatic > Thermal springs > Hot (42-90C) > Sediment | place...
TTCCCGCCTAGAATGCGTGCCGGTGGCATCTTGTACTACGACAGTATCCCGGATCGGCTTACCTCCGACCCGTATGCTGTGATGCCGACCGCTACCCAGCGGCAACGCGATGAGCGCTTCTGGAAGGAGTACATCGACTATGTACTTGGCTTCCAGTACATCCCGCCTGCGACCGGGAACGTGGGCACTTGGCGGTATGTTGGAGCCTTCTCAGGTTATGGGGATGATGTGCCGATCTCGACGGCGGGCAGTCAAACCAGCTCCAACGGTGGCTTCCCGATAGGCACTAACTATAGCAGTAGCTCGAACACCGCCTCGCGGCCTACGGTGAACATGAAACCGGTGCCGCCGCCGGTCGATCCGTCGCTCAGTCCGCCGCGGCCCCAGGGTAGGCCGACGAGTAACACGTCGAATACGCCACCGTTTACCACCGTTCGCAGCGACACGCAGACGAACGCAACCAACTTCCGGTACAACGTCGGCATCGACTCCTGGAACACATCCCGCCGCATTCGCTTCCAGCAATGGGATAACGGCTGGGAGTTGAACACCTACGAGGTGCCGTATCCCGCCCTAGCGCCCACGAAAGCCTCGATGGGCAGCGATGCGTTCTACTGGAGCGGGCCGCGTGGGGAGCAGTGGCGAGTAGACAGCTCGAACCGGCCAGTCTTCCGCTCGATGGACTATCGTGACAACCCCAGACGGCCGAAGATGCGCATGTGGTTTGGGGCAATGAGCATGATGGACTTCATCGGCACGCTCAACGGCCCGCGTCTGTGGCACCCCGGCACAGCCAAGGAGTCGCCGATGTGGCAATTGAAGGTGGGCGTGCAGACGGCGCTGGCGGATGTGCGCAAGAACCGGCCCAACGACGCGATGACGGTCATCGGCTTCTCGGTGCCCGCCGCCAAGCAAGCGCAGGTCATTGACCAGCCCGGCTGGTTCAATTCCCCGTTGACCCCGCTGGGCCAGGACTACGCGCGCATGCGTAACGCGCTTTGGTTCGGTCCTGCCACCATCAACAAACAGGGCACGGTCAACTCGTTGGAGATTCACCCCTACGACACGGTGAATATGAGCCGCATACCAAGGGCTATCGGTGGCACCTGCTCGCCGTATGCGTTCATGCTGGCGTACAACCAGTTCTCCAACGACCCAGACACGCGCACCTGGGCTGGAGCCTACGGTTCACCCGACTACGGGTTGGCCGGTGGCTTGGGCCGTCGCGGGTCGCAGAAGACCATCATCTTCGAGACCGACGGTGTGGCCACCCGCACCGCATTCGACTCCGGCGACAGCAAGACCATCGCCTCGGTCACTCCGAGCCAGATCTTCGAGAAGAAGGGGCCGTCGTCGTACTTCAAGGTGCGCTTCCGCAACGTCAACCCCGAGTTGCCCCCGCTGGTGGAGATCGACTCGACCAAGTCCATCGAGCAAACCAAGCGCATCGTGGACCTGATCGTCAGTCGGGACACGGATGACCCACCCGGCTTCTCGACCGTGCGCAAGCAAGTGAAGATTCACACGATTGCGTTCGGTAGCCTGTTCGCCGATTCCAACACGACGACCGCCAAGCAGAACGCGCTGGAGCTGCTGCAATACATCCAGTTCAAGGGTGGTACGCAGCTAAGCCCCACCGAGCCGTTGCAACCGTTCAAGATCATCAACCAGACCTCGTTCACGGATCGGCTGGAAAGCCTGCGACGTGCCTTCCAGGCGGCCATGCAAGACTCGGTGAGCGTGACGTTGATTCGCTAGGCGCGTTGCCCCGCAACACCGCTCAAGGCCCGGCTCGGTTGAGTCGGGCCTTGTTGCGTTCATCCAGCCAGACGCACGCGGCGTTGACCTCCTAACATCCAGCCTGGCCAGATACCAGCCTAACGCACGCGGCGTTGACCTCGCCAAGCGCCAGTCGGCCAGGTACAATACGGATAGACTCTCGATTGCAGAAAGCGAGGTTGCGCGTGCCCGTTCAGATGGAATTGCGGCGAATCATCATCAGCGAAATCCACGAACACCAATACATCCTGCTGCGTGAAGTCGAAGGCGACCGGCACTTCTTGATCGTCATCGGCATCTTCGAGGCGACCAGCATCGACCGCCGCGTCAAGTCCATGCCCTCGCCCCGACCGCTAACGCACGACCTGATTGCCAATGTCATCGAACAGCTCGGCGGCGAGTTGCAGGATATTCTCATCAGCGACCTGCGCGAGCATACCTATTTTGCCAAGCTGCGGGTACGCCAAGAGGGCGAACTGATCGAGATTGACTGCCGCCCCAGCGATGCGATCGCGTTGGCCGTCACCACGCGGGTGCCGATCTATGTCAACGAAGAAGTCCTCAGCGATGCGATTGACCCCTGACGGCTGACCGGGGGCGGGGGTGTGAGAAAAACCCGCGTGGGTCGTCTCTTTCTCACAACGCGGGACCCCGGAAATCCTTGTCGGCGGTCCCTCGTCGCACGCCCGGCGATTGCTACACTGATGAGCAATCATCGGAACCCAAACCCGGAACCGAACCCAAACCCGGACCCAAGTGAATTAGTCTAAGCCAAGCGAGCAAGCATGTCCGAGACAGCCGAGACCAGCCAATTAAATCAGACCGACCTGGACGCTATCCGCAAGCTGCAAGAAGCGTATCAGGACATCAAGCGGCAACTAGCGCGGGTGATCGTTGGTCAGGATCAGGTCATCGAAGAATTGATGATCGCGATGTTCAGCCGGGGGCACTGCATCCTGGAGGGGGTGCCGGGGCTGGCCAAGACCTTGATGATTAGCACCTTGGCTAAGTCGTTGTCGTTGGAGTTTAGCCGCATCCAGTTCACGCCGGACCTGATGCCCGCCGACATCACCGGTACGGAGATCATCGAGGAGAACCGCTCGACCGGGCAACGCGAGTTTAAGTTTCTGCGGGGGCCGCTCTTTGCCAACGTCATCCTGGCCGACGAGATCAACCGCACCCCGCCCAAGACCCAAGCCGCCTTGCTGGAGGCGATGCAAGAGCGGCAGGTGACCGTGGGGCGGCAGCGCTACCGGCTGTCCGAGCCGTTCTTCGTGCTAGCCACGCAAAACCCCATCGAGCAGGAAGGCACCTACCCGCTACCCGAAGCCCAGCAAGACCGCTTCATGTTCAAGGTGTTCGTCAAGTATCCCAGCTTTGCTGACGAGTTCGAGATTGCCCGGCGAACTACCACGCTGTTAAGCGAAGACATCACGCCGGTCTTGACCGGGGAGCGGATTCTGGAGTTGCAGCAGTTGGTGCGCAAGGTGCCCGTGACCGATGCGATCATCCGCTACACGCTGGCGCTGGTCCGGCAGACTCGCATCGGCGAGCCGGGCGTGCCCAAGTTCGTGCGCGAGTGGCTCTCCTGGGGGGCGGGGCCGCGGGCGGTGCAGAACCTCATCCTCGGAGCCAAAGCGCGAGCGCTGCTCTACGGGCGGCAGGTCGTGCAGACCGCCGACATCCAGGCGCTGGCCTACCCGGTGTTGCGGCACCGCCTGCTGACCAGCTTTACTGCGGCCTCCGAGGGCATCACCACCGACATCGTCATCAAGAAGCTACTGGACGAGACGCCCACGCACGACAACGAGTTGACCCGCGACGAGCGGTTCAAGCACATTTTCGCCTAACCGACCAGACCCGAGCAAGCCACGATGAGTACCGCGACCGCCGACGATCCCCGCCGCTTCCTCGACCCCGCCGTCATTTCCCGCATCGCCCCGCTGGACCTGCGCGCTCGTCAGGTGGTTGAGGGGATGCTGACCGGGGCGCACCGCAGCCCGTTCTTCGGCCACTCCGTCGAGTTCGTCCAGCACCGCGAGTATGTCCCCGGGGACGACATCCGCCACCTCGACTGGAAAGTTTGGTCCAAGACCGACCGCTACTACATCAAGCAGTTCGAGGAGGAAACCAACCTCCGGGCCAACCTGATCGTCGATGTCAGCGAGTCGATGCAATATGGCCGCGGGCCGATGACCAAGTACGAGTACGCCTGCACGGCGGCGGCCTGCTTGGCGTACTTAATTATTCGCCAACAGGACTCCGCCGGGCTAGTCACCTTCGACGCGGACTTGCGCCAGGTTCTGCCGCCCCGCTCCTCGCAGTTGCACCTCGACGCGATCGCCAAGGCGCTGCATGTGAGCAAGCCGCAAGCCAAGACCGACCCGGAGAAAATCTTCCGCCGCGTGGCCGAGTCGATGCCGGCTCGCGGGGCGGTGGTCATCATCTCCGACTTGCTGGTGGATCGTCCGCCGCTGATGAAGGGGCTGCAAATGCTGGCCCACGGCCGGCACGACATCATCATCTTCCACATCCTCGACGACGATGAACTGAACTTCCCGTTCATGGGCACCACCAAGTTCGAGGGCATGGAGGAACTGCCGCACCTGACCTGCGATCCGCGGGCGCTGCGGGACGGGTATATCGAGGCGTTGCAAGAGTATCTGGTGGAGATACGCCGCGGCTGTGCCCGACTGGGCATCGACTATCACTTGGTCAAGACCAGCGACCACCTCGACGCGATCCTGTCGCAGTTCTTGCACGCGCGGATCTCCGCCCGCTCGCCCCGGCGGTGACCGCTGCCCGCTCACCCCGGCGGTGACCGCTGCCCGCCCGCTATCGCTGTTGGTCGATGGGCTGGCTACTATCCACACAATAGACTATTGTTAGACTCGGAAGCACACGCATGCTCAGCTTTTTCCTTAACCCCTGGACGATGGTTGCTGGTGTCGCCCTCATCAGCGCGCCGATCATCATTCACCTCATCAATCGCCTGCGGTATCGGCGGGTGCGTTGGGCGGCGATGGAGTTTCTGCTCAAGTCGATGAAGCGCAACCGCCGCCGCATCATCTTGCAGCAACTGTTGCTCTTGCTGATGCGTATAATCATTGTCTTGCTGGTGGGGTTGTTGTTGGGGCGATTCCTGGGGCTGGACTTGCAGCAACTGCAAGGGGACGTGCTGCATGTGGTGGTCATCGACGACACGCCGAGCATGAGCGATGCCAACCGGGTCAACGGCGAGTTGGTCGAGGCGTTCGCCACCGCCAAGCGGACGCTCGCCGAGGACATCGTCGGCACGGCCGCGCAGTCGAACGTGCCGCAACTGTTGCAGGTGATCTATCTGAGCGAGCCGGACGAGCCGGTGGACTACGGCCGGATCAACACCCGCTCGATCGAGAAGCTGACCGAAGACCTCAAGACCCGCCAGGCCACGCCGGTACGCGGCGACCTGAACGCCGCGCTGCAACGGGCCACGACCCTGCTGCTGGAACACAAGACGGGGCGGCGGGTGCTGCACTTGCTGAGCGATTTCCGCGCGGTGGACTGGAAGGGCAAATCCATCGAGACGACCAGCAAGATTCTGGAGCCGCTCAAGGCGGCGGAGGTGACGTTCAACCTGATCGACACCGCCGACCCGCCCCGCCCCGAGGGCAGCGAGGCCGCCCCCCCCGCGCACGACAACCTCGCCATCATCGAATTGCGCCCCGAATCGCGCACGGTGGTTCGCGGGCGGCGGGTGGAGTTCACCGCCACCATCGCCAACTTCAGCACCAGCGAACGCAAGAATGTCCGCGTCGTGGTGCGGCGCAACGGCGAGGAACGCTCCGAGGCGTCGTTCTCCATCGCCTCCATCCCGCCTGGTGAGCGGGTCACGCAGACTTTCGGCATCAGTTCCTTCGAGCGCGTCGCCACCCCCGAGCGACCGCTCGACCGCATCAACGTGGTCAGTTGCACCATCGAGAATGAGGAAGGGGGCGTGCCGCTAGACAACGTCCGGCATGCGTATGTGGATGTGCAGGATGAGATCAAGTTGCTCTTGATCGAGGAGACCAACGAACGCGGCAAGGAGGGCACCGAGTCGTTCCCGCTGGTGCAGCTATTCGGCAAGACGTTGAGCAACTTCAAGGTCGTGCTGCGGGGCAAGCAGGAACTCGAACAAGACCCCGACCTGGGGCGATACTCGGTGATCTATCTGCTCGATGTGCCCGCGCTGAACGAGAAGGCCACGCAGCGGCTGGAGGAGTACGTCAAGCAAGGCGGCGGGCTGGCAGTCGTGCTTGGCCCCAACACCAGCCAGACCTACTACAACACCAACTTCCAGAAAGGCGGGTTCTTCCCGTTTACCCTCGAACGCAAGGTGGACCGCTACGATGGGCTGGACGATGACCAGAAGCTAGCGGTGGACCTGGACCGCAGCTATCGCATCTTCCCCCGTAACGTCGAGCATCCGCTCTTTGCCCCCATCTACCGCGACGCCGAGAAACGCGAGACGTATGACTTCTACCTGCGCTGGCTGAAGATCGAGCAATACTGGCAAGCCCGGCGCGATTGGCAGAAGGCTGGCCCCGAAGCGGCGGAGGAGTTGCTGACGCTGGCCAACTTCCGCTCCCCCGCCGACTACAAGCCCCGCATCGACCAACTGCTCAAGGACGACCGCCTGCCCACCAGCATCCCCCGCGTCCGCGAGTTGCTCGACGCGGTGCGGGCGGCCGCCCGCGCGGAGTCGGCCTCGCTGGTCGGCATCGCCGAACGCATTGATGCGCTTTTGGAAGATCGCACCGAAATCACCGTCGAGGACGACCGCAAGGTTCGCCTGCAAGCGCTCTGGCGCGAGCCGGCCTATGCCCCGCTGCGGGCCGAGTTGGCCCAACTGGCCGAAGACCTGCGCTACGGTGATCCGTTCCTCGTAGCCCGGCGGTTCGGCCAAGGCCGCGTCGGCGTCTACCTCTCGACGCTCTCGACGAAGTGGAACAACTGGGCCGACGGCGTGCCCACGCCGTATTTTGTCCCGCTGCAAGTCGAGTTGCAGCGCTACCTCGCCGCCGCCTCCGGCGAGATCGTCGCCCGCGTCGGCGAGCCGATCCGCCTGCTGCGCGATGCCAGCCGCTATCAGTCGAGTCTGCGGGTCTACTACGTCGGCGACGACAAGCTGCGGCTGGCGCTGGAGCGGCAAGCGGGCGAGAAGCAGCCAGCCGCCCCGGAACCCAAGCAGAACGGACTGGCCGAGTTGGCCTTGCCGGTCGGCTTCGAGCCTTACGAAACCGTCGTCGCCGAGACGGCTGAGGGGGTGGTCCGCTTCGCGACCAAGCCGATCCGCCGAACCGGCGTGTACACCTTCGTCCTCGACCTGCAAGCCGGTGGCGACGACGCCGGCAAATCGCCCGGCAAGCAGCCACTCCGCGAGGTCAGCGCTCTGGCGGCGGACGTGGACGCGCAACTGGAAGGCGACCTGACCCGCATGCCCCGCAGCGAACTCGAACAGGCCAGCGTCGTCGGCAAGGTCGTTGTGCCGGGCGGCGCGTGGCGCGACCAGCTCAAGGACCGCCAGAGCGATTTGTCCGAGTCGCCCTGGTTGTATCTGGTGTTGCTGCTGTTTTTGGTCTTCGAGCAGATGTTGGCTGTGCATCTGAGTTTCCACACCGCTGGCGGTATGGAAACTCCCCTGCCCCGGTGATCTGTCTGGGTCGGCGGCGTGAGTTTCATCCGATGGGAAGTCTTAGCGCATGAACGAGAATAACACCGCTCAGTCTGAGGAATTCGTCCTGCGGCGACTGACCGAGGGCGTCAACCTCGGTGGGCAAGAATACCCCGGCACGCTCTGGCTAGCTGTGCTGATCCCGGTCGTGCTGCTGGGGATAGTCTATGTGATCTGGATGTACAGCCGCGACCGGCGTACCATCGGCTGGAAGTGGGCGGCACCGCTGGCGATGTTGCGGATGCTGGTCTACCTGATCCTGGCGGTGATCTTTTTGCTGCCCGCCTACCAACTCTGGGAGACGACCGAGCGGACCTCGCGGGTGCTGGTGTTGCTGGATGTCTCGCGCTCCATCACCGACATCAGCGACGACCTGCCCGACGAGACGGCCGCTGCCGCCGGTCAACCGCCCAAGCTGACCACCCGGCGTGACCGCCTGATCGACTTTCTGCTCGACCAAAAGACCGACCTGATGAAACGGCTAGCCGTCAAGAACCCCGTCTTCATCTACCGCTTCGGCTCCAAGCTCGACGATGAGCCGCGCCTGCTGGCCAAAGGCGCGGACAACCTCAGCCGGGCCGAGTGGGAGGCGATGTTCCGCTTCGAGGTCAAGCGCTACTTGCTCGATGGGCTGAGCGAGGCGGGCCGCGAGCTACTCGCCGCCAGCGAGCCGTTCAAGCAAGGGCAGGACAATCTGGCCTGGGCGGACTCGTACCTGGCCCAACCGCTGGCCGTCACCCTGCCACCGGGCCTGAGCGAAGAGGACACGCAACGGCTCAAAGACAACCGCGACCGCTTGCAAAAGCGCGTGCAGTTGATCGCCGACTTGCTCCAGGGCACCGACATGCCCGGCTCGGTCAGCGAATTGCTCAAGCGCGAAGCGGGCAACATGCTGGCGGCGGTGGTGGTCATCAGCGACGGCCGCAGCACGCGCGGCAAAGCCACCGCCGCCCGCGAGGTCGCCGAGCAAGCGATGCTGGCCAAGGTGCCCATCTACACCATCGCCGTCGGCGTGGACCGCTCGCCGGTCAGTATCCGCATTACCGACGTGCAAGCTCCCGAACGCATCACGCCCGATGAGAAATTCGTCGTGCGGGTCGAAGTCGATGGCGAGGGGCTGACCGATCAGCAGGTGCCGGTGACGCTGGAGCTAACCCGCCCCAGCGAACCGGGGCAGGAGCCGCAGAAGTTTGCCCTGCCGCCGGTGTTGGGCACGTTCAAGGCCGAAGGCTCAGACCTGCCCCATGCCCAGGTCGAGTTCACCATCGACCCCGACCCCACCGGCCCAGACCAGGAGAAGCTGGTCCGCTTGCCCGAGACGTTCACCAAGGAAGTCAAGGGTCGCCGCGAGTTGATCGAGGGCGAGTGGAAGCTGACCGCCCGGGTGCCCCGCGACAAGCGCGAGCGCTTCTACGAGCCGGAGCATGTCAGCCCGCCGACGACGCTGGTAGTCAAGCGCAAGCCGGTGCGGGTGCTATTGTTCGCCGGTGGCCCGACCCGCGAGTTTCAGTTCGTCCGCAACCTGATCTTGCGTCTGCAAGACAAAAACGCCGCCGACGCCGAGATGAGCATCTTGGTGCAGAATCGCGGCCGGGATGGCTCGGACGTGCAGGATGTGCCGCCGGAGCGGCGCTTGTCCAAGTTCCCCTACTTGCTCTCGACCGACGAGAAAGAACGCAAGCTCGACCCCAAGTCGCGCTACTACAACCTGGCCGAATACGACGTGGTGGTGGCGTTCGACCCCGACTGGACGGAACTGGACGAGGGGCAAGCGAAGAAGCTCGAAACCTGGGTCAAGACCCAGGGCGGGGGGATCGTCTTTGTCGGCGGCTCGATCAACTCCTACCAGTTGGCCCAACTGGAAGTGAACAGCCCGGCGAAGGTGGTGCTTGATCTGTTGCCGGTCGTGCCGGGCAGCTACTCGACGGACAAATACTTCCAGAAGCGCAAGGCCAACACGCCCTACCGGCTGAACTTCGACCGCTCCAAGCTGGCCGACGCGACGTTCCTGAAGCTGGACGACGACAGCCCCGACCCGCTTGGGGGCTGGGAGGAGTTCTTCGCCGCCGGGCCGATCAAACCCGGCCAACCGGCCAAGGTGGTCAACGGCTTCTACAACTACTTCCCCATCTCCCGCGTCAAGGGCGGCGACGTGCGCGTCCTGGCCAGCTTCGGCGACGAGCAATCCCGCACCACCACCGGCGACCCGGTGCCCTACATCGTCACGCTCGACCTGAACCGGGGGCGGGTCATCTATCTGGCCGCCGGCGAGTTCTGGCGGTTGCGGCAATACAGCGAGGCGTTCTACGAGCGCTTCTGGACCAAGCTGATGCGCTATGCGGGTAGCCGCAGCATCAACGCCACCAGCCGCCGGGGCATTGTCCTGATGAACTCGACGTTCCCGGCTGGCAAAGTCCGCTTCCAGACGCAGTTGTTCGGCGGCGACGGCGAGTACCTGCCCGCCACCGACATTCCCCGCGCCTCGGCGCTGTTCCGCCTGGGCGAGACGGAGAAGGAGGAGCGGGTCATCGCCAAGGTGCGGCCCAACGAGAAGACCCGGCTCTGGCAGGGGTACTTCAACGGCGAAATGCAGATCACCAAGCCGGGCGACTACCAGCTCGAAATCGAGGTGCCCGGCAGCGGCGAGATCGTCCGCAAGAAGTTCAGCGTCCGCGCCTCCGACCCCGAGATTGACTATCCACAGCCGGACTACCAGGCGCTCTACGACCTGGCCACCGAGATTGCCAGCAACGAACTCGAAGACCGCCTGGACAAGGAGGTCACCGAGAAGCTGCGGGCCAACAAAAATTATCCGGTTTCGCTGGATAGCAAGGGCGTACTGCGGCGGCGCTTCTTTGACCTGGAGACCGCCGACATTATCCCAGCGATGATTAAGGACAGCCGCCAGGTCTCGCGCAATCGCGGCGGCATCCGCGACGAGTGGGACCAGGGGCCGTCGCTGGGCAAGGACGCCGAGGGCCGCGACATGCGCATCGCCACGGCGCTGTTGCTGATCGTCGGCCTGCTCTCGGTCGAATGGCTCACCCGCAAGCTGCTGCGGCTAGCCTAACCGGCGCAACCGGCGTCACCGCTGCAGCAGGCACGGCCCTAGCGACCGGCTCACGCGGACCTAGGCGGTGGGCCGGTAGCCGCCAGGCTCACCATTCGGGAGAACTTCACCCCAGCTACCTTGCCGATGGAAATTGCGTTGTTTCTGTGGAGTGCCTGGGCTGGGCACTCCCTCCGCTAACTTTCCACCGCGAGGATCGCATGCCACTGACCGACTCTACGCTCGTGCGACTGACCCGCCGTCTGCCTCGCCTCGGGGCGTTTGGTCTGTTGCCGGTTTTGCTCTGCATCATCATCGCGTCCAGCCACGCTGGCGAGGCCCCGATCCTGCCGCCGGGCACCGGTGAGGTAGACGCCCTGCGTCGCACGCCGGTAGTGCGGGTGATCGAGCAAGCCCGGGCGGCGGTGGTCAACATCCAGAGTGAGCGCAACGCCGTGCCCGGCACCGGAGCGGGGCTGGGGGCGGGCGCGGGCGAGGGCCGCGTCAACGGCATGGGTACGGGGGTAGTGATTGATCCGCGCGGTCTGATTGTGACGAATAATCATGTGGTGGAGGATGTGACGGTCCTGCGGGTGCGCCTGGCCGATGGCACGCAACTGCCCGCCCGGGTCATCGCCCGCGACCACGAGACGGACCTGGCCATCATCAAGGTGGACCCGCCCCGCCCCCTGCCCACGCTCCACCTGGGCACGGCCAACGACCTGATCGTCGGCGAGCCGGCCATCGTGATTGGCAACGCCTTTGGCTATGAGCATACCGCATCGGCGGGCATTATCTCGGCCAAGGGGCGGGACGTGACGCTCAACAAGGAGATGGCCTACCGCTCGCTGATCCAAACCGACGCGGCAATCAACCCCGGCAACTCGGGCGGGCCGTTGCTCAACATCCACGGCGAGTTGATCGGGGTGGTGGTGGCGATCCGGGCCGGGGCGCAGAACATCGGCTTCGCGATCCCGGTGGACACGGTCTTGCGCGTGAGCAGTCGGCTGCTGGCCGAGCGGCGGCTGGCGCGGGGGCTGGGCAGCCTAGCCACCGGCTTGGTGCTGCGGGACGAGGTGGACACGACCACCCACCCGGTGCAACGGCGGTTGGTGGTGGATCGAGTCGAGCCAGGCACGCCCGCGTCCCAGGCTGGCTTCCAGGTCGGGGATGTGGTGCGCGAGGTCGGTGGTACGACCATCTCTCACTCGCTGGACCTGGAGCGGGTTCTGCTGGATCGTAAGAGCGGCGATAAGCTGACGGTGCGGGTGCAGCGGGGCGGCAACCCTGCCCTGCGGGAGGTGGGCATGGTAAACGCCTCCCTGACCAGCATCGAGTTGACCCTGGGCGGCACCGAGCGCAAGGCGCTCAGTCCGGCCGAGGCGATCTGGCAACGGCTGGGCGTGCGGCTGCAACCCGCCCCGCCCGAGGTGGTGGCGCGGGTCAACGCCCAACTGCACGGCGGGCTGATTATCACCGACGTTGCCAGCGATTCGCCCGCCCGGCGGGTCGGGTTGCAGCGGGGCGATATTCTGATCGGGCTGCACCAGTGGGAAACGCTGTCGCTGGAGAATGTCAACTTCGTGTTGAACCACCCCGACCGCGCCAACTTCTCACCGCTGCGATTCTTCCTGATCCGCAACGGCACGATCCTGCAAGGGCACCTGCGCCTCAACGATTGACCGGACGCACGCGGCAGCCCGGCCGCTGTGCCCGTATCCCCGCCAGCGCCGCCGCTACTGTCTCCGTCGTCTCTGTCCTTCCGGCTGCAACGAGCGAAGTCACGTTGCGTTGCCCTGGCCGACGCGATATACTCCGCCGACCGAACGAGGAAGTTCGGCTAGTTGCCGGAAGGAATCTGCATGTCACTGGCCGCACCCCCCAACATCGTTGCCGCACTGCAACCGGCGCTGGACCGCGCTCACTCGTTGCACCGCCGCAGCGACCTGACGATTGTCTCGGTGATTTGTATCAACCATTGCCAGTGGCGCAACACAGCCCGGCTGGTCGGACAACTCAACCAGTCCGCTAGCGTTGGCCAGCAGCAATCGAACGTGCTGGTGGTGGACAACGGCTCGTCGGCCACGCCGCTAGTCGCCCGACTGGCTAGCCAAGTGCGGCTGAAGCGCTGGCGGCGGAACCGGGGCTTTGCCCGCGCGGTCAACGCCGGCTGCCGGGCGACCGAGGGCCGCTGGTGCCTGCTCCTGAACCCGGATATGAGCGTGCCGCCGGGGTTTCTCGATCAGGTCTGCCGGGTCGCCCAGACCCTCGAACGCGACCGGCCACGGGTCGGGGTAGTCGGCTTTCGCTTGCTCAACTCCGACGGCACCGCGCAAGGCTCGTGTGGGCGCGAGCCAACCTTCGCGGGGACGCTCGCCGGGCTGTTGCGCGGTCGGGCCAAACGCAAGTGCCAGACGATCCACCAGACGACCGGGCCGGTCGAGGTCGACTGGGTCACGGGCTGTTGTCTGCTGGTGCGTCGGCAATGCCTGGACGATCTGGGCGGGTTCGACGAATCGTTCTTCCTGTACTACGAGGATGTGGACTTCTGCCGCCGTGCCCGACTAGCGGGTTGGCAAGTGCTGTACGACCCGAGCGTCTGGGCGGTGCATCATTGGCCGTTGCATGCCCGCGCGGTGCCGGCGGCGCTGCGGGTGATGACGCGGCACGCGCTGTTGACCTACAGTGCGCGGCACTGGTCGGGCTGGTCGGCTCGCTTGCTCGGTGGGCTGATCTGGTCGGAGGCGGGCTTGCGGCGTGCCTGGGCGTGGCTGACGGGGCAGGCCGACGATCACACGCAATTCGCCCGCTTGTGTCGGCTGATCGCCCTGCTGCGGGCGGGCCGCTATTTCGCCGCCCGACTCGAACTCTTGCGCGTGGCCCGGTCGTTACCCGCCGCCTCGGCTCCCCAGGATGGCCAACGATGAGCTACCCGTCGCTGTCGATCATCATCCCCTCGCATTCGCAGTGGCCGCGGCTGGTCCGTTGTCTGTCGCGGGTCTGCGGCGAGGCCCCGCCGGGCTGCGAGATTCTCGTGGTAGACGATGGCTCGGCCAACGCCCGGGTCAGCCAGATGGCGCGGCAGTTTCGCGGGGTGCGGGTGTTGCGGTTGCCGCAGCGGCGTGGCTTCTGCGTCGCCGCGAATGCGGGCATCCGCGCCACCTGCGGCGAGGTGGTGCATCTGCTCAACGACGATACCGAGGTCATGCCCCAGTGGGCCGAGCGGGCGTTGGCGGCTTTTGCCAGTCCGCGCGTCGGGGCGGTCGCTTGCACCATCCTGCGCGGTGAGCCGGGCGTTGGCGAACCGCTGGTCGATAGTCTGGGGGATGGCTACGATCCGGGCGGGTTTGCCTGGAAGTGCGACGCGGGGCGGCCGATTGTCCGCTGCAACTTGCAGCCGCGCGATGTCCAGGCGGCGTGCGCCGCGGCGGCGTTTTACCGTCGCCGTGCCTTGCTGGAGGTGGGCTTGTTCGCCGAGCCGTTCACGGCGTACTTCGAGGATGTGGACTTGTCGCTGCGCTTGCGGCGAGCGGGCTGGCGGATCCGCCTGATCCCTTCCAGCATCGTCTATCACATCGGCTCGGCCAGCTATGGCGTGCCGTCACGCGATGGGCGGTTGCTCCGGCAGCAGTCGCGCAACGAGGAGTGGCTGTTCTGGCGGAATCGGCCGGAGGGGGCGGGCTGGCGGTTACTGGCCCGGCATGCGGCGGTGCTGCTGGCCAAGGGGCTGCGGCGCGCCAGCCGCTTGGAACTGTGGCCGTTCCTGCTCGGGCGGCTCGACGCTTGGCGCGGGCTGGGCCAAGTCTGCGGGGCACCCGATGCTCAAGTCCGGATATTACCCAGCGACGCGCGGAACCGCTCGAC
>Ga0272446_1005291_pt1 | contig 14386 bp, 11 predicted proteins | sample YNPCB0061_FD_194587 | JGI IMG/M metagenome (GOLD analysis project Ga0272446, IMG submission 194587) | Hot spring microbial mat communities from Yellowstone National Park, WY, United States - YNP-CB-006-1 | ecosystem: Environmental > Aquatic > Thermal springs > Hot (42-90C) > Sediment | place...
GATCTTTATTTGAGTATGCAGGGCGGCAAATTTCATCAGCTGATCGCGATCGCTGATGGACTGCGGATGATGCAGCGGGCGGAATGGGCCACGATTTATACCCAGGGACGAGAACCAACCTTGGAAATTATCCTGCAGTTAGGCTGGGGACAACCGGAAGCAGCCGCCTATCGCCGGGGGTTTCCAGAGTCTGGCAGTGAATCGATCCATGCCGTTCAACCGGGCTATGTGCCGCTGGGGTAGCTGGTGGCAATGCAAAAAGGCGCCATTCTCGACTCCACTGGCACATACCGTTACCTGCTGTGGCGGCAGTGGCAGGAGACGGGCCCTATGCTGGGATTTGTCATGCTGAATCCCAGTCGGGCTGATGCCTGGCTGGATGATCCCACCATTCGGCGCTGTTTGGGCCTGGCCAAACAATGGAACTATGGCGGCATGGCGGTGGCTAATCTGTTTGCCTATCGCACCTCGAAGCCCAAGGACTTGCGGCAGGTGGCGGATCCGGTTGGCCCAGAGAATAACCGTTATTTGCTTCATCTCGGTCAGGGCTGCGATCGCCTGATTCTGGCCTGGGGCAATGCCGGAACCTTGCAAGACCGGGGTCGAACTGTGACTCAATTGCTTGTGCGCCAGCGTCCCCTATGGTGTCTTGGCCTGACACAAGCAGGACAACCCTGCCATCCGCTTTATTTGCCGAGAACGGTGCAACCTGTGCCGCTAGATTGCCGCTGACTTTGCCGCCTCGCGGTACACTGATAAATTGGTGCAAATCTGAGGCATGCTGCCAACCAGGGTCAGAACTTATGGCGACATTTTTATTAGAAGTAGGAACTGAAGAACTGCCAGCCGACTTTGTGGATGAAGCGGTGGCCCAATGGCAGTCTCGGATTCCCCAAGCTTTGGCGGAAGCGTATCTGACCCCAGCAACCGTCGAAGTCTATGGCACTCCTCGCCGGTTAGCCGTAGTGGTGAAAGGGCTGCCCCTGCAACAGCCGGATCAGGAAGAGGAGGTCAAAGGTCCGCCAGCCCAAGCCGCTTTTAAGGATGGTAAGCCCACCCGTGCCGCCGAGGGCTTTGCGCAGAAGCAGGGTGTCGAGCTATCGGCCCTGGAAGTTCGGCCGACGGACAAAGGCGACTTTGTGTTTGTGCGCAAAACTATCAAGGGCCACCCAACGGCTGAAATTTTGGTGCAACAGGTGCCCCAGTGGATTACCAGCCTGGAAGGTAAGCGCCTGATGCGCTGGGCGGATGGTGATTTGCGCTTTCCCCGTCCCATTCGCTGGCTGGTGGTGATGCTGGATGATCAGGTGCTGCCGCTGTCGATCACCACAGGGTCGGAGACCTGCACCAGCGATCGCTACTCGGCTGGACATCGGGTGCTGCACCCACAGGCGATCGCCATTGCCCATGCCGATGATTATGTCACAACCCTGCGCAATGCCTATATCGAAGTGGATGGGGCGCAACGACGGGCTCGGATCCAGGAACAGGTGATCAGAGCCGCCCAACAGGTCGGGGGGGTGGCCGCCATCGATGCTGGTTTGCTGCAAGAAGTGACCAATCTGGTGGAATGGCCGACTGCGGTGGTGGGGAAATTTGACCCGGAGTTTTTAGATCTGCCAGCGGAAGTCATCACGACCGAAATGGAGAGCCACCAGCGCTATTTCCCGGTTCTGAAACAAGCGGACTCCACCGAATTGCTGCCCTACTTCATCACCATCTCTAACGGGGATCCAGCTAAGTCAGATATCATTGCGGCTGGCAACGAGCGGGTAATCCGGGCCCGCTTGTCGGATGGCAAGTTTTTCTTTGATAGCGATCGATCCCAGTCCCTAGAATCCTATCTCCCTCGTTTGGAAACCGTCACCTTTCAGGAAGATCTGGGTTCGGTCAAAGCCAGGGTGGATCGGATCGGCCAGGTAGCCAACCGGATCGCAGATCAGTTGAAGCTGAAGGGCAATGCACGTCAGCAAATTCAGCGGGCGGCGCTGCTTTGCAAAGCCGATCTGGTCACCCAAATGGTGGGAGAGTTTCCTGAACTACAGGGGATCATGGGCGCAAAATATGCCCGCCTGAGTGGTGAATCGGAGGCCGTTGCGACTGCCATTTTTGAACACTATTTGCCCCGTAGCGCGGGCGATCGCCTACCCCAAACGCTGGTCGGTCAGGTGGTTGGCTTGGCCGATCGGCTAGATGCCCTGGTCAGCATTTTTGCTCTGGGGTTGTTGCCCACTGGTTCTTCCGATCCCTTTGCTCTGCGACGGGCCGCCAATGCCATTGTCAACATTACCTGGATGGCCAACCTGGCCATTAATCTGGAACAGTTATTGCAGCAAGTTACAACCGAATTTGCCCAATCCTATGGAACCGTGATGAAGCTGCCCCTGGCCGATCTGCAAACCCAACTGCAGAGCTTTTTCTTGCAACGACTGCGCACCTTGCTCCAGGAAGAGCAGGGCATTGATTACGATTTGGTGAATGCAGTGCTGGGCGAAGAGGATCTGGAATACGCCCGCCGGGCGCTGGAGAACTTGCTGGATGTCCGCGATCGAGCCCATTTCCTGCAAACCATTCGGACTAATGGCACCCTGATGGACATTTACGAGACCGTCAATCGGGCTTCCCGGCTGGCCAGACAGGGTAATTTGGATACCCAGCAACTCGACCCCACGGCGGTGATCCAACCACAGCTTTTCCAGAAAAAGTCTGAAGCAGCCTTCTATCAGGCTCTTGAACACCTTTACAGCATCAGCCAGCACTTGCAGGGTGATTATCAAAAGTTGGTAGAAGCCCTGAAACAGATTGCTCCCACTGTCGCTGCCTTCTTTGATGGTCCGGACAGCGTTCTGGTCATGGACGATGATCCGGATATTCGTCAGAATCGTCTGAACTTGTTGGGGGTTCTGCGCAATCAGACCAGACTTCTGGCGGACTTTGGGGCCATTGTCAAAGGTTAGGTAAAGTTCGTGACAATTCCCTGCCCAAGGCCAGGACTCTCCTCCTACAATCGAGGCAGGATTACCAATCGTCAGGAGGGACGTGATACCGATCACCGATTCCCCCTACGGGTATCACGATCCGTATTCTCACCCATCACAAGCTTGGCTAGACAAATCCGGCATGATAGTGGAACATAAAACTTTCTCAGAATAATTCCAGTGGATTAGGATTTCTCGCAATTGGGAACTCCTCGGCTGGATCGGCTATGTCGGAGAAAGGACTGGTCTGAGTCCGACAATGGTACCTACAACAGGTTCATGTTCGACTGGTACCAACGTCACCTGGTTCAGATAACCCCAATCAGTTCTCGTGTCGTGACAAGCCAGGTATACACTGGTTGAAAGCGAGGACTGTCTGTGTTCAGCACACTCCAGACTCCTGAGTACGCATGATGATCGGGGACGCTCTCCAAAACACTGCAACCAACAATTCGTCCCTCCGACTTGGTCGGTCCGGATATAGCTTGCAGTATTGTCAAGAAACGATTTATCTCTTCCTGTTGGGGATTGTGCGGAATTGGCCGCCGGAAGAGGTTCTGTTGGAGTTCAAGCGCCTTTTTGTGCTGTATGCAGACTCTACCAGCTCCGAGGTCATGCGGGCGCTGTATGAAATTGTCTTTTCCAATAACGAAGAAGAATTCAAAAATACGCTGAAACGATCCTGCTACATCCTAGTGAACAACTGGGATGCTAGTCGGCACTATAAACCAATCCAGGATTTGGTTCTCCTCTTTGAGGATCCGGCCATCAACCGTCAAACTTCCTCTCCCATTTCTAAGCGGTTGCGGTTCTGGCTCAATGATTTTGTTAAAAGCAAAGACTACGAGGAGTTGAAATTATTTGCTTCTCGTTATGACGAGACGACTCCCGGTCCCTGGACAGCCCGATATACCTCCTATCTCCTGGTGCCACAATATATTGATTTAAGCAATCCAATTGAGCAAAGAGAAGCTGCAAGGGCTCTTTCTAAACAGTTGAAAGATCGGTTTAAGTTTGAGTTGGCGATGTATATTGCCCGCTCACAAAGTCACTCCCATAACGGCAATCTCCCCAAAAATCCTACTGTGTTGGGAGATGAAGTGATCCGGTTGATTAAAGCCATTGTTGCTAAACGGGGGCCGTTCAGTTATGCGAATCTGGCGCACATCTTTATTAGTCAAACCCAAAATTTAACCTATCAACAATTTAAGAAGTGTTTTCAGCGTTATTTGCTCTTTTCAGTTGAAAGTCAAGAGTTTATCGATACTCTGCAAGTTCGACTGTCTGAAAAACTGCAACCCCTCTATGAAAGTCATGATCAGGAGCCGGTGAATAATGCCTTGATCTTGAGAACCTGTAATCGGGTGATTGAGTTTTTAACCACTGAAGATCATGAAGAGCCGTCACCCTTATTTATCCTTTTACTGTCCAAGGGAAATCCCATTACGCTGGCGATCTCGCTGCTGAAAATTATTTTGGTTTGTCGGCATGCCCGCACCCATTTAGAGGCTCGAATTGCTGAACTGATTCAGTATTACCAGCATTATCCAGAGGACGAGTGTGCCTGGGTGGTGAACTTTCTGGAAGTCTTCAATGTGACTTTTACCATCCATACGGAAAATGTCCAGTACAACCTGATCAAGATGCAGCTTGATGATCCGGAGCAACCTGCCTTTCCGGAGAACATTTTCGATCCCGATCGCTATCGTATCTTCTCCCAATTGCGCAACACCCCCCAACTGGAGATGTTCCCAGACTTCACTGATTACGAAGTAGATGGGAGCCCAGAAAGCCCGATCGAGCCTTCAAGCAAGCCCGCTTAATCTGGTCAAGCCGAGATCATATTTGACGTTCGTCCAGCCAGGCAGTGCCAGCGCCGATTGCCTCTGATAGGATGCTAACTAACCGATACAGGGCTGCGACCCCGAGGACAGTCCCTGTGGAGAAACCAGTCCTCAGTAGGGCGATGGCCACCACTTCAAAGACGCCCAACCCGCCGGGTGCTCCCGGAACAACCATGCCCAGCAGCCAGGCCAAGCTGAAACTACTGAACAATAATGGCAACTGTCCAGGGGTAAGGGGGCTAATGGCTAAAAAGGTTAGCAGAAACCCAACTCCTCTCAATATCAGAAATCCCATTTCGCCCAATAGCGGCTGCCAGGGATAGGTTTTGAGCTGAAACTCCTGCTCCGGTTCGATAGCCGCGCCCTGGATGGTCTGTTTGACCTGCCGCAATCGATGCAACAGGGGATTCAAAATCCGCGGCTGAATCGCTGTCAGGACAGCAACCAACGCCACCCACTGCAAAATCAAGTAGGGCCAGCCAAACTGGGCAGCAATCTGCTGGCTGCTGAGTAAGGTCACCAACAAGGCTGCCGCCGCCATCAAAATGGGTTCCAGCAGCACACTGACCGTCGCCACTTCCAGGGATGCCCCAGCCCGTGTTGCGGCTGTGATGCGTCCGTAGTAATGCCAGACATTACCGGGCAGATACTTGGCAATATTGGTTTTTAGATAGGCCTGAATGGTCCAAATCGGGTCGATGGGCTGCTGAAAGTCTCGTAACATCCAACTCCAGACCCAGCCAGCCCAAACATGGGCCACTAAGGTGACGCCCAGGGCGATCGCTAGCAAGGCCCAGTCCGCCCCCTCCAAACGGATGGCCAAGACCTCCTGCCAGTTACGTTTCAGCACACTGAGCAGGAAAAACAGGGTGCCACCCAGAATGATCCACCGCAGGAAAGGCTTTAGCTGACGACCAAGCTGCTTCATGGCTGGTTACTGTAAGTTCACAGGGCGAGTTGCCTAGAATTGCAAATCATCCCATTCCATACCCAACCACAAAATGGAGCGGGAAAATTGATCGGCAACCAAACAAGCCATGGCAAAAATATATTTGACTGAATAAAAATTGCGCGTTTTGGTGTTTCTCCTAGGGGTGAGCGGTTAATGCGCGTGTTATTTCTCTATCCCCAGCACCCCAAAAGCTGTTGGTCGTTTGACAAGGTATTGGAACGAGTTGGCCAGCGGGCATTGCTTCCTCCACCAGGAGTAGTAGTAGAAAAATCCTTGCCATTGTCTGCTTAGCGGCGGACCATCAATCTCACCCATTCATTCCACAAAAATAGAGAGACGCATATACTGGCGTCTCTCCTGCGATATCGCGCCTATAGCGATCCGATCAGGATTGGGAAAGGTTTCTGCAGGAAATCCTTCTCACAAAGCCCTTTCACCATCCACGCATTCACAAATTAAATAGGATTGCTATATGAGGCGAAACTGAATTTAGTGCAGCGTCAACTCTAGAAATTAGGGTTTGTAGTCAGCGCTTCAGCGCTAAAGCGCCGACTACGAGCCAATGGGTTCACCTTAAAATTAGGGTTTGACAGAACACTAGATTAGTTTGGTGGCGCGGAAGGCAAAATACAGACCCATTGCCAGTCCGAAAGCTCCACCAAGCCATAATAAGTACAGAACGATTCCACCCATCAACCTCATCTCTCCTCGAAAGACCTAAGAGCACTATACAAAACTATGGCGCCCTTGCGTGCAGTAGAATCGACACCATGCAAGCAATCATTCCTGTCCAACTTCCGCAACAGTCCTACGATATTGCGATCGCCCCTGGCAGTCTAGATCAACTGGGGCCCTGGTTGAAAGGAGACCTTTCCCAACCCCTGGGGCTGGGAAATCGAATTTTGCTGGTCTCCAATCCGGTTGTGTTTCGCCACTATGGGGAGCGGGCGATCGCCTCCTTACAGCAGGCCGGCTTTACCGTCTCGACCTGTATCCTACCGGCAGGCGAACGATACAAGACTCCAGCTTCGGTACAAAAAATATACGATGCGGCCCTGGACAACCGCCTGGAACGCTCTTCCGCCATGGTGGCCCTGGGGGGTGGCGTAATTGGCGATATGACTGGGTTTGCGGCGGCCACCTGGCTGCGGGGCATTCCCTTTGTGCAGGTGCCCACTACCCTGCTGGCCATGGTCGATGCGGCGATCGGCGGCAAAACCGGAGTAAACCATCCCAGGGGCAAGAACCTGATTGGCGCCTTTCATCAGCCCAGCCTGGTTCTGATTGACCCCCAAGTCTTAAAAACATTGCCCGGTCGGGAATTTCGGGCAGGTATGGCGGAAGTGATCAAGTATGGGGTGATTTGGGATGCGGGGCTATTTGAGCAACTGGAAGCGGCCAAACGGCTGGACCAGCTTTCGCTATTGCCGGAATCGCTCTTATTTGACATCCTGACCCACTCCTGTCAGGCCAAGGCTCATGTGGTTAGCAAAGACGAAAAGGAAGCGGGTCTGCGGGCCATTCTGAACTACGGACACACCATTGGCCATGCAGTTGAAAGTCTGACTGGCTATCGGTTGGTCAACCACGGAGAAGCGGTGGCGATCGGCATGGTGGCGGCGGCCCAACTTGCGGTAGCGCTCCAGTTCTGGGAGCAGAGCAGTGCCGATCGCCAACTTGCCTTGATCCAGAAAACCAAACTACCGACCCAGATACCGGCTGGTCTGGATCTGGAGGCCATTCTGGCTTCTCTGCAAACCGATAAGAAAGTGAAGTCGGGTCAGGTTCGCTTTGTCCTACCTACCCATATTGGTGCTGCCACTGTGACCGATCAGGTGACAGCCGACATCACCCGTTCTGTGTTGCAGCAAATGCAGGCATGAGGGGCTATGGTTGCACCGTTTTTGGGGCCGGAGGCCCATCGTCTCACCGAACCTGCCTCAATCGCCCTGGCCGCACAAATTAATCGAGTGGCGGTTGCCGCTCCCTTTTTTGCCGAACCATTGGCAACCGCCTGTGTCTGTCAGGGCAGTGGCGGAACTCCCCTGCTGCTATTGCACGGCTTTGACAGTTCGGTCTTGGAATTTCGTCGTTTGTTGCCCTTATTGGCCGCCCAGCAGGAAACCTGGGCTGTTGATCTGCTGGGATTCGGCTTTACCGATCGCCCGACGGCCGTCCCGATTGACCCTAGCCGCATCAAAACGCATCTGTATTACAGTTGGAAGACCCTGATTGGGCGGCCAGTAGTCCTGGTCGGCGCTTCCATGGGTGGTGCCGCCGCCATTGACTTTGCTACCACCTATCCGGAAGCGGTGACCCAAGTGGTGCTGATTGACAGTGCTGGCTTTGCCCAGGGTCCCGATATGGGTAAATTTCTGGTGCCACCGCTGGGCTATCTGGCCGCCGAATTTCTGCGCCAACCGGCCGTCCGTCGCCAGGTCAGCCTGAAAGCCTATGTAGACTCCAGCCTGGTTACGGAGGATGCCTTGCTGTGTGCTGCCCTGCACCTGCAGATGCCCAACTGGCATCGGGCCATGATTACCTTTACCAAAAGTGGGGGTTACACCCGCTTGCAGCAGCAAATCAGCCGGGTGACCCAACCGACTTACATTCTCTGGGGTGATTCCGATCAGATTTTAGGCACGCAGGATGCCGCCCGTTTCCAGCAGGCGATTCCCCACAGCCAACTCACCTGGATTGAGGCCTGTGGTCATGTTCCCCACCTGGAAAAACCCCAGCTAACCGCTGAGGCCATCCTTGACTGGCTGCACTCTGCCTGAAGTTGGCATAAATCGATCAACTGGATGCTTGCGTCCGTTGCTGGTAACTCTGAACCGTGTTGTAGAGCAGCATGGCGACCGTCATTGGTCCCACGCCCCCTGGCACGGGGGTAACGGCCGAGGCCACTGGCAGCACCGCCTCAAAGTCCACATCGCCCACTAACCGGGATTGTCCGGTCGCATCGGTGATCCGGTTAATCCCCACGTCAATAACCACCGCTCCTGGTTTAACGCTGTCAGCCCCAATCAGGTTGGGGCGACCCACCGCCGCCACCAAGATATCCGCACTACGAGCGATTGCGGCCAGATCGGGCGTTTTCGAGTGGGCAATAGTCACCGTGGCATCCGCCTCCAGCAACATTAGCGCCAGAGGTTTGCCGACCAGAATGCTGCGGCCAATCACCACCGCATGTTTACCCTTCAGCGGGAGTTCGTATTCCTGTAAAATCCGCATCACCCCGGCTGGGGTACAGCTACGCAGACCGGCTTCCCCCCGCACCAGCCGTCCCAGATTGACCGGATGCAACCCGTCCGCGTCTTTGTCGGGGTGGATTTGATTTAACAGGGCCACCGAATCCAGGTGAGCAGGCAACGGTAGCTGAATCAGGATGCCGTCTACCCGTTCATCCTGGTTAAGGGTTGCAATAATCTCGGCTAGTTCGTTCTGGGTGGTGGATTCAGGTAAATGCTGACCATAGGAAGCAATTCCCACGGCAGCACAGGATTTTTCCTTGTTGCGGACATAAACCGCACTGGCGGGATTATCGCCGACCATCAGAACCGCTAGACCTGGAGGGCGGCCCCGTTGGGTTTGCAGGTCCTGAACCCGTTGGGTCAGCTCGGTTTGAATTTTCTGGGCCAGGGCTTTGCCATTCAGTAGTTGGGCGGTGTCAGCAGTCATGGAGCAATTCAGCGATCGCGATGGAGCAGGTGGATTCAGTCAGGTTTGTCTATGCTAGGCTAGGGCGCACGATTAAGCCGTTTAAATTCCCTTAAGATCAATCAAGCAGCAAAAGATGAGGGTTGGACGTCAACCAGTGCGGTTCCAAATTATACCCTCCTTGTCGCGACCTTGCTGACTTCCTGGATGATTCGCCTTTCTCTAGCTGGTTCAGATGGTTATGCAGCCTCAGACCCATCCAGTTCTGCCCGGTTGGCCAGGGCTATGGCTTCACTCCCTGGTGATGGGGGTGTTGCTGCTAGCGGTCACAAGCTGTCATCCATCGACAGAAAATCCTGCCGCTAGCGGATTCCAGTTTGATTCGGAGGCGCTAAAACAAACCGTACCGATTGAGACCATTGCCCGTCAACCGCAATCGGATCAGGTGATTTATCTGCGGGGCAGCATTGGACGGACTGTGCCGCTGTTGCAGGGAACGGTGTATGAGCTGCAGGATGCCACCGGCCGCATTTGGGTTCTATCCCGGAATCAAGTGCCCAAAACGGGGACGGAGGTTCTGATTCGGGGCATTGTCCGGCAGGAAGCGATTCCTGCCCACCTGGGGGCCGCATCCATCTTCATTGAGCAACAGTAAACAGTTGGAGGCCAGCCTGGGGCCGGGAATAGAGCAAAGCAGACATGGGGAATGCAGGGATTCAAGCAGACAAGAGGTATAGCGATCCGATCAGGATTATGAAAGGTTTCCGCAGGAAATCCTTCTCACAAAGCCCTTTCACCATCCATCAATCATTTAGGATTGCTATGGAGGCAGAAGGTTGAGTGGGATGATGGGCAGATCGACGCCTGTACAGCTTGCCTTTTTCCCTCCTTCCCTGGTTCAATCGGTATCCCACCTGCCCATTGTTTTTACCCTGTGTTTAATGAAGACCGACTCCCGTCCTGAGGTTGCAATCGCCATTCTGCAGCGGCACGAGCAGTTTTTGCTGCAACTGCGGGATAACATTCCTGGCATTCTTTATCCTGGCTATTGGGGGCTGTTTGGTGGACACCTGGAACCGGGTGAAACGGCTGATCAGGCCATTCGGCGGGAACTGCTGGAGGAAATTGCCTATGCCCCAGCCAGTCTGTTGCCATTTGGCTGTTACGCCGATGAGCGGGTGATCCGACAGGTTTACTACGGTGTTCTGGATGTCGGTTTGGCGGAGCTACGCTTGCAGGAGGGTTGGGATATGGAACTGCTGACGGTGGCGGATATTCAGCGGGGCGATCGCTACTCCCGCCAGGCGAACCAGGTCAGACCTTTGGGGCCCGTGCACCAAACCATCTTGCTCGACTTTATTCAATCCCGGCCAGTTGTCAGCCTGGCGGATCCGTAAAATCCCCAGCCAGACCCTGATGCCATCCAGTTGGGCTGGCTACAGGCATCCGGAAGTTGCTTAGGAAAAGGTTCAGGTCGTTCCTTTACACTCCAGCCGTCAATTTATTTTTTTGATGAATTCCAACCAGGCAGTAATCTACGGAGTTCCAGGATGCCAAATACTGATAGTCTAACTACCAACCAAAATTAAATATTCTTTTATGGTGATAGGGTTATACCCTCTATTGCTTTCTCTTCTCGTACAAGCTAATGCAGCGTCAACTCTAGAAATTAGGGTTTGTAGTCAGCGCTTCAGCGCTAAAGCGCCGACTACGAGCCAATGGGTTCACCTTAAAATTAGGGTTTGACAGAACACTAGCTGAAATAGAACCCGATGGATCAGGGTGGCTGCAACACGGTTGGGTCATCTCAGGCTACTTCCTAGTAGCGTTGGGTTCAGAGCCGTTGAAGCATTGCTTTCATTGGGTGCATCTAATCGCTGGGTCTAACTTGCACATGAGAATGAATTATGGGTACGGATAGGCAATCTATCCGGCGTTAAGATGATATCAATCAATGCCACCTTTTCTTCCAGTTTTATGTCGCTGCCTGATCAAGAATTGGAGCTATTGCTGCAGCAGGGAGCCGATTTAAGTCGAGCTGGAGCGCATGAAAATGTCTTGCTCAGTTGTGAAGAGGTGCTCCGACACCAACCGGACTCTTCTCAAGCCTGGTATCTCCACGGGCTGGCTTTGTATGAATTAGGTCGCTATGAAGCGGCGATCGCCAGTTTTAGTCAGTGTTTGCAATTCGATCAGACTGATCCAGTAGCGTTTAATATGCAGGGAATGGCCCAGTTCCAGGTTGGTCAATATGGGCCGGCGATCGCCAGTTTTGACCAGGCTCTGCAACTAAAGCCAGATTTTCATCAGGTCTGGCACAATCGGGGTAATGCGCTGGAACGTCAGGGTGAGTATCAGGCTGCGCTGGATAGCTATAACCGGGCTCTGGAACTGGAGCCTGGGTATGCCAAGTCGTTATACAACCGGGGGGTTGTCCTGGCTCGGATGGGTTCCTATGAAGCGGCGATCGCCAGTTATGACCGGGCCTTAGAGGTGCGGCCCCATTATTCCCATGTCTGGTATAACCGAGCCAATGCTTTGATTGGGTTGGAGCGTTACCAGGAAGCGCTGTTTAACCTTGATCGGGTGGTGGCGATCCAGCCCCAGTGGGCCGCCCCCTGGTACAATCGAGGCAATGTCTTGCATCAGTTGGGCTCCTATGAAGAGGCGATCGCCAGCTATGACCAGGCATTACAACTCGATGCTAGCTTTGCCGATGCCTGGTATAACCGGGGCAATAGCCTCAGTACCCTGGCTCGTTATGACGAAGCTATCAGCAGCTACCGCAAGGCATTGGATATCCAGCCGACACTGCAGCAAGCCTGGTACAACTGGGGCACGGCGCTGCACAAATCTGGCCGATACTATGAAGCCGTTGCCACCTATGACAAGGTGTTGGAGTTGACGCCTGATTTCGCCCGAGCCTGGTATAGTCGGGGTTCGGCGCTCCGAAAATTGGGACTGTATGCCGAGGCCATTGCCAGTTTTGACCAGGCTGTGAAATTGCAGCCGTCTCTCTATGAGGCATGGTACGGGCGGGGATTAGCGTTGGGGCATTTGGGCCATAACCATGCGGCCATCGCCAGCTACGATCGGGCGCTCCGGATTAACCCCCGTCTATCGGTGGTCTGGTGTAGTCGGGGAGTTGCCCTCAGCCATCTGGGTGACTACGAAGAGGCAATCATGAGCTACGACCAGGCGCTCAAATTGCGGCCTGAGTGCTCTGCTACCCGCAGTCGCCGTACACTGGCCTTGAGGCATTGCCGGACGATTAAGGCAAGGGCCAGCGATCGCTGCCAACTGGATCACCCATTAGATGAGACAACTATCGCCCAGGCGAGTCCCCTGCTCGGATGAAGCCCTCAAAGGGGGAAGGACATTACTCTGTAAATGTGTAGAGCACAAGATGTATGGGGTTTACCAAGGGGGCTTTTCACGGTAACCCCATACTTTTTCTTTTTGTCGATGTCTGACTCATTCAATCAATCAAGCAGCATCAAGCCAAGCTTGGCTAGCAACTGTGGCCCTGAACCTGGGATTGCGCCCAGTTCGATACCAACCGTGCACAATCCCAGCAAATAAAAACAGGGTGGGGAAACAACAACGTTCCGCACCCTACGCCTAAACAGGTCAATGGGTGATTTAAACCGGAGTAGAGACAGCCATCGGTTGCCCGGTGTGTTCAGCAACAATTTCCCGAAACTGGTCGCCCTCAATGGTTTCCTGTTCCAATAGCAGATCAACCAGCCGGTCTACCAGGGGACGGTTTTCCCGGATCAAGCGGCGGGCTTCCCCGTAACAATGCAGGGCGATCGCCCGGACTTGCCGGTCAATCTGGGTGGCAATTTCCTCCGAGTACTCAGAGCGGGGCACCCAGTTCCGACCCAAAAACACTTCTCCGCCTGGGCTTTCCAGGGCAACCAGACCCAGATCGGACATGCCGTAACGGGTAACCATTTCGCGAGCCAGTTCAGCCACCGTTTTGATATCGCTACTGGCTCCAGCCGTCACCTCCGCATCGCCAAAGACCTCTTGTTCTGCGGCCCGACCGCCCAGCGCCATGGTAATCCGATCCATCAGCCAGGCTTTGGTGTATAACCCACTGTCAATCATCTCTTCATTGAATGCCTGTTGGGCAAAGCCCCCCACCCCACCGGAACGGGGAATGATGGTGACCTTATTTAAGGGGTCGGAATTGGGCAAGAGGGTCATCATCAAGGCATGGCCCACTTCATGGTAGGCAATCAACCGCTTTTTCTTGCTGTCCAGCAAGGGAGTCAGGGTTAAACCGATGGTTACCCGGTCAATGGCATCGTCGATTTCCAGGGGCGTAATCGCCTCTTTGCGTCGCCGCGCCGTTAGGATGGCGGCCTCGTTCAGTAAATTAGACAGATCGGCGCCAGAAAACCCAGGCGTGCGCCGGGCAATCACTTCCAGAGACACCTCTGGATCCAGCTTTTTATTGCGGGCATGCACTTCCAAAATGCCCAGACGGCCTTTGTAGCTGGGCAAATCGACAATCACCTGGCGGTCAAATCGACCGGGACGCAGCAAGGCGGAATCCAATACATCGGGTCGGTTGGTGGCGGCAATAATAATCACCCCAGCATTGCCCTCAAACCCATCCATTTCCGTTAGCAACTGATTCAAGGTTTGCTCCCGTTCGTCGTTGCCGCCGCCGATGCCAGCCCCCCGTTGCCGTCCAACGGCATCTATTTCATCGATAAAGACAATGCAGGGGGCGTTTTCCTTGGCCTTCTTGAATAAGTCCCGCACTCGAGAGGCGCCGACCCCAACAAACATTTCCACAAATTCCGAACCAGAAATGCTGAAAAATGGCACTCCAGCTTCTCCGGCGATCGCTTTGGCCAGGAGCGTTTTGCCAGTTCCCGGCGGCCCCACCAGCAGCACCCCCTTGGGAATACGGGCGCCAACTGCGGTGAACCGTTCCG
>Ga0272446_1005292_pt1 | contig 14384 bp, 14 predicted proteins | sample YNPCB0061_FD_194587 | JGI IMG/M metagenome (GOLD analysis project Ga0272446, IMG submission 194587) | Hot spring microbial mat communities from Yellowstone National Park, WY, United States - YNP-CB-006-1 | ecosystem: Environmental > Aquatic > Thermal springs > Hot (42-90C) > Sediment | place...
CTATACGATTTGTATGAAGGAGCGGTTAGCAGATTGTTAGATATTTGTTAGATGCAACTGCGGCAGGCTGATGCGCATGCCAATTTGGTCCAGGTTGTCGATTTTCAGGGTGTAACGGGAACGGCTGGGGGCTGTACTGGAAGTGCCCGGGGAAAGCCCCCGGGCGGTTTTTTGGCTGTAGGGCATGGCGGGGTACAGAAACGGTACCTCTCAGTCTTCCCCTTCGTTCCAGTGGCCGATTTTACGGATCTTCTGATTCCGGTACCGGACCAGCACCGCAGGGGGCCGGTCGCAAAGGTCCTGCAGGTCCCGAACCAGAACCTTCTTTATGTTCATGGCGGTGGCATCCGGATCGGTGTGGGCTCCGCCTTCGGGCTCCTTAATAATACCGTTTATAATCTTAAAATCTAATAGATCATTGCTGGTGATGCGGAGCATGGCCGCCGCATCCTTTGCCCGGCTCGAATCCCGAAGGAGAATGGAGGCGCAACCTTCAGGACTGATAACTGAGTAGACTGCGTTTTCGAGCATGTAAATTTTGTCTCCCACGCTGATACCCAGGGCGCCTCCTGAGCCGCCTTCGCCGATGATAACGCTGATGATCGGGGTTTTTAGCTGGCTGAATTCCAAAAGGTTCCGGGCAATGGCTTCGCCGATACCCCGTTCCTCAGCCCCAAGTCCCGGATAGGCACCGGAGGTGTCCACAAAGGTGATGATGGGCCGATGGAATTTTTCTGCCTGCTTTGCAAGTCGCAGGGCCTTCCGGTAACCCTCAGGATTGGCCATGCCATGGTTCCGCTTCATGTTTTCCTTTAGAGAGCGGCCCTTTTGATTGGCGATGATGGTAACGGGCTGGCCGTTCAAGAATCCCAGGCCGCCCACAATGGCCGCATCATCGCCAAAATAGCGGTCCCCATGGAGTTCGATAAAGTTATCGAATATTCGAGTGATATAATCCAGCGCATAGGGCCGGTCCGGATGCCGGGCCAGTTCGACCCGGCGCCAGGCCATTTCTGTTTTTGAAGCCGCTTTTACCTTGGATTCTAGCAAAGTAAGTTCGTCGCTTACATCTATACCGGATGCTTCTGCTAGTTTTTTAAGCTCTTCGAGCTTTTGTGTCAGGGAATGGGTATGGGGCATGATTAGGCTCCTTCCTTGCAGGCCCGGTAGGGTTTGTGAAGATCGATAAGGAGGGATAATAGGTGCCGCTGTTCTTGGCGGCTCGCAATAATGTCGACAAAGCCCTTATCTTGCTGAAACTCTGCCCTTTGGAATCCATCGGGGAGTTTTTGCCGGATCGTTCCTTCTATTACCCGGGGACCGGCAAAGCCGATGAGGGCCCCCGGTTCAGCGATAATTACATCGGCCAGCATGGCGAAGCTGGCGGTTACGCCGCCGGTGGTCGGGTCACAGAGAACCACAAAGTAGGGGATTTCTGATTTGGCCAGTTCTGCCACTGCACTGGAGGTCTTGGCCATTTGCATGAGGGAAAAGATTCCTTCCTGCATGCGGGCCCCCCCTGAGGTGGTATAAATGATAACCGGTTTTCGTTCCTCAGCGCCTTTTATAAGGGCCCGGCTTACCTTTTCGCCTACCACAGAACCCATGGAGCCACCCATGAAGTTAAAGGACATGACTGCCAGCACCACCGGTTTCCCTTCTATGGTGCAGGTTCCGGTGATGACCGCTTCTTTCATGCGAGCCTTGGCTTCCGCTTCGGAGAGTTTTTCTTCATACCCCTCCAGGTCTATGGGATTTAAGGAGCGCAGATTGGCAGAAAATTCTGTAAAGGAACCCTGGTCAGCCAGATAGGCGATCCGTTCAGCCGGTTCCATACGGTAATGGTAGCCGCAGGATGGGCAGGTTTTTAAGGCTGCCTCTATGCTGGCCGTATCATGGACGGTGCCGCAGGATGGGCAGGGTGTATCAGTGGACATGTTCCACCTCCTTTTCTATTTCGCCGTAGTAGGCCGTACCGAACTGACCCGAACGGAAGGTCCCATGGTTGATGATCCACCGCTGTTGGGCGGCGTTGGTTTTTATTCCCTCTATAACCAATTCCTGCAGGGCCCGATTCATCCGGGCCAGGGCCCGTTCGCGGGTAGGGCCATGGACGATAAGTTTTGCTACCATGGAATCGTAGTGGGGCGGGACCGTACAGCCGTTATACAGGAAAGAATCGAAGCGAACTCCGGGGCCTCCGGGCACATCCAGGCGGGTAACCTTGCCTGGGCTCAGGGCATTAATCCGGCATTCGATGGACCAGCCATTCAGGTGAACCGAAGCGGGATCGATTTCAAGTCTCCCCTCGGTGCAGGCCAGAATCTGCTGGCGCACAATATCCACCCCGGTGACAAACTCACTTACCGGATGCTCCACCTGGATACGGGCATTTACTTCCATGAAGTAAAACTCTTTGCCGGAAACAAGGAATTCAATGGTCCCCGCACCCCGGTATTTAAGCTCTTTGAACATCCGGACCGCCCCTTCGGCCATCCGGCGGCGCATGTCGTCATCGACTCCGGGGGAAGGGCTTTCTTCTATCAATTTTTGATGCCGTTTCTGGACCGAACAATCCCGTTCTCCCAGGACCAGCACGGTTCCATTCCCATCGGCGATAATCTGCAATTCTACATGCCGGGGATTTTCCAGGTATCGTTCGATAAATACGGTCCCGTCAGCAAAATTTGCCAGGGCTTCCCGGCTGGCGATGGCCAGATTTTCCGGCAGTTCCGCGGCAGACCGGACAATACGCATTCCCTTGCCCCCGCCCCCTGCGGCCGCCTTAATAATAACTGGAAAACCGAGCTGTTCTGCCGCGGCGATTGCGGCCTGGGGATCTGAAACAGCCCCTTCAGTGCCCGGCGTAATGGGCAGGCCATATTTTTTGGCCGTATTCCGGGCTTGAACCTTGTCGCCTAGCAGATCGATCACATCGGGATCGGGGCCGATAAAGATAAGGCCCTCCTTCTGGACCGCCCGGGCAAAGTCGGCGTTCTCGGAGAGAAATCCCACTCCGGGATGTATGGCCTGACAGCCCGTACGGAGGGCCGCCATGATCAAGTTTTCCTTAACCAGGTAACTTTTCGCCGAGGGAGGGGGCCCTATGCATACCCCATGGTCTGCGAGCTTTACATGGAGGTTTTCCTTGTCCGCCGTGGAGTAGACCGCTACGGTTTCTATTCCCATTTCCCGGCAGGTGCGGATGACCCGGACGGCAATTTCTCCCCGGTTTGCAATAAGTAGACGTTTAATCACCGGATCTACTCCTACAGCCGTTTCACTTCAAAAAGGGCCTGGCCATATTCCACCAGGGCTCCATTTTCCGCTTTTATTGCCAGAATTTCACAATCAAACTCCGCTTCCAGGTGGTTCATCATTTTCATGGCCTCCAGTATACAGAGGGTTTGGCCGGCCTTTACCTTAGAACCAACCTCGACAAAGGCCGGTGCATCGGGGGAAGCGGCGCGATAGAAGGTTGCGACGATGGGGCTCGTGATAATTTCCCCGGAAGGGGCGGGGCTTCCTGCATTTACCGGCAGGCCCAGGTGTACCGCATGGTCCGCCGCAACGGGCTCTGTTGCCGCAGAAACCGGGACTGCAGTGCCTGCGGCAGGCACCGCGGAAGTCCCTGAGTGGCGAATGGCCCCTTCTTTCCGAAGTACCAGATGGAGGGATCCGTCATTTAATTCAAGCTCCGCCAGCTGGCTCGAGCCAAATTTTTCTACCAGTGTAATAAGGGTTTTATCGTCCATGTTTGTCTCCTTTTTGCTCTATATGGTGGATGGATCCACATCGGCTTCATAATCGACGCCGGCTACATCAAAACCGTGGGCTTCTAGAAAATCGTGTTTAAAGCCTTCCACATCTGCCAGGGTAAAGAGATTTTCTTCGGTAATGGCTTCCATCCGGGCCTTGGTTTCCTTTTGAACATCTTCCCGCATTTCCCAATCATCGATGCGGATGCGCCGTTCCTGGTCTGTGGGTACCTTATTGGCATTAAGGGCCCCTTCGCCGGTGTATAGGCGTTCCTTGTAGAGCCGCACCAGCTGTTCAATACAGCCCTCATGGAGACCCTTTTCTTTCATCACCTTGAATAGGGCTGAAATATACAGGGGAATGATGGGAATCACCGCGCTTGCCCGGGTTACCAGGGCCTTGTTCACCGAGACCCAGGCGGCTCCTCCGGTTTTAGAGAGCCGGTCATTCAGGATATGGCTGGTTTTTTCAAGGTGTTCCTTGGCTTTGCCGATGGTTCCGTTTTTATAGATTGCCCATGAAAGCTCGGGCCCTATGTAGGTGTAGGCGAGGGTTCTGACCTTTGGAGCGAGGACCCCCGCCGCAGAAAGGGCATCGATCCAGAGTTCCCAGTCTTCGCCGCCCATGACTTTAACCGTGTGGGAAATTTCTTCCTCCGTGGCGGGCTCTGCACTGGCAATGGAAATTTTACCGGTAAGCATATCCATGGTTTTTCCTGAATAGGCCTGCCCAATGGGTTTAATCACCGACCGGTACATGACCCCATCCCGGGGATCGGTCCGCACCGGCGAAGCGAGGGAATAGATAACCAGATCAATCTGGGGGGGAATTCCCGCCTTATCTGCCACTTCGCGGATTGCTGCAATGGCCGCCTCCTTCATTTCGTTGGAAAAGGCGTCCCCGTCCAAGGTTTTGGAAATAAGCCCCGCCTTGGCCGCTTCTGCATCGAATGCCAGGTTGTCATACCAGCCGGGGGTTCCCGGTTTTGTGGGGCTTCCGGCTTTTTCAAAGGAAATACCCACCGTGGCCGCTCCATAGCCAAAGGCGGCGCCGATACGGCTTGCCAAGCCATAGCCGGTTGAACAGCCGATGACCAGGGCTAATTTTGGGGCTCCCGGTGTAGAGGAAAGTCCTGCCATAGTTTTGCGGACATATTCAATCTGATTTTGAACCATCTTGAGACAGCCCTTGGGATGGCTGTTAAGACAGATATTGTTTCGGATCATTGGTTTAATTTGCACGTTTTGCTCCTTTCTTGCATGCATAGAAGGCTTTCAGCCTGCGGCACTGCCCACGAGGCAGAGCCATTCCGCTTCCGCAGCCAGTTCGGTTCCCACATAGGCCTTGCCGGCCTGTTTAATCATTTTTCCTGAGACCCGCAGGTTCTCGATTTCCAGGCGGACCTCTTCGTTCGGCCGGACCTGGCGGCGGAACTTAGCCTTGTCTACCGTCGCCAGGAAGAACAGGGCATCCCCGCCGAGGACCCCTGCTTTTCGCAGTCCCGCGCCTCCAGCCTGGGCCATGGTTTCGATGAGGATAACCCCCGGCACCACCGGGTACTGGGGGAAGTGTCCTGCAAAGAAGAATTCCGTATCCTTAAAAACATGGCGGGCCACGATCCGCTGATCCGTTATTTCATCGATCACATCGACAAAAAGAAAGGGACTGCGGTGGGGCAAAAGTTGTTCGATTTCGTTCATCAATTATATCTCCTGAATACTACAACCCCATTATGTCCGCCGAATCCAAGGGACCCCGAAGCGGCCGCAGTAATGGTGCCATACTGTACCTTGTTGGGAACGTAATCCAGATCGCATTCCGGATCAGGATGCTCCAGGTTGATGGTCGGAGGATAGAAGCCCTCGGTTATGGCCAGTATGCAGGCGATGGCTTCGAGGCCGCCGCCGCCGGCGATGCAGTGGCCGGTCATACTCTTGGTGCTGGAAACCTTCATTTTGTAGGCATGGTCGCCGAAGGCAATCTTAATCATTTTAGTCTCTGTGGGATCGTTAATTTCCGTACTGGTTCCATGGGCGTTGTAGTACTGGACCTCTTCGGGTTTAACCCCCGCGTCTTCCAGGGCGGCCTTAATTGCCCGGGCTCCGCCTTCGCCGGTGGGGTCCGGGGATGTGATATGATAGGCATCGGCGGTAGCACCATAGCCAGCAAACTCTGCAAGGATCTTTGCTCCCCGATTTTTGGCGTGTGCTTCGCTTTCCAGGATTAAAATTCCGGCCCCTTCTCCCATAACAAAGCCATCCCGGTCTGCGTCAAAGGGGCGGCTTGCCTTTTCTGGCTCATGGTTCCGCTTGGTCGACAGGGCCTTAAGCATCTGGAAGCCGCCGATGGCAAAGGGAACGATGGCCGCTTCGGTGCCGCCGGAAATGACCACATCACAGCGGCCCGAGCGGATTAGGTCCAGGGCCTGACCCAGGGCATCCGTACCGGAAGCACAGGCCGTAACCTGGGTAAAGGCGGGGCCCTTGGTGCCATAGATCATGGAAATATTGCCCGCCGCTTCGTTATTGATCATCAGGGGCACTGTTAAAGGCAGCATCCGCCGGGGCCCGGAAGCAATCAATTTACGGAAGGATTCTTCCACCACTTCCCAGCCTCCGATCCCGTTCCCAAGGACTATGCCGGTCTTTTCCGGGTTGCACTTAATTTTTGGCTTTCCTTCCTCTCCAGAAGCCCATGCACCGGAGCCTGGTTCTGCTGAACGGGGCTCCACCAGACCCGCCTGCTCCAAAGCCTGGGCTGTGGCGGCCACGGCAAATTGGGTGAACCGGGCCATTTTGCGGGCATCTTTTTTATCAATCCACCGGGAAGGGTCGAAGTTTTTTACTTCCCCGGCAATCTTTACATCAAAGTCGCTTGTATCAAAGAGGGTGATGGGGCCGACGCCGCTTTTACCCGCCTTAAGGCTCGCGCTGAATTCTTCTACCGTATTTCCTATGGGGGAAATGGCCCCCATTCCTGTAACAACAACCTTAGTTTTCATGGTTCGCTCCATTTTATATAAACATACCGCCGTCTACGGCGAAAACCTGACCGGTTATATAGCTTGCCTTATCTGATGCAAGGAACAGGGCCATGTTGGCAATATCCGAGGTAGACCCCAGCCGTTTCAAGGGGATGTGGTCCATCAATTTTTCCTTGGCTGCCTCGGGAATCGCTTCGGTCATATCGGTAACGATATAGCCCGGCGCAATCGCATTAACCCGAACGCCCCGACTCGCCACTTCCTGGGCCAGGCTCTTCGTTACACCGATAAGCCCTGCCTTGCTGGCCGCATAGTTAGCCTGGCCCCCATTACCATGGATGCCCACCACACTGGACATATTGATGATAGAACCGGTCTTTCTGCGGATCATTTCCCGTCCTACGGTGCGGGCAATAAGGAAGGCCGCAGTCAGATTGATGTCCAGTACCTTCTGGAAATCCTCCAGGCTCATCCGGAATGCCAGGCCGTCCTTGGTAATCCCCGCATTGTTTACCAGGATATCGAAACCTCCAGCATCCTTTTGGGCGGCATCAATAATTGCTTCTATCTCCGATACCTTCGATAAATCTGCGGTAACCCAATGAAGCAGACCGCCGGCCTTTTCTTGTAGTTTCTGCAGATCCTCCGGTTGGCGGGTGCTCAGGCCCCAAACTTCGGCGCCTTCGGCGAGGAAGCTTTCCAGGATTGCCCGTCCGATTCCCCGGGATGCGCCGGTTACCAGGGCTTTTTTGCCTTCCAGTTCTAAGATTTTACCCATACTATGCTCCTTGGCTTTCCCTATCGATCTTTTTAGTTGGTCCTATTGTCAGCCTGCCCTAAGGCAGTTAGGACCGATGCTATATCCGTGCTTGTTCCTGCTCCAAAGGCGGGAATTGCACTGCCAGAATCTTTCCAAAGGCCCTGCAATACCTTGCCGGGTCCTACTTCCAGTACCGCATCGAGACCGAATTCAGCAAGCTGGGCTTCCTCGCTGGTCCAACGGACCGGTTCGGTTATTTGCCGCAGGGCTAATTTTTTAGCCTCCATACCGGAATGCACCGCTTTCCCCGTTACATTGGAAAAGAGGGGAATTTTAGGATCATGAAAACTGGTACCCTCCAGAAGGGGGGCAAAATCTTCCAGGGCGTCCGCCACAAGGGGTGAATGAAAGGGGCCCGCAACCTGAAGCCGGATAACCCGCCGGGCTCCGGCGGCTTTAAAGCGCTCATCCGCCTGGGCGAGGGCACTGGCGGTGCCGGCAATTACGACCTGCTTGGGGCTGTTAAAGTTGGCCCCATAGAGGTCCGTAAGCCCTCCCTGTTTCCACTCGGCAATGAGGGCTTCTACCTGTTCGCCGGGCAAACCTAACACGGCTGCCATACCAGGAGCAGAACCAGCCTCTGCAGAAGCAAGCCGATCCGCCACCTTCTGCATGGCTTTGCCCCGGGCAGTGACGAGCTTAAAACAGTCTTCGTAGCTTACCACCCCCGTGTAGGCCAGGGCCGCATACTCCCCAAGGCTAAAGCCTGCACAGGCAATGGGTTCAATCCCCTCTTCGCGCAGCATCGAGGCGGCGGCCAGGTTGGCCAGGCTTATGGTCGGCTGGCTTATGTCTGTCCGTTTTAGCTCTTCCGCCGTAGCCTTTTCTAAAAGGCTTCGTAAGTCTATCCCCGCCGCCTCGGAAGCCAGGGCGAACAATTCCTGTACGGCCTTGCTTTGCTGGTACAGGTCCAGGGCCATCTGGGGATATTGGGCCCCCTGGCCTGGAAATAAAAAGGCAATTTTTTTCTGTTTTACCATACGAGTAGATTCCCTCCATAGGTAAGGCCCGCTCCAAAACCTAAGGTCATAATCAGGTCTCCCTTCTTTAGTCCCCCGGCCCGGTTCAGCTCATCGAGGGCTATGGGAACAGAGGCGGCGGAAGTATTGGCATATTCTTCGATATTAAGAAAGAATTTTTCTTCCGGTATGCCCAGCCGTTTTGCTGCGGCCTGTACAATGCGGGCATTAGCCTGGTGGGGCACAATCCGGGCGAGGTCATCCACAGAAAGCCCCTCTTCTTTCAGTAGCTGTTCCATGGTATCGGTTACCGCCTTTACCGCAAAGTTGTAGACCGCCCGACCGTTCATCTCGATATGGGGCGGCTGATCCAGGGTTTCTCCCTGTTTATAGGGGTTCCTGGTGCCTCCCCGGCGCATGATAAGATGTTCCCCGCCAGAGCCGTCGGCCCCTAAAACAGAACGAAGGAGACCCCGTTTCCCTGGACCGCTGGAAGGGGCATCGGTTTTCTCGATAATGACCGCCCCAGCCCCATCGCCAAAGAGAACGCAGGTCCCCCGATCTTTCCAGTCCGTAATTTTAGAAAGAATTTCAGCACCAATCACTAAGGCCCGTTTGCGGTCCTGCCGTACGCTCAGTAAACCCGCAGCGGTTTCTACGCCATAAATAAAACCCGTACAGCCCGCCATCACATCCATGGCCGCAGCCCTTTTTGCACCGAGTCTATCCTGTACAAGACAAGAGGTTGATGGAAACCCAAAATAGTCGGGGCTTGCGGTTGCCACGATAACCGCATCCAGGCTTTCCACAGCCGCTTCTATTGAACCTCCCAGATTTTTATCCCGATCGGCCAGCATCTGCAGGGCCTCCCGGGCTGCGGCTACTGCCAGGTCGCTTGTGGCGGTTTGCTCATCAGCAATATGCCGGTTTCCTATTCCAGTGTGGGAACGGATCCATTCATCGGAAGTATCAAGAATTTTTGCGAGTTCATCATTGGTTATCCGTTTGGGTGGAACTGCCCGCCCGGTAGCTACAATTTCAAATGCCATAGGTGCTCCTTAAAATGACATAGTATATTAGAAATGTCATAATGACAGAGCTATCATAACATCCTATGTAAAAATGTCAATCATGGAGCAGAGAAGAGGATAAAAAAAGGCTGTCCTGTATTCGGACAGCCTTGAGATGGGACTTCTACAAATTTTAATTTTTAGGGGCTTCTCCCAATTCTTTCCACCTTCTGCAGGCATGGAAATGACCATTCCCCGCATCCTGCAACTCAGGCTCGGCTAGTTCAGAACATTCCTGAGTGGCATAGGGACAGCGGGTGTGGAAGCGGCAGCCCGAAGGAATATTGGCCGGGCTGGGGATTTCTCCCGATATGGGCAGTTCCTTTACAAGGTGTACTTTGCCAGGTTCTGGTTCAGGTACCGCTTCTATGAGGGCCTTCGTGTAGGGATGGAGGGGATTGTCGATGATGTCTCCTGCTTTACCCATTTCTACAATTTTACCCAGATACATAACGGCGATCCGGTCGGTAAAGTATCGGGCTGTGGAAAGGTCATGGGTGATGTATAGATAGGTAAGACCCAAGTGCCGCTGGACATCCTTCATCATGTGAAGTATTTCCGCCCTGGTGGAAAGGTCAATCATGGAAACGGGCTCATCGGCGACCAAGAGTGAAGGATTTAAAATTAAGGTTCGGGCTGTGGCCACCCGCTGACGCTGGCCGCCAGAAAGCATGTGGGGCCACCGGGTCATAAATTCCTCTGGAGGATTCAGTTTTACTTCTTCCAGGGCTTTTATAATCATCTCCTGTCGTTTTTCATGGCTGGCCTTAATTTTATGAATAAGGAGCGGCTCCTCCAGAACATCCTTAATCTTAAACCGGGGATTCATTGATGCATAGGGATCCTGAAAAATCATCTGCACTTTAGTCCGGTATGTTCTGGTTTCTTCCTTTCCAAGATGGGTGACATCCTGGCCGTCGAACCAGATAGACCCGCCTGTGGGATCCAGCAGTTTCATGATAAGCTTTCCGGTGGTAGTTTTCCCTGACCCGGACTCGCCGATGAGGCCGAAAATTTCACAGCGGGCTATGGAAAAGGATATGCCATCTACCGCCCGAATAAGCCGCTGTTTTTTCTGACCTGCCAAGGCTTGGGTAAAAGATTGGTGGGGCTGGAAATGTTTCTGAAGGTTTTCTACCCTAAGAATAATATCTTGTTGTTCTGCCATTTACTTGCCCCCCTTGCAATGCCAGCATGCTGCGAAATGTCCGCTCTCAATTTCTACGAGCGGCGGTTCCTGTTCCCGGCAAATATCCATAACCCGATGACAGCGGGGATTAAAACGGCAACCCTTTGGCGGATTAATAAGATCCGGCGGTGTCCCCGGTATATATTGCAGATTTTCTACTTCCTGATGCAATCGTGGTGTAGCCAGCAGTAATTTTTCCGTATAGGGATGCGCCGGGCCCTGTTTGCCGTAAATCTGTTCGTTGGTTCCCAACTCTACAATTTTACCTGCGTACATGACGCAAATACGGTCAGAAACCTCTGCTTCCAAGGCCAGATCATGGGTAATAAAGATAAAAGAAAGGTCAAATTGCTGTTTCAGTTTCTTTAAAAGGTTGATGATCTGGGCCTGGACAATAACGTCCAGAGCCGTTGTCGGCTCATCAAGAATAACGAGCTTGGGTCTTAAAAAGAGGGCCGTAGCAATAACAACCCGCTGTTTCATGCCCCCAGATAATTCATGGGGATAGCGATTCATTACCTCTGCAGGGAGCCCCACATGGGTAAGGTATTCCTTTATTAAATCCTCCGCTTCCTTTTTTTCCATGGGCCTATGTTCTTGCAGGGTCTCCATCATCTGGCGACCGATAGTATACACCGGTGTAAGGCAGTTCATGGCTCCCTGGAACACCATGGCAATTTGTTCCCAGCGGATGTTTTTACGGACATCCTTATCTGCCATAGGAAGTATATCAGTTCCATTAATGAGAACCTTGCCGCCTTCGTAACGGCCTGGAGGTGTGGGCATCCTGAGCAGACTCGTACCCAGGCTGGTTTTTCCGCACCCCGATTCACCGACGAGACCGATGGTTTCTCCGGGATACAAGGTGAATGATATATCATCGATGGCCCGTACTGCACCTTTTGAGGTGTGATAGTACATTTTTAGGTTTTCCACCTGTAACAAGCTTTCCATTGTAGTCCTTCTTCCGGTTTTTATGTAGGGACTTCTAAAAACTTCAGTTTTTAGAAGTCAACCATAGCTTATATGCAAATCCTGTAAGGATTTGCTCAGGCGCCTCTAAAAATCTAACCGAGTTTTTAGAGGCGCCAGTTACCGAGTTCTCAGTTTTGGATGCAAAATTCTGTCCATGGCAAAGCCAAGGAATGCAAAGGTCATGCCCATAATTGCAATGGCCAGACCTGGCGGAATAACCCACCACCAAAGCCCGTTCAAAATTGCGTTTCCCATCATAGCATCATGCAGAATTTGCCCCCAGGTAACTATGGAGGCATCTCCCAATCCCAGCAATGAAACGGAAGATTCATAGACAATGGCACTGGGTACAGAGAGCGCCATGGATGCAAAGGAGTAGGGTATAAGGAGGGGTGCCATATGGTTAAATATGATGCGCCGGTGTCCTGCTCCAAGGGCCCGGGCGGCTTCTATGTAGGTCTCTTCTTTTATTTGGAATGCCATAGACCGGACTGTCATGACTGAGCCGGGCCAGAAGAAGATGACCATTACACCAATGAGAAACCATATACTGGGTTTAAATACGGCGGATACCACAATCAGAACTGGCAAAAGCGGAATGGATACAAAAATTTGGTAGATGAATTGCATGATGGTATCAACAATACCGCCATAGTAGGCTGAGATGATGCCATAAAAGACGCCGATTAAGACAGAAACGGCGGATGTAAAGAGGCCGATAAAGAGGGCCCATTTCAGTCCTGCAATAAGCCCGGAGAAAATATCCCGCTTCATGTTGTCGGTTCCCAGGATGCCCGATACAGAACCTGTTACAACTAGTCGAGTGTCTTGCATTACAAATTGTTCCTGGTTAACGACTTGTGCTTTAACAATAAACCGGTATTCCCCTTTCAGGGCTTCGAAGGAATCCGCCATGCCTTCCCTGGCTTTGTTAAAGAGAATGTCCGTACTGCGGATACTGCCCGAACTGACCCGGGAAAGATTCTCCGAAGTTTCATGCAGTTTTAAAAATGCAAAGAGGCTGTTCTTGCTGTCATTGTTAAGGGAAAAACGAACTTCCGTAGGAACATCACTTTCAATATATTTCTGAAATAATTGGATGTCCGTTCCATCGGGCCGCTCAACCAGAACGGTGAACGGGACGGACCCCTTAATAGTGCTGTGAATAATTATATCAAGAGGGGCCTTATCGGCGGTAAAGCGATAGGTAAAACTTTCTTGAACAAAGGAATTTCCTTCGGTATCGGTTATGGTTTCCTTTAGGCCCTTGTTCAGATTAAGGGTTCGGGCAGCCTTTTTTGGGGTAAACAGGTTAGTCCACACCGGAGCGGCATTGGTGGGATTATCCTGCCAATAGGTTATATCCCGCCAGCGAGTGTTTGCTTCCTTAAAAGGAAGCAGGGGAGCTTCAAATAGGGTGATTAAAACAAATATAACAAGCAGGGCAAGCCCTACAAGGCCGGAGCCTTCTCGTTTAAATTCGGCCCAGAAATCCCGGAACCAAAATCCAAGATCCTTTATGTTCATGCTTTGCCTCCGACTTTGATGCGGGGATCAAGGAATCCATAGGTCAGGTCTAGAATAACCAGCCCGGCTTGATACAACCCAATCGTAATGGCCAGGTCACCCATCAATACGGGAATATCATTCTGTTGTACCGCAATCCAGTACAGGTTTCCCAAGCCAGGCCAGGAAAAGATGCCTTCGAAAATAATGGAGCCAGAGATGGAACCCAAGAGAGATAAGAGTGACATGGTAATAAGGGGCGGGGCGGCGGTTCTCAGGGTATGACCGAACAGCACACTGTTTTCCGGAATACCCCGAGCACGGGCGGCCATAATATAGTCTTCTTGCAGAATACCCAGGACTATGTTCCGAACCACAAAGGCCAATCCCCAGAATCCGATAAGCACCAGGGTCAGCAAGGGCAGGGCCGTGTGCCAGAGCATATCAAGAATGTACATGAACCCTTCCGGAGCAGGAACTGAATGCACCCCGCTGGAAGGAAATATTTTCACCGTATAAACAAAAAAAAGTATCATAATCATGGCAAGCCACCAGGTGGGCATACCATACACAATCATAGTAATGAGGCTGGTGGACTTGTCCAAACTGCCCCCGGGTTTTTGTGCTTTTTTAAGACCCAGGTAAATGCCGAATAGAATTTCGAATACCGCTGCGACGGTAAATAAAATGAGGGACCGGGGAATGGCTTCGGCAATGATAGTTAGTACATCCCGTTCACCTTGGGATGACTTAATAATCGTAGATTTTCCAAATTTAAAAGTAATGGTATCTATTGCCCGATATACGATCCGTTCCCAGATGGGCCGATCGAGCTTGTAATTTTTAATTAACTTTTCCCGCCGTTCATTCTGAAATTTTTGCAGGGCGGCTGTGTTGGTGTTTTTTAACTTCATCGATTCAAGCCGGACCTGTTCTTCGATCTGGGACCGCATGGTGGTCTCTACAACCGAGTTGAACAGGGCTGACATGATAAAAATTAAAAGCGCATACATGAATAAACCCTTTATTATGCGCTTGGTGGCAAACCACTTATACATATAAACCTCTTTGAGCTTGGGGGTTTTTCAAAATGCAGATACATTTTGAAAGAAGCTCATTAACT
>Ga0272446_1005293_pt1 | contig 14382 bp, 4 predicted proteins | sample YNPCB0061_FD_194587 | JGI IMG/M metagenome (GOLD analysis project Ga0272446, IMG submission 194587) | Hot spring microbial mat communities from Yellowstone National Park, WY, United States - YNP-CB-006-1 | ecosystem: Environmental > Aquatic > Thermal springs > Hot (42-90C) > Sediment | place...
TCTCACCCAGCACCTTGAGCTGATCGACGGCGGCCGGGCGGTAGATGTCCGCGGCCACCAGGAGCAGGCTGCGGCCTTCCTTCTTCAGCTTGTAGGCCAGCTTGCCGACGGTGGTCGTCTTACCGGAGCCCTGGAGGCCCACCATCATGATCCCGGAGACCTGGCCCTTCGGCTTCAGCTTGAGCGACGTGTCGACCGGCCCCATGAGAGCCTCGAGCTCGTCGTGGCAGATCTTCACGAAGTGATCGCCGGCCGAGACCTTCACCTTCCTGCCGGACTTGTCGGTGACGGTGGTCTGTACCGTCTCGCCGGCGGCCTTCTCGCGGACGCGGGCGACGAACTTCTTCACCACGTCGAAGGCCACGTCGGCCTCGAGCAGCGACACGCGAATGTCGCGCAGTGACTCGTCGATCAGCTCAGGCGTGAGCTCGGCCTTCCCGAGCAGGCGGTTCTTGGCGGCGCGAAAGCCCCGGGTGACGGTTTCGAGCATGGCGGGGGGCGTCTATAACTCAAAGTCGTCGTCGCGCGAGTGGCGGAACTGGCAGACGCAGCGGACTTAAAATCCGCAGGCCCCTGGGTGGGCCGTACGGGTTCGATTCCCGTCTCGCGCAATCCGCTCGCGTCGGGCGGCGTCAGGCCACGTCGTGCTTCTTCTTGGGCACGACCAGGCCCGTCGACAGGCGCTTCAGCACCACCGCGCGCTGCCGCTCCTTGTAGGCGTCGTGGTTGTTCTCGCCCTTCTCGTTCTCTTCCGCCGTCTTCTCGTCGGCGATCTGGAACTCGCAGGTGGCCAGGGTGATGCGCCCCTTGCGCGGGCGATCGTCGTCCTCGGGCGGCGGGAGGAAGGCGTCGAGACGGATCGGCACGTCCGCCACGAAGTTGAGGATCTTGTAGGTGGAGCCCGAGAAGGCGTTCTTGCTGGCCGACTCGCGCTCCTCGTAGTCGAGGTCCAGGTGCAGGTGCCGCGCGTAGCGCCGGAAGTTGGGGAACTGCTTCACCAGGTCCTTGAAGCGGATCAGCGTGTTCTCGGTCTGCGACGGGACGATGAAGTTGAACGGCAACAGCCGCTGCGTGAGGAAGTACAGCGTGGGGATGATGTCCTCCCGCTCCTGGACGATCACGCGGAAGCGCGTGCGGTCGTAGACGACGGCCGCCGTCGAGTCGCGCTTGGCGAGCAGCTTGGTGATCGTCGACTCGCGCGTCTTGATCGAGTCCGAGAACTCGACGATCGGCAACCCCTTCTGCCGGCCCTCTTCCATCACCGCGAGGACGCGATCCGTCACCATCTGCGAGAGCTCGGCCTCGGACACGGCGATCTTGAAGAGCAGGTCTCGCGACTCAATGTGCTGGATGACGTGCATCACCTTCAGCACGATGCAGGCGATCTTCCGGTACTTCTTGTCGATCTGCCCCGAGGCCAGCAGGAAGAGGTCGTGGATCATGTTCGGGTTGGCCACCGCCTCGGCCACCCGGTAGTCGAACGTCTTGCGAAGGTACTCCACCGCGTCGGCGAGCACCGTGCGCACCCACTCCTCGTCGTGCGGCCGGGTGGGATCGATCTGCAGCAGGCGCAGGAAGCGATCGACCTCGTCCCACGTCTTGTAGTGCAGCCGCCGCCACTCGATGACGGAGCCGCCGCGGAGGATCAGACGGATCCGCTCGAGCTCCTTGAGGCCCATCTCCTCCACCCGGCGGACGGGGAGATCGGGCAGCACCGGCTGGTGGGGCAGCGACTTGGACACGGGACACCCGATAGTCGCCCGTCCGCGCGCGCGCGGACAACCAAAAGACGACGGCCGGCCCCCGAACACGAGGACCGGCCGCAGGAACTGCCTGGACGTGCGCGACAGTTACTTCGCGGGAGCCGCGACCGGGCGATCGTCCTTGTACTCAGTGACGGTGGCGACGCCGTTGACGAAGGTCGTCTGCGGGCCCTGGCGCATCCCCTTGACCCAGTTCTCCTCCGCCTTCAGCGAGCCGTCGGCGTTGAAGAAGGCGCGGCGGCCGTTGAAGTCGCCCTTCAGGAACTCGGTCTCGCCGGTCTTCACGCCCTGCTCGTTGAAGAAGGTCCACTTGCCGGTGCGGAAGCCGTCTTCCGCCTGGCCGACGGCCTCCACCTTGCCGCTGGCGTACAGCGAGATCATCGGGCCGTGGAACACCCGCATGCCTTCGGCGCCCAGCTTCATGCAGGCGAACAGCTGCATGTTCGACTTCAGGCCGCCCACCTGCTTGGTGCCCGCGGGGCAGGCCAGCTTGTGGTCAGCGCGGATCGCCGGGGCCTTCTCGACGGCGGGGGCCTGGGCGAAGGCGACGGCAGCGACGGCGACGGTCAGCAACGCATATCGGTTCATGTGTGCATTCTCCAAAAGGGTTTGTGTCACTCGGTTGGGGCACCACCGCGGCGCCGGCACCCGCATCGGACGCCGGCGCGCGGAGGTTCTTCACTCTACCGGGTCAGCGTCTGGCACCAGCCGTTGCCGTTGGTGAAGCCGAAGCCCGCGACGATGCTGGAAGTCGCCGTCGAGCACAGGGTGAACTTGGCGCCCATCACCGTGTTTCCGCTGTAGAGCGTGTAGCCCGTCGTGCGGAGCAGGTTGGTGGGGATGTCCACCGCCGTGCCGGAGCTCGTGTAGTAGAAGAAGCCCGGCAGGTTGGACTTGTTCGGGGGGAACGTCTGGCCCGGGGCCGCGTACGCGTACACCGTCACGGTGAACGGGTTGTCGGCCGTGCAGTCGGCGGCCACGTCGGCCTCGTCGACCACGTTGAAGATCACCGGGCCCGTCGAGGAGCTGCTCCACGCCGGCCGGCCGCTGTTCGCGATGTTCGAGCACGACCGGTCGTCGGTGATCGCCTCGCAGGTGTTCGAGGACGTGCAGGCGCTGCCGTAGCCGCAGGTATCCGGCTGCGCGTTTGTCGAGTTGCAGGTGATGCCGGCGTCACCGGTGCCAGCATCGGAGCCCGCGTCGGTGCCGCCCATGCCGCACTGGCCGGTGCCGGTGTTACAGGTGTAGCCGGACGGGCACATCGAGCTCGAGGTGCACTTGTTCTCGCAGCGCTTGGTGGCGGTGCTGCACACCCGGTCACCGGTGCTGCCGTCGTTGCACAGCTGATCGGTCGAGCACTGGCAGAAGCCGGGCGCGCTGGTCGAGCCGGGCGTGCCGTCGTACTTCGCGCACGTCTTGGCGCTCGAGGGACAGTCGGCGCTGCCGGTGCACGAGGTGACGCACTCCTTCAGCACGGGGTGACACACCTTGCCGGTCGCGCAGTTCGCGTCGGACGAGCAGGTGTCCGTGCCGGCGTCCGAGCCGCTGGTTTCGCCACAGCCCATCGCGAACAGGGCAGCCGCGGCAGCCGCGAGCCACAGGGTCTTCGTTCCAAGAGTCATGCGGTGTTTCCTCTTCCTGCGGGTAAAACTACCTCGACGCTTCAGGAGGCGGACGATAACGACGTGCCCCCCGGAGTCAACGACGTTGACCGCGCCGTCCGACGCAATTCACGAGCCCGCCTTCACGGGGAAAGCCCGCTGAATTCACTTGCGTGGAGTGCGCGTGTCCTCGCGCAGCCGCGACAGGGTCGTCAGGCTGTCGGGAACCGGACAAACGAAGGCCCACCGGAGCGCGCGGGCGTCCTCGGTGGGCCGTGGTGGCGCTGCGCTAGAACTTGAACGGGAAGCTGACCGGCTCGCCCTGGGTCTTGTGCTTGGGGAACGTCCACCCCTTGATGAGGCCGCCCACGCAGGTCGCCATGTACGTGCCCTTGAACTCCTCGGACACGACGCTGACGTTGCTGGTCTTCCCGGAGGTCTGGATCGTCCAGCGCATCACCAACTTGCCGCTGGCGCCGGGGTCCTTCGCGCGCTGCTGCTCGGCGCACTTGGCCAGCGCCGCCTTGTTCGCCAGCACGACCTCGTACACGTCCGACGTGCTGAGTGACTCCTTCAGCGGAGCTCCGCCCGGCGCCGGGGGGATGTAGACGTCCTTCTTTCCGCTGGCCGAGTCCGTCCTGGTCTCCTTCTTGGGCGCAGCTTCCTTCGGCGCGGCGCCGAACGCCGCCGCGAAGTCGTCGTCGCCGCCACCGCCGCTGCTGGGCTCCTTCGTCGGCGTCTCCTTCGCCGGCTTCGGCTCGGGCGTTTCCTTCACCGGGCGCGTGGCGACGGCCTTGGGCTGCTTGGGGGCCGTCGGCTCCTTCTTCGTATCGGCGGGCTGGGTGGGCGGCAGCTGCGCGACGGACGGCTGCGCGGGCTGCGTGGGTTGCGTCGGCGGCTGCGCCACGACGGGCTGGGCGGGCTGCGTCGGCGGCGGCTGAGCCACCACGGGCTGCATGGGCTGCACCGGCTGCGTCGGAGGCTGCGCGACCGCCACCGGCGGGCTGGGCTGCACCGGCGGCGGCGCCACGACGACCTGCGGCTGCCGCGTGGCGAGCCACACCACCAGGCCGATGAGGATGATCAGGATGAGCCCGCCGCCTGCGCCGATCGCGATGATCAGGTTCCGGTTCGACGGCGGCCGGTACTGCGTCACCGCGGGCGCGCTGAAGGTAGCGCCGGGGTTCACGAGGTACGGGTTGACCGGCGGCTGCGCCTGCGACTGGGCGTGCCGTGGCGGGCGCTCGGACTCGGTGTGCGCCGGGGCCGGCGGCTTCTCGTCGACGGGCAGATCGAGCAGCCCGCGCGTCATCGGCACGTCGTCGGGCGCGGGCGGCGGCGGCGCCGACTTGATCGCCGGCTTCGACAGCGCGTCCATCTCGTCCTTCACCAGGGAGGCCAGCGCCGACGCGGCCGACGGCTTCCAGGTGCCGGTGTCCTCCACCTCCGCCGACGCGGCGGCCATGCCCATCGGCACCTGCACCTCGGACTGCACCGTCTGCATCACGCCGCCGGCGGAGAACGCCGACTGCACCGGGACGCTCACCACGTTCGGCGCCATGATCGGCTGCGGCGCGACGACGATCGGCTTGGGCGGCTGCGGCGCCAGCACCGACGCCAGCATCTTCGCCTCGGACACGGGGATCCAGTCGTCGAAGCCCGCGCGCCAGCACAGCGAGTCGGGGCCGATCTCACCCTTGTCCCAGTGCTCCTTGATCTTCTCGAGGGTGAGCGGGCCGGTCTGCTTCTCGTCGATCGCGACGTACCAGTCCGTCTCGGGCACCACCTCGACCTTCTTCTCGACGGTGGCGGCCTCCTCGACCTTGCCCGACGACTCCTCGGCCAGCTTGCGGACCATGTCCGCGTCCAGCACGCGCGTGGACTGGCGATCGTCTTCGCTCTTCTCGCCGAGCTCCTTCGGCATCGCCGTGGGGCCCGTCTTCAGCACCTGGTCGAAGACCGCGCCGATCTCGTCGTCGTCGGCGCCCAGGAAGCTGTCCTTCACCGCCGCGCGCGCGCCCTTGTCCTCCACCTGTTCCAGCGTGGGCCCCGACACCTGCGTGCGCTCTTCGGGGCTCGACGGCGCTTCGGGGTTGGTCGCGTCGCCCAACGTCGCGTCGGGCGCGTCGCCGGCCAGCGGCGTCTGCATCACCTGCGTCGCCATGCCGTCTTCCGGGTCCGGCGACGGCGCCGACGAGCTGCCGCCCCTCGCCGCGTCGGTCCGCTTCACGAGGATGACGTAGCCGCACTTGCGGCACCGGACCTTGACCCCCTTGGGCCCGACCTTGTCATCGTTGATCATGTACTGCGCGCGGCAGCTCTCACAGACAAAGCGCATTGCTCGTCCCGGGGTTCCGACGGTCTAAATAGTGAAGGAGATTAGGTTTGCAGCGCCGTTGGGGCAAGAGAACGGACGTCCTCTGCCCTGCCCGGGTTCCCCGGCTCGTGAGGCCGTCGCGTTCGGGCCTGATCCCGCCTACTTGCGAAGCTGAACCTCCACGCTCGTACCTACGGCCACACGCAGCGCGTGGAGGTCATCGCCCAGCGCATAGACCATCAGCTCGCGAATTTTCGAGCGCGGCTGAACGCGGTACTGCCCGCCGGACTCGGCCAGCACCATCTTCTTCACGGGCTCGATTTCGCCGGCAGCGAAGGCCCCGGCGCGAACCGCCGACAGCTCGGCGCCCTCGAGGTAGTTTCGCAAGTCGTTGGGCGTGGCGACCTTCACGTACGCGCGGGTGACGCGGGCGAGCGCGTCGCGGGCCTGCTGCGTGAGGTGCTTCTCGAGCAGCTTGCGCTCGGTGTCGATGGCGCGCAGATCCGCGGTGAAGCGGAAGCGATCGACCGAGAGGCTGATCGCCGCCTGCAGCACGGCCTCGAGGCGCTCGGCAGACAGGCGCTGCGTCAGCGCGAGCTCGGGGCGGAGCAGCGCCATGGTGCGGCCGAGCAGGTAATAGACCTCCTTCTGGCCGGTCTCGCTGAAGAACTTGCCGCCCACCTTCAGGCAGACGGGATCGGTGTGGCAGATCTCCACGGCCACCATCGGGTCCGGCGCCACCTCGGTGCTCTTCTTCGCCATGCGCTCGCGGGTGGCGACGAGGAACGGCGAGAACAGCGCGACCTGGTCCATGCCGAACAGGCGCGAGACGTACCGGTAGTGGTGGATCTGGTACTCGGGCGCGCTGCCCACGTCGATCTGGTGCCGCTTGGGATTGATCGCGTAGCGGGCGAACTCCTCCTTGTAGAGCGCGCCGGCCTGCTCGAAGAGGATCGCCATCAGCTCCGACAGCGGCCCGCGCACCTTCGGGTGGAAGACGTGCTCGGTCCAGAGGCGGTCGGTGAGGTGGCGCTGCGCAACCTCGCGCTTCTTTGCGTAGGGCGTCAGCTTGGCGAGGATCTCCTTCTCCCCCGCCCCGGCCTCCCCGATGAGCCCGGTCACCACCTGCGCGGCGAGCCACGCCGAGTCGTAGTCCTTCCGGCGCGCCGCCAGCTCCGCCAACGCGCTCGCGGCCCGGCCCGGGTTCGTCGTGGTGGGCAGCGCGCGGCGCCACGCGTCCACCGCCTCCTGCTCCTTGCCCGGCTGCGTCTGCGCGAGGCCGGCGTACAGTTCCTGGATCTCCACGTTGTCCGGCAGGCCCGCGGCGACGACCTTGTAGACCTCCACGGCCGCGTCCGGCGCCTTCATGACGTTCAGGTACATGTCGCCGAGCGCCTTCCAGATCGTCATGCGCGCGGCGTGCGTCTCGTCCGTCTTCGGGAAGCGGGCGAGCATACGCTTGTAGTTGTCGTCGAGCGTCTTCCACTTCTTGTTGCGCCCCAGCATCGCCTCGAGCGAGCTGAAGGCCTCGATGAAGCGCCAGTCGAGGTCGAGCGCGGCGTTGAAGCAGTTGGCCGCCTTCTCGATGTCCTGCAGCTCGTCGCGCGACAGCTCGCCCAGGGCGAACCAGACCCGCTTGGCCCGCTGCGCGTCCTCCTTGAGCGCGGGCACCACGAGCATCTTCTCGAGCATCTCGGCGGCCTTCGCACCCTGCCGCGTCTCGCGGTACAGCACGTAGAGCGCGTCGAGCACTTCGAGCGCGTCGGGGCGCACCCGGTGGGCGGCGAGGTAGGCGTCGATCGCCACGTACGGATCGCTCAGCTGGTCGCGGGCCAGCTTGCCCAGCGCGACGCCGGCCTCGTACTTCGCGTCGCCGTCCAGCACCTGCACCAGCTTCTGGCGCAGCTCGCCGGCCCGGTCCCACTTGCCCTGGGACTCGTAGATCTCGACCATCGAGCGCAGCGACGGCTCGTGGCCCGAGTCGATCGCCAGCGCCTTCTCGAAGTGGTTCTCGGCGCGATCGAGCTGCTTGTTCTGCAGGTGAATGTCGCCCAGCGTCCAGTAGATCTCCGCGACCTCGAGATCGGTCAGGTCCGTGCGGTGGTGAACGAGGATCGACTGGTACACCTTCGCCGCCTCGTCGAAGCGCTGGCTCTGGACGAGCAGGTTGCCGTAGCCCTCGAGCACCGGCAGGTAGGTCGCGTCGAGCTGGTAGGCCTTCTCGTACGCGCCGAGCGCCTTGTCGCGCTTGCCGTTCTTCTCGCAGACGTAGCCCAGGCGGTAGAAGCGGCGGCACAGCTCGCGCGCCAGCTCGATGTCGTCCGGCGCCAAGGCGTAGGCCTGCGACATCTTCCCGGTGACGATGTCGAGCATCTGCTCGCAGCGGGTCCAGTTCTCGGTCGACAGGTAGATGTCGGCGAGCGGGCGCGCGGCCTCGGGGAGATCGGGGACGAGCTTGAGCGCCTCCTCGTACTGCACGGCCGCCTCGTCGCGGCGCTCCTGGCTCTCGTAGTACCGGCCGACCTCCACGAAGGCCCTGGCGCGCGCGGGCGGATCTTCGGTCTGGCGCGCCTCCTCGATGAGCGCCTTCTCGTAGCTCTCGAAGTCGCGCTCGAGCTCGTAGATGCCCTTCAGGCTGCGGATCGCCGGCAGGTACGCCGCGTCGATGCGCAGGGCCTCGAGGTAGCAGCGCTTGGCGCTGCCGGCGTCGATCAACATGTCCTCGTTGATCTTGCCCATGCGGTACCACAGCTCGACGGCCTCGGCCGATGCGCCCAACACCTGCGCCTCGCGCTCCAGCATGTCGAGGGCGAAGGGCCAGTTGCCGCTGCGCTCGTACAGGGTGCCCAGGGCGTGCATCGCCGAGCGGCAGCGCGGGTCGAGCTCCAGCGCCTGGTGGTAGGTGGTGACGGCGCGGTCCACCGCCTTGAGCTGCTGGTGGAAGATGTCGCCCATCTCCACGCAGAGTTCGGCCTTCTCCTCGGGGCTGGTGAGCAGCTGGATGTGGCGATCGACGACGCCGATCAGCTCGTCCCAGCGGCCCTGGGCCTTGCGCAGGCGCTCGAGCGTCTTGATCGCCTGCACGTTCTGCGGGTCGACCTGCAGCGCCGCCTCGATGCACGCGTCGGCGTTGGCCAGGTTCTGGTACCGCTCTTCCCAGATCGCCGCGCTGGCGAAGAGGATCTTCACGCGCGCGCGGTAGTCGGTGGTGAGCTCGAGCTGCCGCTCGTACACGGCGAGCAGCTCGGCGGGGCGATCGAGCCTGGTGTACAGCCGCTCGAGGGAGTCGAGCGCCGTGGTGTTGCCCGGATCGAACTCCAGCGCCTGGCGGTAGCCCTCGACCGCGGCCTCGTCGTCGTTGAGATCGCGCTCGTACACCTGCGCCACCTCGACCTGCAGGCGGCTGCGATCTTCGGGCGTCGGCGCGATGTCGCGCATGCGCATCAGCGTCGACGCGACGGCGGCGTGGTTCTGCCGGCGACGCTGCAGCGCGACCAGCGTGCCCAGCGTCTCCTGGTCCGGCTCGAGCTCGAGCGCGCGCACCAGCGCGTTCTCGGCCTCGTCCGGGCTCTGCATCTGCTCGTCGTAGACGCGGGCGATCTCGCGCAGGATCTCCTTGCGCTTCTCGAGGCTCGGCGCCGCCTCGAGCTTCTGCTCGAGGCTGACGATGTACTCCTTGTTCTGCCCGCGGCGGGCGAACATCGACGCGAGGCGCTCCAGCGCGGCCTCGTTGGTGGGATCGAACTCGAGGATCTTCCGCAGCGACGCTTCCGCGGCGTCGGCGTCGTCCAGCTCGGTGTCCTGCACGCGCGCCAGCGTCAGGTACAGCCGCTCGGCCAGCGGCCCACGCGGCACGGCGTCGGCGATCTCCTCGTACACCGCGGCGAGCTCTTCGTAGCTGCCGGTCTCCTCGGCCAGCCGCTCCACCTGCTCGCGGGTGCCGTCGTCGGACGGCACCAGCTGCATCGCGCGGCAGTACTGCAGGAAGGCGACGTGCTTGGCGCCCAGCCGCGACTCCTGCACGCGCGCCAGCTCGCGCAGCGCCTGCACCTTCTCGTCCTCGGTGACGAGGTGCGGCAGGTAGCGATCCATCACCTGGGCGTAGGCGCGCCAGTCGCCCAGCTGCGAGTAGAGGCCCAGCGCCTGCTCGTAGGCCTGCCGGTTCGACGGCTCGATCTCCAGCACCCGCTCGAGCGCCCCGCCCGCCTGCTCCAGCTTGTTGGCCGGGCCGCGCCAGACGTCGGCGACCTGGAACATGGTCTGCACCGCCGCCTCGCGCTCCTCCTGGTTCAGCTCGACCTGCGCCTTCGCCTCCAGCGTGCGCACCGCGTCAGGCCACGCCTTGAGGTGCATGAACACCGCGTGCAGCCGCTCCAGCTCGGGGATCGCGTGCGGCTCGACCTCCAGGGCGCGCCGCGCGGCGTCCAGCGCCTCTTCGCGCCGCGCCGTCTGGGCGATGATCTCGGCCAGCTTGATGCGGATCTGCTTCACCCCGCGCGCGTCTTCCTGCAGGGGGATCAGGCGCCGCAGCACGATGACCAGGTCCTCCTTCTTCCCGGTCTGGTCGAAGATGTCGCGCAGGGCCTCCATCGCGCCGCGGTGGCGCGCGTCGCGCTCGAGCGCCGCCTTGAAGTACGGCACGGCGTCGTCGGGGCGCTGCAGCCGCTCGAACAGCACGCGGCCGAGGCGCTCGTTGAGCCGCACCAGCTCGCGCGGATCCACGGTGAACTGCAGCTTCCAGGCGAGCAGCTCCTTGAGCTCCTCGGCCTTGCCGGCGCGATCGAGCAGGTGGGTGAGCGCCTCGAAGGCCTGGTCGTTGCGCGGGTTCTTCTCGAGCAGCTCGCGGTACAGCTTGATCGAGTTGTCGATGTTCCCCAGGCCCTCGCCCGACACGGTGGCCATCTTCGCCAGCACGCGCTCGCGCTCGGGGCCCTGCACCAGGTCGCGCTGGGCCTCGAGCACCCGGAAGAGCTTCTCGCTGCTCTTCGCCTGCTCGTAGAGGATCTCCAGCGAGCGCAGCGACGGCAGGTGCTTCGCGTCGCCCTGCAGCACCTTCTCGAAGGCGCCGGCGGCGCGATCGGGCGCGTCCAGCGACTCCATGGCCAGCTGGCCGAGGCGGAAGTTGAGCGCCACGCGCTCGGCGGGCTCGGTGGCCGCGTCCGCCATCGCCTCGAGCACGTCGGCCTGGCGCGCGGGCTCCTCGAGCTCACCGTAGAGGCGATCGAGCGCGGGCAGACACTTCGGCGCCAGCGTCGGATCCGCCGCGCGGGCCTTCTCGTACCAGACGACCGCGGCCTCCTTCTCGCCGAGGCGCTGGTCGTTCAGCTGCGCCAGCGTGAGGCACGCGTCGGCCACGTCCACCGCCTCGGCGATGCGCGGCAGCTCGCCTTCCAGCGCGTGCGCCAGCTCGTCCCACGAGCCCGCCGCCGTGCCCGACGCGACCAGGTGCTTGCGCAGCGCCGCGTCGTTGGGATCTTCCTTGTACGCGCGGTACCACGCCAGGTACGCCAGCTCGGGCTCCGACTGGGCCTCGCGCAGGTTGGCGAGTTCCATGAGCAGCGCCTTGCGCTCGACGACGTCGGGCGACACGCCCACGCGGGCCTCGATCAGCTGCGCCAGCTTCGTGGGATCGCCGCCCGCCCGGTAGGCGTTGGCCAGCACCTCCACCGCGTGCTGGTTCTGCGGCTCGCGCTGGACGATGCCTTCCATGCGCTGCAGCGCGCCGGGGTGGTTGGGGTTCTTCTTCAGCAGCTCCTCGTAGAGATCGATGGCGCCCGACTTGTCGAGCAGCCGCGTCTCGCGCACCACGCCCAGCTTCAGCGCGATGTCGGGGCTCTCCTCGGAGCCCACCAGCTTCAGGCGCCGGCCCAGCACGTCGGCCAGCTCGGGCCAGCGGCCCTGCGCCTCGCAGAGCCGCTCCATGCGGGCGAGGCCGTTGGGATCCTCGGGCTTGAGCTCGAGGAGCCGCCGGAAGGTGGCGATCGCCGTGTTCGGATCCCTCAGCTGCTCCTCCTGCAGCACGCCCACCTGGAACAGCAGCGCCACGCGGCGATCGGTGTCCTCCTCGACGTTCAGCTGGCGCTTGAGCACGTCGAGCAGCTCGTGCACGCGGCCCTGCCGGGCCAGCAGCGTGCCGATCTGCTGCATCGCCTCGGCGTCGGTGGGGGCGACCTCCATCACCCGCTTCCAGGACTCGACCGCCTCGTCCTCCTCGTCGGCCTGCGCCTGCATGCGGGCGAGCGCGCGGTAGAGGCTGGCGCGGGCCACGTCGGTCGCCGCGCGCGGGGCCACCTCGCCCAGCAGCGCGATCATCTCGTCCTCGGCGTCGGCCGGCTTGTAGAACAGCTGCGCCAGCTCGAGGTTCTTCGCGTCGTCGGGCAGCTCGCGCAGCGCGCGGGCCGCCGCCACGAAGGCCATCTCCGGGTTGTCCATCTGCTGCGCGTAGACCTCGGCCATCTTGCGCAGGAGCGCGGCGCGCTCGGTGGCCTGAGGCTCGGCGGTGACGCGGGCCTCCAGCATCTGCACCAGCTTGAGGTGCTCGCCTTCGTTCGCGAACACCGGCTCGAGCGTGGTCGCGGCTTCGCCTTTGAGTGGGTTGTCGGATCGCGCCATCTCTTCGAGTGCGCCGACGGCGCCCGCGTGGGCGGGCTTGCGGCGCAGCACCTCCTGGAAGGTCGTGAGCGCCCCCCTGGGGTCGCCCAGACGCGTGAGCTTCAACCGGCCGAGGCGCACCATCAACTCCAGCGCCTCCTCCTCGTGCCCCTTCTGCTCGGCGAGCTGCACCTCGCGGCCGAGCAGCGTGGCCAGCTCCGGCCAGCGCTCGGTCTCGGCGAGGATCCGCGCGAGGAACTTGTGGGCGTTGGGGTCCTCGGGCTTCTTCTCGAGGATCGCCTGGTAGCACTGCGCCGCGAGGCCCTTGTCCGACAGGGTCTCCTCCGCGAGGTTCGCCAGCTCGAAGAGCAGGTTCACCTGCACGGTGGGGTTGGCCTCGAGCGCGAGCTGCCGGCGCATGACCACGGCCAGCTCCTTGAACTGGCTGGTGCGCCGGTAGATGCGGCCCAGCGCGTCGAGGACGAACAGGTCCTTGGGTGAGCGCGCCAGCACCTCGTTCCACGCGCGCGCCGCGAGATCGAGGCGCGACAGGCGATCGCCGTACACGCCCGCCAGCCGGCGCCAGAGCTCTCCGGCCAGCGGCTCGCCTACCCCGCGCTCGAGCGCGTCCTCGTAGGCGGCGGCGAGCTCCTCGAAGGCGCCCAGGTCGGCGGCGAGGCGCTCCAGCTCTTCACGCACCTCGGCGTCGTCGGGCGCCTCGGTGAAGGCGCGGATCCGGGCGGTGAGCGCCAGGCTCTTCTGGCCGACCGCCTCGCGCAAGGTGGCGATCTCGAGCAGCAGTGGCACGCGGCGGCCGGCGTCGATCGCCGACAGCTCGAGATCGAGCACCTCGACCAGCTTCTTCAGGTCCGACTGCTCGCGGTACACCGGCTCGAGCAGCCGCGCGGCCTCCACGCGCACCGCGTCCTGCTGCAGGAGCCGCTCGAGGCCGGCCACGGCCTGCGGCTCCGACTTCGACAGGCCCAGCGCCTCGCCCCACGCGCGCAGCGCGTCGACCAGCTGCCCTTCCTTCTCGAGGAGGTGGGCGCGCTTCACCACGAAGGCCAGCTTGTCGTCGGGCTGGGTCGCCAGGTCCGCCAGCTGCGCCAGCACGTCGGCCTGCTCGGCGGCGCGGCGGGTGCGGCCGAAGAGGCGATCGAGGGCGATCAGCGCGGGCGGCGCCTTCTTGATCGCCAGCGCCAGCTTCAGGGACTCGATCGCCTTCTCGTCGTCGCCGGCGTTCTCGTAGGCCTCGGCCGCCTTGGTGAGCAGCTCGAGGCGCTGCGCCGGATCCGCCGCCAGCTGCGCCTGCCGCGCGTAGACGTCGGACAGGCTCTTCGCGTTCTGCGCCTTCTCGTAGAGCCGGGACAGGCTGTCGAGCGCCTGCCGATCCTGCGGCGCGCGCTCGAGCAACAACTTCCACACACGCGTGGCGTCCTCGGTCTCGCCCAGCTGCTCGCGGAGCTCGGCGGCGCGCCGCAGCAGGCCCAGCGCGGACTCGTCGGTGGCCGGCAGCTCCTCGGCGGTGCTCTCGTAGATCTCCGCGAGCGCGTCGAACGAGCCGGTCTCCCGCGCGAGCCGCTCGAGCTCCGGCTGCACGTCTTCGCGCGCGAGCCCGTCGGTGAAGGCCTTGAGCGCGTTCATGAACGCGCTCTCGGGCTGGCCGAGGTCGCGCTCGAGGATCGCGCGGATCTCCTGCGCCAGCCGCGCCCGCTCGGCCGCGGTGGACGCGTGGGCCATGCGGGCCTCGCGAATGGCGATGCGCTTCTGGTGGTCGCCGGTGATGGCGAGCACCGGGTCCAGCATCTCCGCCGCGGCGGCGCTCTCGGTCCCCGACGAGCGCGCCCACGCCTCCATCGCCTCGCGCGCGCCGGCGTGCTGCGGGTCCTCGGAGAGGATCTGCCGGTACACCTCGAGCGCCCCACGGGCATCGTTCAGGCGGTTCTGCCGCAGCGCCGCGAGGCGGAAGGCGATCTCCCGGCCCTGGGGAGACTGGCCCTCCTGGTTGCGACGCAGCTCGAGCGCGAAGGCGAGCTCCTGCGGGCGATCGAGCTCGGAGTACAGGCGATCGAGCGCGGCGGCGGCCTCGCGGTGCAGCACGTCGCGGGCG
>Ga0272446_1005294_pt1 | contig 14381 bp, 15 predicted proteins | sample YNPCB0061_FD_194587 | JGI IMG/M metagenome (GOLD analysis project Ga0272446, IMG submission 194587) | Hot spring microbial mat communities from Yellowstone National Park, WY, United States - YNP-CB-006-1 | ecosystem: Environmental > Aquatic > Thermal springs > Hot (42-90C) > Sediment | place...
ATATTTTACAAAAACTTTAATAAATTACATACATGATAAAATGGGAGGATAGGGGTATAAATAAAGTACAAGGGGTATCTTTGGAAAGTACAATTGGGGAGATAATTAGGATAAAAAGGAGCAGAGGGTATGAAAAAGGGGGAGAAGTTGTATTAAAGATAGGGTAAAAATACTTAGGAGGGGTAGTTTTTGGTATTATTGTAGGCGTTAGGAGGGGTTAGATATTGGGGATATGGCATAGAAAATGCAAAAAAGCGGATAAATATTACATAGCAAGGAAAATGGAGATAGGGGAATATTTTAAAAATCCAGTAAACTTCTTGGAAAAATACAACGCAAAAAAGGTATGGAAAATAAAAAAGTAAAAAATAATGATAGAAAATCTGCTATGATTGTACAGTTAGACGCAAAAAGGCTAAGGAATGGGCTGTGTAGAATATTTTATTGGGTACTTTCTTTTGTAGAAATTGCTTTATGGGGTTAAAAGTATTGAAAAAATGAGTTTTGGTATTGAAATTGTTTTATTTGTGTAAAAATATTTCTTTAAATTTTTGTAAAGGAAATTTTTTAGCATAGTAAATATGATTTATATTTCGCAAAAATGAAAAAACAACGCACACTAAAACCATTTTTATTTATCAACCTCGTTAATATATTGCCTTATGCCCAAAAGCGTGTCTTTTAGCTTGTTAGTATTACTTTTACACTTAGTAGTCAGCCCAAGCAATGGTTTAAATGTATTAGAAGTTAGAGAATTAAAAGAGAAAAAAAATAGTCCTTCAAGAGAAAGTTACCTCGATTATATTCGGAAGCAACAGCGGTGGATAGATAGCCTTGCTAATGGTATGACCTTAGATGAGAAAATAGGTCAGCTTGTGATAGCCTCTGTTCCTTCTTATAAAAACGAATCAGAGGCTGTGCAACTGATACAGAGATATTATTTAGGAGGCATACTGCTCTCTCCAAATAGTCCTTCTAAGCAAGTACAAGCGATTAATACTTATCAGAAGCAAAGCCGTATTCCCTTGTTTATCGGCGTAAATAGCCAGATGGGGCTTGCCGAGGCAGTAGATAGTGTACTTGCTTTCCCCAAGCCACTTACCGTTAAAGCCATTCATAATGAAGAACTCATCATGCAAACGGGTATGGAAGTGGGGCGTCAGTGCCGCAGATTAGGGATTCACCTCAACTTAGGCTTGCAAGATACTCAACTTAACAATTCTATTACTAACTGGTACGCCAAAGGAATGTTTGAAAAAGGAGTGCTTCATGTCTTGCGGAATTATGAAAATATGGCATCTGACGATTTAATAGGCGTTTCTTTTCTGAACCACGTCATCAAGCAGGGCGTTGCTCAAAGATATGAAAAATCAGATATACTTGCACTTTTTGAGAACCACGATATTATCATTACAAAAAACGTAATAGAAAGTATTGGGCAAATAAAACAGGCAGTAGCAGAAGGTAAAATTTCTGAAAGACAAATAGAAAATAAGCTACATAATGCTTTAAAAGCAAAATTTGCTACGGGACTTTTTGCTAATAAGACTATAAAATTAGAAAACTTAGTTAAAGAGTTGAATACTGCTGAAACCAGAGCCATTAATGAAAAATTGTATGAGCAGGCAATCACCTTAGTAAAGAATGAAGATAAACTTATTCCATTTATGGACTTAGACAAACTTTCTTTTGCTTCCATTGCTATTGGTGCAGAAGAAGATAATGATTTTCAACGCTTTCTATCTAAGTATGCTCCCTTTGAAAACTATGCTATTACCGATAAAAATGCTTTTGACAATCCTCAACTTTACAACTTGCTTTGCGAAAAAGTGCAAAACAAGAAGGTAGTCATTGTTGGGATTCACAATATTGTTAGTACAAGTGCAAAAAAATTTATCCAAAATTTGCAGGCTAACAAGCAGATTGAAGTAGTTGTTGCCGTATTTGGAGAACCCTTCCTTCTCCAAGATTATCAGGAAGTAGATAACCTAATTTGTGCTTATGAAAATAACTCATTAACCCAAATGCTCTTACCTCAGTTGCTTTTTGGAGCAGTAAGTACTCAAGCCAAATTACCAGTCGATGTTTCTGAAAAATTGCCAAAGGGGACAGGGCACTTCGTTCCTTCGCTCAGGAGGTTGCGTTATACCTCCGTTCCTGAGAGCGTAGGAGTAAATAGTACCCTGCTTACCCGCATAGATACTATTGCAAAAATGATGATAGATATGAAAGCGGCACCGGGTTGCCAAGTAGTAGTAGCACGTAAAGGAGCAGTGTTATTTAATAAGAATTATGGTTATTTCACTTACGAAAATAAGCAAGCTGTTACTGACAACACAATTTATGACCTTGCTTCTCTGACCAAAGTAGTGGCTACTATGCAAGCAATCATGCACTTACACGAGAAAGGGAAAATCAATATCCAAGATAAAGCAGAAAAACACCTCCCCGAACTGAAAGATACTAATAAAGGAGATTTGGTGCTAAGAGACATCTTGATTCATCAGGCAGGTTTGGTACAGCAAGAACCTTTTTGGTGGAAAACTATGCAGAAAAAAGAATATAAACAAAATTATTTGAGAAATGTAAAATCAGATTCTTTTAATATTCAGGTAAGTGATAATCTTTTTGTGTTGAGTTCTATCCAAGATTCTGTTTGGCAGTGGACAAAAAACTTACCTCTACGGAAACAAAAAGGCACAAACGGCTACGGCTATCTTTACAGCGACATTGGCTTTTATATTTTGAAACAAATTGCAGAAAAATACTTGCAACAGCCTTTAAATAAGTTTGTTGAAAATCAATTCTATAAGCCTCTGGGACTAAGCACCATGACTTATTTGCCTTTACAAAAATTTTCTAAGGAGCAGATTGCTCCTACTGAGGAAGATAACCATTTCCGCAAGGGGACTGTACAAGGTCATGTGCATGACCCTGATGCGGCGCTGATGGGTGGAGTAGCAGGTCATGCAGGCGTATTCAGCAATGCCAATGATATTGCGATTTTGGCACAGATGCACTTACAAAATGGTTTTTATGGAGGCAAGAAATATTATGAAGAAAATACTATTCCCTTTTTTACTGAGAAGCGCCAGTTCGAGGCTAATCGCAGAGGTTTAGGCTGGGATAAGCCAATTAGAGGCTTTGGAGGTCCCTCTTCGGGCTATTGCTCTCCGATGACCTACGGGCATACAGGTTTTACAGGCACTTGCGTCTGGATAGACCCTAAATATGATTTGATATTTATTTTCTTGACCAATAAGAGCTATCCACATGCCCACAATCGCAAACTTAACAATGAGAACATTCGCAACAAAATGCACAACACGATTTATCAAGCAATGGAGGTACAAGATAGCTATGTAGTGTTAGAGAAGCAAGCAAGGGTAGATTAAAAAAAGCAGATGAAGAGTAGTTCCTCATCTGCCTGTAATGTTGAGTAAGATGCTTACATTTTAATATTCATCTTCGTTGAAGAAGAAGTCATCTTTGGTTGGGTAGTCAGGCCAGATTTCCTCTATACTTTCGTAGGGCTGTCCATCATCTTCCAACTCTTGTAGATTTTCTACTACTTCCAAAGGCGCTCCTGAGCGAATAGAATAATCTATCAACTCTTCTTTTGTTGCAGGCCATGGAGCATCTTCCAAATAAGAAGCTAATTCAAGTGTCCAGTACATATTTTCCCTCCTTTTTTATTTGATTGCAAAGTTTTGGTGATTATGTCTTTTACTACTCATAGCAAACCTATTTTTCATAGAAAAGTTGCCTTTGCTATTAATAAATTGGCTTTGCTCTGGTTATGGTAAAAAGGTTGCAAAAGTAGAAAATGAAAGAAAAAAAAGCAATTTTTCTACTAATTAATAATTAGCTAACAACTGGTCTTGGAGTTTTTTCAAGATGCGTTGTTTTGTTTTAAGTTTATTTATCTGGTTTAATCGTTCTATATCAAAGTTTTGATTTTGCTGTGAAGCAGGATTTCTCTTATGCTTTTCATTCATCAGACTTAGCTCTGTTTCATCTTTTTTGATAGATTCTTTAATAAGTCTGATTTTTATTTTAAGTTGCTCAAAAAATGTTTTTTCGTCAAAAGACTCGTATTTGTAGCGTGCTTGTTTGTTTAAGAAGTAAGTTTCAAACAATTCGTTACAAGCTATTTTAAATCGTGTGTTAAACTCCTTATCGTTAGGGTGCTTAGTTTTACCTAACCTCTGCCACTCTTTTTGTAGGCTTTTTACCTCCTCAATAGGTGGCTCGTCCATTTCAAGCATTTTTTCTACCCTGTCGCATATATCTCGTTTGCGGTCAGCAGGATTTCTAAATGATTGTTGTTTGTGTTTACTAAAAAACTTACCTATTTCCGCTTTGTAAGCATTCGTTAAGTTAATAATATCTTTTTTAGGTACTTTACCTACTAATTTCCAGTCGTTTTGCAGTTTTTTGACCGCCTGAAGTGCGTTTTCAGGTGGATTTTGATTAATATTTTTGAGCTTTTCTAAAAGATAGTTATATCTCTCTATACGTTTCTGTATGGCATTACGTCTTTCCTCGATGGCACGGTTACGCTGTTGGAAAAACCCTTCTACTATAGCATCAAATTTTTCATTTAAAATTTCTTCTTTTTCTTTGGGTGCGCTTCCTGTTTTTATCCATTTGAGTTTTAACTCTTTGTACTTTTTAGTAACTACTACCCAATTGCGATTATTTCTAAATTCTTCTGCTTCTTTGAGCAGGGCTTGTTTGATTTCGAGATTTTTAGCACGATTTTTTTCTATGTACGAATGAATATCTGCCTCGAGTGTGTCCAAAGTTTGAAATAAGGCAGGAAAATCTCCCAAGCCGTCAAATTTGGCTAAATATTCGCGTAGGTGAATGAGTTTCATCAAGAAAGAACCCTTATTATTTGTGCTATTGACAGCATTAGCAAGTTGTTCTACTTTTTCTTTTGCTAAATCGAAGCGTTTAGTAAAGTATTGGATGCTTGCTTCCTCACTTTCTTTGACTACGCCTATTTCTCTGGTAGGAAAGTTGAGATATCCATTTAGATAAACCTTCCCGTCTTTTGCGTATCCGTAAGGTGAAATCGAGTTGCTCATTTGTGTCAGTCGTTGTTGTGGTTGTTTGTTATATGTTTTTAAGTAGTTTTCTATTCATAGTACTTAGTGTGAAAGAAAATACAACTAAATTAAAAATATTTTTAAACAGTAATTTTACAAATAATTTTTTAATTAATCAAATCTAAGTAATTGTTTATTGTTTGGAAGCAAATAATTTTAGTTCCTTATTTTAAGTTTGACTTTGTAAGGCATCATATACAAACAACAGAAAATAAGGAACTTTCAAACTTATTGGGTTACCTTAAAGGCAACTTTCAAATTTTCCCATAAGAGCGTTACTACTCCCTCTTTGCTTATTGTAAAAGTCATTTTTTCTGTGAAGCTATCTGATTTTTCTGCTTTTGCGGTTATTCTCAGTGCATCTTCAGCCTCTTTGTAGCTAAAAGCGCCCCATTGGTCTGCCGTTTTATTGAAAATAATTGTCCATTGTCCGCTTTGAGTAGGAATAGTAAATAAAGCATACTTCCCTGCAGCTAATTTTTTCCCCTCGACTGTCGCATCTTTGGTAAACTCAATGGTTGTTGCTTTGTCTGCTCCTGTGCGCCAAACTTTGTCATAGGGTACTAACTTGCCCCAAATCTCCCTTTCTCTTACAGAGGGCTGGCTGTAGTCTATAGTAATTTTACCACTACCCACTTCTTCTGAAACAGAAGTTCTTGGGCTTTTCTGTGCAAATACAAAGTCCGTTAAAAATAAACCAATAAAAAACAGACTAAATACTAATTTTAAAAACGTTGTTTTCATTAGATTTGAAAAATTTAGTGTACAAAAGAAAATGATTAAACATATATATAAGTAGATTTAGTTGATTGTTTTTAATTGATATTCAGTAACAAACCTGCTAAATTTTTACTATATTTCAAAAAAAAGGTAGCTTTTTCAATGAATTGCTATAATATAACGAGTAATGGTTCAAAATATTAGTACTTTTTCCCTTATTAGCCTAAAACTACTCCTTAGCTCATCTAATATAAATAAACGCCAAATCTATCTTTGTCAGCAAGTTCTACGTGTATATGTTGCTTAATAGTCGTAGAAAGTTCATAGCCCGAATAGTCTGCGGACAGCGGAAATAATTGATGCCCACCTCTCTCTATAAGAACTGCCGTTTGTAGTTTTTTGATTTCAGTTTTCAAGAAAGGACGCAAGGCATAGGCAAACGTTCTTCCTGTGTTTAGCACATCGTCTATAAGAATGATAGTTTTTCCTTTGACGAAATCTATTTCACAATCCAATTTTACTTCGCTTTGTGTGGGGGCAAATTTGTCTAAGGTAAGGGTAACAAGATGGGCAGAGATAGGAGAAACTTGCTGAAATTCAAAATATAAAAGTTTAGCAAGCAGATAGCCTCTGTCATAAACACCTGCAAATAATATCTCCTCCTCGTCAGAGTTCCTTTCATAAATTTCGTAAGCCATCCTGCGAATTTTTTGCATAGTTTGCTGACGGTTCAGGATTTGGTTTTGAATATCCAAAGGTAAGTCAAGAATCATATTTTCACATTTATATTTAAGACAAAATTAGGAAAGTCTTTATATTTTTACCAATATATCCAAAAATTAAAGACTTTTATCAATGGCAGATTATGTTTCGTCTTATACGCCTATCAATCAGTGGGCAGAAGATGACCGACCAAGAGAAAAGTTACTGCTCAAAGGCAAGGCAGCGCTTTCTGATGCAGAACACTTAGCAATTCTGTTGGGTTCAGGAACGATATCCGTGAGTGCGGTAGATTTAGCAAAGCAGATTTTAGCTTCTGTCAATCACAATTTGCATGAGCTTGCCAAACTCACTGTCAAAGACTTAATGCAATTTAAGGGGATTGGAGAAGCAAAAGCCGTTACTATTGTCAGTGCTTTAGAACTTGGACGGAGACGTAAAGACCGAGAGCCTCCCAAGAGAGAGAAAATACTATCCTCTGCCGATGCGTACGAGGCAGTACGTCCTTATCTCTTAGATGCTCATAGGGAAGAGTTTTGGGTGATTTTGCTTAATCAGAACAATGAAGTCATTAAGGCTGAGAAAATTAGTGAGGGAGGCGTAGCAGGTACGATAGCTGACCCTAAGCTGATTTTTAAAGCGGCATTAGACCGCTTAGCCAGTGCCTTAATTTTGGTTCACAACCACCCCTCGGGCAATCTCAAACCCAGTTCCCAAGACCTGCAACTTACCCAAAAGCTCAAAGAGGCGGGGAAATTCTTGGAAATATCTGTTTTAGACCATATTATTTTTACTGACCATAGCTTTTTTAGTTTTGTAGATGAGGGTATATTTTAAAAGGTGGTTATGGTGAGATATATCAAATGCTAACTACAATGAAAACAATGTTCTAAAAGTATATCCAATGCCATACAAAGCCGTCTCTTTCGTTCCACTCCAGCGTGGGAAAAGGAAGTTTGATAATATTTATCAAGAAAATAAGTGAGTTTACCAACCTGTATTTAGATGAAAAAGTAGGAAAATGAAGGTCAAAAGAAATAAAATAACGTCTGATAGGAAGCAGTCCAAATGCTTGATTTTGGCTATCTCTACCAAAAATCATTTCATTAGCATTGTACCCAAAAGCAAGATGAATATAGCTTGTCCACCGGTAGAAGTACTTTCCCCAAAAGAAAACAGAAAGAGGTATGCAATACCAATAAGTTTGCCCGTTGTAATCTTTAAAGATTTGCATTAGCTGATGATTCCCTAACACATTCGGTCTTTGAGAAGCAAATTGCGTGAGGTGAAAAGAAAACTTTGGAAGCAGGAAAAATTTGTTGAGGTAGATTTTTTGTAAGGCAAATAATGATGCTCCGAATGCGTTGGCTATGAGGTCATAGAGGCTCGCTCCGTAATTAGGGGCGAAGCCGTCTAAGATTTCTATGGAAGAGATTAGTAAAAAACCAACAAAGGCACTGAAAATAATTAGATTGTGCTGAGGTAACAACTGTATTTTATTTTGAAGCAAATATCCTAATGCCGTATAGATGAGGCTACTCAAATGGAAAGTAGCCAATAGATGCCCTAATTTGTCCATTTGCTTCCATTCTTGCCAATCGTCAAACCAATGGAATTGGCTGAAGTTTTCGTATTGATACCAAAGCAAATTGGATAGCCAAAGTAAGATAGAATAAAGTAATACAAAGAAAATGAAGAGCTTACGAAACACTTGATGATAGTTTATTTGAGTAGAAATTATACTAAACAAGACGGGCGATTATAACTTTTGTATAATCATAAGACCGTCCCTAAGTGGTAAAAGCGTATTTATTACCCTGCTATCTTTTTGTATTTTCTCGTTAAAGTCATGGATTGCCTTTGTGTCTTTGTCTTGCTTTTCGTCAAGTACTTTCCCATACCACAGCACATTATCAGCGATGATGAAGCCGCCTTGGCGCACCTTATCAAAAACAAGGTCGTAGTAATGAGCATAATTTATTTTGTCAGCATCTATAAATACCAAATCAAACACCTCATTGATAGTGGGAATAAGTTGCGTAGCGTCGCCTATAAGTAGCTTAATTTTATTTTCCATTTCCGCTTCTTTGACGTATTTTCTTACCATCTCTTCTAACTCTTCGTTAATATCAATAGTATATAGTAAACCTCCTTCTGCCAGTCCTTGTGCTAAGCAAAGAGCGGAGTAGCCTGTAAATGTTCCAATTTCTAATATCCTGTTGGGCTTTACCATTTTTGAAAACATAGCTAACATATTCCCTTGCAAGTGTCCCGACAACATTCGGGCATGCAATACTTTTGTATGAGTTTCGCGGTTTAGCTTTTGAAGTATCGAATTTTCAGGGGTAGAATACTTCTCTGCATATTTTTCTATTTCAGGGTTGATAATCATAGTACTTGAATAAAAAATGACAGCCTTTGATTAAGTAAGACTGTCATTAGTATAGATAGTTTCAATTTTAAATATTTTACTCCTCTATTGTAGCACCGCCTCCCATTTCCTGCAATTCTTCTTCGGCAAGGATTTTATCAAATCCCGGCACTCCTTCCATCTCCAGGCGAGCAGCGTGCATGTATCTATTGCTTTTCAAGGCGATTTTAAAATTTTCCATAGCAAAGAAATTCTGCGAAGCAGGGTCTCCTTGAGGGGATTTAGCGGCTTCTTTCATAATAATACCTAATATAAATGCAAATCGGGCTTTTAAGTCAGTATTGAGGTCTTCTGATTCAGTAACATTTTGTAAATCAGCTGCCGCTTCGTTGAACTTACCCGTTCTGTATTGTGCAATTGCCTTCCATAAGACCACCTGCAATCTGTCTGGAAAGAACTTCAAACATTCGTTGGCAGAGAGAGCGGCACCCTCAAAATCAAATGTTTCAAATTGTAGTTTGCACAAACGACAATATACATCTGCTCTTTTCTTTTCATCTTTATTGATTTTTATCGAGTCTTCCAAAAGTTTAATTCCTCTTTGCTTTCCTTTTACTGACTCTTTCATTCCTGTAATTTTCAGTGCTAACTCTTGTGGTTCTTTGTACTTAGGGTCCATGGCTAAGGCTCTATTGATAGCTTCCTGAGATTTCTCATAGTTAAAAATATCAAAGTAGGCAACGGCAATCTCATATTGGTATCTTGGTAACAAAACTGATACTCTCTTCTTAAATTTGCCAAAATCTGCTTTTTTCAAGAAAATCAGCGAGCTATCAAATTTCCCTTGTTTGTGATAAGCATAACCTATTTCATAATTAAATCTATCTAAATCTCTTGGAGGCTTTAAAGTAGCCATTTGTCCTGCCTCGTTGCGTCCTTTGTACTTAGCATAATTCGCAATCATAAATTTTGATTTCTCTATTGCCGACTCATATTGCCCTAATTTGTTTAAGTTTCTGATTTCCATGTACATAATATCGCCATTGGTAGGGTCTAATTTCTTAGCCTCTGCTAAGAGAGCGAGGATAGAATCAAATTTCTGATTGGCGTTCATAATGGCAATAACTCTATTAATGCTTTCTAACTTAGTTTTGGGGTCTGTATCATAATCAGCCGCTTTTTTATAGTAATATGCTGCCTGCATGTAATCTTTTTTTACTTTTTCGTAGCTAACAGCTAAGATTTTGTAGGCTTCTGTATAGTCAGTTTTAAGACTTGCTGCTTTTGCAAAGGATTTGATAGCATTGTCTATATCTCCCATTGCCTTGTAGCATAAACCCATGTCATAGTAATACCTTGAAGCAGTAGGTTCTAATTTGATTGCATCTTGATAGAGTTGAAGCGCGATGTCGTACTTTTTGGCTTTACGCGCTCTGTCAGCTTGCACATATTTATCTACGCCGTCTTGGGCAAAAGTACTCCCTATACTAACAAGTATAAAAAATATAGAAAGGTAAATTTTCGTGGATTTCATAAAAAAAGATTTATTGAAATATAACATAGAGTCAAAGTAGTAAAAGAGTGATATTTACTTAGAAACTAAATTTAGCAAAAAGCATACTTAAAATAAGTATCTACAATCAAAAAACTGGGAACTTATTTATTGTGAGCATATTACAAATTAAAAATTAACAAATTTTAGCCAAAATCTTTCTAAAAGAAATTCTTTCCCTTATTCCTTACCCTACAATACTTGCCAAATATCGCATAAAATTTATACAAATATTTCTCAAAACTATATTATTTTTTTCTCTATCATATCTGCAATTTTTTCCAAATAGGTTTTATCTATAGAATCATAATCATTGAGTTTTGTACTATCTACATCTAAGACCATTACTACTTGTCCGTCTTTGAGAATGGGTACTACTATCTCTGAGCGAGACAGAGAACTACACGCAATATGTCCGGGGAATGCCTCTACGTCAGGTACAATGACAGTTTCTTGTTGCCGATAACATGCCCCACAGACTCCCTTGTCAAAATCTATGCGGGTGCAAGCTACCGTTCCCTGAAAAGGACCTAATACAAGTTGTTTTTCTTTGACTAAGTAAAAACCTACCCAAAAAAAATCCATTCCGTATTTGAGAGCTGCACATATATTGGCGAGATTAGCGATAAGGTCTGCTTCCCCTTCTATAAGAGCCTGAATCTGAGGTATTAATTGCTCATATTTTTCTTTTTTTGTTAGATATTGGTCAATATAAATTGATTCTGCCATGAATAAAATGATAAAGTATTGAAATTAATAAAGCAAAGATAGTGAATAAAAATAAAAAGTTTCTAAGCCTCAATAAGACTTAGAAACTTCACTTGTACATTAGACGGCAAAATCTAACATACCTTGGCAGCGTATAGACCCTTCTGGTATATCGCCTTCCCGAATTTAACCCCGTTAGTAGGATTAACCCTTTTTTTACGCTTAGGTAATCCCCTTTTTACTTCGCTACAAAGTAAATAAATATTAAATAAAAAATCAATAAATATTTAAGATATTTTGCAAAACTTCATAAAATATTGTCCGGGTAGGTATTCTCTTCTGCTATACCCATGCTGTAAATGGCTGTATGTGGTGAGGTATGTTAGCTTACCCTTGTTTTTTGATAAAGGTTATCTCTTCCTGCTCGTCTTCATTAGAGATATCTAACTCGGCTTGGTCTTTGGCATTGCTTTCTACCATTTCTAAAACGACATCTTCTAATAGAAAACGCTCTGCAATAGAGAGGGCTTGGAGGTCTATTTCTTTGTGTTCCCACGAGAAAGGATTTGCTGTGTAGAAAAGTTCTCCTTTGGAATTTTGGTATTCAGGTATCTGAAGCGAAGACTCCATTTTGATATACAAAGGTTTATACTGGTTAATCAGATTACCCTGAGAACGCTTTATTTCTTTGATAGGAATAATGACTTCTTCCTGAGATGAAAAAAGCGTCTTTCTATAAATCATTTTTTCGGAGTCTATAAAAATCACTTGGCGGCTCAGGTAGTAATAAAGGAGGGAGTAAATAGCAAAGCATAAAAGAGCTACCCCAATCATCACTGGAATATAACCTAATAGACTTGTGCGGGCGAAAAATTTAATAGAGGCGTAAATAAAAGTAATGCAGACAAATATGCTTAGTAAAATAGCAGTAATAGAATTCCATTTTAGTACATTCCACTCTAACCAAATAGCTTGGTCGTTGGCAAATATACTAATGTTATGAACCCTGCGATTGGAGATGCGCATGGGGCTATATTGTTTTTCAGGAACAGTAACTTTAAGTTTTACTTCTGGCGATACATCTAAAAATACATTGTTAATAGAGGCAAACTGTGCAAAAAAAGACTCCTTTTGGGCATCATCTATGCTTGTAACGTAAACAGGTAGGGGAATAAAACTAACTAATGTTTCTATGTTATTCTTTAATTCATTATAGCTTTTTCCACTATAAATCTCTAAGGAAGATGCTTTATAGCGGAGTATGCTTACTTGTATCAAAGTTTCTCCTTCTATGTTAGGATTACTGACTCTATTGACCCATATAGCTTTGAAGTTATCGTATGGAATAGCTACTTGTGATTTGCGTTGAGCGATAATAAGCATTTGTTTTTCTCTGTCTAAGAACATTTTAAAATGCTCATTCATACTTGCCAAGAGTATAGTAATAATCAACGTTACTGCAATAGAAAGTAAAATGATAATAAACTGCAAAGAACCTACTGTATTGAAAAATAATAGAGCCGCCTCCAACAAACTCAAAGAAAAGCCTGCAATAAACCAAATGTGAGGCATATAGCTTCCAAAGTGTATTGTCAATACATTACTTGTCGCGGTATGTATTCTCATAGATATAGATTCAAATAGAAATCAAAAATAAAGGGTACTATATTTTAATGCTAAGAACGTTATTATTTAGAAAAATGATGTGATTTGGCATATTTTTTTTAAAAAACATACTATATGCAATAAGATTAAGGCAAATCCAATACCTCCCAAGTATGGTCTGCTAACAAACGAATAGCGGCAATACAAGTATCGTATTTTTTGCTCTTCCCCCACTCATTAGGAGCTATTAGTGAAAGCACATCGCTTTTCCCTTGTCGCTCATAAAGATAGTAGATGCGTCCTATCAAAGGCTCAAAGCGAATTTCTGCTTGATAAATTCTCTCTGAAATAGTTTTGCGTGCATTGATATTTTTAGCTTGCTCTGCCAAGAGTTGCATCTGCTTGTAAATCTGCTCCATTTGCATATCTGTCTGCTGATACATCGCTTCCAAAGCATTTGCTTTAATTTTTCCTTGGTCTTCAGGCTTGACAATCGCGCCGCCAACTGTATGAGCATAAGGAAGGGTACTTGGCTCTTCTGTAATTTTTTCTTTGAGCTTTTCCAAGTCTATCTGTTCCACATCTATTGGGCGAACTTCCTGATTTCCTTTGTTTACTTCTTGCATTATCTTATAATGTTAATAACATTATATAAACTCCTTGCTAAGCATAATAGTTTAAAAACTTATTTTGCCTATATTTCCAGAAAATATACGCTTGTAATTAGTGCAAAAATAGTTAATTTTTTAGAATAATTGCTTATGATTTCTATTCTTTTATTGGAGGACGATGTAGTCATGGCTACGCAAATCAAGCAGTTTTTAGATAATCAGCAATTTCACTGCAAAGTCATGCGCAGTGGGGAGGCTTTTTTAGAAGAAAGAGCCAACCATCACTATGGGATATTTCTTTTAGATATTAATGTTCCCACTATCAATGGTTTAGAGGTTTGCAAAAGAATCAGAGCCGAAGACAAAACGACACCTATCTTGATGCTGACTGCCTACGATGCAGTACAAGACAAAGTCGAGGCTTTTAATTTCGGTGCAGACGATTATTTGGTCAAGCCTTTTCATTTTGATGAGTTACTTGCTCGCATCAAATCCTTGCTCAGGCGCTCCAAAAATGACCTCGCCGAAGATGAAATCATAAAGGTTGCAGATTTGGAAATTAACTTAACGCAAATGCAAGTCAGTAGGGCAGGGCAGTTAATCAGTTTAACGCTCAAAGAGTACAAACTTTTAGAACTCTTGGCTTTGGCAAAAGGGCGAGTACTCTCTAAGCAAACTATCGCCGAGCAGGTTTGGGATATCAACTTTGAAACAGGAACAAATACCATAGAAGTTTACATCAGCTTTTTAAGAAATAAGATAGACAAGGGTTTTGAACCTAAGCTTATCCATACTCGCATTGGCTATGGATATTATCTTAAAATAGAACAGGAATAAAACTTGACAGCGTAGGCAATGTACCCCTATCAACAAATATCGTTTTAAGATAATGTTTTGCGAAGGTTAGTATTTGTATTTAAAGAAGAATCGCTTACCTTGTTGTTCAACTAAAAACTTCAAGGAAATGAGAGCAAAATTCA
>Ga0272446_1005295_pt1 | contig 14380 bp, 9 predicted proteins | sample YNPCB0061_FD_194587 | JGI IMG/M metagenome (GOLD analysis project Ga0272446, IMG submission 194587) | Hot spring microbial mat communities from Yellowstone National Park, WY, United States - YNP-CB-006-1 | ecosystem: Environmental > Aquatic > Thermal springs > Hot (42-90C) > Sediment | place...
CGAAGCGTGGATTTTGAATTTGCAGGACAATCAATTGGAAGTCTATCGCCAGCCAAGCGGCAACGATTACGCCGAACAGCGCCTGTTGAAGCCGAGCGAAAAAATCTCGCTTCAAGCCTTTCCCGATATTGAAATTTCTTTAACCGAGATATTTATCTCGCCTAACGCCTAACCAACCGTAAAATGAGTCTGAACTTGCAGTTTCAAGAAAAATTTGAATCCCGCCACAACGCTTCCGCCAAAGACGCCGCCGATATGCTCAAAACCATCGGCGTCGCAAGCCTCGACGAGCTGATTGCGCAAACGATTCCCGAGGCGATTCGCCTTGAAAAGCCGCTCAACCTGCCCGCCGCGCAATCGGAACGCGATTTCTTAAAGTCGCTTAAAACGCTTGCCTCGAAAAACAAAATCTTCAAATCGTTCATCGGCGCAGGCTACTACAACACCGTTACGCCGACCGTGATTTTGCGAAACATTTTAGAAAATCCGGGCTGGTACACCGCCTACACGCCGTATCAAGCCGAAATTGCGCAAGGGCGTTTGGAGATGTTGCTCAACTTCCAAACGATGGTGATTGATTTGACGGGAATGCCAATCGCCAACGCATCGCTCTTAGACGAAGCCACTGCCGCCGCTGAAGCAATGCACCTCTTATACGCGGCGCGTCCGTCGTCCAAACAATCGGCGAAACAATTTTTTGCGTCGGAACTCTTGCACCCGCAAACGATTGACTTGCTTCGCACGCGCACTGAGCCGATTGGCGTTGAACTCATCGTTGGAAATCACAAAACGCTCGACCTGACGAACCCAAATCTCTTTGCCGTAATGGTGCAATACCCGGCGACGGACGGCAGCGTGGAAGAGTATAGCAATCTCATTTCCGCCGCGCACGACTACGGCGTAACGGTCGCCGTCGGTTCGGATTTGCTCGCGCTGACGCTCTTAAAGCCGCCGGGCGAAATGGGCGCGGATGTGGTGTTCGGGTCGGCGCAACGCTTCGGCGTGCCAATGGGCTACGGCGGTCCGCACGCGGCGTTTTTTGCAACGAGAGAGGAGTTCAAACGCAACATTCCCGGACGACTCATCGGCGTCTCCGTTGATGCCGACGGCAATCGCGCCTTGCGTATGGCGCTGCAAACCCGCGAACAACACATTCGCCGCGAGAAAGCCACCTCGAACATCTGCACCGCGCAAGTGCTGCTCTCAGTGATGGCGGCGGCTTACGGAATTTACCACGGTCCGAAAGGCTTGCGCGCCATCGCCGAGCGCGTGTATGGACTTACTGCCTTGCTGAAAAAAAGTTTGGAAGAACTTGGATTTGAGGTCAAGAACGCGCATCACTTCGATACGATTACGGTCAGCGCGCTCGCCAAAGACATTAAAAAATACCGTAAGGCGGCGGAGAAAGCGGGCGTCAATTTCAGATACTTTGACGACAACAAACGCATTGGCATCTCGCTCGATGAGACAACGACGATAAACGACGTGCGCCAGATTATCGAGATTCTCGGCGCGTATCGAGAGCCGCTCACGCGCGAATTTTTAGACGTGCGGTTCGGTCGGTTTGCACAAGAAATCGAATTGACCATTCCTGAAAATCTCTTGCGCACGTCAGCGTTTATGACGCACCCGGTGTTCAACACGCATCACAGCGAACACGAAATGCTGCGCTACCTGAAAAAGTTGGAGAACAAAGACGTCTCAATGGTGCACTCAATGATTTCGCTCGGCAGTTGCACAATGAAACTCAACGCGACAACGGAGATGATTCCCGTTACTTGGGCGGAGTTCGGCGGCATTCATCCATTTGCGCCGCAGTCGCAGACCGAAGGCTATCAAGAGCTGTTCAAAAATTTACAAGCGTGGCTATGTGAAATCACGGGCTTCGACGCGGTGTCGTTGCAGCCTAATTCCGGCGCGCAAGGCGAATACACAGGCTTAATGACGATTCGCGCTTATCATCACTCCCGCGGCGAGACGCATCGCACCACTGCTCTCATTCCGCAATCGGCGCACGGCACAAACCCGGCAAGCGCAGTGATGGCGGGTATGAGCGTCGTCGTCGTCAAATGCGATGAGCGCGGCAACATTGATATGGACGACCTGAAAGCCAAAGCCGAACAATACAAAGACACGCTCGCGTGTTTGATGGTCACGTATCCCTCGACGCACGGCGTTTTTGAAGAACGCATTAAAGAGATTTGCGAGACGATTCACCGTTTCGGCGGACAGGTTTATATGGACGGCGCGAATATGAACGCGCAAGTCGGCTTGACGAGTCCCGCAAACATCGGCGCGGACGTCTGCCACTTGAACTTGCACAAAACCTTTTGCATTCCGCACGGCGGCGGCGGACCCGGAATGGGGCCGATTGGCGTGGCGAAACATCTCGCGCCCTTTCTGCCCAAGCACCGTCTTGTGGAAACGGGCGGCGAAAAGGGCATCACGGCGGTCTCGGCGGCGCCTTACGGCAGCGCGTCCATTCTGCCGATTTCTTACGCATACATTGCAATGATGGGCGGCGACGGCTTGACCAACGCGACGAAGATGGCAATTCTCAACGCGAATTACATCAAGGCGCGATTGGAAGGCGAGTATCCCGTGCTTTATACGAATCAAAACGGACGATGCGCGCACGAAATGATTATCGATTTGCGTCCGTTCAAAGCGGTCGGCATTGAGGCGGAAGACGTTGCCAAGCGGTTGATGGACTACGGTTTTCACGCGCCGACGCTCTCGTTCCCAGTAGCAGGCACAATGATGATTGAGCCGACGGAATCCGAGCCGAAATCGGAACTCGACCGATTCTGCGAAGCCATGCTCTCGATTCGAGAAGAAATCCGCGAGATTGAACACGGCAAAGCCGACCGCGCCAACAACGTCTTGAAAAACGCACCGCATACGGCGGCAATGGTGATGTCGGACGCTTGGGATAAGCCGTATTCGCGAGAGAAAGCCGCCTATCCATTGGCGTTTGTGCGCGAGGCGAAAATTTGGGCGACGGTTCGGCGCATCGACGGCGCTTACGGCGACCGCAACCTTGTTTGCGCGTGCGAACCGATTGAGTCTTACGCCGACGCGGAAAAAGCAGAACTCGTGTGAAGAAGCCGCATCAACAAAAAGAAAAAAGAGCAGATGAAATCTGCTCTTTTCGTTGGGACTAAACCTGATGGCTGTCTTAATGTTTGAAATGCCGTGTGCCAGTGAAGACCATCGTTAGGCTGCGCTCGTCGGCGGCAGCAATCACTTCTTCATCGCGCACCGACCCGCCGGGCTGAATGACGGCGCTTGCGCCCGCTTCTGCTGCCGCAATAAGTCCGTCGGCAAAGGGAAAGAACGCATCGCTGGCAACTGCCGAACCGTTGAGGTCGAGCGAGGCTTCGCCAGCTTTCCAGCGCGCGATGCGTGATGAATCGACGCGCGACATTTGTCCCGCGCCAATGCCGACTGTCTGCAATCCTTTTGCATAGACAATCGCATTGGATTTCACGTGCTTCGCCACAATCCACGCAAAGAGCATATCGTTCAATTCCTGCTCGCTTGGCTGGCGTTTGGTAACGACGCGCAGTTCGTTTTTAAGCACGGTTTTTACATCGCGCTCTTGCACCAACGCGCCCATGGCTGTGCCGCGCACTTCCCAACCGGGGCGCTTGACGCTCTTTTTTTGTCGTATCAAACGCCGGTCTTTTTTCTTCATTAAAAAATCCAAAACGCCTTCGTCGTAATCGGGCGCGATGATGATTTCAGTGAATATCTCATTCATGGCTTCGGCGGCGGCTCTATCGAGCGGGTGATTGACAGCAATGATGCCGCCGAACGGCGCTTGCGTATCGGTCGAGAATGCCTTGCGATACGCCGTTTCTAAACTCGATGCTTGCGCGACGCCGCAGGGATTGGTGTGCTTGATGATGGCGACGGTCGGCGGCTCGTGGTCGAACTCGTTGATGAGTGCAGCGGCAGCGGAGATGTCCAAAATGTTGTTGTAGGAAAGTTCCTTGCCGTGCAGTTTATCGAAAAATTCATTGAAGCTGACCTCGCCGTCGTTGGAACGCAATTTGTAAAAGCCTGCTTGTTGATGCGGATTTTCGCCGTAGCGCATCTCGATGTCTTTCGTCAGCGTAAGCGTGTAGCTGTTGCCCGCCTTTGCGGCATCGAGCGATTCGTTGCCGTTTGCAAGGCTGTTCAAATATGTGCTAATGGCTTGGTCGTAGCGCGAGGTCAAGGCAAAGACTTTTTTGGCAAGTTCGAAGCGCGTTTGTTCGCTTGTGGCGCCTTTCTTTTTTTTGAGTTCCTCCAAGACGCATTCGTAGTCGCCGACGTCGGTAATGACCGTAACCGATTTGTAATTTTTCGCTGCGCTGCGCAGCATCGAGGGGCCGCCAATATCGATATTTTCAATCGCGTCTTTCAATTTTACTTTTGGATTGGCGACCGTTTGCTCGAAGGGATATAAATTCACGACGACCAAATCGATATACTTGAGCTTGTTTTTTTTGACTTGCTTTTCGTGTTCGGCGTTGCCGCGAATGGCGAGCAAGCCGCCGTGAATCATCGGGTGAAGGGTCTTGACTCTGCCGTCCAAAATTTCGGGAAATCCCGTCAGGTCTGAAATGGATTTCGCCTTGACGCCTGAATCTACAAGGGTTTTCAGCGTGCCGCCGGTCGAGAAAATCTCAATGTTAAATTTCTCCAAGGCTTTGGCAAACTCGACAATGCCTGTTTTATCGGAGACGGAGATGAGCGCGCGTTGAATTTTTGGATTCGGCATATTCGGTTGGATTGAAGATTAGCATTAGATTTTTGGTGGCGTTGTGCGCCACGTTCAAATTTACAGCAATGGTAAGCATCAAAAAACCTGACGAAAAAAAACGGCTCGCGGTCTTTTGCTCTGGCAACGGCTCGAACTTCAAAGCCTTGCACAAACGCATTCGAGAAAAACACCTGCCGTGCGACATTGTGCTTTGCCTCTCGAACAACTCTCAATGCGGCGCAATGACCTACGCCCGCGAAAACAACATCGACGCCGTGCATCTCTCAACAAAAACACACCCGATAGCGCAAGATTACACTAACGCTATGCTTCGTGAATTACAGCAGCATCGCATCGATTTGATTTTACTGGCAGGCTACATGAAAAAAATTCCAAACGATGTGATTAAGGCGTATCCGAAAAAAATCCTCAACATTCACCCGTCGCTGCTGCCGAAGTTCGGGGGCGAAGGAATGTTTGGGCTGCATGTGCATCAAGCGGTCGTGGCTGCCAAAGAACCAGAGAGCGGCGCAACCGTGCATTTTGTCGATGCCGATTATGACACGGGCGAGGTGATTGTGCAACGCCGCGTGCCTGTCTTGCCCGACGATTCGCCCGAATCGCTTGCTGAGCGTGTCTTGGCAGTCGAGCATCAACTCTACGCCGATGCGCTGGAAAAGATTTTAAGTGAAGCGTGATATATTCCATCGTCAGAGTTACTTATCGCCAAGTGCAACGACTGCGATGTCGCTCCTCGACCGCAATCCGAAAAAATGTACGCCGAACATTTACAAGGCAGACGATAGAGACTTCATCAAAGCAACGCATCGGTTGTATCACGATAAGAAAAACGCCAGCAGCCTTGTGGTCGAGAGTATCGACTGACGAGGCGAAAGTTTATTTTGGATAGAAACAGAATCATGCGGAAACAACCGAGCTTCCGCATTTTTTACCGCAAGACCATGATAGATGCGCCGCGTCGACTGACCGACTTCATCAATATGCAAGCCGCGCTTCAACTCAAGCCGCTCAATCAGTTGACGGCAGGCTTCGACCAACGACGAGAGATTTTGCTCTCAGCAGCAACCCTTGTCTGCTTTCTACTCGGATTGTTTTTTCTGGGGGTTGACGAACTGCGCGAGGGCGGATTCCAAAGCGTCGTTGCAATTGCATGGGTGATGGTTGGCGGCGTGGTGAGTTTTCTTGTTTACTCAACGGCGAAGCGCAATCAAGAACTGACGAAGTCGCTACAAAAAGCGACCGAGTCGCTCAACGATGCCAACGCGCAACTTCAATTTTACAACGAGTCGCTCTCCGAAACGGTGAAGAAGCGAACCGAGGAACTGCTCTTCGCCGAACTTCAATACCGCAGCCTGTTCGATTCGACGGCGGAGCTGATTTTTATCTGCAGCGCGGACTATCGCGTCTTGGAAGTCAATCGCGCAGTAGAACTTTTTTTCGGGTGGGACAGAAACAGTTTGCAAGAATTTAATTTGATGCAACGGCTCGCGCCCGACGATACGAACCGCATGATTCTTGCCGCGCAGCAGACCGAAAAAGGCGAATTGGTCAAAACCGAACTTGTCTTGAAAGACCAACAGGGCGAGCCGCATTTTTTTCAAGCGGAATTTTCACCGCTCACCTTTGGGCAAAGCACCGTATCAGGCGGGTTCAAGATTCTGTTGCAAGACATCACGATTGAAAAACAAACACGGCTTGAAAGTGAAGTCATCATTAAAATCGGCGAAAGCATCAACCGCTCAAACAGCGTGAACGAGATTTTGCAGCGCGTCGCCAATGAATTAGGCGGCTTATTTCCGTCGGCTGAAATGATACTCTATCAATATGATGACGACGAAAATACACTGTTTCTGGCGCATGCGTCCATCCTTGGCGTAGAGCGCGCCGACTTGATATATCGGGTGGCGGAAGGCGTGCCGGGCATTGCACCGCGCACGGCGTTTCTGCGCCGCGAGTTCTTCATTGACGATTGCCTGCTGGACGAGTCGCTCGCTTACGCCGAGCTGTTTCTGCGCCAAAAGGCGGCGCAAAGTTTGCTCAGCATTCCGATGATTGCATCGGGCGACTTACAAGGCGTGCTGCAAATTTTGACCCTGCGTGGCAAGCACTTTTCCAACGATGAAAAGCGCCTCGCTCGCCTCATCGCCAATGAACTCGCCGAAGGGCTGTATCGAAAAAAACTCAGCGCAGCACTTACGGAAGCCAACAAAACGCTCGGCGAAAAAAACGCGGAGTTGGAACACTTCGTCTACTCGGTCTCGCACGACCTCAAAGCGCCGCTGATTTCCATTCAGGGGTTCGCCGCACAAATTCAAGAACTCTACTTCGACGAACTCGACTACGAAGCGCGGTTTTGCTTGGAGCGCATTCGCTACAATGCCAAGACGATGGAAGATATGATTTCCGAACTGCTGGACATTTCACGCATCTCGCGCGAGAATGTAGAACTCGACGAGGTGTATTTGTATGAAATGACCTCCTCGATTATGGAAAATTATCGCGGACACATCGAGACGCGCAAAGCCAAAGTCGACATTTCGCCTGAGTTGCCCGCCGTCAAATTTCCGAAACGGCGCTTGGAGCAAGTCATGACGAATCTGGTTGGCAACGCGATTCGCTACACAGCCAAAGTCAAAGAGCCGAAAATTTCCATCTATGCAATTGAAAACATTGACAATCATGAAATCGTCGTGAAGGACAACGGCATCGGCATCGACCCGAAAGATTTTGACAAAGTGTTCCGACTGTTCGAGCGCGGCGAGAGTGACCAACCCGGGAGCGGCGTCGGGCTGGCCATCGTCAAAAAAGTCATTGAGCAATACGGCGGACGCATTTGGATTGTCTCGGAGCGCGGCGCAGGCTCGGAATTTCATTTTACTGTCAAGAAACGCGCATAGGGTCGGCTAACCTGCAAAACCAATAAGCCGCCGCGCTCGTTACTATTTGCCTGACATGTTCAAACGTAATCATTGAATCAATGGCAACCATTCCAATCGATATCCGCACTGGCACATTCAAAAAAGATCGCATCATCGGAATTGATTTAGGCACGACGAACAGCCTTGTGGCATATATGCACGACGACCACCCGGCTGTCATCGCCAATAAATACACGGGAGAGCGCATCTTGCCCTCTGTCGTATATTTTAACGATGATTTTACGCCCATCGTCGGCAACGCCGCGAAAGAATTTTTGACACATTACCCTAACCGAACAATTTACTCCGTCAAGCGTCTGATGGGAAAAGCCTTCGCCGATGTCAAGGACGAGCTGCCGCGACTGAGCTACCATGTCAGCGATGCTGAATCGGAGAAAGTCTGCAAAATTGAAATCAACAACGGCAAAGAGACGCGGCTTTTTACGCCGATTGAAATTTCATCAATGATTCTGCGCGAGTTGAAGCGCTGGGCAGACGATTACTTTGAAGAGCCAGTGATGCAAGCGGTCATCACGGTGCCTGCGTATTTCAACGACGCGCAACGCCAAGCTACCAAAGACGCTGGCAAACTCGCCGGTCTCGACGTGCTGCGAATCGTCAATGAACCGACCGCTGCAGCACTTGCCTACGGACTCGATAAAACCAAAGATGGCACCATTGCCGTCTACGACTTGGGCGGCGGCACGTTCGATATTTCCATTCTCAAATTGGAAGACGGCATTTTCGATGTGCTTTCTACCAATGGCGATACACATTTGGGCGGCGACGACATCGACCAAGCCGTTTTGACTGTCATGGCTGCCGAAGTAAAAAACTTTTGCGGTCTCGATGTGTATGACAATCCGCAAATCAAACAACGGCTGCGGCTCTCGTGCGAACAAGCTAAAAAAGACCTGACAACGGCAGATGAAGCCACGATACGCTTAGATGTCTGCGGAAAAAATTTCGAGCGCAGGCTCTCACGCCGCGAGTTTGAGCAACTCATTTTGCCCGTTGTCGAGCGCACCAAAACGCCATGCCTGAAAGCCTTAAAAGATGCCGGGCTGACGCCGAGCGACATTGACGCGGTCGTCTTGGTCGGCGGTTCAACGCGCACGCCGCTCGTCAAGCAATTCGTCTCGCAGATTTTCGGCGGCAAAACGCCCTACGATTCCATCAATCCCGACGAAGTCGTCGCACTCGGCGCGGGCGTGCAAGCGGGCGTGCTGTCGGGCGACACCGACGATGTGTTGCTGCTCGATGTTACGCCGCTCTCGCTGGGCATCGAGACCGTCGGCGGTGTCTTCGCGCCGATTATTCCGCGCAATACCAAAGTGCCGATTAAAGTCGCACAAGAGTTTACAACATCGGTCGATAATCAAACGGGCGTTGACATTCATGTCTTGCAAGGCGAGCGCGAACTGGCAAAGGACAATCGCAGCTTGGCGAAGTTTACTTTAAAGCCCATTCCGCCCTTGCCTGCGGGAATGCCGCGTATTCTCGTGATGTTCGGACTCGATGCCGACGGTGTTCTCTCGGTAACCGCAAAAGACCAACGCACAGGCAAAGAGCAGATGATTGAAGTGAAGCCGACGTATGGTCTCTCCGACGAAGAAGTTGAGGCAATGCTATTAGCTGGTTTCCAAAATGCTAAGAGCGATGTCGAGGCGCGGTTGCTGATTGAAACCCAAGTCGAAGCCCGCGCGATGATTGCCGCGATTGAAAAATCGCTCACACAACACAGCGACGTCTTTCGCGCCCTGCCGAGCGACGAACAAGACGCAATTACCAACGTGCTGAACGACTTGAAAGCCACTGTCGATAGCAAAGACCGACAACGCATTGCGGAACTGACCGAAAAAGCAAACGAGCTCACGACGACTTTCGCGCAAAATGTAATGAACACCGCCGTTCAAAAAGCCTTGCAACAAAAGCGCATCAATGAGCTCGCGTCGTAACCGAGTAGACCACAATGTGCCGCGTCGCTCGCTCGCGCGGGTGATGTCCAAACAAGGGTTATGTTCGCGCAGCGCGGCAGAAAAATTGGCGCGCAACGGCAACGTTAAAGTCAACGGAAAAATCGTTCGCTCGCCCGAAGCCCTTATCCCGCTTGACGCTACGATTGAACTGCTGAACAAAACTGCTTCGCCCTTGCCGACGAAAACACCGCGCTACGCCGTGATGAACAAACGACGCGGCGTGGTTACAACCGCCGCCGATGAACTCGGCAGGTCAACCGTCTATGACGACTTGCAGAAATTTCTCGACGAGAAAAATATCACAGAGCGGCTCTTTGCGGTCGGACGCTTAGATAAAGACACGGAAGGCTTGCTCTTGTTCACCAACGACAACGAGTTCGCCGATTGGCTGACATCGCCCGAAAACGGTGTCCCAAAAACGTATCTGGTCAAATTAACCCAGCCCTGTTCCGACGAAGCGTTCAAGAAACTGCAAGAGGGCGTTGCGATTGAGGTGCGCGGCGAGCATTATGTAGCAAAGCCAACTTGCGTCAGAAAAATCGCCCCTGCGCTTATCGAGCTTGTATTGACCGAAGGAAAAAATCGGGAAGTGCGTCGGCTCTTCAAGGCGTTGGGCTACTCGGTGAAAAGCCTTGTCAGAACTGGCGTTGCGGGACTTCGATTAGATTTGTCAGCCGAACCGCCGACGCTCGACGGAATGCCCTTGCCGAGCGGTAACACACGGGAAATTCAGAAAGCACAACTTTTGAGGCTCAACAGATGAAATTAGCCAAACTGTTTTTTCTGCTCGCGCTGCTGGTGTTATCGGCGTGCGACAAACGCTCCGATGCAGATGCGCAAAGCCAACTCGATGCCAAGAAAAGGGACGCAGGTAACCGTGACACGATATATGAAACGCGCGCTAACCACAGCCGCGATGGCATCGGGAAATTTTATATGGGACGGGAAATCGCGCAGGTCATGGGACACTTCGGTGCAGGCTGGTTAGAACGACCAGAGCGCGAAGAAGAAGAGCGTCCCGCCGTCGTCCTCAACGCGATGAACTTAAAGCCCACAGACATCGTCGCCGACATCGGCGCAGGAACAGGATATTTCTCATTTCGCATTGCGCCGCTTGTCGCACAGGGAAAAGTCTTGGCGGTCGACATTCAGCCCGAGATGCTCGAGCTCTTGAACGAGGCAAAACGCGAAAAGAACATTTCCAATGTCGAAGGCGTGCTTGGCACGGTTGAAACTCCAAACTTACCCGACAGCAGTATTGACGTGGTGTTGATGGTTGATGCTTATCATGAATTTTCACACCCGCGCGAAATGATGATGAACATCACTAAGGCGCTCAAAGCGGGCGGGCGGGTTGTGCTGGTTGAATACCGTGGGGAGGATGACCGCGTGCCGATTAAGCCGCTTCACAAAATGACCGAAGCGCAAGTTAAAAAGGAACTCTCCGCCGTCGGCTTGGCTTGGCGCGAAACCAAAGCCGGGTTGCCTTGGCAGCATATTTTCATTTTTGAAAAGACAAAGTAATACGGATATAACTTGAAGCAGATAGGGGTTGTCATTCTGACTCCCGCAAAGCGGGATGAAGAATCCAAGTATAAAGATGGATTCCTCGCTGCGCTCGGAATGCCACCGTGGTAAAATCTACTCCTCTTCTATGTTGGTATAACATCGCCTTATTTCCAATTCCCAAGATAATCCGACTCAAATTCGGAAAATAGTCTGCCTAAACGCTTGAAGAATTTCTCAACCCTGTGTCTGCCGCGAAAAGGGGGAAGTGTGGGCTTCCCTAAGGTGAGAATAGCAAGGCGTATGTCTTCGACCTCTGTGGCACTCAACGCGCCGTATTGCAAGGCTTGCTCAGCAAGTTCCAAAGCACAATCGAAGTAACAATACTCCATAAACAGAACAAGAGACTTGACAAGTTTCTGTTTGTGATAGAACAAACTGTTGGCAGGATAAGCCGCCACATCGCGAAAGTAGAGGGCATCGCCGGCGACTAATTGTCCTTTTGGTCCGCCCAACATCACGCCGTGTCGACGCTTAAAAAGAAAGTTGCTCCGTGCCACATCGAAGAGGGTAAATCCAAGTTGCCTCATCATCACATCAATGTCGCTAAAGAGCGGCGCATGTTCAAAAACGGGATTGAACCAGACTTCTAATTCAACAGCAAAAGTATGGCTCAGGGTATGGCGCGCCCCGTGTAAAATTTCTACTTCATAGCCTTCCGTGTCGATTTTCATATAATCGACATCTGTAATGCGGTGTTGAGATAGAACCTCATCGAGCGGCTCGACGGCGACAGAAAGTTCCTCTTTGATGCGATAGACACTGGCAGCTTGTGTCCGCTCGATAAAAGCATAATTAGGTTTGTGAAGTGAGCTGCACGGCTCGGATTCAAGCAAGTAAAGCGTCTTGTTAGACCGCTCGCGCCCGACCGCGTTAGGCAGATAGGAAACATACGATTCACTTTGTTGATTGAGCCTTGCACATTCGGCAGCATCTGGTTCGAAGCCAATAATTTGGATGGGGAGGCAAGACGACAGCGACTTCCAACGCGGATGAACGCCTGCGCGTGCGCCAATATCAATAAGCCTAATCGGCTCTGAAAGGTATTTTCGGAGTAAGTTCATTGAGCCAAGGCGTCAGGGTAGTTGAAATTGAAAATCAGATGCGACATAAACCATGAGGGCAATGGCGGCAACGCAGTCGTTCATTTCTTTTGGGTTGAGTTTATCCATCGTGTCGGCGTGGGTGTGATGATACCAAAAATACTTTGTGCCATCGACAAGCAAGCCAACGCCGGAGACGCCTTTCTCGACGAGCGGTGCGACATCGGCGCCCGGACTGCCCGGCGAGAGTTTCATCGGTTGCATCGCCGAGAGCAACCCTGTTACCGCTTTTGCCATTGAGAGAAACGGCTCTTTGCCTGCAAACGAAAATCCCGTCGGCTTGAAGACGCCCGCGTCGGACTCCAAGCAAAAGACGTGTTTTTCAGCCGCGTGTCGCTCGGCGTAGGATTTTGCACCGCGCATACCGTTTTCTTCATTCGTCCACAGCACAAGCCGCAGTGTGCGTTTGGGTTTTAAGCCCAACTGCTTGATGAGCTTCAAGGCTTGCCACGAGACAAGACAGCCGCCGCCGTCGTCCATCGCGCCTTGTCCGACGTCCCACGAATCAATGTGTCCGCCAAACGCGATAATTTCGTCTGGCTTGTCAGTGCCTTTGATTTCCGCAATCACGTTGCGCGAGAGCGCGGAATCGGCAGCGAACTTGCCGCTCATTTTCAACTTGACGACGATTTTTTCGCCGCGCTTGCTCATTCTTGAAAGCATCTCTGCGTCTTCAAGCGAGAGCGCAGCGTGCGGAATTTTCGGAAGGCTGTCGGCGTAAGCCATGCCGCCCGTGTGCGGCGTGTTCATAGAAAACGGTCCGACAGAGCGAATCAGGCTTGCCACAGCGCCGTGTTTTGCAGCGCGCTGCGCACCGAGAACTCTGATGCGAACCGTCTCGCCGTAGTTCGTGAACGGCGAATTGAACAAGACAATTTTTCCGTTGGCTTCTTTGGAACGCTGCTCCAACTCCTCGAAATCGCCGACAACCAAGACCTCTGCCGTCAAGCCGTCGGGCGGCGTCGAGACGCTGCCGCCAAGCCCAAGCATGGCAAGCGATTTCGGGCGTGGTTGCAAAAGCTCGCACGACTCATCGCCGCGAATCCAATACGGCACTTTCACAGGCTCGCTACGAACATTATCGAATCCGTCCGCTTTCAATTTTTCCAGACACCAATCAATGGCGCGTTCCAAGTTGGGTGTGCCGCTCAGCCGAGGCCCAAATCGGTCGCAGAGTTCGGCAAGTCGCGTGTAAGCCAGACTGTCTTGCATCGACGAGGCTAAAATTTTCGTCGCCGCGTCTCGATACTGTCCGGCGAGTTTGGCGGAATCTTGTTGTGCAAACACGGGGGAGGAACAAGCGATGAGAAAAAAGATAAACGCAAGCCGTTTCATGGACGAGATGTTGTTGTTGAACGAACGAAATCAAATGTTCTGCGTATTTTGACAATCTACAAAAAAACTGTGTCTTTGAATGCGATTGCTTCGTTCCGCGCTGGCAGTGTTGGAAAAAGATTTTCTCTTGGAAGCGCGCACGCGCTACGGTGTGAACACGATAGCGCTTTTCGTCGTGATTTCCGTTGCGCTTGCGCTGTTTTCACTGGCGGGCGAAGAATTAAAAAACGAGGTCGTCGCCACTTTGATGTGGAACACGATTTTCTTCGCTGCAATGACGGCACTTCAACGCGGTTTCGTCAGCGAAGCAGAGCGTGGCACGGCGATGTTCCTTGCACTTTCAGCATCGGCGACTGCGATTTTTCTGGGCAAAGCTATCTACAACTTTCTGCTCTCGCTCGTCGTGAACGCCCTTGTCGCTGCGCTCTATGCGCTGTTCCTCAATTTGAAGGTTGAAACGTGGGAAATTTTTATGGCGACGCTCTTTTTAGCAAGCGTCTCGACCGCAGTAACGCTGACGCTCATCAGCGCGATGGTGGCAAACGCCAATTCACGAGGCGGACTTTTCGCCGTCTTGTCGTTCCCGATTTTATTGCCAATGATATTGCTGGTGGTGCGCGCCACGCGAATTTCAACGATGGAAGATGCGCCGTTCTTCAGAGCCGAGACCGAACTGCAACTGCTCGCCGCCTACGCCGTCGTGATGTT
>Ga0272446_1005297_pt1 | contig 14376 bp, 12 predicted proteins | sample YNPCB0061_FD_194587 | JGI IMG/M metagenome (GOLD analysis project Ga0272446, IMG submission 194587) | Hot spring microbial mat communities from Yellowstone National Park, WY, United States - YNP-CB-006-1 | ecosystem: Environmental > Aquatic > Thermal springs > Hot (42-90C) > Sediment | place...
ACGGAAGGTCGCCGTCGAAGACTACAAGGACTTTATCGATTATGCCTATCAGCCATTTGAGGGCGGCCCCGTCGAAATTCCCCTGGAGCTAGCCCAGGCGATCGTGTTTGGAGGAGCCGAATATGCGGCCCATCTGGGCTTTCAGCCCCATCGAGATTTTGAAAAAGCCCGACCCCTTCTAGGTGAGTGGAGTGGTCAGCCAGCGCTGAATTTTGGTCGAAATGGCAAACCCTTTTACTTCGTCGGGCCTTACGACAATCCCAATAAAATTCTGAAAACCTTACGGGAGACAGTGGGAGAGGGCAACTTCGACTATTTGATTGAAGCTCCGTTATAATTGCAGCCCTGTTTTAACGGCTGCTAGGTAATATAGTTTTTCTAACGCATCAGCATAATTTTTTCCAATAGACAGCCATTGCGTTGGTCGCACCCTGGTGGCATCAGGAGGAGTAAGCCACAGTGTAAAATCGGGAAGTTGGAAACCGCAGTTAAGATTGAGTTTGAGCAAAATGGCACAGGATCAGAAACCAACCGTTATCATCACTGGGGCATCGTCAGGAGTTGGCCTTTACGCAACGAAAGCCCTGACAAAGCGGGGCTGGTACGTGGTGATGGCCTGCCGGGATCTGCCCAAAACCGAAAAAGCAGCACAAGAACTGGGCATCCCGCAGGATAGCTATAAGATCCTCCATATCGACCTGGGATCTTTGGAAAGTGTACGGCAATTTGTTCAAGACTTCCGGGCCACAGGCAGATCGCTGGAAGCGTTGGTCTGTAATGCTGCCATCTATATGCCCTTGCTCAAGGAGCCGCTTTGGAGTCCTGAGGGCTACGAACTCACCATGGCCACCAACCATCTGGGCCATTTTCTCCTGTGTGAGTTACTGCTTGAGGATATGAAGCGCTCTTCCGCTTCCGATCGCCGCATGGTTCTCCTGGGCACCGTGACCCATAACCCGGATGAGCTGGGTGGAAAAATTCCCCCTCGCCCCGATCTGGGCAATCTAGCTGGGTTTGCGGCTGGCTTTAAAGCGCCGATTACCATGGCCGATGGCAAAGAATTTGAGCCGGTCAAAGCCTATAAGGACAGCAAGGTCTGCAATGTGATGACCATGCGGGAGCTACATCGCCGCTACCACACCGTCACAGGCATCACCTTTAGCTCCCTCTATCCCGGCTGTGTGGCCGACACGCCACTCTTCCGCAACCATTACCCCCTGTTCCAGAAATTATTCCCCCTGTTCCAGAAGTACATTACGGGTGGGTATGTGTCTCAGGAGTTAGCCGGTGAGCGGGTAGCAGACGTGGTCGCAGCACCGGAGTTTAAGCAGTCGGGCGCGTACTGGAGCTGGGGCAACCGTCAGAAAAAAAATGGCGATGCCTTTGTCCGGCAGGTTTCGCCCGATGCTCGAGATGACGAGAAAGCGGAAAAGCTGTGGGTGTTGAGTGAAAAGCTGGTAGGAATCGCCTGAACCCAACTAGTGTTCTGTCAAACCCTAATTTTAAGGTGAACCCATTGGCTCGTAGTCGGCGCTTTAGCGCTGAAGCGCTGACTACAAACCCTAATTTCTAGAGTTAACGCTGCACTAGTCGCAATTTCATAGCCCTCAGGCATGAGAACTGAATACCGCTGAGGCCCATAGGACGCCAAGGATTCTCTCTGCGTTCTCTGCGTCTCAGCGATTTATTGATAGCCCTTTGAACACTGGCTCCGAAGCCTGTACCTACCTCTGATGGGCCAGCTTCAGAAAATGGCCAATTAGGTACAGTGAGCCGCACAGGACGATGAGCGGAGTCAACGGGGTCGATTGGTTCGCGATGGCAATCGCCTCCGTCAGGGCCGTGAAGACATCCCCATTGGTGCGACAGGCTGCCAAGTCGGGACAGGCCATTTGGGCCAGAGTTGCCAGTTGGGTCGGATCCGCGGAACTGTGATCGGGAACAGGCACTAGATAGAGGGAATCGCCAGGACGCAATAGGGCCTGGAAAATGTCGGCATGATCCTTCGTGGATAGCATGCCCATCACCCAATGGACGGGTTGACCGGCTCGACCTGCTTCGGCGCTATCAACAAATTGGCGCAACACCTCAGCACTGGCCGGGTTATGGGCCCCGTCAAGTAACAATTTGTGGCCTTTCCACGCAAACCATTGCAGGCGGCCCGGCCACTTAGTTTGTTCAATGCCACGGGCGATCGCATCCGATGAAACGGCCCAATCCTGATGGCGTAAAACCTGGATTGCCCCGATCGCCAGAGCCGAATTTTGCAACTGGATCGCTCCCCGCAGGGGCAAACGGTACCGGATAGTCATTTCTAATTGAATGCTGCCTTCAGTCAGGCTGCCATCCTCCGCCTTCAACACCACATCCGCTTCATCCAGACCATGATACTCGGCCCAACCATCCTCCAGGGCTTTAGCGGGCAGCGGATACAGAGCCGTACAACCCAAGTCGGCCAGCCGTCGGTGTATCACCGAAGCAGCCTCCGGTGGCAATGGCCCAATCACCGCTGGACAACCGGATTTCAAGATACCAGCCTTTTCCCCAGCAATATCAGCCAGGGTCGGTCCCAGGCGCTGCCAGTGTTCTCGACTGATGGAGGTAATCACACTGACCAGGGGGCGATCGCAGACATTGGTAGCATCCAACCGGCCCCCCAACCCAACTTCCATGACCGCCACATCCACCTTTTGCTGGGCAAAGTAAAGCCAGGCCGCAGCCGTGATCACCTCAAACTGAGTGGGCGGTGGATCAGTCGGACCAATCGCCGCTACGACCTGTTCCAGGAGACTGTATAAGTCCTCCGAGGAAATTGGTTGGTCATTCAGACAAATCCGCTCGGTCCAGTTCACCAAGTGGGGCGAAATAAAGCGGCCAACCCGATAGCCGGCAGCCGTCAAAATAGCCGACAGATAAGCACAAACCGATCCCTTGCCATTACTGCCAGCAACATGGATGACAGGCACCCGCTGGTGGGGATTGCCCAGATGAGCCAACAGTTGAAAACTAGACTCCAGGCCCAGCTTCACCCCAAACTGGGCAAACGATTCCAGCAGTTGATCAACGGTCAATGGTTTCTTCCCACCCAATTGCCTACACAGTTTTACTGGGAAAACCCCATCGATTCACGCAGCAAAGCTGACAATGAAGAGGTTCATGATTCAGCTAAACAAAACTGCAGTGAAAAATGCCATCCTTCCACCCTGCCCCGATCGACAGGATGGAATTGACACTGGCCCAGTACTAAAGCATTGTAAGCTACCCGCTGAACTTCCTGAAACCAGCGACCGGAGATTGGACTGGGGAGCAACGATTCAGGCAGCCATCAGCCAAACCAGTTAGAGGGCGACAGTGCTGCATCTTCCTCCTCAGGAATATGATGGGCAACCCAATCCGATTCTTCTTGTAAGATGCGTTCCACACCCTGACGAATTAGGGCGTCAATCCGATCTCGCTGCTCACCGGAACAACTGGCCGCCATTCCCTCTGAACAGATAACTTCCCCATCCATCACCACATACATGCCAGGCATGTGACTGAGAATGAAGGAAACAAGTTTTTGACGCATATCGGGAGCCGCAAACGCCTGCTGATAGGGATGGTCGGGAAAAGTTTCCAGCACCGTCTCAACTTCCGTTTGGATAACCGGCAACATTAAATTTACAATCGTTTTTGCCATCGTTTCTCACCTCCGATTCAATCGTCCGTACTAGCCCCATTCACCGTTTAGAATCGGTTTCCTGTCGAAAATTCCACCTGCTGATTTTGGGTTTCATCCTGATAGGCAGACTTGCCAACAGCCGGGCTAATGCAACGAACCGTCACCCATCACAGCCCCGAATCGAGATCCCAGGAAGCAATCCATCCACTCACAAGGACTTGATTCAACCGGACTCTAAATACCAATTCCGAATGATTCAGACCAATGATTCAGACCTAAGCTGGGAATGAACGTGATAGACTCCTCAGCCACCCGTGTTCACCCAACCAGGGCTGTCTCTTCCGATCTCCTCCAAACAGCTGGTTGAACGTTCGGTTCCCAGCATCAAATCCCCTCCTTCAGATCTCAGTGAAGGAGTCCTGCTACACCTCAATTATGGGGCTGTCATGTGAGGGGATGTTAAAAAAGACGGCAAAACTTACCATTTATTTTTATTCCTTCATGTCAGAAAAGCCCTCTGAGAAAGGAATTTGCTTCAGGGAAGCAATTGGAGCAGGTCAGCCTCCGATAGGATAGGAATGCCCAGAGCCTGCGCTTTTTCCAGTTTGGAACCGGCATCGGTACCAACAACCACATAGTTGGTTTTCTTACTAACAGACTCGGTAACCTTGCCGCCAGCCTTTTGAATCAGGGCTTTCGCCTCCTCTCGTTTGAGCGTGGGTAGGGTACCCGTGATCACAAATGTTTGGCCAGCCAGAGGGGTGGGTCGGGAGTCCTCCACTGTGGCAGGATAAGCCTGAAACTGAATGCCAGCCGCTTTCAATCGCTGGATCAAGTCCTGGTTGGCCGGGTTGCGAAACCATTGATAGACCGATTGGGCAATTTCAGCCCCAATCCCATAAACCGAAGCAATGTCCTCAGCCTCAGCCTTAGCCAGCAGATCCACATCCGTAAACCGTTCTGTCAACGTTTGGGCATTGACGCTGCCAACATGGCGGATTCCCAGCCCATACAGGACACGGGCCCAGGGTTGCTGTTTGGAAGCCGCGATCGCTGCCACCAGTTTTTCAGCAGACTTTTTGCCCATCCGTTCCAGTTCCACCAGTTGGGTTTCGGTCAGGTCATACAGGTCGGCGACCGATCGCACCAGACCCGTATCAACAAACTGCAATACCAGTTTTTCCCCTAGTCCGTTGATATCCATGGCATTGCGGGAAGCCCAGTGAATCAGGGATCCTCGCACAATTGCCGGACAGGAAGCATTAATGCAACGGGTAACCGCTTCATCCTGCGGCTTGACCAGAAGTTGACCACACTCCGGACACCGGGTCGGCATCTGGTAAGGTTCGGTTCCGGCCGGACGCAGTTCATACAACACCCGCACCACCTCCGGAATAATTTCCCCTGCCTTACGCACAATCACGGTGTCCCCCACCCGGATATCTAACTCACTGATGCGATCACCATTGTGTAGGGTGGCCCGTGAAACCGTAGTTCCAGCCAACTGCACTGGCTTCATTTCCGCTACTGGCGTCACTGCACCCGTCCGCCCCACTTGCACCACAATACGTTCGACAATGGTGGGGGCTTCTTCCGCCGGATATTTTAGCGCCACAGCCCAGCGGGGAAATTTTTGGGTAAAGCCCAACTGTTCCTGCAGCGCCAAGGAGTTGAGTTTCACCACCACGCCATCGGTCATATAGGGCAATTGTGTACGGGCTGTTGACCAGCGATCGCAGTAGGCTAGCACATCCGCTAGCGTCGGACAGAGAGCCCGCTCCGGATTGACCCGAAACCCCATTTGTTGCAGAAGTTCCAGACACTCCCACTGGGTCTGCGGTAACCGCACCGGAGCACTGGTAGGAGACACAGTCTCTGTTCCTGTTCCCCCATCACCAGGAAGATGCAGCGTGTAGGCAAAGAAATCCAACCGTCGGCGGGCCACAATACGAGAATCCAGTTGGCGTAAGGTTCCAGCCGCCGCATTGCGGGGATTGGCAAACAGGGGCTCTCCGGCTTGCTCCCGCTCCCGGTTGATTTGCTCAAAGGAGTCCAATGGCAAAAACGCTTCTCCCCGAACTTCCACAATCGATGGTGGGTTGTCCAGTTGCAAACGCAGGGGAATGGAGCGAATCGTTTTCACATTCTGCGTGATATCCTCCCCTTCTACCCCATCGCCGCGAGTCGCTCCCCGCACTAGAATGCCATTTTCATAGGTTAGGGCCAGGGCATTGCCGTCAATTTTTAGTTCGCAAACATAATCGAATTGTCCCTTCTCAGGAGCAACCCGTTGCCAGCGTTCCTGCCATTTCACCAGTTCTTCGTTGCCAAAGGCATTTTCCAAACTGTAAAGGGGAATGTTATGCCGCACCGAAACAAACTTAGCGGCCGGTCGTTCGCCCACCCGTTGGGTCGGACTATCTAACGTCACCAGTTGCGGGTACTGTTGCTCCAGGTCTTGCAACTCCCGGTAAAGCTGGTCATAAACCGAGTCCTCCATAAAGGGAGTATCCAGGACGTAGTAGGCATAGCTGGCTCTCTGCAGGAGTTGTCGCAGTTCCTGAAGCCGCTGCTGTACATCCAATGGGGTTTGAGCTGAAGTTACACCCACCTGTTCCAGGGAGAGTTGTTCGACCGACTCCATGGCTACCTGCTCAGAACGTCAAACCTTAGTGTAGCGATTTCCTGGAACCAGACTAAGTTGGCTGTGATCTTGCACCTCTCGTAAGAACCCAAATGAGGCTTCGCCCCAAAAACAGGCCTGACAGACGAATAGCCAGCCAACCAAACGACTGGCTAGGGTCTCCTGAGTCAGGAGAAATGATTGGTCTATCTTGGAAACAACCCACTTACGCCGCGTGGGATGGCGCTCTGGTCGCCTGGCGCAACGTTGTGATGGCTTCTATGGTTGCCTCTGCCACCCGATCCACTTCAGCTTCCGTGTTGAATCGTCCGATGCCAAAGCGAATTGAGGCAAAGGCCAGTTCGTCCGATCGCCCTAAGGCTTTGAGGACATAGGAAGGGGTGCTCTTGGCAGAGGAACAGGCCGAACCCGAAGACACCGCCACCGTCGGTTGCAAGGCTTTCCGTAAGGCCTGACCGTCTACCCCAGCAATGCTGATATTGAGATTACCGGGTAAGCGGCGGCTGGCATGGCCATTCAGATAAACGCTTCCCAGAGGTTGCAAACGCTGCCAGAGGCGATCGCGCAGTTGCACCAAACGTTGCGTCTCAGCGTCCATCTCCGCCAAGCCCAACTCTACAGACTTGGCAAACCCAACAATCTGAGGCGTATAGAGGGTGCCCGATCTCATGCCCCGCTCCTGCCCGCCGCCATGCATTTGGGGCGCTAATTGGACCATCGGATTGGATCGCCGCACATACAGCGCACCAATGCCCTTGGGCCCGTAAATCTTATGGGCAGTCAATGACATTAAATCGACATTCATCGCGTCCACATTCAGCGGCACCTTACCAATCGCCTGAGCGGCATCCGTGTGGAACAACACATGGTGGGCTCGACAGATGGCGCCAATTTCCGAGATCGGCTGCAACACACCCGTTTCATTGTTGGCCGTCATCACCGAAACCAGAATGGTGTCTGGGCGAAACGCCATCAACAATTCACCCAGATCGATCAACCCGTCGGCTTCCACCGGCAGATAGGTTACGTCAAATCCCCGGGTTTGCAAATAGCGGCAGGGATCTAGAATGGCGTTATGTTCCGTCGCAACCGTAATCAAGTGCCGACCTTTGTTCCCGTAAGCTTCGGCAATTCCCTTGATCGCCAGGTTATTCGCTTCCGATGCCCCACTGGTAAAGACAATTTCCTCTGGAGTAGCCGCGATCGCCTTGGCTAGAATTTCCCGCGATTGCTGTACTGCGGCCTGTGCCTCCCAGCCGTACTCATGCCCGACACTGGCTGGATTTCCAAACTGCTCGGTAAAAAAGGGTAGCATGGCAGCCATAACCCGTTCATCTACTGGGGTTGTGGCATGGCAGTCCATATAAATCGGGCGATGAGACATGTTGCTTTACTTAGAAATGGAACAAAGAGATCTAGGGTAAATCGCTAGATAGAAATATATTCATACATTTAGCCAAAAAATGCACTACCCTAACAGAAAATTTCAATATTGAGAGCGGCCCTTTAGTAAGAATGGCCTTTAGGCACAACCTCTTTCTAGCAGACAAGACCCGTTGGATACGATGAGCCTGTGGAATCAGTCTTCAGCGATCGCAAAAAGGCCATTGCTTGGCCGGTTGAAAGACCATCAGGCTGATTTTCCATTAGAGACCAATTGGAAGGTTGAAATCATTACAGCATCTAGATTTTACAACACTGCCGACTAGCCCTCCTACAGCATTTTGGCTGAGACAAGCAACAGCAACGCCATCAGAATCAGGTTCAGTCATCTGCCAAAAAGCAATCTGTCCGCAACACCAATGAAACCAGATGGCTCCTTTCCCTTGGCCTCCAGATCGCTGAGAGATTATTTAGAAATACTTAAATCGCTCCATTTGGGAATTCCTCGCCTATAATCACGGCGAACTTAACTCCTTGCAGAAAGGATCGTTATTTATGAACAAGCAAGAACTCGTTGATGCGATCGCAGCCAAGGCCTCCGTCACGAAAAAGGAAGCAGACACGGTCTTAACCGCTACTGTGGATGCCATTATGGAGGCAGTTTCGTCCGGTGATAAGGTGACATTGGTTGGCTTTGGCACCTTTGAGCAGCGCCAGCGGCAAGCGCGGGAGGGCAGAAACCCCGCAACTGGAGAAACGATTCATATTGCCGCCACAACCGTGCCTGCCTTTTCGGCTGGAAAGTTGTTTAAAGAAAAAGTTGCTCCGGCCCCAGAAGCCGAACCCGCATCGAAAAAGAAAAAGTAAGAATCCACTTTGGGCCGGGAAAAAGCAATTCAGAGTCAACCAGGATGATGCTCCATTGGTCGCTGAGTCGCACCCGCCCAAGGTCGGCTTCCCTGCCGAACCCTCGTCTGTCCTGAGCCCAATCCTCAAACCGCTGATGCAGGACAAATTGCGCGACAGCTCTGTAAACCAGTGTATTGGCTAGGTCGGTTTTAGTACTCGGTTAAGGCCAAGCAGAAGTGGCCCGCCACTCGCCAAACAGATGGTGACCAGATCTCCCCTGAACGACCCTCCAGCATCAAACAGATTTCCCATTTCGTAGGAATAAACCCTGGCGGCAAATTTGCGGCTGTCACTCACAAGACATGGAAACACGCTGGTTAGCTTTGGCCATTGGCAATTCCCGCTTGCACTGGGCAGAATTTGCCAATGTTCAGCTACAGCAGTTCTGGCAGGTCCCCCACCTGATGGCAGACAGCATGGCAGAACTGCCGCCTGTCTTACAGGAACAACTAGCAGACCATCCAGAACTGTGGATTGTTTCGGTTGTACCGCAGCAAAATCTCCCCTGGCAGAACTGGCCCAATACTCACTGGATCAGCCTGGATCAGATACCCTTACGGAATCTCTATCCCACTTTGGGGCTTGATCGAGCTGTTGCGCTGTGGGGAGCGATCGCAACCTATGGCGGTCCGGTACTGGTGATTGACGCAGGGACTGGACTGACCTTCACAGCCGCAGGGGCCGATCATCAGTTACTCGGCGGAGCCATTTTGCCTGGATTGCAGCTTCAGGTACAGGCTCTGGGCCAGGGAACCGCCGCCCTGCCAACCCTGGATCTGTCAGCCTATGACACAGAACTGCCGCCCCGTTGGGCCCACAACACCCCCGACGCGATCGCCAGCGGCATCCTCTATACCGTGCTGGCAGGCATCCGAGACTTTGTCACCACCTGGCAGCATCAGTTTCCCGCCAGGCCCATCTTGTTAACCGGCGGAGATGGCGATCGCTTGCATCGCTTGCTCCAGACCCTTGACCCACTCCTTGGGCAGACCATCCAGCTAGCCCCTCACCTGATTTTTCAGGGCATCCAGCAACTCCGCACCATCCTGAAACCTTAACAACCTCAGTCGATCCTGCTAGCAGCCTAAGAACCTGAGTCATTTCAATTAGAAAACTCATGCTTTTCTCAAATGCATTTCAGACCTGTACCAGGCAGATCGTTTTGTATAGAAGTATCAAGCTAATCAGGACAGTGAAAGATTAATACCAAACCGTCAAATAACTGACAATCGTGAGCTTGAAATAGGGAAGACGGCCTATAAACATTTACTTTCTCAAATAGCAGGTGAAGGTCATGTCTCAGATTAAAACCGCATCTTTTTGGATACAATTTACCATCCTCCAACTGAGTACATCCAGACAACCTATTGATATCTGGCATCCCATTCGTAACTGGCTGGAAAAGATAGAAGTCGATAGTCCCTCCTTAGCTCGGTTTTTGTATCGCTTGATCCCTGGTCAGTGTCCCTTTGAGCGAGATGTAGTGTTGTTGGGGCGTACACTTTTTCATATTCCTCCGCTGTGCAAACTCAATCCACTCTATGAACAATTGGTCGGCTTGCGGTTTAAATCGCTTTGCTACCTAGTTGAAGTTTGTGGCGAAGCAATTTGATGAACAGCACACAGGGTTGAACCTCAGCAGTCCCATGGATAACGCTTCACCGCTCTGATAGGCCAGAAGCATTGTATCCTTCTCACCAATTCTGAAGCCTCTCTACGGAGTAGAACGGTCAACCATACCCAATGGGGACAGCAATTGCAGTAAACTCAAAGATTGCAGTAAACTCAGGATTTCTGGCAGGATCGCATCATCATGAGCCTGCGTATCTCCGGCAATCGTCCCTTGAAAACCCTGGCTGGAAAAGATACTCGTCCCACCCCAGCTCGGGTTCGGCAGGCAGTCTTCAATATCTGGCAAGGACAAATTGAAGGATGCCGCTGGCTCGACCTGTGTACTGGCAGCGGCGCCATGGGAGCGGAGGCCCTATGTCGAGGTGCGTCTCTGGTGATTGGGATTGAACAATCCGCCCAGGCCTGTCGGTTGATCCGCCAAAATTGGCAGAAAGTTGCCCAACCAGAGCAGTCTATTCAACTATTGCAGGGGGATGTGGTGAAGCGGATCCCCACTCTGGTCGGCCAGCAATTTGATCGTATTTACTTTGACCCACCCTACACCAGCCAGCTTTATGAACCCGTACTAGCCGCGATCGCCCAACATCACTTGCTAGCACCGGCGGGTGAATTAGCCGCCGAGCATGCTGCTAACCGCCTGGAATTGCCAATTGTTGATGGTTTAACAGTGATTCGGCGCAAGGTTTATGGCAACACCGCCGTGACTTTTTATGGCAATCAGACGCCTTTCTCTTGAAAGGAGTAACCCTAAAGAGGAGTAACCCCAAAAACGAAACTGGGCAGTCTGTAGACCGCCCAGCCTCTCAGATCTCAATCCAGTATTAGCAATTAGACGCCGACAGCAGTCTTGCTAGCAACTTGATCCAACTCACCTTTCTTGTACTTGATGGCGTATACATCGGTTGAGGCTTGCTTGATCTTGCTGGCGTTACCGGCTGTCCAGAACTCCTTGTAGCGATCGGCACACACCTTCTGCATGTACTTAATTGAAGGCTTCAGGAAGTGACGGGGGTCAAACTCCTTAGGATTCTTCGCCAAAGCTTCGCGGACAGCGGCCGTAATTGCCAGACGATTATCGGTATCGATATTCACCTTGCGCACACCGCTCTTAATGCCCTTTTGGATCTCTTCTACTGGAACCCCATAGGTTTCAGGAATGGCGCCACCGAACTCATTGATCAAGGCAATCAAATCTTCGGGAACGGAAGAGGAGCCGTGCATGACCAAGTGGGTGTTGGGCAAGCGCTTGTGGATCTCTTCAATTCGGCTGATGGCAAGAATTTCACCAGTCGGCTTACGGGTAAACTTGTAAGCTCCGTGGCTGGTCCCGATGGCAACAGCCAGAGCATCTACCTGGGTCTTGAGAACAAAGTCAACAGCCTGATCCGGATCAGTCAACAGTTGGGAATGGTCCAGCTTACCCTCGAAACCATGACCATCTTCCGCCTCACCCATACCGGTTTCCAGAGAACCCAAACAGCCCAGTTCGCCTTCTACACTGACACCCAGAGCATGGGCAACTTTCACGACTTCGCTGGTCACTGCTAGGTTGTACTCATAGCTGGCAGGCGTCTTGGCATCTGCTTCCAGCGAGCCATCCATCATGACACTGGTAAAGCCATTTTTGATAGCTGAGTAGCAGGTTGCAGGCTCGTTACCGTGGTCCTGGTGCATGGCAATGGGAATTTGGGGATAGGTTTCCACAGCCGCCAGAATCAAATGGCGCAGAAAGTTCTCACCGGCATAAGAACGAGCACCACGAGAAGCTTGGAGGATCACTGGGCTGTCAGTTTCAGCAGCAGCCTGCATAATTGCCTGGATCTGCTCCATGTTGTTTACGTTAAAAGCAGGAATGCCGTAACCATTCTCTGCCGCGTGATCGAGCAGCAGTCTCATTGGTACGAGCGCCATAGATAATCCTCCTGGTTAGTTGTGGTCAGCGTTTCTATTCAAGAGTGCTTAATTTCTTAAAAATAATCTTAAGATACTTTTCACCCCGCGGTAAGAGTTAACTTACACTTCACACACCTCAATAGGCAAAAATCACTATTTAATTTTCTTATATGTCTTGAATACTGCGATGGCAGAAGCTCGACGGCAGTAGCTTTCCAGTCGAAAAAGCTTTATGCCGCAATCATTCATCGCAGAAATAGACGGATTTAAATTTTTAAATGGGTCGCCCGGGATTCGAACCCGAGACCAATCGGTTAAAAGCCGAGTGCTCTACCGCTGAGCTAGCGACCCATGCACGCTAATTTCGCAACGTTTTTCACAATAACACAAATTGACGAATTCTTGAAACAGGAATGCTCGGTTGCAAAAAAAAAGGGCAGTGAATTACTGCCCTGACATTCCCAATCTTTCAGCTACAAGCTCAATCAGCCACCTGCGATCGCAGGAATGATGCTGACTTCGTCTCCCTCGTGGAGTGGTGTGTTTTTTCCGTCCAGGAACCGAATATCCTCGCTATTGACATAGAAATTGACAAACCGACGTAACTCGCCGCTGTCATCACACAGACGGGCCTTAATACCGGGGCAGTTGGCCTCCAGAGATTCCAGCAATTCCACAATCGTCTGGCCCTCGCATTCAACGACGGCTTGATCATGGGTCAATTTCTGCAGGGGGGTTGGAATGAGAACTTTAACAGCCATAACTCCTAGACAAAACGACTTCAACAAGAACAACTGCAATTGCACCAGGGCTTGCCAGCATCACTCCCTAATAGATTGAGCCACAGTAGGCAAGCAACCAATGCTGGCTCATCTCAGCAGGGGCACACAGATTCCTGGTTAGGCTCACGGAGCTAATTAAACCAGAACTTGCTGCCATTCCAGCCGATCCAAAGTGCGGGAACGCTCCAGAGCCCGTTCAAAGCTATCCAGTTTGGGTTCAATGGTCAGAGGCTCACCGACATATCCTTGAACCGCTTCTTGAGTTTTCAGACCGTTGCCAGTGATGTAAACCACAGTGGTTTCATCCGGGTCAATCTTGCCTGCTTCGACCAGCTTTTTCAGGGTAGCAACAGTGGTGCCGCCTGCCGTTTCAGTGAAAATGCCTTCCGTCTCAGCCAACAGCTTAATGCCCTCAACAATTTCCGCATCGGTGACGGATTCGATGGCGCCGTTAGTCTTGCGAGCAATGTCAACCGCATAGACCCCATCCGCCGGATTTCCGATCGCAATGGACTTGGCAATGGTATTAGGTTTGACCGGAGAAATAAAATCCCGTCCTTCCCGATAAGCCTGGGCAATGGGAGAGCACCCTTCAGCCTGGGCTCCACTAAACCGAACCGGCTTATCTTCCACCAGCCCGACTTCCACAAACTCACGGAACCCTTTGTAAATCTTGGTAAACAGGGAACCAGAAGCCAGGGGTGCGACAATATGATCCGGCAATTGCCAACCCAGTTGCTCCACCACCTCATAACCCAGAGTCTTAGACCCTTCCGAATAGTAGGGGCGCAGGTTGATATTGACAAACCCCCATCCGTGGGTATTGGCCACTTCAGAACAGAGCCGGTTGACCTGGTCGTAGTTTCCCTGAACCGCCATTACGGTTGGGCCGTAGATCAGGGTGCCCATGACCTTTCCGGCTTCCAGATCTGCTGGGATGAAGACACAGCAGTCCAGACCAGCGTGAGCCGCGATCGCAGCCGTCGAGTTGGCCAGATTGCCCGTGCTAGCACAGGAAACCGTGGTGAAACCCAGTTCCCGAGCCCGGGTCAAGGCAACTGACACAACCCGATCCTTGAAGCTCAGGGTTGGCATATTGACCGCATCATTCTTGATGTAAAGCTTCTTCAGACCCAACCGGCGAGCCAAACGATGAGCTTGCACCAATGGCGTCATGCCAGTGCCCAGATCAATGGGCTGATCGGTCATGACTGGCAAGAAAGGACGATACCGCCAGATGGAATTGGGGCCAGCCTGAATACTTTCGCGAGTGACCGTCCGCCGCAATTCGTTATAGTCATAGGCCACTTCCAGGGGCCCAAAGCAAAACTCACAAACGTGGATAGCCCGCGGTTCATACTCAGTGCCACACTCTTTGCACTTCAGCGCGCGAAAGGTCGCAGTCGTTTGGGCGCGCAGTTCGGTCACCTGTGTCATAGCTAGAAAGTCCTAAAGGAAACTTGAATGTGGGA
>Ga0272446_1005298_pt1 | contig 14374 bp, 15 predicted proteins | sample YNPCB0061_FD_194587 | JGI IMG/M metagenome (GOLD analysis project Ga0272446, IMG submission 194587) | Hot spring microbial mat communities from Yellowstone National Park, WY, United States - YNP-CB-006-1 | ecosystem: Environmental > Aquatic > Thermal springs > Hot (42-90C) > Sediment | place...
GGGACAACACCCGCCGCCCCTCTGGACTATGGGCGATTCCCATCTTCACGACTTCATCGGCGCGGGCGCGGGAAATATCCTTGCCTTCGTAGATGATTTGCCCGCTCCGGGCGTTCACAATCCGCGAAATGGCCCGGAGTGTGGTGCTCTTTCCCGCCCCGTTCGCCCCGATCAGGGTCACGACCTCGCCCGGTTGGATGGTCAGGTTGATGTTCTGCAAGGCCTGAATCCCGCCGTAGTTAACGGTCAGGCCGCGTAGTTCAAGCATGGGTTGGCTTGTGGTCATGGTGCGTCAATCCCCCAAGTAGGCTTCAATCACAGCGGGGTCGTTCTGGACGGCTTCTGGCGCTCCGAGTGCGATCAGCTTGCCGAAATTCAACACCGCGATCCGGTCACACAGGCCCATCACAAGCGGCACATAGTGTTCGATCAGGACGATGGTCAGGTTAAATTGTGCCCGAAGCCTGCGTATGAAGTCGCTGAGGTTGTGCTTCTCATTCTGGTTCATGCCGGCGGCGGGTTCGTCCAAGAGCAGCACCTTCGGTTCAAGGGCGAGGGCGCGGGCGATCTCTAGGCGGCGTTGGTCGCCATAGCTAAAGTTACGCGCCTTCTGTTCGGCCCGGTCTGCCAACCCGACTAAATCCAGCAACTCGGTAGCCCGCTGGTAGGTGATCTTTTCTTCTTGCGGGGCGGGCGACAACCCAAACACGCCTTGCAGCACGCCGGCTTTGGTGTGCAAATGCCGCGCAATCATGACATTTTCTAGCGCAGAGAGCGTCCCAAACAGCCGGATATTCTGGAAAGTACGGGCAATGCCCAACTGTGCGATCTGGTAAGGGCGGCGGTTGGTGATGTCTTCGCCTTTGTAGATCAAACGTCCGGCGGAAGGGGGGATAAGTCCGGTCATCAGGTTAAAGAGGGTAGTTTTACCCGCCCCGTTCGGCCCGATCAGGCCGAAAATCTCGCCCTCTTGCACCCCGAAAGAGACGACATCGACGGCCACGAGGCCGCCAAAACGCCGCGTCAGCCCCTGCGACTCTAAGAGGTTCATAGGTGGCTTTTTCCTTCCTGCACGGCAGCCTTATTGAGCGCCCTCGGCGTCAGTTCGCGCTTGCGACGGCGGAAAATTTCCGGCGTGATCAGTCCGTAGGGGAAGAAGTAGGCCCCCGCTGCGATCAGCATCCCAAAAATGATCAGCCGCCCATCTTTGAAGAAGCTGACCAACCACGCCGGAATACCGGAAATATCCCCCAGATCGCGCAGCAGTTCGGGCAGGGCGCTCAGCAAGGCTGCCCCCAACACTGGCCCGATGAACGTGCGCGAACCCCCGACCAGCACATACGCTAGGATCAGGATGCTGGCGTCAAATGTGCCTTGCCGGGCATTCCACGTATTCAGGAAGTGGCCCGCCAACGCCCCCGCGACCCCCGCGAGCATCGCGCCCAACGCGAACGACAGCACCTTAAAGTACGTCGGGTTGATGCCCATGGCATTCGCGGCGAGTTCGTCCTCGCGCAGCGCGGCGAAGGCCCGCCCCACGCGGGACTGTTCCAGCCGAGCGACGAAGAACATGCTAAAGAGCAGCAACGGCACGGCGATATACAAGTATTCTAGGCTGGCAATCGTGGCGAAGGGTTGCGGAATCCCGAAAATGCCGACGGCCCCGCCAGTGATCTCAAGGTTGAGCGCGGCCACCCGCAAAATCTCCACAAGGGCAATGGTGGCGAGGGCGAGGTAAATCCCCCGCAGGCGCAACGCCGGAATCCCGACGAGGACGGCGACGAAACCGCACACTGCCGCGCTGATCGCCATTTCGACGATTATCAGCGGGATCGGGAAGGGCGTGCCGACGTTGGTGAACACTTTCGTAGAGAAGATCGCTGCGATGTAGCCCCCAATGGCATAAAAGCCGGGGCTAGCCAGCGAGAGTTGCCCCGTCATGAGGGGCAGGTACAGCGAGAGGGCCAAGACCGCATTAATCGCCATCAGTACGACGACAGAGCCGCGTACCTGCGAATAGCGGACGATGAGCAACACCACCGCAAGGATTGCGCCGATGGTGAAGGCTCGTGCAAGGTTAGTATTGGTGCTCGATTGATTCATGGGGTTACACCTTCTGCACGACGACGCGGCCCAGCAAGCCCTGAGGCCGTACCAACAAGATGATGAACAATACCGCAAAGGCAACGGCCTCTTTCCATGCGACTTGGGCCGAAGGGACGAACGCTTCCGCAAGGCCGATCAGGAGGCCGCCAACGACAGCGCCGGGAATATCGCCCAAGCCGCCCAGTACGATCACCGCCAGCCCTTTCAGACCGAAATCGATCCCGAAATAAGGCCCTTTGATGCTCACACTCAACCCGACGAGCGTACCCGCAATGGCCCCCACAAAGCCGCTGACGAAGAAGGTAATCATGATCAGCCGGTCCGTGTTGATGCCGAGCAGGTCGCTCGTCGTGGCATCTTCAGAGACAGCCCGGAGCGCCTTCCCGACTTTCGTCGCGTTGATCCACCACGTCAGGATGGCGACGATGATCATCGAAAAGACGAAGATGATGATCTGAATAGTGCGGACGGGGACAGGCGCATCAGGCGTGCCAAAGTTTACGGCGGGGGGAATCTTGCCGAAGACCGGCTCCAAAATCGGGTTGAAGGGGTTGGCCGGGTAGGAATACACCTCTGCCCCCACTAACAACTGGATGATGTTCACAATGGCAATCGCCACGCCCAAACTCGAGACGAGCGTCAGCAGGGGGTCTGCGCCTTTGGCCCGCAATGGCCGAAAGGCAAGCCATTCCAGCAGGATTGAAAGCAAGCCTGCCCCGACCGCCCCCACGAACATCGCCACGACGAACGTCATGCTGAAGGGAAGCCGTTGTTGGGCCAAAATCCCGTTGAAGCCGACGGGGGAACCGACGAGGAAGTACGTGAAGTACGCCCCGACAGTAAAAACCGCCCCATGGGCGAAGTTAATGATTCGCAAAATCGAAAAGATCAGGGTGTAGCCAAGCGCAAAGATCGCATAGACACTGCCGATGGCAAGGCCATTGAGTAGTTGCTGGCGCTGCGGTGGGCTGGCGATAAGGTTGACCAACAGCAACCCACCGAGCACGATGAGGACGAGGCGGGGTAAGTTTCGACGCTGAAACAAGCTGAGTTGTACCATAAGAAATTCTCACAAAAATGCTAGGTCGCTTGCGGGTGTAACAATGCAAAAATGAGGGGCGTATTTTTGGGATACGCCCCTCACAGGCATTAACGTCTGGCCAAGTTCCGATTACTTGCCGGGCGTCGCTTCGGGGGTCGCCTCCGAAGTGCCGGAGAGGAACTCAAACGTCCCCGTCTCGCCATCGGGATTCATCTTGATCTGGGCGACGTAGAACTGTTGCTGGTTCAGTTCGCCGCCGGCCTTTTCGCCCTTGTCGTTGGTGACTTGGGTGAAGGAAATGGGGCCAAGCGGGGTGTCATAAGTATTGCCAGATAGGATTTCCTTCTGGATTTCTTCGCGGATCGTCTTCAGATCGAGCGTCTCTAGCTTGGTGCGGTTGTCGATGCGGATCAGCGATTCGACGAACACCTGAATCCCAGCGAAGGCTTGGCCGCTGAACTGCGGGGGTTCCTTCTTCTGGATTTCCTTGTAGGCCGCACGGAAGGCGTTGTTGACCTCCGTGTCGGAGGCGTAGCTGTAGGCTTGGGCGATCAAGATGCCATCGCAGAAGGCCTTGCACACCGGGAAGATGTTGGCCGTGTTCAGACCGTTACCGCCGATGATCAGGCCGGTGTAGCCCAATTCGCGCAGTTGCTTGACCAAGTTCCCGCCATCTGCGGCCAAGCCGGAGATGATGGCCAGATCGGGGTTCAGGGCGAGCGCATTCGTCGCTTGGGACGTGAAGTCTGTATCAGTGGTTTGGAAGGTTTGCACGGTCACCAGTTCAAGGCCCAACCCTGTCACCGTCTCTTGGAAGGTGACCGTTTCGGACTTGGAGAAGGCGTCGTTCTGGGCGAAGAAAACCGCCACCTTCTTGATGTTCGGGTTGATCTTGAGGGCCTGCTTGACCGCGTTGGGGGCTACAATCGCAACGGGGGCCGAGACGCGGGAGACGAAGTAGCCAATTTGCGGAATACCCTTCGCCGTGTTAGATGGGGCGATCACTGGGACGCCCGCCTGCACCGCGATAGGGTCAGCGCTGAAGGCTTGTTGGGAGAGCGTCGGGCCAAGGATGCCGACGACGTTATGGGTGTTGATTAGGGTTTGGAAGGCGTTGATCGCACCGGCTTCATCGCCTGCGGTGTCTTGGAAGATCAACTTGATCGGGCGGCCATTCACCCCACCGCGATCATTGAAGAACTTCTCGGCGATTTGCGCCCCAATGACCTGCTCTTGCCCAAGCAGGGCGACGTTCGAGGTCTGGGCGACGGCGACCCCGATTGGGATAGGCTCTTGAGCGCGAGGGGTGAGGGAGGCGGGCAAAGCAAGGGCGGCGACAACCGCCAGCACAACGAAGAAGGCCAGTGCCTTACGGGTCTTGAACATTCCTAAACCATCCTGTTAGAAAACGAAACTTGTAGATACTATAGCCATCGCAGTGACAACACAAAAACACTGTCGATAGCTATTGGTAGCAATTATAGAGGGGTTGCCTAAAGATGCAAAAACACTTTTACAGGCCACGTACACCATTTCAAGACTTCCGACGTTGGTAGAACGCCCGTGCGGGGGCACGGTTCAGATACCATGTCACATACAATGGGATGAGAACAATGAGGGGCGCTTGGCAGACCCATAGCCCATTGCCAGAAATATTCCCCCCGACGCCAAAGAGAGCGGGCGGGGTGGTCAATGCGGCGATAAACCGGATTATAAGGAGCATCGTTTGTAGCCAGACAAGCGCTAACAGCAGCCAACGGCTCCACGGGGGGCGGCCCACCCACGCCAACACTGCCGTGATCAGGATGGCAGCACTAAACGCGATCTGTGCCCAACTCGGCGGCCCACCAAATAACTCCGTCCCGATGCCGCGCTGCGTCGCCGAAGCCCAGACTACCAGCAAGAACGGCGAGAGGGGCAAAATCCCGTAGCCGAAGGCCGTACTAAGGATGGCAATCGTCAGCCCCAACGGACGTGTTGGGCGGGGAGGAGTGGGCATGGGTTCAGTCATGGGGCGTCCTTCCGGATGGCAGTTTTGGCGGCAAGTATACCCAGACAAAAACACACAGGCCAGCCGTTGCGGGCTGACCTGTGTGCTGCTCAGAGGGAGGGGGAGAGTTCTCCCCGCCGGTTGTCGGGCTGAGGCTTAGTTGGCGGGCACAATCACCGCGTCAATGACGTGGATGATCCCGTTGGCGGCGTCGATGTTGGTCATGATGATCTTGGCGTTGTCGATCATCAGGGCGCCGTCCTTGACGGAGATGGTGGCTTCAACGGCCTTGCCATCCTTAGCGAGAGCCGTGCCGACCTTGACTTCGGTCTTGTCGCCGAGCAGGGCCTTCACCGCGTTGCTGCCGTTCACGCCGGGGACGACGTGGTACAGCAGGATGTTGGTCAGGGCAGCCTTGTCAGCCAAAATCTTGCCGAAGGCTTCATCGCCGAGCGCCTTCTGGAGGGCGGCGAAAGCGGCATCGGTGGGGGCGAACACGGTTAGCTTAGCTTTGGGGTCGCTCAGGGTCTTCAGTACGGCTTCGTCAGCGGCTTGCACGGCGGTGAGCAGCGTCTTGAACTCAGCGCCTTCCATAGCGCCAGCGGAAGCCGCAACGATTTCAGCAATCGTGCGGTTTTCGGGAAGCATCACGGCATCGATGACATGGATGACACCGTTGGAGGCTTCGATGTCGACCATCTTCATGTTCAGGGGCGCGCCGTTGATGGTGATCTTGCCTTCCTTATCCTGAGCGATGTCGAGGTACTGGCCGAGCACGGTTTCGGCTTGGAAAGCACCCTTGCCCGCTTCGAGAGCCTTAACCACATCACCGGACATGACCTTGCCAGCCACCACGTGGAACAGCAGGATGTTGGTCAGGGCAGGCTTGTCGGCCAAAATCTTGCCGAAGGCTTCCGCGCCCAACGCTTCGGTCAGGGCCTTGAAGGCGGCGTCGGTGGGGGCGAACACGGTGAGTTCAGCTTTGGGGTCGCTCAGGGTCTTCAGCACGGCTTCATCGGCGGCGCTGACGGCGGCCAACAGCGTGGTGAATTCGGGGGTAGCGGCTTTCGTGGAGTCTACGACGATTTCGGCAATGGTCTTGCCCATCTGGGCGTTGGCGGGCACGAAGCCCCCGAAGGCGGCCAGCACGAGGGCGGCTACCGCAAATAGAACGAGCATACGCTTCATGGTTTTGGGTACTCCTAACTGAATAAGGGAAAGCAGTTTGGTTGAGGGTATTTTTTGCTTTTATCCCGTCAACCTTCTACATCGGCAAATATAACCTTAGACAATGAGTGAACGATAAGCCTACTATGAGCATTTGTTTAGGATAAATGAGGAAAAATGCGTATTTTGCACAGGCTTTGCACAAGGTGTTTAACACTAGCATCATCTCCGCCCAGACGACCACCTTTGAGGGCGTTCTCTCATCTTTCACTTAAAGTCTCGCCCGGAGCGTCTGACAAATGTACAGGCCAACCGTTGCGGGTTGGCCTGTCGGGGTTAAACAGGATGAATGTAGGGGAGAGTTTGGTGGCGGGGCCTAATCGAAAATGTCGAACAGCTCCCCGAGGAAGCCCTTTTTCTTCCCAGATTGTCTTTGCTGCTGTTGTTGCTGACGGTAACGGTAATCATCGTCGTCGTCATCGTAGCGTTGGGCGGGCGCAGGCGGCGGATTCCCCCCCTGACGCCGATCCCTCACGTCCATCTCGAGATCAAGGTCGAGGTCAACATCGAGGCCGTCGGTCTTGCGCTTGCGCGGATCGGGGCTGGCGGGCGCTGCCGGGCGCGATTCGTAGCCGCCCACGTAGGCGGATTCGCGTTGCATAATTTTCTCCAGTTCGCCCCGGTCTAGCCAAACACCGCGACATTGCGGGCAGTAGTCGATCTCTACGCCCTGCTTGTCGGCGATCCGTAGTTCAACTGTCCGGCATACAGGACAGATCATGTTCATGTTCTCCATTTCATTGGGTAGTGGACAGAATACTTACAGTACGCTTTTAACCTTTGTCCAAATTGTAGGGCGAATTTGTCTAATCTGTGCCCCCAATTAATGGGGGAAGGTGAGAACCCCGCTTGTTTTCCCCGTTGTGCCGTCTGCTGTACAATTGCCCGTATGCACCGACTATTTCGCATCATACGCATCACGCTCTTGGCTATTATGGCGATGGGGGCGGCCTTGCCCGTCGCGGCCCAGACGCCATTGCGTGTGGCCCGCGTCTGCGTCTTAATTGGCGGGCGGGTCTATTGCACTGCCCCTGCCGACCTCAACGCCGACCCACGCCCCGTTACTCCGCCCGACCAAGCCGTTGCCCACTTCGATACCTCCCCCGACGGGGAGTGGGTCCTCTACCGCCTTGAGGACGGCCCGGTTTTCATGGCCTCCCTAACGGGAGAGGCCCGCCCCCTAGACCCCGATGCTCCACCGCCGCCTATCGGCCTCCAGCGGACGTGGCAATCGGTGGCGTGGTCGCCAGATGGGGTAACGGTGGCCTATGTGGTCGCAGGCGGGTTGCGGGCGGTCTTCCCGATGCCGGACGGTACGCCACGAATGGTCGAATATGGAGATCGGCAGTATGTCAATTTGCGCTTTTCGCCATCGGGGGCACGGCTGGCTGCCCAAGATGACATCGGCGGGTGGACGGTCTTCACAATAGAGACGACGGACGGGGCACGGGTCGGCTTGCGCCGGGTTGCCGCCGCCGATCCGCCCGCAGAGGCAGCATGGTTAGATGACAATAGCCTGATCCTTGCCAGCGCTACCCGCGTGACTCGCCTCAACGTGATTGGAGAGTCGGCCCTTGAGCCGGCATGGACCGCCGAAGCAACCGGACTCAGCCACCTGACCCACACCCTCAACGGCGAGGTGTTAGCGATGCAGCGTCCGCTCGGTGCGGGGGAGGGCCTCATCGTCCGCATTGCAGCGGATGGTCGGCTAGAAAACTATGGGACGGCCCGCATTGATGCGCGGGCGTTCTGGACGGCGGACGGGCGCTGGCTGGCGTACCTGACGGGCGGCACGCCGATCCTGATCAACCCTGAAAATGGGGCCGAAGATGCCTTCCCGATCAGTGCGGCGACGGCCTTCGCGTGGGCCTCGCCCGTCCTCACCCGCGTGGATACGTTAGCCCTCGATGGGGAGGTATACTTCATCGCCCCCCGTCCGGGCAACCGCGGGAGAGACGGCACGCCCGCGCCGGAGATCGGGGCGCGGCAAATTTGGCGCTTGCCCGGCGACGGCACGAACGGCGTACAACTGTATTCCCGCCTGCCGGAGTCGGTCATCGCCTTCGACCTCAGCCCAGATCGGCGGCAATTCGTGGCGCAGACGGGTGGGCAATTGGTCATTTTTCCGGCCCTGACCGATGCGGAGGCCGCCGCCCAGACTACTCCCACCCCCAACCGCCGCATCACACCGCCCCCCACCCCGCCCGCCGTGCCGGGAATCCCTTTCTCCCGCGTGCTGGTAGGCGTACCGAGTGGCGGAAACAGCGATCCAGACTGGAGTCCTGACGGGCGCAGGATCGCCTACCTTGACGGCGGCAGCCTGAACGTGATCGATGTGCCGGGGTTGGGCGGCGATCAGCCCACGCCGCGCCTGATCTTGCCTGCGGAGGGCGGCGTGACGCTCGCTGCACCGCGCTTCAGCCCAGATAGCCGTCAGGTGTTGGTGAAGCGCCAACGCGGGGCGCAAACTGATCACCTCATCATTGACCTACTGGGCGGCCCACGCCGGGAATTAGCCGCTGTCGTCGCAGAGTGGTCGCCGACGGGGTTGGTGTATGCGCGGGCGGCGGGGGATGGCTGGGAGGTTGTGGCCGAAGTTGGGGGCAATGCGGTGGTGCGGGCGCGTTCGGCGTGGCCGATTGTGGCACTGCAACCCGTTGGTGGGGCTATCCAAGCGGGCGATCAGGGCGTGGTATTCTTGCGGCAGGTGGGGTGGATCAGGGGCGGGCCGTTCGCAGTGCAGGCCGCTGCTGCCAGCGCCGATCCAGACCGCCCCGCTATGACGGGCAGTCCGTTTGTATTGCCGGGGGCGGTTCCTTCCCCAACGGGCCGCTTTGTCGTTAGTGGTGATAAAATTACAGGATTGACCGTAGTTGATTTGCAGAACGGCCGACGGGTTGGGCTGCGTGGCCTCCGCGATCTAAGCGCAGTGCGCTGGGTGCGGTAGAGCACGCTCCCGAATAGGGTCATCAAGGATAGGTGGAGACGCGAATGGCAGAACAAATTCTCGTGATCGAAGACGAGCAGCGGATCGCCCAATTTATTGAGCGCGGGCTGATCTTCGAAGGCTACCGTGTGGAGGTTGCCCACGACGGGCGGACTGGGCTACAAATGGCCCGTGATAACCCGCCCGATCTGGTGGTGCTGGACTGGATGCTGCCCGGCTTGGACGGATTGGAAGTCTGTAAGCGGCTCCGGCAAGCCTCTAACGTCCCGATTTTGATGCTAACCGCCCGTGATGAAGTCAATGATCGGGTGCAGGGCTTAGACGCTGGGGCTGATGATTACTTGGTGAAGCCGTTTTCCTTCGATGAACTGTTGGCCCGGTTGCGGGCGTTGTTCCGGCGGTCTACCGTCTCTAGCAAGCCGGAAATTCTGCGCTTCGCAGATATGGTGCTGGATACGGGCACACACCGGGCCATGCGCGGCAACCGCCCGATTGACCTGACCGCGAAGGAATACGAATTACTTGAATTATTCATGCGCCACCCCCGCCAAGTCCTGACGCGGGAGACGATCTTTGACCGGGTGTGGAACTACGATTTTGGCGGCGAAAGTAACATCATTGAGGTGTACGTCCGCTACCTGCGCCAAAAGACGGAACAAGAGGGGGAACCGCGCTTGTTGCACACGGTGCGCGGCGTCGGGTACGTCCTGCGCGAAGAATGATCGCGGTGCCCACAGCTTGCCGACCTGTGGAACGGCGTGAGTGCATCATTAAAACTCAGGTGCGACGTCTAGCATGTCTTTCCGCTATAATCTTTGCATCATCTCTGCAAAGGTGAAGGGAAAAAGCATCGCGTGCAGCGTATCGACTCCGGCTCCGGCGGGCCGATTTATTACCAGTTTGACCAGTGGGCGGCAGAGCGCCCCCTCCAACACGGCGTTTTTACCCGCTTGGGGGGCCTTAGCCGCGCCCCATTTGATACCCTGAACGTGGGCGGCATGGTCGGGGATGACCCAGTGGCCGTACAGGGCAACATGGCCCGCATCTACGAAGCCTTGGGGGTAGACGGCGAACGGGCCTGCACGGTCTGGCAGGTGCACAGTGCCGATGCGATCATCGTCAGTCACCGCGCCCCTGACCGCTTCTGGTTAGCGCGGGCCGACGGTATGGTCACAGACCGGCCCGGCGTCGCGCTCACCATGCGCTTTGCCGATTGCACGCCGATTTTATTCTACGATCCCCGTCATCACGCTATCGGGATGGCCCACGCTGGGTGGCGCGGTACGGTTGGTGAGGTGGCCGCCAGCACCCTCCGCGCCATGCAGCACGCTTACAACACTGATCCCGCCGATGTGCAGGCCGCCATTGGCCCCGCCATCGGCCCAGATCGCTATCAAGTGGGGCCAGAGGTGGTCGAGGCGGCGCAAAAGGCCTTCGGCACGTTAGAGGGCATTGTCCGTTATGCTACAGATGGAAGCGCCTACCTCAACTTATGGGAAGCGAATGCCTTCTGCCTTGAGCGGGCCGGACTCCGGCGGGAGAACATCGAAATCAGCGGGGTATGTACGGCAGCCAACACCCACGAGTTTTACTCGCATCGTGCGGAGGGCGGCAAGACGGGCCGCTTCTGCGCGGTGATTGCCCTGCGGGAGCGCTGATCGCCAATGTTCCAAATTGCCCTCAACCTCGCCTCTGTACGGGCCAAGATCGCCGAAGCGTGCCGCATAGCAGGCCGCGACCCCGCCGCGGTGCGCTTGGTCGCCGTCAGCAAGACGCACCCGATCAGCGCCATTGAAGAAGCCGTCGCTGCCGGGCAACGCGATTTCGGCGAGAACCGCGTCGAAGAAGCCGCTGCCAAAATCGCTGCCTACCCCGACCTCATCTGGCACATGATCGGGCATGTGCAAAGCCGCAAGGTGCGCGATGTCGCCCCGCGTTTTGCCATCGTTCACTCGGTGGATAGCCTGAAATTGGCGCGGCGGTTCTCTCAGGCGGTGCTGGGCGGCGCACGCCCCGCCGATAGCCCCCTCCCGATCCTGCTGGAGATCAACATTTCGGGGGAAGCCAGCAAAGGCGGCATGGCGGCCCACAACTGGCGCGAAGATTCGGCGGTGCGGGCGGCCTTGTGGGAAGAGGTCGGGGCGGTTGTGCAGTTGCCGGGCTTGGCCCCCGTCGGGCTGATGACGATGGCCCCAATCGTGTCCGACCCTGAAGAAGCGCGGCCCGTCTTCAGCGGCCTGCGCGAACTGCGGGACGCCCTTGCCGAGTCCTTCCCCCACGCCGATTGGGGGCAGTTAAGCATGGGCATGACGGATGATTACCCAATTGCCATTCAAGAAGGTTCAACGATGGTGCGCATCGGGCGGGCCATCTTCGGGGAACGTGGCTAACATAGGCAAGTTGGGGTAAGGCGCATTATCACTGGTTGAAGATTTCACCGTAAGGAAAGAGACAACATGGCGAATGTACTTGTGCAATTTGTCGACCTAGCCGTTGGGCTGTATAGCTTGATTCTGATAGGTCGTATCCTGATGAGTTGGTTTACCCCCGACCCCTACACCAACCCGTTAGCGCGGTTCCTGTACGAGGCGACGGAACCTGTTTTGGCCCCCGTCCGGCGCATGTTGCCGCCCATGATGGGGTTTGATTTCAGCCCAATGATCGTCTTTGTCGGCTTGATCTTCCTTGAACGGGTCCTGATCTCGCTGATCTTCTCAATCCTCTAGTTGTGACATACAATGGAAGTGGCGCGGAAGTTCTGACCGCCGCACTGCCGCCAACAGAAAGGCTATCAAAATGACTCGGAAGCTGGATAACTTTAACATTACCGATGCCAAGCGTGGGGCCGCGTTTACGGTTCGGGTTGTCACTCGCGCTCAGCGGGATGAGATCGCAAGCGTAGAGGAAGGCGGCAGCCTGAAAATTCGCCTGACGGCTTCGCCCGCCGATGGGCAAGCAAACGCCGCGTTGATCAAGTTCCTTGCGGCCCGATTGGGGGTGCCGGAATCGGCTGTGGAGATCGTGGCGGGGCAAGACCGCCGCGACAAGATGATCTCTGTGGAGGGCATCACTGCGGCAGACGTCGAACAACGCCTCCGTCCGGACGAAGGGGCCGCCACCACCGACGACTAGCTGGCCCTGCCCTTCCGAACATTGCCGCGCCATGCCGCCGTGTTTCCAGCCCAAATGAACACGGCGGTGAAGGCGTCTTTGCCTGTGTCGCTTGGCGGCTAGTTCACGCCCCCGACTTCACCTTCAACCTTGACCAACCGATAGCCAATGCCCGGCTCATTCAGGATGTAGCGGGGGGTGGTGGGGTCTTCTTCAACCTTCTGCCGTAACCGCCAAATCGTCGCCCGCAAGATGTGGACATCATCCGAATACTCCGCCCCCCACACGTGTGCCAACAGGTAGTCGTGGGTCAACACGCGGTTGGTGTTATCGGTCATGGTGACAAGTAGGCGATATTCGGTGGGGGTGAGGTGGACGGGGCGGTGGTTCACGGTCACGATATGGGCCGCATAGTCGATGCGGAGGCCGCCATTTTCATATATCGTTGAACGGGGAGCCGTTTGTTCGGCCGGGCGGTAGCGGCGCATGACTGCCACAATCCGGGCTTGCAATTCGCGGGTTCCGAACGGCTTGGTCAGGTAGTCATCGGCCCCAAGCATCAGGGCGCGGACTTTGTCTTCTTCCGCATCATTGGCGGTTAGCACAATCACCGGCATATCGAATTGGCGGCGGATGTTCTCTAGCACCTCTAGGCCGCCCATACGGGGCAAGCGCAAGTCCAACAGCACCAGATCGGGTCGGTTTTCCTGCACCAGTTCAAGGGCTTTTACCCCATCGCCCGCCACCAACGCATCATAGCCAGACATTTGCAGGCTACTCCGCAAGTAACGGGAGACGCGGGGTTCATCTTCAACGATCAGGATTAGAGGGTTTTCTTTCATGGGCTGTAAATCATCCAAGCCTAAGGGCCAGTAATAGTGATAAGTATACAACAAACCCACAGATCGCGTTAGGGGTTAGCGTTCCCCCCGATGCAAAGAAGAGATTGTACGTCTTATCACAATTTAAGTTGCCACCCTGCGCCAAGTCATCTTACAATCTGAAAAGATAACCTGTCCAACGTTTGCATAATGCTCTGAGAGGGATACAACATGGCGCTGACGACAGCGATACAAGACACGGCGGGCACTTCTACCAAGAACGGAGCAGTTGTCCGGTTACGCGGGCTGAGCAAAGCCTACGAAGAAGCGGGCAAACAGACCATCATCCTGCACGCCCTTGACGCTCAGATCAGCGAAGGCGACTTTGTCGTGCTGCTCGGCAAGAGTGGCAGCGGCAAAAGTACCCTGCTCAACCTAATTGGCGGGATCGACAAGCCCTCTGAGGGCGAAGTGTGGGTGAAAGACACCAACCTGACCACGCTCTCCGAACGTGATCTGACCCTGTTCCGGCGCGAACACATCGGCTTTGTGTTCCAGTTCTTCAACTTGATCCCGACCCTGACGGCATTAGAGAACGTCAGTTTGCCGTTGGAACTGCGCGGGCGGGATCGGCGGGCGGGGGAAAAACGGGCCAAAGAACTGTTGGCACGGGTTGGGCTAGCTTCGCGGGCCAACACCTACCCGGATCGGCTTTCGGGGGGCGAACAGCAGCGCGTGGCCATTGCCCGTGCCCTGATCCATCAACCGTTCCTCGTCCTCGCCGACGAACCGACGGGCAACCTCGACGAAGACACGGGCGAATCGGTGCTGAAATTGCTCCTAGAACTCTCCCGCGATATGGGCCGCACCCTGATCATGGCGACGCACAACCCAGAGGTGGTGCAATACGCCGATTCGGTCTATCACATCCATGAGGGGAAGCTGGTCGCTGAACCCGGAAAGGGCCGCTAACCTGATATGCCACCTTCACTGTATCGGGTGATGCTGCGCTCTATCGTGCGGCGGCCCTTCCAATCGATCATGTTCGTGTTGGGGATCGCGCTTGGCGTCTCACTGATCGTGGCGATTGATGTCGCCAACACGAGCGCTTCGCGGGCCTTCGGAATCTT
>Ga0272446_1005299_pt1 | contig 14374 bp, 9 predicted proteins | sample YNPCB0061_FD_194587 | JGI IMG/M metagenome (GOLD analysis project Ga0272446, IMG submission 194587) | Hot spring microbial mat communities from Yellowstone National Park, WY, United States - YNP-CB-006-1 | ecosystem: Environmental > Aquatic > Thermal springs > Hot (42-90C) > Sediment | place...
CGCCAAAGCCGGAAGACGCCGAGACTACCTGGTCTTGACCAGCGCCGCCGGAACAGGCGTAATTGGCGAAAAAGCGACAGTTGTCGATCCTGGCATGATTCGCGCGTAAGAAGAAGGCGCCGCCGCCGGCGCCGTTAGCGCCTTTGCTGGCGACGTTGTAGGCGATCTGGCAGGAGTCGGCGCCAGTCAACGTCGGCTGCGGTGTATCGATCAGCGCCAGCGCGCCGCCCCAACCGGTGTCGAGGACGCTGCCATAGTTGAAGTTGAACGCCGAGTTGTCGATGGTGACGCTGCCTGCGGCGCCTCCCTGGATAAAAAGGGCTCCGCCGATGCCAACACCAGCGGTGCTGCCAGTGTTCTTGAGAAAACTACTGTCCTGCACGGTCACACCATCTCCTGACGGCGCGATGATGCATACGCCGCCACCGTAGCCATCACCCGTCGTGCTCGCCACAGAAGCCGATATCCCCACCTCGCGCAAGGTGAGGGCCACACCTTTTGCATAGAGTGCTCCGCCACAATCAACCTCCTCAGGGCGTGTGGGCGCGTCCGGCGCGGCAGCCACAGCCGCCGGCGCCGAAGCGTCCGTCGGGAAGAGGGCGTCGACGCGCGCCAGAACTTCGGCTGGCGATGACATGCCCGGCACGGCGCCCTGCTCCGCCAGCGAGGCAAGCTGTGCGCGCCAGTCATCAGGCAGCAGCGCAGCCGTCACCTGCACAGCGGGAACAGCAAAATCTGCTATCGTCCGCGTGATAGCGGCGCCGCCTGCAACTTTCGTCGCCCCGCCCAGCCCGGTGCCGTCACCGCGCAGCGAGACAGCACTGACGCCAACGACGACGCCAGCCCGATTGGGGTCGATCGTGACGGCGCGCCCCTGCTCCGGCACAATCGCAGTGCTTGCATTGGCATCTTCGTTGATGTCGCTGCAGTCGTCTAGCCACCTGCCGCTGATCGTGAGCGTCCTGGTGATCACAACATTCTCCTCGTACACGCCGCTGGCGACGCGAATTTCATCACCGTCACTGGCGGCGTCGACGGCTGCCTGAATCGTTGCATAGTCGCCGGTCGGCGAGACGCACAGGACCTTCGCCTGCGCCAGCGCCGGCAGCGGCGCCAGCAGCAGCGCCAGCAAGAGCAAGCCCACACCTCCACTAACTGCACTGATCAGAGCCGACCAGCATCGCGGCTCTGAGTGAGAACTTCCGAGGTGATTCATGCGTGGTCTCCTTGTTCTGAAACAGACCGATCGGTCGGAGCAAACAAGACTTGCAGTCATCGCTCTCCCGCAGCCAGGAACCTCCTGATGAGTCTTGCCTTCAGCCTAGCAGCAGCACAGCCCCCGTCCATACGTCATTTGGCGCACAACCCGGTTGTGTCGCGTCGAAAATGGGTCGGGGCCAGCGAGACCGACGGCGGACGCGTTCGCATCGGCGCCGGACAGCCTGACGGCATTTTGAGCAGTGAATGACCAAACAATGAGCACCCGATAGGCTGGAGATCGTGCACAGAGCTGACCTATTGTTTGTTCACGAACGGCGCCGGACAGACAACAGGACTGAACAGACAAGAGGATAGACATGCAAATCTTTCGCCACGGTCACCGCCTGATTGCCACGTTGATTGTCGTCTTACTGGCATCGCTGGCGGCTTCGACAACCGCCTACGCTCATCCTCTCGGCAATTTTACGATCAGCCAGTACGTACGTATCGAACCAGGTCGAGAGTCGGTGCGCCTCGTCTATGTGGTGGACATGGCCGAGATTCCAACCCATGCCGAACGCGCTGCCATCGACGCAAATGGCGACGGCGACCTGTCGCCAGCCGAACGCACCACCTACAGCCAGCGGGCGGCGCACTCCCTGGCTGATGGCCTGCAACTGACGGTTGCGGGGCAGCGCCAAACGCTGCGCGTGGAGCATGTCGAGCTGGCGTTTCCGCCTGGGCAGGCGAACCTGCCAACGTTGCGCCTGGTCATCCACTATGTCAGTCAGCAAGCGCCGGTGCGCACAGCCGAGATCGCCCTGTACAACGCAAATTACGGCGATCGTCTCGGCTGGCGGGAGATTGTCGTGGCGCCGCAGGAGGGTGTCCACCTGCTCGATACCGATGCGCCACAGCAGGAGCTTAGCCAGCAGCTCACCACTTATCCACAGGAATTGCTGACGCTGCCGCCGGACATGCGCCAGGCTACCTTTCGCGTTGCCATCGGCGCCACATCCGCACCAGCGACGCCAAACGCTGCGGGCGCACCCGTAACAATCCTGACGGCGGCGACGGGTCGCGCCGTCGATCCCTTCGCCGACCTGGTGGCTGCGCCCGATCTCAGCCCGTGGGCGATTACGCTGGCGATGCTGGCGGCGTTAGGTTGGGGTGCACTCCATGCTCTGTCGCCCGGTCACGGCAAGACGATTGTGGCTGCCTATCTCGTCGGGGCGCGGGGGACGGTTCGCCACGCCGCGTTCCTTGGGCTGACGACCACGATCACGCACACGGCAGGCGTCTTTGCGCTGGGCTTTATCACGCTGGCGCTGGCGCAGGTCATTTTGCCCGAACGCTTGTACCCCTGGTTGAGCACAGCGTCGGGCATACTGGTCATCCTGATCGGCGTCGGGCTGGTGCGCCAGCGGTTGAACCGAAGCCATCCCCATCATCACTTGCATGAACATGAGCATGTGCACGAGACCAACCTCCCGCACACCCACGGCGGCCACACGCACATCCACCACCCGCCAGCCGCGATTTCCTGGCGCGGGTTGCTGGCGCTGGGCATCTCCGGCGGACTGCTGCCATGCCCATCAGCGCTGGTATTGATGCTGGGCGCCATTAGCCTGAATCGCATCGGCTTTGGCCTGCTGCTGATTCTGATGTTCAGCATTGGGTTGGCCGGCGTGCTGACGGCAATCGGCGTGGCGATGGTGCACGCCGGCAAGTGGGTCGCCCGCCTGCCAGAAAGCGGACGCATCCTGTCGGCGGCGCCAGTGGCATCGGCGCTGTTCATCGTGGGCGCAGGGCTGGTGATCACGGCGCAGGCGCTGGCGCAAACCGGGGTCATTCTCAGGTGAGCCGCGCTCATTCCGCCGGCTGTCTGGCTGAAAGGTCAAAACGAAAGGAGGCGCTCGCACCATCCTGGTGCGCACGGGCCGAAACAGACCAATGGCGCCCGTGTTGCGTGCTGCGTATTCCGTCTCGCTACGCCGCACGCAACACGTGACACGCAACCACCGGCTTGCTTACGCCAACGTGCACCAGCCACTACAACCGACTCATCAAGTTTCACTGTAAGAAGTTTCACTGCAAGAAGTTTCACCGCAAGGAGAGCAAGAACAATGAACCATCGATTTTCACGAATTTTTGCACGGACGGCTCTGCCGGCAACAGTTGCGGTGGCGTCGGCGCTGCTGCTGCTCGCCGCAACCCTGATCGGCTTTCGCCAATCTGTGGATGCGTCCAGTCACCGCGAAGCGCCGCTGATCTCGAAAGACCCGTTCGCCGACAACACCGACACCTATGTCTTCATCTCTCCCGAAAACCCGGACAACGTGGTCTTCGCAGCCAGTTGGATTCCGTTCGAGGGGCCAGAAGGCGGGCCCAATTACTGGGAGTGGGATGACACGGCGCTCTATGACATCTATGTTGACAACAACGGCGATGCGCGCGCCGATATCACGTACACCCTGTCCAGCAAAGTGGTGGTCGGCAATCCCGGTACGTTCCTGTACAACACCGGGCCGATCAACAGCTTGACGGACAATGACTGGAATCGACGCCAGTACATCACCGTCACGGAAAGCACAGCGACCGGCGCAACTGTCCTGGTCGCCAACCAGCCGACTGCGCCCGTCAATATCGGCGAGAAATCGACCGCCGATTACGCTGCGCTGGAGAATGCGGCGATCTTTGACGCCAGCGATGGGTTGCCTGCCGGCGTCAAGGTCTTTGCGGGGCAATCCGACGATCCCTTCTTTGTAGACTTGCAAGTCTTCGACCTGTTGACGCTGCGCAGTCAGGAGCCGCCGATCGGATATGTCAGCAATAACCGCCCTGTAGATTCGCTATCGGCCTTCAACGTTCACACGCTGGTGGTCGAGACGCCCATCACGCGGGTCAAACAGGGCAGCGAACCGGTGTTAGGCGTCTGGTCGGGCACGCGCCGCCAGGGCATGGCCGTCGTTGCAGCGGACGCGGAGGCAACGACCGCCGTCAACTACAGCCAGGTCTCCCGTCTGGGCATGCCGCTCGTCAACGAAGTGGTGATCCCGATGGGCGTCAAGGATGCGTTCAACACCCTGTCGCCAGACCTCGACCTGGAGATTTACACCGGCGCGCTGGGGCCGGCGCTGCAGACCATACTGCAAAAGAGCGTCGAAGACCCCGAAATCGGCCGCCTGCTCTGCATACTCTATGGGGTGGCGCTGCCAGGCGACGCCAATGATGATTGCAGCACTGAAGTGACGGTGGGGACGCCCCGTTCTGGGCGCGGAGACATCTTCGACGTATTCCTGACTGGCATGAAGCTGGCTGCACCTTTCACGATTACAACTGCCAGTGGACCAGTCGGCCTACCTGCTGGCTTCAACGTCAATCAGCCTGCGGGCGTTCGCCCGGCAGAGATGATCCGGATCAACACCGATATCAAAGGTGCGCTCTGCGCGCCGACGCCAAGCCGGCTCGGTGTATTGGGCGGTGATGCGTGTGGCTTCCCCAACGGGCGCCGTCTTGCTGATGATGTGGTGGAGATCGAACTGCTGGCGGTGGCCGGCGCTGCGTACTCGGTGCTCGATGGTCGCGACGCCAGTTTCAGTTTCAACCCGGCGCTCATCGACGTTCTGACCGACGGCGTCAACGAGAACGACAAGCCATTCCGCACCACCTTCCCCTACGTGGCGCAGGCGCAGTCCGGTCAGGCGCACTGGCACACAAATCCCTTCTTTCAGGTGATTCTGCCCTGGATTCAGAAGACGCTGGAGTTCTTGACGCCAGGCGGCGTCCAGCCTTTGGCGCTGTTCGCGCTGCCCGGTCTGTTGCGGCGACGCCTGTAGTTCTGCTTGATAGAAGCGCCCTTGCCGCCAGAGCTTTTCTAGCTGGGAGCAGGGGCGCTTCCAGGCGGCCAATCCACCATCGGATCAGGGGATGAGATCATGACAACATCGTTTCTCTCAGCTTCTTTGCGGCGTTTACCGCGCCAGACTGGCGTGCGACTCATGGCGGTGCTGATCGTGGCCGCGGGTTTAGTCGGCGTGCGCAGCCTGAGCGACATGCTCCTGCCAGCGCCGCCGACGCCGCGCACGGCTGCCCTGACGCCTGGCTCTACCGAGGCCATCGCGCAACTCCAAATGCGTCTCCAGCGCGCCCCGACAGATGCAAATGGCTATGCCCAGCTCGGCATTGCATGGCTGCAGCACATTCGCCTGACCGGGGATACGTCCCTGTATGCACGCGCCCAGGGTGCGATTGACAGGGCGCTGACGCTCGATCCGCACAATAACGACGCCCTGACAGCGCGCGGCGCGCTGGCCCTGGCGTTGCATGACTTCAGCGGCGCGTTGATGTGGGCGGATCGCCTGATCGCCGAAAACCCATATCGCGCGGCGGCTTTTGGCATTCGCACCGATGCGCTGGTGGAGTTGGGGCGCTACGACGAGGCGGTGGCGGCGCTGCAGAAGATGGTGGACTTGCGCCCCGACACCGAATCTTACAGCCGCGTTTCCTATTTGCGCGAGTTGCATGGCGATGTGGATGGCGCACTGCTGGCAATGGAGATGGCGGTGTCCAGCGCCGTTCCCGGTGGAGAGCCATGGCTGTGGGCGCTGACGCATCTGGGAAATCTCCATCGCAGCCAGTACGCGCTCAACGAGGCGGAGGCTGCATATCGGCAAGTGTTGGCGCAACGCCCCGACTACGCGCCAGCGATTGCTGGACTTGCCCAGGTGATGGCGGCGCAAGGCGATCCGCAAGGGGCGATTGAACAGCTCATTCCTCTGACAGCGCGCCTTCCTCTGCCCGAATACCTTGTCCTGCTCGGCGAGCTGTATGCAGTGCAGGGTGATGAGGCAAACGCGCAGGCGCAATACGACCTCGTCCGCGTCGTGCAACAACTCAACGCGGCGGCGGGCATGGCGATTGATCTGGAACTGGCAACCTTCGAGGCAGTGCACGGACGCTCGGCGCCGGAGGCGTTGGCGCAAGCGGAGGCAGCCTATGCCGTGCGCCCGACGATCTACGCCGCCGATACGCTGGCCTGGGCGCTCTATCGCAACGGACGTAATGAGGAGGCATGGGACTACAGCAAGGAAGCGCGGCGACTGGGCGCACGCGACGCCGTACTTCACTTTCACGCCGCCGAGATCGCGGCTGCACTTGGCGACCCGGTGAGCGCCGATGAACAACTCACCCAGGCGCTCGCCATCAATCCGTATCCGTCACCGCTCATCCACCAACAGCTTTCGACGCTCCACAGCCGCTTGCAGGGCGGCAAGCCCTGAAACCCAGACCAGTTTCGACGTCACAGACGAGAAAGGTGATTCCATGACAACACACTTCATCACACATGCTTCCCCCGCCTTGCCCGGCATTGATCGTCGTGCACCGATGGCGGCCGCCCCGATGGTCTACAACGAAGATGGCAGCGTCGCCTGGGATCGCATGTGGACAACGTTCTGTGAGCTTGCCAGCGCTGGCGGCCCACCCCATCGCGGCGAGTTGCTGACTGCGCCAATCACGGTCGACGCCGACAGCCTTGCGTATCGCCAGGTTGTCGAGGAGATCATCCGAGGCATCCAACTGGTGAGCGGGCTGACCGCGGCGCCCGCGATGCCAGGATGGGTCGCCGTCACCTGCACCTCGCGCGCGCAGGCGCGCTGGCTTAGCGAACAGATCAACCAGGAAAACGTGGTGAGCCGATGGAATGGGCAACAACTGTTCGTGCCAGCCGCAGCGCATTTCACCCTCAAGGGCGAGATCAAAAACGTGATCACCGCCGTCGCGAAGACCACACACTATTGGGACGCACACATCGGAAAGGAGGTGAAGCAGGCGCTGGCATTTGAGGCGGCGATTCAAACCGTAGTCGCCTGGATGCGCCGGTGCATACGGCGGTGAGAGCCGAATTCGACAACAGGGAAATGCGAAGGCAGACAGCGTGATCCTGCCGCGTCATTTCCTGAGCGCATCACAATCAACGTGAGACGGACATCTTGAGATCAAAGGAGAAAACTTGTGAAGATCGCAACAATTACCCGGCGGCTGAAGGCGCAACTGAACGCCGCCTTCGCCATCCTGGCGGCTGCAGTCATCTTGCTCGGTGGGACGCTTGTCGCACAACAGCAGGACGCCGCAGCCTCCAGCCATCGCGAGGCGCCGCTCATCTCGCAGGACGCCTACGCCGACAACACTGACACGTACGTCTTCATTTCACCCACCAACCCGGATAACGTGGTGCTGGTGGGTAGTTGGATCCCCTTCGAGGGGCCAGAAGGCGGCCCGAACTACTGGGAATGGGGCAACGGCGTGCTCTACGACATCAACGTCGACAACGACGGCGACGCAATCGCGGACTTCACCTACACGCTGTCCAGCAGCACGCAGGTGCAGAACCCGCTGACCTTCCTGTATAACCTCGGCCCCATCGGCGCGGACGGCAGCAACTGGAATCGCCAACAGCGCTTCTCGCTGACTGAAATCTCCGAACAAGGGACGAAGACTTTGCTGAATAACGTCCTGGCGCCGCCGGTCAACATCGGCAGCAAGTCTACGGCCAACTATGAGGCGCTGGCCGACAATTTCATCTACACCGTGAATGACGCTGGCGACGCGCTCAAGGTCTATGCTGGCCAGGTGGACGATGCGTTCTGGGTCGATCTCCAGGTCTTTGACCTGCTAACTCTGCGCGGGCAACAGCCGCCGATCGGCTATAGCGTGGGCAACAACAGTCCGGTCGATTCCGTGGCAGGCTTCAACAACCATAGCCTGGTGCTGGAAATCCCGATCAGCCGACTCACCGCCAATGGCGACCCGGTGCTTGGTGTGTGGGCAACAGCGCGCCGTCCTTCGATGCGCGTGCTGAATGGCCCAGCCGGCCTCGGCAGCCTGACCAACAGCGGCGATCCGGTGCAGGTCTCGCGATTGGGGATGCCGTTGGTCAATGAGGTTGTGCTGCCCTACGCGCTCAAAGACGCTTTCAACAGCATTACGCCGGATGTCGATCTGGCGCTCTACACCGGCGCAGCTGGCGCCCAGGTGCAGGAGATATTGCAGCGCAGCGTCGAAGACCCGGAGATCGGTCGGCTGCTGTGTGGATTGTACGGCGTGCCGCTGCCCGGCGACAGTGACGACGATTGCAGCACCGACGTAACCGTGGGCGCTCCCCGCTCTGGGCGCGGTGACATCTTCGATATCTTCCTGACAGGGATGAAGCTGGCGGCGCCCTTCACGATCAACACGCACAATGGCCCGGTGACCTTACCTGCCGGCTTCAACGTCAACCAGCCAGCCAACGTGCGCCCGGCGGAGATGATCCGCATCAACACTGCCATCAAAGGCGACCTCTGCTCGCCCACGCCCAGCCGCCTGGGTGTGCTTGGCGGCGACGCGTGCGGCTTCCCCAATGGTCGCCGTCTGTTTGACGACACGGTGGAGATCGAGCTGTTGGCGGTGGCTGGCGCTGCCTATCCCGTGCTTGATGGCCGCGACGCCGGCTTCAGCTTCAACCCTGCGCTGATCAACGTGCTGACCGACGGCATCGACTACAACGACAAGCCCTTCCGCGCCAACTTCCCTTACATGGCAGCCGCGCAGAGCGGTCAGGAGCACATTCACCAGAACCCGATGCCGCCAGCGGCGCAGGTCAGCACCTACGCTTTGTTGCAAGAAAAACGCGACGATGCCGAGGAGAACGCCGCCGGCGCCGTGCGTCTCAACCGCAAGAACCTGGAGCTTGGAGAAAACGCTGCTGGCGCGCAGACGGTCGGCTTGCGTTTCCGCACAGTGGATGTGCCGCAGGGCGCCACCATTGTGAACGCTTACATCCAGTTCTTTGTCGCCAAGGCGCAGAGCGGGCCAGCCACCTTCAGCTTCCGCGGCGAGGCAAACGACAACGCTGCAGCCTTTGGTCCGGGCAACGGCAACTTGAGTGGGCGCCCGAAGACGACAGCGAGCGTGCCCTGGAACAATGTGCCTGCGTGGGACACCGTTGGGCAGGCGCAGTGGTCGCCCAATCTGGCGCCAGTGGTGCAAGAGATCATTGGGCGCAGCGGCTGGCAGGCAGGCAACAACCTGGCGATCTTCGTCGATGGGCAGGGCATGCGCACAGCACGCGCCTATGATGGCGACCCGAACGCAGCGCCTTGCCTCACCATCGAATACATTGACGCCGATGGGCAACAGGTACGCGTCGCCGTGGCGGGTGGGACGCTGGCGCCAGCCGCCAGCACCGTCAGCCTGTCTCTCCTCACCGCCGGACGCGGGATGACCCACCTCGACGCCGACGCAACGGAGGCCAGCGAGGAGGACTCTGCAGCGGCGTCAATCTATCTGCCGATGGTCGTAACAAAATAATAGCCGGCGTAGCAAGCGGCGACGCAGGTTGTTGACCAGCTTGCACCAGGGGCGCACTGCCTCCATCACGATATTCCAGACCGCCAGGAAACCATAGTTTCCTGGCGGTTGCGCGCACCGTGCCCCTGGCGCCCCAATTATTTGAATGGTGACGCTCTCTCGCTGGTATACTGTCCTCGATCAAGCCAGCAGCAACCATGCCAGGAGGAGACGCCGCCCATGTCAGCCGAGCCAATCAAGCCGAGCCTGGCGCGCAATGCCGCCGCCACGATCCACGGTGCGTTCGACGACTATCACAATGAGTTCAAGGCGATCACGCGCCGCGCGCAAACGCGCTTCGAGCGCCGCGAATGGGCGAAGTGGCAGGACGACGCCGTCGAACGCCTGGGGTTGCGCGAAGCGGTGATCCAGCGATTAGTGGCAGGTTTGCGCGCGATGCTGGGGGAGCAGGTGCATAGCCGCTATGTCTGGGCAGCGATTAAGGACGCCTATGCCCGACTTATCAACCAGCGCAAGGATGTTGAGCTGGCGGAGACCTTCTACAATTCTGTCACACGGCGCATCCTGGCCACGGTCGGCGTCGAACCCGAACTCGAATTTGTCTGGTTCGGCGCCACCACGATCCCAACCGGCGACACCCCGATCGTGCGCGTCTACAGCCAGGTCACCACCCTGGACGAGATGATCAAGGCGATCCTGCGCGATTATGCCTTTGCTGTGCCCTACCAGGATATCGATGGCGACACCCAACGCGTGGGGCGCGTCATGGAGCGGCATCTCCGCGCCTACTGGGACACGCCCGACTTCGACGCTGTGGAGATGGTCAAGTCAGTCTTCTATCGCAACAAAGGGGCGTATCTGGTGGGACGTGTGCGCAAACGCAACCGGGTGATTCCGATCATTCTGCCGCTCCTCAACACCGACGCTGGCATCATCGTGGACGCTGCACTCTTTTCCGAAGAGGAGGCAAGCGTCGTCTTCAGCTTCACGCGCTCCTATTTTCACGTTGAAGCCGACATTCCCGGCGATCTGGTCGGTTTTCTCAAGAGCATCCTGCCGCTCAAGCCGGTCGCCGAGCTGTACATCGCCATCGGCTACAACAAACACGGCAAGACCGAACGCTACCGCGCGCTCTACCGGCACCTCAACAACTCCAACGACAAGTTCGAGATCGCGCGCGGGGCCAAAGGCATGGTGATGACAGTCTTCACGCTGCCCTCCTACGACATGGTTTTCAAGATCATCAAGGATCGCTTTGCGTATCCCAAGACCTCGACGCGGGCGCAGGTCATGGATCGCTACAAGCTGGTCTTCAAGCATGACCGCGTCGGGCGCATGGTCGATGCCCAGGAGTTCGAGGGGTTGACCTTCAGTCGCGACCGCTTTTCACCGGAGCTGCTGGCGGAGTTGCAGGAGACCGCCGCCAACACTGTCACCATCACCGACGACGAGGTGATCATCAAGCACCTTTACACCGAGCGCCGCCTGTACCCGCTCGATCTCTACATCAAGGAGATGAGCTTCGAGAAGGCGAAAGCGGCGGTGATCGACTACGGACATGCGATCATCGATCTGGCGGCGGCGAACATCTTCCCCGGCGACCTGTTCATCAAGAACTTTGGCGTCACCCGGCATGGCCGCGTCGTCTTTTATGATTATGACGAGTTGTGTCTGTTGACGGATTGCAACTTTCGTGAGCTGCCCACGTCGCGCGACTATGACGACGAAGTGGCCGACCAGCCCTGGTTCGCCGTCGCCGAGAATGACATCTTCCCGGAAGAGTTCCGCAAGTTCCTCTGGTTTCCAGCGCCCCTGCGCAAGGTGATGGAAGAGCATCACAGCCGGCTCTTCACCGTAGAATTCTGGCGCGAGTTGCAGCAACGCACGAGCGCCGGCGAAATTCTCGACTTTTTCCCCTATGCACAGGAGAAGCGGTTCAACAGAGAGTGAGGGATGCAGAGCCTGAGAAGCTGGTTGGTAAGGTCGCTTTTGACGCAGAGACGCGGGGACGCAGAGGTTCGCAGAGGGACAACGGTGCAGTTTCCAAGGCGCTTTCTCTGCGTTTCTCTGCATCTCTGCGCCTCTGCGTCATATCAGGCGACTCTTCAAACAGTCTCTTACGTTCTATCCACCAACCTCGACCCAGCTGTGCGTCTGCGCGCCCTGATACAACGCCTCCATCACCGTGCTGCGCGCGGCGGCTTCCTGTGGCGTGACCAGCTTCTCTGTCGCGCCGCCGTTGACGGCGTCCAGGAACAGCTCGAACGCATGCGGCCACTCCGCCGGCAGATCTCGCCACGGCGTCTTGCCATCGGCGCCCTCGACATGGCTGCTCTTGAAATAGAGCTGCCCCTCGCAGACGTAAGCGTGACCTTCCGTGCCGCTCACCAGCGCCGTGACCGGGTTCTGCACATCGACCCACCCCGCCGCCAGCGTCCCCACCACACCGTTCTTGAAGACCAGGATGCCCTCGCCGAATTCGTCGGTGGCGCCGTAGTTGGCGACCGCCGTGTCCAGCGTCGCCGTCACGCGCGCCACGTCGCCGAGCAGCCACATCAGGATGTCAAGCGAGTGCGTGCCCAGGTCGCCGTAAGCGCCGACGCCTGCCTGCGCCAGGTCGGTCATCCACAGCCAGCCGGCGTCGAACCAGCGCCCGAGCGAACCGCTGTGACAGTTGGAATGGCGCACGCGCGTGATCTTGCCAAAGTGCCCCAACTCGATCTGCTGGCGCAGGAATTGATGCACCGGCTGCCCGCGCATGAAATAGCCAGTCTGGAAGATCACCCCGGCGGCTGCGATGGCGGCGGCCATGCGCGCGGCGTCGGCGTGTCCCATGCCCAGCGGCTTCTCGACAAAGAGGTGTTTGCCCGCCGCTGCGGCCGCCGTCACCAACGGCTCGTGGCGGTTCGTCTCGGAACAGATGATGACGCCCGTGATCGCTGGTTCATCCCAGATGACGGCAGGGTCGGTGACAGGCGTTGCGCCCAATTCGGCGGCGCGTTGCGCCGCGCGCGCACCATCGTGATCCCAGACATACCTAACGCGCACATCGCTGCGCGCCTGGATGCGCTTGATAAAGCCGGGGGTGTGGATGTGGGCGGCGCCCACCAAGGCAAGTTCAACCGGCATGAGCGACCTCCGCTTTGGTTAGCTGAACCTCGCGTCCCTCAAGCTGGCTGCGGTAGATGCCATCGAGGATGGTCATCACCTGCAACGACTGCTCCGGCGGCACAGGCGAGGGCAGCCCTTCGTAGACAGCCTGGGCAAAGGCGACGCACTCGGCGGCGTGCGGCTCCAGCGCGTCTTTCGTCAGCTTGAGCTGGCGGTTGTAGAGCTGGCGCGCAGCGTTGTTCGAGGAATAGATCTCACACTTCGGCCAGTGCGAACCGCCGTCAGTGCCGTAGAGCCACATCTGCATATCCTCACCCTCGGTGTCGTGATGCAGCAACCAGCTCACTTCGAGCATCAGTGTAGCGCCGTTGGCAAAGCGCACAAACGCGGCTGCGAAGTCTTCGACGTCGAAGTCGGCAGGGATCGGTGCATCGCCCCACGTCGCCCAGGCGTGCGGCTGGTGCGCCAGCTCGACACGCGCCACGCCTGTGACTGCGACCGGCTGGGGATTGCCCATCAGCCACAGCGTGAGGTCAAGGATATGCACGCCGATATCGATGCAGGGGCCGCCGCCGCTTAGCTCCTTGCGAATGAAGGTCGGCGTTGGGACCAACCCATTGCGGCGCAACATCCACGCGCGCGCGTGGTAGATGTCGCCCAATGCGCCCGCCTCGATCTCACGTTTCATCGCCTGCGAATTGGCTTTGAAGCGAAAATGTTGCGCCGTCATCAACAACTTGCCCGCGCGGTCGCGCGCCGCAATCATCTGCCGCACCTCCGCTGGCGTTGGCGCCAATGGCTTTTCACAGATGACATGCTTGCCGGCTTCCAGCGCCGCCAGCACCTGCGGCGCGTGTAATCGATTCGGGGTGCAAATATCAACAATGTCGATCGTGGGATCATCCAGCACTGCGTCCACCTCGGTGTGAAGCCGGGCGACGCCAAACTTCTGACCGAAATCTTGCAGCATCCTCTCGTTGACATCCGCGGCAGCGACAACCTCGGTGTAGGGCGACGCCTGCCAGCCAGGCATGTGCGTGCGCGAAATGCCACCAGCGCCGATCACGGCCACCTTCAATGGTTTACTCATAATCTCTCCAATTTTTGCACTTTGACGAAAGCCGGATACAAACTCTTTGAGTATGCAACACCTTTGACGCTGACGCCAACTTTACGCAAAGCACATTTCAAAGCCATTCATCGTATTTTAGAAAGAGAATGATCATGGACTCCACCACCACTGTCGGCGACCTGCGCCGCGCTGTTCACGCATTCGTCGCAGCGCGCGATTGGGAGCGCTTTCACACACCTAAGAATCTGGCAATGAGCATCGCCATCGAAGCCGCCGAGCTGATGGAGCACTTTCAATGGCTCACCACCGAAGCAAGCACAGCGCGCATGACAACCGACGCCGCCGCGCGCGCCGAAATCGCCGACGAATTGGCTGACGTGTTGATCTACGCGCTCAGTTTTGCCAACAGCGGTGGGATCGACATCAGCGACGCCATCTTGCGTAAGCTGGATCGTAATCAAACCCGCTTCCCGGTCGAGGCTGTGCGCGCTACACTGGGGCGCGCCGGACAGGATTGACGCGTGGCAAACCGATCACCTTGCTCCTGGCGTATACATATACGCAACACGTTGCTGCAGCCGCTGTGCTCTGCAACGTTGCTGCGGCCAGACCAATACCAGACACGATGATCCCAGGAGC
>Ga0272446_1005300_pt1 | contig 14374 bp, 11 predicted proteins | sample YNPCB0061_FD_194587 | JGI IMG/M metagenome (GOLD analysis project Ga0272446, IMG submission 194587) | Hot spring microbial mat communities from Yellowstone National Park, WY, United States - YNP-CB-006-1 | ecosystem: Environmental > Aquatic > Thermal springs > Hot (42-90C) > Sediment | place...
ACAATAGTGTTGCTTTAGCTTTTTACCCAAAAAAAAATATGCTTAAAAAACAGGCAAAATATACAAATATCTATCGTCAAAAGAAATTTTTAAAAATTAAACAAAAATATCAACACACAGTTAAGATTAGAGTTTAAAGGTATTATTTTTTTTAAAACGCATTTTAGCTGAATAAGCTTTTTGCTAATGTTTTTTAGGATAAATTTTAAACTTGGTATATAATTTTTGTTGCAAAAAACATATTTTTTGCTCATAATAAAACAGTTTGGAGAGATGGCCGAGCTGGTCTAAGGCGCACGCCTGCTAAGCGTGTGTACCCCTTAAAAGGGTACCGAGGGTTCAAATCCCTCTCTCTCCGTTGTTTTGCAAAATCACATAATGGAGGATAGAACATGAGAAAAGTATTTTTTGGGGGGTTAGTCACTGCACTAATCGTAAGTTCTTTAATGGTTACTGGCTGCAAGAAAAAACAGCCACAACAAGAAATGGCTCCACAGCAGCAAGGTCAGCAGATGGGTATGCCTCAGAAAATTGAGACAATCTTGGTTGTTCCTGACGACGTAAAAAAGAAATGGAAGGCTGTAAAACTTAATCTTACAGACAAAGCTACAAACAAATCCTCTCTCGTTAGTGTTGAGATTGGAAAGGAAACAACATTGCCTGGAACTAATTTAAAGGTTTTTGTGGAAGCATTCTTGCCTGCCTTCAAAATGGATGGTGGACAGATTACTTCTACCAGTGCTGATCAGACAACCAATCCTGCTGCAAAGATTATAGTAACAGAAAATGGACAGGAAGTGTTTAAAGGTTGGCTATTTGAACTGTATCCAACAGTCCATCCATTCAACCATCCTAAATACACCCTTTCACTGGCAGGATACGAGAAGAAATAACAATTTTGTTCAGTTAAGGTGCGGCTGATGTCGCACCTTTTTCTTCTATTATTTTCTCAACTATATAATCGGCAAGGTATTCAAGTCCTTCAGAATCAAAGCAAAGATTGCAACCTTTGTCAAACATGAACTTACAGTAAGGAGTAAACTCTTCTTCGCCTTTGCTGTATAAAATTAGCACAGGAACATTGGGAAAAATCATCAACATTATCGATACATCATATAAATCTTTGTAGTATTCTGTTGCTACTCCTCCCAGTTTAAAAAGCACCTTTCGTAAGCTTTCAATATCATTTACAAAGACGTTTTGTAATTTTATTTCAAAACTCTCCTGCTTTACATCTCTTACCTTCAGTTTTGAGTAAAAGCTTCTGTAATCACAAAATTCATAACTACCCGTGAGCTTTTCTGCACAGTTTAAGTAGTAAAAAATCAAAATTTTATCATGCTCACAAAGCTTGCCATTTGTTTTTTCAATCTCATTCTCGGTAACCACAATTTCGTCAGATAATAAGTTGAAAGCTAATTTTTTTTCACCAATTTTCTTAAAGCCCTTTAGTTGCGAAAGTTCATCAAATTTTAACTCTTTGAGTTTAGCTCTAAACTCTTCCCACATTGCAATCATAGAACCAGCCTTTGAACTGTCTTCAATACCGAACAACTCTTTTATTTTGTTTTTTGTTTCAGTGCTAATGTGGGGACATTTTTCTATAGAGGCTGGACCATAGGCATATAAATAAGTTGCAAGAGCCAAACAAGTTTCAAAACCACAATCTTTGCAATTTGTCTGTGGTAACATTTTAAGTATCTGAAAAGGATTTGGTTTCATATAACCTCCGCTTTTGTAATTATACCACCTAAATCTTATTTTGCCAAAAACTATAAAAACCTGTAAAATATAATTATGGAAACAGCTAAAATTCTTGTTGTTGACGACGAAAAAGGCATGCGAGACCTTTTAACAAAGGTTTTAAAAAAGGATGGTTATGAAGTTTTTGTCGCTCAAGATGGCGAAGAAGGTCTTGATACTATTAAAAATCAGCCTGTTGATATTGTTATAGCTGATCTTGATATGCCTGTCATGAACGGAATAGAAATGGTCAAAAAGGCAAAAGAGTTCGACCCATCCCTTACAATCATAATTATTACCGCCTACGCCTCTATGGAAACAGCAATAGAAGCCTTAAAGTTGGGTGCCTATGATTACTTAATCAAGCCATTCAATATCGAGCAAATTAAGTTGACGGTAAAAAAGGCTCTCGAGAGGATTTCATTAATTTCACAAAATATTTACCTAAAATCAGAGTTAGAACAAGCTCTTTATTTTCCCGGCGTTATAGGGAAATCAGAGAAGATGCAAAGAGTGTTGGAACTGATAAAGGCTGTTTCACCAACAGATTCTTTGGTGTTAATTGAAGGAGAAAGCGGAACAGGAAAGGAACTCGTTGCTAAGGCGATACACGAAAACAGCAAAAGGAAAGAAAATCCCTTTGTCGTTCTTAATTGTGGTGCCTTATCTGAGGGTGTTCTGGAAAGTGAACTTTTTGGACATGAAAGAGGCTCTTTTTCAGGAGCCTTTACTCAAAGAAAAGGCAAGTTTGAGTTAGCTCATAAAGGAACACTTTTCATAGATGAAATCGGTGAGATGAGTTTGTCGGCTCAAACCCGATTGTTGAGAGTTTTACAGGAGAAAGAGTTTGAACGAGTTGGTGGAAACTTTACTATCAAAGTTGATGTAAGAATAATAGCAGCTACAAACAAAAACTTACAGAAAGAAGTCAAAGAAGGCAGATTTAGAGAGGATCTATTCTTCAGGTTAAACGTTTTCAAGATTATGCTTCCTCCGCTAAGGGAGAGAAAAGAGGATATCCCAGAACTATCAAAACACTTTCTTGAAAAATTTAGTAAAAGTTTAAACAAGTCTATTCTTGATTTTTCACCTGAGACAATTAAAATCCTAAAAAGTTATAACTGGCCTGGTAATATTAGGGAACTTCAAAACGTGATAGAACGAGCTGTAGTATTATGCAACAGTAATATCATCACACCACGAGAGTTACCAGAAGATTTGGTACAAACAGGTGAAACGGCAAATATTGCCAACATCTTTGAGAACGAAACTCTTGATGATGCTATAGAACGTATAGAAAAAAATCTTATTCTCAAAGCGTTAAAAAAAACGGGCTTTTCTCAAACACATACAGCAGAGCTTCTGGGGATAAAAAGAACGACGCTACGTTATAAACTTGAAAAATATGGGCTAATAGATAAAGTTGTCGATATAGATGAGAAGATATGAATAAGGTGTGTAACTTTATTGATACAAGTGAGAAGGACAAAAAAATTTTTGAGATTATTCTTAATCAGTATAAAGAAAATCACAAGGTTGTTATCTTTACAAACAATGAGGAAAGGGCTGAATATTTAGACCGTTTTTTATGGGTTTTTAAACAGGAGGCGTTTATACCTCACAAAATCTTCAAATATGTTGAAGAAGATGCCTTAGAAAGTATCGCTATTGTTGTTGAAGAAATTAATCCTATAAATGCAAAAAAAGTTATTCTTGACACTCCATCCTCTCTTGATTTTGCAACATCCTTTTATGAGGTTTTTGATTTTGTTGATAACTCCTCTTCAAAGACATTAAAAGAAAGCAGAGAAAGATTTAAAAGATACAGAGATGCTGGTTTTAGTATGAATTACGAAAAAGACATTTAGGGGTGAAGAAATGAACGAACCAACCATATTAAGAATAGGATTAGCACAAATAAACGCTACCGTTGGAGATTTTGAAAATAATTTCAAGAAGATTGTTAATTTTATAAAGAACGCAAAAGACGCAGGCTGTGATATTGTAGCATTTCCAGAGCTTGCATTGTGCGGTTATCCACCAGAAGACTTAGTTTACAAGAGTGAGTTTATTTCACTTAACGGTTATTACATAAAAAAGATAGCTGCTGCATCTAAAAATATCATTTCGATAGTTGGCTTTATCCATGCAGACGTGGACATTTACAACTCGGCAGCAGTGATGTGTGACGGCAACATTTTGGGAATATATAATAAAATTTTCCTTCCAAACTATGGTGTATTTGATGAGGAACGCTATTTTAGCAAAGGTAAGCACTCTCTTGTTTTTACGATAAATAATAACGTCAGTTTAAGTGTTAGTATATGCGAAGATATATGGTATCCAGAAGGACCTGGATTTCAATCTGCTTTAGCTGGTGCAGATGTGATAATCAATATAAATGCATCTCCTTTCCATTACAGCAAATGGCAATTAAGGGAAAAGCTTATTTCTATTAGGGCTCAGGATTACAACTCTGCTATCGCATACTGCAATCTTGTTGGTGGACAGGATGAGCTTGTTTTTGATGGACACAGTTTAATTGTCGATCAAAATGGCGATACAGTTGCAAGAGGCAAGTATTTTGAAGAAGACCTGATTATACAGGATATAAATATAAACTGCATAAGGACAAAAAGACTTCTCGATCCCCGTTGGAAAAAAAAGGAAACTTTTACACCTATTTTTGAAACGAAAGAGGTTCCAGTAAATTTTAATCTTACCAAAAAACAACCTTTAAAAAAAGTTACTTTCCCAGAGCCACCTACTGTTGAAGAGGAAGTCTTTAAAGCACTTGTTACAGGTTTAAAAGATTACTGTAACAAAAATAATTTTAAGAAAACTGTAATTGGGCTTAGCGGTGGAATTGATTCCTCATTGGCTGCTGTTATAGCGGTTGAGGCTTTAGGTAAGGATAATGTTAATGGAGTATTCATGCCGTCTCCCTACACTTCTAAACAAAGCAAAAAGGATGCTTATGCTGTTGCTAAGCAGTTGGGTATTAGCATCACAGAAATACCGATAACAAATATCTTCAAAGTTTACTTAAACGAACTTACTTCTATCTTCAAAAACTTACCACCAAATACTACGGAGGAAAATCTTCAGGCAAGGATTAGGGGAAATCTGCTCATGGCATTATCTAATAAATTTGGGTGGCTTGTCATCACAACAGGCAACAAAAGTGAGTTGAGTACAGGATACGCAACGCTTTATGGGGATATGGCTGGAGGATTTGCTATACTAAAGGATGTACCAAAGACAATGGTTTATGCCCTTTCGAGATACTACAATAAAATTAAAGATAGTGAGGTTATTCCTAAATCTGTTCTTGAAAAAGCTCCTACGGCTGAATTGAAACCTGATCAAAAGGACCAAGACACCTTACCACCTTATGAGATACTTGATATCATTATAAAGGCTTATGTCGAAGAAGACCTTTCTTACACGGATATTATTAAGCTGGGCATTGATGAAGAAGTTGTCAAAAAGACAATTAAGATGATTGATGCCAACGAGTATAAAAGAAGACAGGCACCACCTGGCGTAAAAATTACACCAAGAGCCTTCGGAAAAGACCGAAGAATGCCGATAACTAACCACTTCAGGGAATTTTAATCTTTTAATGCCTTCTTATCGAGGCGGTGATAAAGTGCCCACAGGGATATTCCAAGTAGTTCAGCCGCAACTTTCTTATTTCCACCCGCCTTTTTTAATGCGGCTTCTATAAGCATCTGTTCCTGCTTTTTAAGATAATCGTCCAAATTAAAGTTATTAAACTCAAAGTTTTCAAAATTGGTGTCTTTATTCACTTCTTTCTGAACATCTTCAGTTTTGTTAATAAGTTCAATGGGAAGACTACCCAGCCCTATTATCTCACCTGTTTCAAAAACACAAGCCCTTTCTATAACATTCTGCAGTTCTCTAACGTTTCCATACCAGGGGTAGTTTTCTAATAGTTTAATAGCATCCTTTGTAAAACCTTTTATACTTTTTGAGTTGTTTAAACAACATTTTTTAAGAAAATGCATTGCGAGAACTAGTATGTCTTCTTTTCTATCTCTAAGTGGGGGAATATTAATGTTAACAACGTTTAGCCTGTAAAACAGGTCTTCTCTGAATTTTCCATTGTTAACCTCTTCAGCAAGATTTTTGTTTGTAGCAGCAATAATCCTTATATCAACAGGTAAAGTCTCTTTACCCCCTAAACGAAGAACTTCTCTTTCCTCAATTGCCCTTAATAACTTAACTTGCATAGAAAGGGGCAACTCCCCTACTTCGTCAAGAAAAAGTGTTCCTTTATTTGCTAACTCAAAGTAACCCGGTTTTGAGTAGTTTGCTCCTGTAAAAGCTCCTTTTTCATAGCCAAAAAACTCACTTTCCATAAGTGTTTCTGGAATAGCAGCACAGTTTACTGCAAAAAACGGACCTGACTTTCTACCGCTTTTTTCGTGGATTAAGTGAGCAAAAAGCTCTTTTCCCGTACCACTTTCGCCTATGATAAGAACTGACGCATCCGTAGCGGCAACAGCCAAAGACTTTAAATAAAGCTCTTCCATAATTTTGCTAACGAAAACTATAGAACGCTCTTCATTTTTTAAAAGCTCTTTCAGTTGAACATTTTCTCTGTACAAACTTCTTTTCTCAATGGCATTTTTGACAATAATTTTCAGTTCATCATTTTTAAAGGGTTTTGTAATGTAGTCATAGGCACCTTGTTTTAATGCCAAAACTGCATAATCCAATCTTGTGTTGGCAGTAATCATTATCACTGGTAGATTAACATCCAGTCTTTTTATATGCTCTAAAAATGTAATACCATCCATTTTTGGCATTATGATATCAGATAGTATGACATCAATGTCTGAGATGTTTTTAGAAATGTTTTCTAAAGCAACACTGCCATCCAGATAAGAAAAGACGTTATAACCTTCCTTTTTTAAAATAATTTCAAGGAGTTCTCTCAAACTTTGATCATCATCAACAATAACTACGTTTTTTGTCATTTGAAGAACCTTAAACTAAATTTTGCACCTTTTTCAGTATTTGTTACAGTAATTTTTCCACCATGCTCATTAATAATTTTATAAACAATAGCTAATCCCAAACCAGTTCCACCGCTTTTTGTAGTAAAAAATGGGTCAAAAATTTTATCTAAATTTTTTTCCTCTATGCCACCAGCATCATCTTCGACAGTTATTGTAACACTGTCTGTTGCATCTTTTACAGATACAAAGATAGCACCCTTCCCCTTTTTAGACTGGATTGCCTGAACAGAATTAATAAAAAGGTTAAAGAAAACCTGTCTGATTTGATTGGGATCGCCATTTATTACTGTCTTTTCATCACCAAGATAGTGTAGGCTGAAGCTGTCCTTATCTTCGAATGAAAACATTAGCTCATACCATATCTCTTCCACTAAATTTTTTAAGTATATTTTTGAAATATTCAGTTCAATGTTACGGGAGTACGAGAGAAAATCAGTAATAAATTTATTTAGACGCTCAATCTCTCTCCCTACAATTTCAAAAACTTTTTTACTTTCATCATCCAGAACCATATTTTCTTTTAGATACTCCATGCTTCCCTTCAGGGATGCTAAGGGATTTCTTATCTCATGGGCGATTACTGTTGAAAGTTTGCCGATAAATGCAAATTTATCGCTTATGCGCAAACTTTCCTCCATTGCTTTTATATGTGTAAGGTCGTGGAAAGATAATAGGATGCCAAACATCTTGTTATCATGTCCTAAAAGTGGAGATGCTGTACAGTTAAGCCATATTACTTCGCCAGAATTTATAGGAACAGTTTTTTCAAATCTTTTGATAACTTGTTGTTCCTTAACTGCCTCCAACTCTTCTTTGAAAATCCTTTTTAACACCTCTTCATGGTTATTATTTGCAATCTTACTGGCGATATTTCTTGCTATATCGTTCATATAGGAAATATTTTTTTCACCAAAAACAATTAGCCCATCGGTAATGCTCGATAGTATTGCAGTTTTAAGATACTCAAGATCATAGACCTTTGCTTCACTTTCAGCCAAATTTTCACGAATTTTAGTTGTTTCAGAAGTTAGATAGCCAATCAGAAGTCCTAAAACAAGAAACTCAAGGCTGAAAATAGAAAAACTGTAAAAAAGATCATAAGCTGAATAAATAATTCTGCTTGAAAGAAGTTTATTGAGAGGATAAAAAGAGTTATACTGCAAAAAAAATATCGTGCCAATAAAAAGGATATTTGTAAAAGAAGCTAAATAAGCCCCTGCTTTTGAGAAAAAAATACCACTTTCCAGTATAATAAAGGCATAAAAAAAGATAAAAGGACTTTCGACACCACCTGTAGAAATTACAATAAATGAAATAATTAGCAAATCTATAACGATTTGAAAAACAATTAAAAAAAGTGGAGTTTTAATCCTGCCGATAATCAAACCATAAACAACAGATATCGCAAAAATAAAGATAAGCGTTGTAAGAAAGTAAGAGCTGTCTGGAATTATATCAAGTTTTGATTTCCAGTAGATTAGCAAGATTAGAGATATAAAGGCGATGACAACTCTATAAAAGGAAACCCATTTTAAACGATTAAACAGCAGTTGCTCTTTTCCTTCCATATAATCGTTTAGCCGCCAGCAGCTCCAGCAAGCTTGAATATTGGAAGGTACATAGAAATGATCAAACCACCTAATGCTGTACCTAAAAACACCATAAGCAATGGTTCTATCATTGCTGTAAGAGCATCAACAGCTGCATCAACTTCTTCCTCATAGAAATCGGCAATTTTATTTAGCATATTATCCATTGCACCTGTTGCTTCTCCAACGGCAATCATCTGTACAACCATAGGTGGGAAAACGCCGCTTTGTCCGATTGGTTCCGCTACCGTTTTACCTTGAGAAATACTGATTCGTGCTTCCATGATAGCGTTTTCGATAACCTTATTACCTGCAGTTTTAGACACTATTTCTAAACCATCTAAAATCTGCACACCACTTGAAATCATAGTTCCCAATGTACGGGTAAAACGAGCAACTGCACTTTTTCTTATAAGGTCAGAAATTACTGGTGCTTTTAAAAGCAAGGCATCTATTTTTAACCTACCACCAGGAGTACCGTAGTATTTTTTTATCATGGTAAAAAGTGCAAAGATGCCCATTGCCATAAAAATTCCATACTTTTTAAGGGCATTACTAAGGTTAATAACAAACTGTGTTGGGGCAGGCAACTCTCCGCCAAAATCAGCAAACATCTTCTGGAAAACAGGAATAACAAAGATTAAAATAACTGCTACAACGACAATCGCAATTCCAATAACAACAGCAGGATAAGTCATAGCACCTTTTACTCTTTTTACAAGCTTTTCCGACTTTTCCATATAGGAAGCCAATCTATTAAGAATTTGATCAAGCATACCACCCATTTCACCAGCGGCAACTAAACTTACATAAAGGTCATCAAAGACTTTGGGGTGCTTTTTTAACGCCTCAGAAAGTGTGCTACCTTGCTCCACATCACTTTTTATCTGATATAACACATCCTTAAAAACTTTGTTAGGTTGTTGTGAAGCTAAAATTTCAAGACTTTGGACAAGCGGCAATCCAGCATCTATCATCGTTGAAAACTGTCGGGTGAAAACAACCTTATCTTTTGTGGGTATTCCACCTTTTGATTTTTTTTCTTTTGTTTCAACAACCTTTATGGGTGTGATTAGCTGTGAATTAAGCTGCGAATAAACCGCATCTATGCTTTTTGCCTCCATTGTGCCTTTTACTACCCTACCTGTGCGATTTTTACCTTCCCAACTGTATGTTGGCATCTTTTAACTATCTCCTTATGGGTGGTTGACCTGGTTTTACTGACAATCCACCAGATAGAAGCTGTTTTAGTTCCTCTGGATCAGGGCTGTATGTATAGGCGTCCTCTAACCTTATCAATCTTCTTTGAACGAGTGATGCAAGCGCCTGATTCATTGTTTGCATACCTGACTTTGTTTGTCCCATCTGCATCTGCGAATACACCTGATGTAGCTTATCCTCTCTTATAAGATTTCTTATAGCTGGGTTGGGCACCAAAATCTCCATAGCCATCACCCTGCCCTTACCTCCGATTTTAGGTAAAAGTTGTTGACACAATATGCCTTCAAGAACAAAGGACAACTGTGCTCTAACCTGCGGTTGCTGATGTGGTGGAAAAACATCTATTATTCTGTTGATAGTTTGGACTGCACTGTTTGTGTGAAGTGTTGCAAGACACAAATGACCTGTTTCTGCTATTGTTAATGCAGCTTCAATAGTTTCTTTGTCACGTAACTCACCAACAAGAACAACATCGGGGTCTTGTCTTAATATATGTTTTAACGCATACTGAAAGTCTTTTGTGTCAGAGCCAATCTCCCTCTGATTGACAAGACAATTCTTATGAGGATGCAAAAACTCTATCGGGTCTTCAACAGTAATAATGTGTTCGTGTCTCTCCTTATTAATCTTGTCAATGATTGTGGCAAGGGTAGTAGATTTACCTGAACCTGTTGCCCCAGTCACGAGGATAAGTCCTTTTGATTTGTCAGCTAATTCAGCAACAACGGGAGGTAACCCCAACTCTTCAAAGGTCATAATTCTGTATGGTATTGTTCTAAAAACACCTGCAACAGAACCACGTTGAATGAATAAGTTGCCTCTAAACCTTGACAACCCTTTAATACCAAAAGAAAAGTCTAACTCGTTCTGTTCCTCAAACTTCTGTTTTTGAGACTCCGTTAGTATGCTGTAACAAAGCATTTTTGTGTCTGTTGAGGTTAATACAGGGAACTCTTCCAGAGGAGATAGTTCGCCATCAACTCTTATCTGCGGCTTTGAACCTATCGTTATATGGAGGTCAGACCCACCGCTATTAACCATAATGCTTAAAAGCTGGTGCATGTTTAAAGCATTTTGTGTTTTAATTTCTTCTGCCATTTTTTATCCTTTTAATCCCTTACTGAACATCTTACAACTTCTTCTAACGTCGTTACACCTGCTTTAAGCTTGTCCAAACCGCTCATACGCAGTGTCTTCATACCTAAACGCATTGCAGCCCTTTTTAACTCGCTTGCAGGTGCACCTGCTAAAATAAGTTCTTTTAGCTCATCATAAAGCATCATGACTTCGTAAAGAGCAATTCTCCCTTTGTATCCAGTATTATTACAGGTATCACAACCTTTTCCTTTATAACAAGTAATACTTTTTGCTTCTTCTTCCGTTAAACCCATATCGGTAAGGGTTTTTATTGGGATATTAATTGGTTCTTTACAGTTTGGGCATATCTTTCTTGCGAGTCTCTGAGCAAGAACAAGATTTGTTGCAGAGGCAACAAGAAAAGGTTCAACGCCCATGTTAAGTAATCTTGCAATTGTGCTTGGTGCATCATTGGTATGTAATGTGGACAAAACAAGATGCCCAGTTAGAGCTGCCTTAATAGCTATTTCAGCGGTTTCAAAGTCCCTTATTTCTCCAACCATTATTATATCAGGATCCTGTCTCAAAAAAGCCCTTAGCACATTCGCAAAATTGAGCCCTATTGCCTCGTTCATCTGAACCTGATTTATACCTTTTAAGTTATACTCAACAGGGTCTTCTGCCGTAGAAATGTTTTCTGTTACCTTGTTAAGTTCAGAGAGTGCAGAGTATAGAGTTGTAGTCTTTCCTGAACCCGTAGGCCCTGTAACAAGCACCATTCCATAAGGTCTGTATATCGCCTCTTTAAAAAGTTTTAGTTGTTCTTCATCAAAGCCCAACTTTGTCATATCAAGTTGTAGATTTGACTTGTCGAGTAATCTTAAACACACCTTTTCACCAAAAAGTGTTGGCAAGGTGTTAACCCTGAAATCCATCTCTCCACCAGATATTTTAAGCTTAATTCTACCGTCTTGTGGGAGACGTCTTTCTGCAATGTCAAGATTAGAAAGTATTTTTAAACGAGAGACAATGGCGTTCTTCAATTTTAGAGGTGGTTTCATTATTTCGTAAAGAACACCATCAATTCTGAAACGGACACGAAACTCCTTTTCGTAAGGTTCTACGTGAATATCACTTGCACGCCGCTTAATCGCCTCGTGAAGAATCGCATTTACCAATTTAACAACGGGGGCATCTTCGGTAGCTCTCTGAAGCTCATTAACGTTAACCTCTTCTTCTTCCTGAACAACCTCTAAATCCTCAACTTCTTCAAGCAAAGATACAGCATCTTCTAAAGAAGGCTCTTCGATAGGGGCTTCTTCAATGACAGGAGGTGCCTCCTGTTCTGTATCTTCTTTAGAAATCTTTCTTTTAAACTCCCTCTCTATCGCCTCTTTAATTGCAGCCTCAGATGCAACAACAACTTCCACATTATATCCTGTTAAAAACTTGACATCATCAATGGCAAAGATATTAGAAGGGTCTGCGATTGCAACAATTAGTGTTGAACCTGCTCTGTTTATTGGAATTAGGTTGTATTTATCACATATTTCAAAAGGAACCAGTCTTGAAACTTTGGGATCAATCTCAAATTCACGTAAATTTACAGCAGGAACACCATACTGTTTACTCAAAAAGTTAATTAGTTCTTGTTCCTTAATAAAGCCCAAATTAACCATCGTAGAGCCAAGCCTTCCTCCCATTATCTTTTGCTCTTCGATGGCTCTTCTTAACTGTTCTGGAGATATTATCTTTTCTTTAAGCAGCAATTCGCCAATTTTTTCCATGTTTTCCGTCTCTTTATTTCTAAAATATATTTTATTTTCTCAATTCTGTCAAGAAAAGTGAAGTTATTTTTTACTTGTAATAAACAACTTCGTTTATAACTGCATCTTTAAATAAGGGAGTTTTTGATAAAATCTCACCCCAAGGTGTAATAACACAAGATATGCCTGTGTTCGCAATTCTTATTAAATAAACGCCATTTTCAACCGCCCTAAAACGAGCCATAGCCAAGTGCTGATGAGGTGCAGGCGTGTTGCCAAACCATGCATCGTTTGTAATATTAACTAAAATGTTCACCCCTTTTACTTTATAACTCTTTGATATTTCAGGAAATATTGCTTCATAACAGATGAGCACACCAATTTTAATCCCATTATAACTTAATAAATTAGTATCTTTACCTTTTAGAAAATCACCTGCCGCCTCGACTAATTTATTTACGAAGAAAAGCAGTTTCTTTAATGGCACATACTCGCCAAAAGGAACTAAGTGTATTTTGTCATATCTTTCTTGCAAATTTCCGTTGTAAAAAATACCAGCACTGTTTGTAAAACCCGTTTTACCATCTTCGTCATAACCAATTCCTACAAAGCCCGTAATTAATGTGTAGTTTTTGGATGAAAGCAGACTTTTAAAATATTCTGTCCACTCGCTATCTACACCATAAACAAATGGTAACGCTGTTTCAGGCCATATAACGATATCGCTTCTTGTCTCACCAGTAAGCAATAGGTACTTGTTTATTATCTCCTTTTGTAAATTTTTATCCCACTTTTTTGATTGATCAATATTTCCCTGAACTCCCCTAATATTGATTTTTTTTGCATCACTGTACTCATTTTTTAATTGAACAATCCCTTTATTTCCAATATAGATCAAAAACAGCATTAATAACACAGAAACAGAAATAGAAATATATCTTTTGGGTGATTTTTCTGTGAAAAGTTTTAACAAAGAAACGTTAGTAAAGACAATAAAAAAGCCTATCCCATAAACAGTGATATATTTAGAGTTTTGCATCATTGGTAAAAAACTGTGTTGAGTATAAGCTATAAGCATCCATGGAAAACCTGTCATAAGTTTAGCCCTTATTATTTCAAGGAAACTCCATACTATACCAGCAACTACTGGTTGTAAATAAATAGGCAGCTTATTATTAAAGAGCGTGTAAATTTTAAAAAAAACAGCGGTGTATAATGATAGATAGCAAACTAGTAATATTAGAAGCATCAATGATACTATCAAAGGTAAGTTTCCATACTGCATCAAAACATAAGCAATCCAGTACATGCTTAGCAAATTATAGATAAAACCAAATAAAAAGCCCTTTAAAAAGGCTTTGTTTCTTTTCTTTAAAGAGAGCATCCCAATAAATAATGAAAGGTAACTTAAAAGAAATATGTCGCAAGGCGGAGTAGCTAAAAATAAAAAAATCGCACCTATAACTATCAAAGATATTTCTTTTATACTTAATGTTGATTTTGTCAAAAGAGTTTCTTTCATAGTCACCTGTAGAAAATTTTGTGAAGTATTAGTGTTATAACAGTTCCCAAAACGGCACCATAAAGCACCTCTGATTTTTTATGAATCCCCCTATAAAATCTACTGAAACTAACAATAATAGCAGCTAAAAAAGATAAAATTATAATTAACAGGCTGTTTGATGCTAAGCAGATTGACACAAAGAGCGAAAAAGATACAGCCGCATGTCCAGAGGGCATCCCACCCCTAAAGGGTCTGCCTGAGCGAAATAAAGCTTTCAAAAACACTACTGCAAAGACGGATAAAAAAAGGGCTGAGGTTGATATAAAAAACATATTTTCAGCCACATTAGGAGATTGAAAAATTATGTACTTGGAAATGATCTGAACACCAAGCAGTAATGACATAAGTGATACAAACAAAACCGCC